>ERZ773009.26-NODE-26-length-98371-cov-10.854490_pt1 | contig 98371 bp, 78 predicted proteins | sample MGYA00580663_ERZ773009 | MGnify/ENA primary metagenome ERZ773009 (study PRJEB29015, sample SAMEA2737969) | human oral metagenome | biome: human oral; feature: human-associated habitat; material: dental | place: China | collected 2026 ... | reverse complement strand
AGCGCCTCATCGGCCTCTGGCAAAAGCGCAAGAAGGATGAGATCACCCATCCATTCCTCAAGGAGAAGATGCCCCTAGGCCTGCTCCCCTATGTCCAAGCCCTCCTCCTAGCTCGGCACTTACGAGGGGACTTGGATGAGTATCCTGTATTCTTAATGGTCTGAGCAAAAGATGTATATCCTCGTCACCTACGATGTCGCCACAGCGACTCCTTCGGGTGCTAAGCGCCTCCGCCAAGTAGCCCGCATCTGCAAGAACTACGGCCAGCGAGTCCAAGCCTCAGTCTTCGAATGCTTAGTCGACCCAGCACAGCTCGTAAGCCTTCGTCATGAACTCCTCTCGGTGATCGACGATCAAGAGGATAGTCTTCGGATCTACCAGCTAGACAAGCACTATCAACGGCAGATCCACATCTACGGCAAGGTCACCTCCTTCGAGCTCGAAGGCGAGCTCATCGTCTAGCCCCACCCCAATAAGCCCCACCCCAGCATCTCCCTCCACTCCTCCGAGCCTCATTCTCCTCAAGTCCCCAAGCATCTTCACCTAAGCCTCCAGCGAACCCCAAGCGAACAGCAATTTCCAGCATCATCCGCAGATGCTAGTAATCAGCCACATACCCAACGCCGAAGCAACAAGTGTATCCCCTCCTACCCTTTCTACCTCCCTTCCCGCAGATTACGCTTGTTTATCCGCCCTATAATACGCAACTTTGCACCACACTGTCGCACCCCTCCCGGGGTGCGTGAATTGAAACATAAGGTCAGCGGGGGCGCTTACGGCTCGGCAAAGTCGCACCCCTCCCGGGGTGCGTGAATTGAAACCTGTCGAAGAAGTCAGTCTAACAGCATTAGAATAAGTCGCACCCCTCCCGGGGTGCGTGAATTGAAACTAGCATGACCTACGACGAAATCACTGTCAAGCAGGTCGCACCCCTCCCGGGGTGCGTGAATTGAAACGTAGACAGGGTACATCTACCTCTACCTACCCCATCAGTCGCACCCCTCCCGGGGTGCGTGAATTGAAACCCACTGACCCCACAGCTCGCGTACCGTGTCGTCGGTCGCACCCCTCCCGGGGTGCGTGAATTGAAACGACCAGTCACGTAGGAGCTTATCCTCCTTATCCTGGTCGCACCCCTCCCGGGGTGCGTGAATTGAAACCGTGGTGGCACGACGGGCGAGGCCGATGAGCTACGCGTCGCACCCCTCCCGGGGTGCGTGAATTGAAACGAGGCACTAGCACGCCTCAAGGCCGACGGTGCTATGTCGCACCCCTCCCGGGGTGCGTGAATTGAAACACCTGTGATAGCATAATAGTCTGATTCTGAGGGGTCGCACCCCTCCCGGGGTGCGTGAATTGAAACCTCCGTTGGAATCGCTCTGGCGGTAACGTCCTCCGTCGCACCCCTCCCGGGGTGCGTGAATTGAAACGAAAAATCACCACTGATAGCATCCTTACCAGCGAGGTCGCACCCCTCCCGGGGTGCGTGAATTGAAACGCGTCCTTGGCGTAGGCCTCGCGTGCCTGCTTCTGTCGCACCCCTCCCGGGGTGCGTGAATTGAAACTATTGGCGCTCCTGATGGTCGTCAGGTTACAATGTCGCACCCCTCCCGGGGTGCGTGAATTGAAACTCGGGGGAGAAGTAGGCGAATCGCCAGCCGTATCGGGTCGCACCCCTCCCGGGGTGCGTGAATTGAAACTGCTGGGCCTCCTTAATGGCGCGCTCGCCGTTGGCGTCGCACCCCTCCCGGGGTGCGTGAATTGAAACTTTATCGCATCTTGGTAATCCCTGATCTCCTGTGGTCGCACCCCTCCCGGGGTGCGTGAATTGAAACTAGGAGGGAAGTGGTAGCTCCGAAAAAATCGCCTAGTCGCACCCCTCCCGGGGTGCGTGAATTGAAACTCCTTCGACTTGTCTGGGTGGCGGTGTATCTTTGGTCGCACCCCTCCCGGGGTGCGTGAATTGAAACGCCTTGCTCTCTACGCCCTTGACCACTGCGTCAAGTCGCACCCCTCCCGGGGTGCGTGAATTGAAACTGCTCCTCGCTCTCGTAGAGGTGGCGGACGGCCTGGGTCGCACCCCTCCCGGGGTGCGTGAATTGAAACTTCGGCCTTCGTCGCCGTAGCACGGTGCGGAAGAGTCGCACCCCTCCCGGGGTGCGTGAATTGAAACGCTCGAGAACGTATAACTCTGCCCCCCCTGCGAGGTCGCACCCCTCCCGGGGTGCGTGAATTGAAACCATTGCTTGTCTATGTGATTTAGTATGTGCTTGAGTCGCACCCCTCCCGGGGTGCGTGAATTGAAACTCTCATAATTGTAGCGATTTATTTGCGCTACAAAGTCGCACCCCTCCCGGGGTGCGTGAATTGAAACATGGGGCAAGCCCCGCATCCAGAAGTGCGCGTCGGGTCGCACCCCTCCCGGGGTGCGTGAATTGAAACCCTTCGACGTGACCTCGGCCATCTGCTTAGCCCTCGTCGCACCCCTCCCGGGGTGCGTGAATTGAAACGTCGTCTTACTTGCGGTATTGGCCGTCGTGGCTGCGTCGCACCCCTCCCGGGGTGCGTGAATTGAAACCTCGAGCGCCGCCTTAGCGGGGTCGAACGTCTTAGTCGCACCCCTCCCGGGGTGCGTGAATTGAAACAACGATAAGCCATCTGTGTCGGGTAACCCCTTCGCCGTCGCACCCCTCCCGGGGTGCGTGAATTGAAACATCGTGTATCTGCTGTGTTGGACGTTTGGCGAGGTCGCACCCCTCCCGGGGTGCGTGAATTGAAACGCTCTTGGTATAGCAGTTAGAGAGCGCACTACACCGTCGCACCCCTCCCGGGGTGCGTGAATTGAAACTCTGGTGCGCTAAGTGGTGTACCCTCGAGGAGGTAGTCGCACCCCTCCCGGGGTGCGTGAATTGAAACATTCTTTCCCCCTGGTCGGCGTAGGCGTAGACTCTTGTCGCACCCCTCCCGGGGTGCGTGAATTGAAACAACTCTACGGGCGGAGTGTCATTGAGCACATGAGGTCGCACCCCTCCCGGGGTGCGTGAATTGAAACTGCACTGCTGTAATTGCTGAGTCTGGGAATCGTCGTCGCACCCCTCCCGGGGTGCGTGAATTGAAACTCCTTTGCCCCTTGGTAGCTCGGTATGATCGCCCCGGTCGCACCCCTCCCGGGGTGCGTGAATTGAAACGCTCCTCCGGCATCGCCTCGAGTCTCTTGCCATGTCGCACCCCTCCCGGGGTGCGTGAATTGAAACCTTATATCGGTCGCAGAAATGAGACCAATATCGCGTCGCACCCCTCCCGGGGTGCGTGAATTGAAACTTCAGATTTTCCCTATGCTTATCGACCTCCTCAAGGTCGCACCCCTCCCGGGGTGCGTGAATTGAAACAGCCCTCGTGCTTACATCCCTAAAGGCGAGAAGAAGTCGCACCCCTCCCGGGGTGCGTGAATTGAAACGGTAATTTTAATCGCTAACTCTATGGCTCAGAGTCGCACCCCTCCCGGGGTGCGTGAATTGAAACATAGGTTCATTGTGGGCAAATGTTTCCGAAACGGAGTCGCACCCCTCCCGGGGTGCGTGAATTGAAACTTGAGATCCTCTAGCTTGGCCTGCCCCCCTCCGAGTCGCACCCCTCCCGGGGTGCGTGAATTGAAACTCCTCCTCCGATACGTACTTATCGAGGTACTCGCGGTCGCACCCCTCCCGGGGTGCGTGAATTGAAACCTACACACGCAAAACCCACGTGTTTACCGCTAAGTCGCACCCCTCCCGGGGTGCGTGAATTGAAACGACGGCTACGACGGGAGCATCGACACGTGGCTACGTCGCACCCCTCCCGGGGTGCGTGAATTGAAACATGCAGTGGGGGTCAAAAGGCATAAGCTCTAAGGCGTCGCACCCCTCCCGGGGTGCGTGAATTGAAACTTGACTTGAGTCTCCACATATACGCTGTCGATTTTTGTCGCACCCCTCCCGGGGTGCGTGAATTGAAACGAGAAGGGCGTACGCATCACTAACCACGGGAGTCTGTCGCACCCCTCCCGGGGTGCGTGAATTGAAACGATTTCGGCCTTGAGCTGCTCTAGCGTCTTCTTTGCTGTCGCACCCCTCCCGGGGTGCGTGAATTGAAACTCTCCCTCGGGGGTATCTGACGTGAAGACATCGATAGTCGCACCCCTCCCGGGGTGCGTGAATTGAAACTGATGGCGTCTTCGCTCATATCGGCGATGGCGCAGTCGCACCCCTCCCGGGGTGCGTGAATTGAAACTAACTCGCTCACACAGAACGGGTACAGATAGAAGTCGTCGCACCCCTCCCGGGGTGCGTGAATTGAAACGTCCTCTCCTCGTGCGGTACGACACGCACCATCGTCGTCGCACCCCTCCCGGGGTGCGTGAATTGAAACGCAGAAGTAATCAGCGTAGACCTCAACCGCCTCGTGTCGCACCCCTCCCGGGGTGCGTGAATTGAAACACTCCTGAGGAGGTGGGCTTTTCGGTTTGGTCTCGTCGCACCCCTCCCGGGGTGCGTGAATTGAAACCAGCAACACAAGGACTAATGGCAAAGAAGCTCAGTCGCACCCCTCCCGGGGTGCGTGAATTGAAACTACCCAGACGACCGTCCGTGGCTCGACACAACGCTGTCGCACCCCTCCCGGGGTGCGTGAATTGAAACCCCTCTTTAATACTCTACTTGCCATGTCGTTTATAGTCGCACCCCTCCCGGGGTGCGTGAATTGAAACATATGCGTGATGCTTGTATGCGGTTTGTGCGGCGTCGCACCCCTCCCGGGGTGCGTGAATTGAAACGCAAGGTCTTCGAGGTTTGTTGGAGTTTCCGCCCCGGTCGCACCCCTCCCGGGGTGCGTGAATTGAAACAGGGTACAACCCTCTAGGTTAACCGCCTCAAAATGTCGCACCCCTCCCGGGGTGCGTGAATTGAAACAATTCTGCCTGATTCTGTGGGTACGTCGGGGTACTGTCGCACCCCTCCCGGGGTGCGTGAATTGAAACGATTGGAGGGCGTCTACCTACGCCCTTTCGCCTCGTCGCACCCCTCCCGGGGTGCGTGAATTGAAACTTTAGGTAGTGCGTCGGCGGGTAGCCGTCCTCCTGGTCGCACCCCTCCCGGGGTGCGTGAATTGAAACGCTTGCCTGTTGCGATGGACGACGATACCGAAGTGTCGCACCCCTCCCGGGGTGCGTGAATTGAAACATCAGACATAACAGGCTGTAAGCCAAGGTCTTGTAGTCGCACCCCTCCCGGGGTGCGTGAATTGAAACTCCCCTACAACATCAACGCTATCGGAGGGACGCCGTCGCACCCCTCCCGGGGTGCGTGAATTGAAACCTCTCCATCTCGCTTGTAGTTGAGAGCGAGGGATAGTCGCACCCCTCCCGGGGTGCGTGAATTGAAACGCTATACGAGTCCCATGCATCGCTATCTTGACACGTCGCACCCCTCCCGGGGTGCGTGAATTGAAACTCAAGCGATCCTATCCGCCTGCACAACGCCAAGGATGTCGCACCCCTCCCGGGGTGCGTGAATTGAAACACGCTGTCCGCTGGCATGCTGTTGCCTTGTATGGTCGCACCCCTCCCGGGGTGCGTGAATTGAAACTTCGCCCCTCCGATAGCTCGGTTCAGCTCCTTCGAGTCGCACCCCTCCCGGGGTGCGTGAATTGAAACTTGCCATGTTATCAGCCGATACCATCCTGTCGATGTCGCACCCCTCCCGGGGTGCGTGAATTGAAACAAGAGCGAGGCGAAGGCGCAGGCCTTTGCAGGCGTCGCACCCCTCCCGGGGTGCGTGAATTGAAACGAGAAGGTGGTCGTAGTAGAAACGGACGGAAAAGGTCGCACCCCTCCCGGGGTGCGTGAATTGAAACATGATGATGGGCTATATCAATGGCTGTGCGATGGGTCGCACCCCTCCCGGGGTGCGTGAATTGAAACTGCTCGTTCAGCTCTATCTCGTTGAGGATACGCTTGTCGCACCCCTCCCGGGGTGCGTGAATTGAAACCTGCAAAAATGCGGTTGAGTGGGAGTTTCTGCTAGTCGCACCCCTCCCGGGGTGCGTGAATTGAAACTGCCGAAATATGATGCGCGTATAATCGCCGTGCGTGTCGCACCCCTCCCGGGGTGCGTGAATTGAAACTGTCGCGCTCATCAATAGGCGTGCACCACTCGCGTCGCACCCCTCCCGGGGTGCGTGAATTGAAACGGCGGTATCCAGACCGTCCCCTATTGCGCAATCAATAGTCGCACCCCTCCCGGGGTGCGTGAATTGAAACTCGGCACGTGTCTTCTCGGTGGTGAGGTAGAGCGTCGCACCCCTCCCGGGGTGCGTGAATTGAAACGAGGCGAGCGGAGACCAAGGCGACAGGACGATTGAGGTCGCACCCCTCCCGGGGTGCGTGAATTGAAACTGGGTATCTAGCTTATAGCGCTTCGCAAGCTCTAGTCGCACCCCTCCCGGGGTGCGTGAATTGAAACCCTACCCATACGTCGGTACGTCGTCCTATATCGGGTCGCACCCCTCCCGGGGTGCGTGAATTGAAACCCATCTGGAGATCAGAGCGACGATACACTCCTGTCGCACCCCTCCCGGGGTGCGTGAATTGAAACTGGTTTAAGCTCCTTGAGCTACTCGGCGAGAGTGGTCGCACCCCTCCCGGGGTGCGTGAATTGAAACAGCAAATGTACTCAATTTAGACGAAGCCAAGCCGAGTCGCACCCCTCCCGGGGTGCGTGAATTGAAACCTCATCGAGAGCGGGCAGTTCGCCGAGGCGGAGAGCGTCGCACCCCTCCCGGGGTGCGTGAATTGAAACGACGCTAGCGCCCACGCAATATACTCCAACTCATGTCGCACCCCTCCCGGGGTGCGTGAATTGAAACAGTGCAATACGCCTGGGGGCTTGCCGAGGACAAGTCGCACCCCTCCCGGGGTGCGTGAATTGAAACTGGCCTACATGGAAGCTAATTGACAAGGGCTACGTCGCACCCCTCCCGGGGTGCGTGAATTGAAACAACCCTAATACGACAACGGGCTACGCAGCGCGAGTCGCACCCCTCCCGGGGTGCGTGAATTGAAACCAGCTCCTCCTTTTTGTCCAAAAGGACTACGGTAGTCGCACCCCTCCCGGGGTGCGTGAATTGAAACTTATAGATCAAGACAGGAGGTACTACGCCCTCTTGTCGCACCCCTCCCGGGGTGCGTGAATTGAAACGAAAGAGTCACGAGGGCGATCCTAGAGAACTACGTCGCACCCCTCCCGGGGTGCGTGAATTGAAACGGGGCTACAACCAAGCCTTCAACGAGTTTGGGCCGTCGCACCCCTCCCGGGGTGCGTGAATTGAAACGGAGCGTCGCCCCGATGCAGTAGCTTTCACTATTGTCGCACCCCTCCCGGGGTGCGTGAATTGAAACTTGGCGAAGTCAGGGAGCTGTGAGAGGCGGTTTCTGAGTCGCACCCCTCCCGGGGTGCGTGAATTGAAACTCGAGCGCACTATGGTAGTGCGTGGCACACGCGAGGTCGCACCCCTCCCGGGGTGCGTGAATTGAAACACTATTGCGGGGGAGGTAGTCGTCGAACGCCATACGTCGCACCCCTCCCGGGGTGCGTGAATTGAAACGATCTCCATAGTCTCGTTGCTTGGGTTGGTACTCAGTCGCACCCCTCCCGGGGTGCGTGAATTGAAACCCCGCTCCAGCGCGCGTAGAGGACAATCCAGGGAGTCGCACCCCTCCCGGGGTGCGTGAATTGAAACCGTGGATATACAAACACGAGTATGGCGGTTACTCAGGTCGCACCCCTCCCGGGGTGCGTGAATTGAAACTGATCCGCCATAGGGAAGGACGCTCGTAGCTACTGTCGCACCCCTCCCGGGGTGCGTGAATTGAAACACGTCCTCGAGGTCTGGCGTCTGTGCCGAACCTGTCGCACCCCTCCCGGGGTGCGTGAATTGAAACACTACTCTTGTGAGCAAAACACCACGGAAGAAGTCGTCGCACCCCTCCCGGGGTGCGTGAATTGAAACTTCGACCTGCAGAGCGGGGTGATCGCCTCCAAGTCGTCGCACCCCTCCCGGGGTGCGTGAATTGAAACATTTTCCATATCTCTTAGTACTTCTTGCCGTGCAGTCGCACCCCTCCCGGGGTGCGTGAATTGAAACCCCTCACGTCTTGTCCAAACTTACCAGAGCGGAGTCGCACCCCTCCCGGGGTGCGTGAATTGAAACCGTGAGATCATGGTCAAGCTTGGGATTTACCAAAAGTCGTACCCCTCCCGGGGTGCGTGAATTGAAACATTTTTGGCTGTTGCTTTGAGTATCTCGTTGTATCGTTGCACCCCTCCCGGGGTGCGTGAATTGAAACAATGGTACGGTTGATTTCAGCCGCTTCCATTGTCGTCGCACCCCTCCCGGGGTGCGTGAATTGAAACTGATATGTCGACGGCGTCCACTGATTCTTCTCTCCGTCGCACCCCTCCCGGGGTGCGTGAATTGAAACCTCTATCCAAAAGACTACGTTTAATAGCCGTGTCCGTCGCACCCCTCCCGGGGTGCGTGAATTGAAACGGGTAATGACAAGCAAGCGGTAATTGCAGGCTCAGTCGCACCCCTCCCGGGGTGCGTGAATTGAAACACCGACCGCTTCGATATAAATCGGTGGAACTTAGTCGCACCCCTCCCGGGGTGCGTGAATTGAAACACCGACTGCATGGCTCTTGCAGAGGTGCGTGTCAGTCGCACCCCTCCCGGGGTGCGTGAATTGAAACTTGAGTCGCTTCATCCCAAGCTTGGGAATCTTCCCGGTCGCACCCCTCCCGGGGTGCGTGAATTGAAACAGGCGACAGCTCACAGACAGACAAATCGCCTATGTGTCGCACCCCTCCCGGGGTGCGTGAATTGAAACATGCCTTCGGCAGAGTACTCAGTATCAGGAACTACAGGTCGCACCCCTCCCGGGGTGCGTGAATTGAAACGCCGAGCGGTTGTTGTCGTAGTTGCCCTCGAGCACGTCGCACCCCTCCCGGGGTGCGTGAATTGAAACCAGAAGCAGAAGACCTCTAGAGACTGGGGCAACCCCGTCGCACCCCTCCCGGGGTGCGTGAATTTAAACCTTGATGTATCCAGGAATCCCGAGAATTCATTGAGTCACATCCCTACCGAAGCCTTAGACTTAAATCTGAATAAGGCCAGAAAGCAATAAGTAACAGCATCCTAGAGTATAAAAAACTTAGAGGAGTGTTTTAGAAAGCATTATGCTAGGATTTAGATAACCATAGAACTAAGTCTTCGAGCACAAAGACTAGGCCTTCGCACTAATTAAAGATAAGATTAGAAGAAATGAATTTTTTCCACGCATAAGAAAAGGAACTTTGGTAGGAGAACCTCAGCAGACCTTATAAAAGAAGGATGCCTCAGCGACCAAGCGGTCACTGAGGCATCCTTGCTTAGAGGAGGAAGTACGAGCTAAAACTAGTCGGAGAAGATGCTAGACTTCGTCAGCGAAGAGGCGAAGGCTAGTCGGCGAGGATGCGGAGCTCCGAACCAGAAGCGTAGTCTTGGCCGTCATGAGCACTCAGTGCCGTGAAGCGGAGGTAGCGAGCACGTGAGGACTTCGGGAGCGTCACGCGCTGAAGCTTCTTATCCTTGGCGAACTTCCCCCGATAGACTTCCGTCCAGCTCTTGCCATCCCGGCTGACCGAGAGCGCGAAGTCCTTGATGTCTCCAACAGTGCTCTCGTCTTGGCGTGGAAGATAGGTGATGCCGTGGATATCCTTCTCCTGATAGAGATCAAAGTCAAGCCAGTGCGGATGCTTGGGGACCGTCACCGTCCAGACCGTATGCCACATCGTATCTGGGCTTTCGTCGATGAATTGCTCCGAGCCATAGCCGTACTCTTCGCTGCTGCAGAAGATGATCCGTGCCTCGGCATACTGCATCTTCTCCAGACGAACCAAAGAGATGCGCCCTGGATAACGCTCGTCCCATGCCTTCACTTCCCCGCCTTGAGCGAAGGGAATCGGCCGGGTGTAGCGCTGAGCCTTCCCCCGACCAATGGAATAGAAGAGCTTGGCACCGGGAGTGCTCGAGATCGACAGTTCGCCGTGAGCGCTACGAGAGATCGTAGGTGCGATGGCACCTGATAGTTCGACCTTGGCAAGCTGGCTGGCGTCTTCGCCCGAACGTAGAGGACGAAGCACTAAGCTGAAGGTCTGAGGCGAAGCAAGCGTCTGGCAGTCGGCCAACGGACCACCTTGTCCGCAGCTCGCACCACCGAGACCCGTCGTCGACCGAGACAGGACAAGGTGCGTGTCACCCGCAGCTGGCAACTCGTGCGGATGCGCTGCCAGCATCAGATCTAGCGCCGAATAAGGGAGCGCCGAACTGGTCATCACGCTGTCGGTAGCGAAGAGGAGCCCACGACCAGCCTTGTTCGCAAGGCTGACCCAACGGACATCCTCACGGTTAGCCATCGTCTGGGGCTTGGGGAAATCAACGAACTGGTCGGCGACTCGGCTTTCGTGACGCTCGATGTATTGGCTCGCCTTGCGATCGCCGTAGTTATTGATCGGTCCACGTCCGTAGTACGTGTAGCGATCGTAGCTCTTGGGAAGGACGAATTCATAGCCGAGGCGAGGAAGCGTAAGGCTAGGCTTGTTCGTCGATAGGCTGGAGCGGAGCTCGATACTTCCGTCAGGATGCACCGTCCAGACTGTCTGCGCTAGGATATAGAAGTCACTTTCGCCAAACGGATGCGCTACATCCTCCTCGATCTCATAGCAACCCGAAGCCCGATGCATCGAGAGCGTCGCTCCTTGTGGGGCTTGCGAGCGGATGGTGAAGAAGAGTTCGACAGAGCCATCAGAGAGCTTTCGGGTCTGGTGGGCAAGGACTCGGTGGCGAAGGTTATGTAAGCCGTTGGTGACCCAAGCCGAACGTATCCAGATATCATTATCCGCAGGGGCTCGGAAGGCCGAGATCTTCGGACCTTGTCCCGAGTGAATAAGCGTGTCTTGTGCATAGATCAGCTGGCCGATCGTACCTTGCTCGAGATCGAAGTTCACAGAGAAATCCTTCCCCTTGACTTCAAATGCCTTCGCCGATAGTGCTCGGGACTGAAGGCGCTCCGAAGCACTTCCTTCAAGAGAAGTCCGATGAAGGAGAGGCTGTAGAGCTATCTGCTCGTCGGCTACGACATAGCCCGCCTCGGCCCAAGGCTTAGCGGAGCGGAGACGACACTCAAGCTTAAGGAAGTACTCGCTCTTAGGGTCGAGGGAAGCGGTAGAGACGGGCAGGGAAAGCTCCACTGCTGTGCGAGGAGCTACAGAAGAAAGCGGGCGGATACCATCGCTCGTCATCGCTCCGTCTTGCCAAAGCGACCAGCGAAGTTCGTAGTCGTCGAGGGAAGAGAAATAGTTCTTATTGAAGAGACGCACCTTACCCTCAGCAAGATCTACGGGCTCGAAGCTCACGCTCTGATAGACCTTCTTCACCTCATAATACTGAGGCTTGGGCTGAAGGTCAGCGAACATCACGCCGTTCATAACGAACATCCCGTCGTTCGGCATATCACCGAAGTTCCCGCCATAAGCTAAGTAGCGCTGGCCGTCTGAAGTATGATTGTAGAGCGCTTGGTCTACCCAGTCCCAGATAGCACCGCCGCAGATGAAGTTCGTGCGGTCAATCGCCTTCCAATAATCAGCAAGTCCGCCACAAGCATTCCCCATCGAGTGAGCGTATTCCGAGATATGGAAGGGGTACTTAATATCATACTTGCCCTCGGCTGCACCTTCCACCCAAGCGATCGAAGGGTATTGGTTGGAGCCCATATCTACGATATCGTTGTTGCGCTCATATTGTACGGGGCGGGAAGTATCGACGCGCTTGGTCGCTTCGTAGCTTTTGGTGAAGTTGATACCAGGGCCAGCCTCATTGCCCAGCGACCAGATGACGATGCTTGGATGGTTGATGTGGGCGTGAACCATCTCCAGCATGCGGGAGACGTGCTGTGCTTCGAACTCGGGGACATGCGAGAGAGAAGCCTTGCCGTAGTAATATTCGTGCGACTCTACATTGGCTTCGTCCTCGAGGTAGATACCATACTTGTCGCAGAGATAGTACCAATAGGGATCGGCAGGGTAATGTGAGTTGCGCACATGATTGATATTTGCCCGCTTCATCAGGAAGACCTCCCGCTCCATCTGCTGATGGCTGACGACGTGGCCTGTAGAAGGGTTGGTCTCATGACGATTGACGCCACGGAGCTTGACGGGCTTGCCGTTGACGTAGAAGTAGCGACCGGCACGACCAAACTCATCTTCGCCCGCTGGAGTATCCTTGATCTCGACCTTGCGGAAGCCTGTGTAGGTCGAAGCTCTATCAAGAAGGCGCTTGCCTGACTTGTCGAAGAGCTCGGCGACTAAGACATATCGGTGGGGAAGTTCGGCTGACCAGAGCTGGGGCATCGAGATCTTCAGTTCGGCCGTGGCGGTAGCGGGCGCCGAAGTGCGGGCTTCTGTGCTCGCCACTACGGTAGGATCGACTTCGTCCGAATAGAGGGCGACGCGGTAGAGCTTATAGCGAAGGAGGAGATCCTTCTGAATCGCCTTCACCCACTTACTGTCGAGATCGGCGGAGATACGGAGTGTTCCCTCACGGAGATCAGGAGAAAGGTCGGGGATGAGGCGAAGATCCTTCACGTGAATACGGGGCTTGGCCGTCAGATAGACCGAACGGAAGATCCCAGGTAGTCGGAACATGTCCTGCGCTTCCAGGAACGACCCATCGCTATTGCGGTAGACTTCGACCGCCACTACATTCTCTCCCTCGGGGCGGAGATAGCGGCTGATGTCGAAGGAAGCCAGAGAACGGGAGTTTTTAGAGAAACCAACGTAGTGGCCATTGATCCAGAGATAGAAGAACGAATCGACACCATCGAAGTTGAGATACACACCGTGCCCCTGCCAATCCTTGGGGATGGTGAAGGTTCTGCGGTAAGATCCGACTTCATTACGGTCACGATAGGTCGTCCACTCCTTGGGCGGGGTGCGCATGACACCACCACGCCAGTCGTCGGCTTTCACTTGATGCCAGAAGATCACCTGCTGATTGACGTAGATCGGCGTGCCATACTTCTGCTGCCCATCCTTCTGAAGGCCGTAGACATTCCAATTCATCGGCACCGATACCTTGTCCCATCGGCTGACATCGTAGCTTGGCTGGAAGAAGTCACGAGGACGCTCCTCGGGGGTTCGCACCCAGTGGAAGACCCACGTACCGCTAAGATCCTGGTAGAGTGAACTGTATTGGGGAAGGACCTTCGTGATCTCATCCCACTCCTTCGAGCCGAAGGAGAAGAAGAATGCATGTGGTTGCTCTTTGTTGAGCGCATGCCTGGCGGGGCTTTGCCATTCATCGCCCTTGGGATTTGCCTCGTCCTGATACTCGTAGCCCGGCAAGATTCGCTGGGCGCAAAGGCTACCCGAGAGCGAAAGTGCAAGTACCGTGAGTAGCGTTCGTACGGTCATGATTTTCGTCATCTTATTGTGCTAAGGGGTTGCTGAAGCTGGTTGGTCTCTGAAGACCGGCGGTAAAATTACCCTTTTACAAGCACATTCCTTCCAAGCGAACTGAAGTTCCCCTGCCTCCCCACCGAAGGCGGGGCAACTTCGACCTCCTTCCCCACCCGATTCTTCCCGCTGAAGCGGGCAAAAGAAAGGATACTCCCGTCCTGAAGTAGAGGTGCTTCACGGGCGAAGGGATTGAGATTGGATTGAAGATTGATTGGATTTCTTTCTTGAAGTTTCTTGGCTTGGTTTGGGAATTGCCTTGATTTCCTTCTTGAATTGCCTTCACTTCCATCTTGAAGTTTCTTGACTTTCCGAGGGAAGTTCCTTGAGTTCCCATCAGAAGTAATATAACATTCGACCGGAAGTAATACTACTTCTGATGGGAGTCCAAGGAGCTTCCTAAGCGAAGATCAAGCGAATACGAAAACAGGCAGTAAGACGCATTCATCTTACTGCCTGTTCTCAGTGGAGCTGGTTATTGATCAGCCTTGCGCTAGAGCCGTCCAAACACGGTCTTCTTCGTCAATTCGCTCGGAGAAAAGCCAGACTTCCTTGATCAAACCATCCTCAAAGCGGAAAAGGTCTACCCCTTTCATCCCCATCGAATATCCGCTTGCCGACACGGCGAATGCAACCGCTGCCACGACCAAATCTCCGTTCTCCGTTACGTAATCCACTTGGTCGATGGCGAATGTCCCATTACTCAGCTGAGCCATCTTACCCAAATGGGCAAAGACATTCTGCTTACCGCTGTAGATGCCAGACAATGCTCCCTTCCCTGGCTGATGCCATATCAAGTCATCGGAGAGCAAGGTCCCCACCGTTTCAAAGTCACCTTGAGCCAATGCTGCATAGAACAGGCTCACCCTCTCTGTCTTCTTTTCCATAAATCAGTGTTCTTAGTTATTGAAATCTCTGCAAATCTATACCTTTGAATCACGAATAACAAGTACTTACAACATGGTATGCTACTTACTTAATTGTTAGAATTGCTGATTATCAACAAGAAAAAAATGCCCGCATGGAAAGAAAAATCTCGGACAAGGACTGTCCCGTACGCAAGTCAATGCAAATCTTCGCCGGCAAATGGACTCTACTCATCATCTTTCAAATCAACCGAAGGACGATCCGCTATGGAGAACTCAAGCGTGCTATTCCTAACATCAGCGAGAAGATACTTATCGACGAATTGAAATTCCTGTGTAATAAAGGGCTCGTCAAAAAGGAACAGTATCCCGAAGTTCCTCCAAGAGTAGAGTACTCCCTAACAGAATTAGGAGAGAAAGTACTGCCGATCATCGACGAGATAGCCAAGTTTGGCATGGAGAATTTATAACTCATCTAGTACTTCTCATGCAGACTTTTTGCTCCCAAACGAATCGTTATCCCTCTGCAAAACAAAGGCCTCCCCGAAGCAAAGCGAAAGGACTTCCCAAACGAAATCAAGAGGCTCCCCTTGCGAAGTAGAGATCCTTCACGGGCGAAGGGATTGAGATTGGATTGAAGATTGATTGGATTTCTTTCTTGAAGTTTCTTGATTTCTCCGAAGAAGTTCCTTGACTTGGGTTGGGAATTGATTGAAGTTCCCAGGGGAAATCCCTTGACTTTTCGGGGGAAGTTCCTTGAGTTCCATTCGAATGTTATATTACTTTTCCCCGAATGTTATATTACTTCCGAAAGGAGCTTCAATTACTTTCGGTCGAAGGGGCTATTAGATTGCGTCGAAGGAGCTAGTAGTTCCCGCCTTCGCTTAAGAGTCTGGGGAAGAGAAAAAGGGCTTGAGCGTAGAGCTTCTCACGAAGTTCTTCGAGCGAAATGCCTAGCGAACGAGACGCTTCTTCATAAACCGTGGCGATCGAGAGATCGGGAACGTCATCCGTTTCCAAGAAAGCCCGCCCTTCACGATAAGCGAGGGCAAGGCTCTCCGAATGAAAGTACCAGCCGAAACTTAAATAGAAGCCCGCTCGAAGTAATTGCTCCGCCTGCTGAGGCTTCCCTCGAAAGCCATGGATGAGCCAAGGAGAATGGGGACGAAGTTCCTTCTTCAGGCGAACGAGGTCCTCTTGGGCACGCACCAAGTGAATGATGAGGGGAAGGTCAAGGCGGTCAGCGAGCCGAGCTTCTTCACGGAAGAAATATAGCTGCTTCGAATAGGGCGTCGAGCAAACACGGTCAAGTCCAGCTTCTCCTAAAGCCACCACCCGAGGCGAGAGAAGGAGCTTCTCCTCCAGCAGAAGGAGACCTTCCTCCGTCAGATCCTCAGCTTGCCACGGATGAAGCCCGATACTTGCGAACGACCTTCCCGCAAAGTGCTCGGGCATCGCCTCGGTAAGATGAAGGCTATGAATCTGAATGCTCGTCGCATCACCCGCATCGGGGCAATGCGTATGAGCATCGACGTAAGGGGAGTACAGTTCTTCGGGAGTCATCGGCGAGGAAGGAGCAACGGGCTCGTCAGCTAAGGCACGGGGTCGTAACCGCTTCCTCCCCAGGGATGACAACGGAGGATACGGCGAAGGGCAAGGTAAAGCCCTTTGAAAGGACCATGCTTTCGGATCGCTTCCAGAGCGTACGTGGAGCACGACGGCGTGAAGCGACACGACGGAGGTGTAAGAGGGGAGATCGCTCCCTTATAGAAATAGATCGGTAGGAGCAGAAGCCAAACGAGCGCTTGGCGAAGAAGTCCGAGGAGACGTTTCATAAGCCTTCGGGGGAAGTTCCCGTCTTCTCGAGCTCCACGGCAATGCGAGCCAGCGCCTTCTCCATGCCCCGATCGACGTCGGTCTGCTTAGGTAGCTCCTTCGCTACAGAGAGTAAGCCCAGATGGATATGCATCCGACGCTCCTCGGCCAAGGCAAGGAGCGGGTGCTTACGCCTACGATAGCTCTCACGGATCAGCCTCTTCACTCGGTTACGCTTATTAGCTCGGCGGAAATACTTCTTAGCTACTACGACGAGGATCGCCGTGCTTGGCTCCTCCCCTTCTGCTACGGGCGTGAAATGATACACCACCCGAAGGGGATAGGCAATGAAGGCCTGCCCAGAAGCAAAGAGGGCGTCCACATCTCGCTTGAGATGCAGACGCTCTTCCTTCGATAGCGTATAGCGAGGGGATCGGATAGGATCTTCCACAGATATTATCCCTCCACGAGTAGAGGTACTGCTAATTGTTCTTCTGGAGATACTGATCCAGAGCCATCGCCATAGAAGGTGCCCCAGGAGATGGCGCTGAGAGATCAAGACGTAGACCTGCTTGCTCGATGGCCTGACAGGTAGCCGGACCGAAACCTCCGATGAGTACCTTGCCCTGCTCGTAGTCTTCGTGATTGGCGAGCAGTGAAGTCACCCCAGCAGGACTGAAGAAGATGATCATATCATACTCTTCCTTCTTCTCTTGGTCGGTGAACTTCTTGCTGACCGTGCGGTACATGATCGCCTTAGCAAACTGTAGCTTCTTTGACTCCAAGAGGTCGATCAGATCATTCTTGTGGTCCTCGGCCATCGGTAGGAAGTAGACTTCCTTGTTGTGCTTCTGCATGATCGCTACCAGTTCAGCCTGACCGCCTGCCTCGGGATAGAATACCTTGCGCTTGCGGTAGACGATAAACTTCTGGAGATAATTAGCCACCTGCTCGTTGATGCAGAAGTACTTCATGTCTTCAGGCATAGTGACACGGAGCTCTTCACTGAGCTGGAAGAAATGCTCCATAGCTTTACGCGAAGTGAAGACAATGGCCGTGTGGTCCAGGATATTGACTTTCTGATTGCGAAACTCTCGAGGAGTCACCGACTCGACCTCGATAAACGCGCGGAAAGTAGCCTTAGCTCCATGACGCTCGGCAATATCATAGTAAGGGGACTTCCCTGACTCAGGCTGAGGTTGGGAGATTAGAATCTTCTTGATACTCATTGATACAAATTCGGAAGGAGATCACTCCTCATCAGATATATACCACCCCCTACGAGGTAGAGGAATGGTACAACTTCGTGGGCGCAAAGGTACAAAAAAAGAAAGAGGCCTCCAGCGGACCCGTGTGACATACGACGCACGACCTGGATGATACCAAGGAGCTGGACAAGGACTAATGTACCGATGGCGATCCCCCATAGGACGAGGGTGGGGAGCGGTGCAAAGGTCAGTAGCGAGACCAATGCCATCAGCAGCGCTCTCAGCCAATCCTGGAAGAAATAGTCTTGAGCTAGTAGCCCTCCAGTGAGATCATCAAGCAGCACATAGCGCCAGAGCTTGAAGGCCTTCGAGCGAAAGTAAAGGAAAAGGTACACTCCTACGAAGAGCACGGAGAGCTGCATCACCAGGCTTGTATAGTCACTTCCGAGGAGAAGTCCTTCGTGAGAGGAAAGCCTCAGCATCGTCAGCGCAATGGATAAGCTCCCTAGCACATAGGAGAGGAAGCGAAAAAGCCCATACGAGACGAAGCGAGAGATGTAGACTGCCCCCGAGTCGGGATTGCCTTGGCGCCATGCTCCCACAGCCACCCCGATGAGTCCGGGCGTATAGACCCAGACGATCAAGGTGAGTAGCCAGATGACTAGCTCGGTGAGATAGCTGACATTCGCTAAGGGCTCGGTGAGCGCAAAGTCCATGCTGATATAGGAGATAAGAGAGAGCACTAGGTGTACTAGCTCGTAGAGCGAGACCGACGCCTCAGCTCCACGAGCTAGTAATAGGAGGATAGCCTCCTGATGGGTTGAGATTAGCTAAAGAGCTTCTCGGGATAAGCTCCGTCTTCTGCTAGCGCAGCGAGCTTAGCGACGACGCCTGGACGGTCTTCAGCGTAGGTCACACCGAACCATGAGTCTGGCGTATCCAGTACCTCTACCGTCGAAGTACCTTCTGCTACGAGGTGGTTCACCACCAGCGGGATGTAGTACTCGAACTTAGGGTTCGTCTCTACCGAGCTGAGGAAGTGACGGAAGAGACGCTCCGAGTGCTCGAAGTAGTCAGGCGTGAAGCCCCACATATTCATCGATACGGGCGTATTCTCATCGAGGATCACCTTCTGCCCATGCTCATCGGTGAAGGCGATCTTACCCTCTTCATCACGAGCGATAGCCGTACGCTCCACGACACCCGTGAGGAAGCCGTTAGCGTCTACCTCACAGACACCACGTGCTACACTACCACTCTCGCTGAGGGTATTCCCTACACGATAGCCGACCATGCAGTACTTGTCGTGCGAATCCGAGAAGCTACGAAGCTTGTCTGCCAGAGCTGCAAAGCCATGACGACCATAGAAGTCATCGGCATTGATCACTGCGAAGGGCTCCTTGACGACTTCCGCAGCCATCATGACCGCATGGTTCGTACCCCAAGGCTTCTCACGACCCTCGGGCACAGAGAAGCCCTCGGGGAGCTTGTCAAGATCCTGGAAGACGATCTCCACAGGGATCTTGTGCTCGTACTTAGAGATGATCTTCTCACGGAACTCCTGCTCGAAGGTACGACGGATGACGAAGACGACCTTGCCGAAGCCAGCACGGATGGCATCGAAGATCGAATAGTCCATGATAGTCTCCCCAGAAGGGCCGACACCATCAAGTTGCTTAAGACCGCCATAGCGGCTGCCCATGCCTGCTGCAAGGACGATTAGAGTTGGCTGTTTCATTACGTTTGCTTTTACCAGCGTGATATATGATGTTATGCTTGTATCGTAGGCTAGCGACGTCTCTTCTTACCTCGCTTCGTCGCCTTAGAGGAGCGGGAGGAAGAGCCGGTGGACTTAGCCGCCTTGGTGATCTTGATCTTCTGCCCGACGCTGAGCTTATCGGAGCGAAGGTTATTGTTCTTCCTTAGCTCCTCGACGGTAGTGCCGTACTTATGGGCTAGGGAGTAGAGCGTCTCTCCTGAGGAGACGGCATGGGTACTCGTGGTGTGGCGCTCTGTAGTGCGCTTACCACGGCGTGAGGAGGGCTTTGCGTCCTCTTCGTCCGTAGCCTCCTCCTGCTCCTCTTGCTGTGCCTTGGCTCGGACAGTAGAGCGTGTCGTGGCGACAGAGGCTGGGCCATCGAAGTTCACACGAAGCTCAGGAGAGTGTACCTCCGAGCCTGCGCTGTCGAGCTTGAGGATAGCAGAGAGCGGCAGGCGTACGGGATAAGGGGTGGTATTCCCTGGGATGATCCCCCGGCGGAACTGAGGGTTGAAGGTAGAGATCAGTTCCGTCGATAGCCCCGTGATCTCAGCGATACGATCGAAGGTGACCCGATGATTGGCTGTATAGTAGTCGGTAGCCAAGGGACGGCCGAGCTGTCGGGGAAGGATACCATACTCTCTATGGTAGTGCATAGCGAAGTAAGCCCCGATGAAGAGGGGGATGTAGCGTCGTGTCTCATTCGGTAGGTAGCGGTAGATCTCCCAGAAGTTGGGCCGATCGGTGCCCGTGCGCTTGAGCGCACGATTGACGTTCCCCGGTCCACAGTTATAAGCGGCGAGGACGAGCCACCAGTCTCCGTAGATGCGATAGAGATCCTTGAGGAAGCGACAGGCTGCTTCAGTGCTCTTGACCGGGTCCATACGCTCATCCACGAGGCTATTGACGGTGAGTCCATAGATCTTACCCGTGGGGAGCATGAGTTGCCAGAGACCGGCAGCACCCGCTGGAGAGATAGCCTTGGGGTTAAGGGCAGACTCGACGATGACCAGATAGCGTAGCTCCATAGGGAGGCCACTCTTGTCGAGGGTCATCTCGATCTCAGGGAAGTAGAGGTCGGAGAGGGAGAGCATGGAGCTCAGTAGACCACGACGCTTGAAGAGGTAGAGCTCGATGGCCTCACGGACGAGGGGGTTGTAGCTGAAGCGCATAGCCGACGGCATCCTATTGAGCATACGGATATATGTGCTATCAGAGGTATAGGGTACGGACACTGAGGAGTAGCGCCCTGACTGCTGGCGTCCGCCAGTGGAGTTGCCATAGCCCGAATACCACTGCTCCAGCATGCGCTCGACATCCTTATCTAGGGAGGCAGGCAGGGTGATGGGGTCCAGGAGGGCGGAGGCAAGGGCAAAGGGAGAGGTAGGTCTATCCACACGCTTCACACTATCGACCTGAGCGGGGAGGGTACGTACGCTCACGAGGATAAGGGCGGTGATGGAGAGGAGCTTGATGAGAAGCTTCATCTATCGTTGCGATTAGAAGGTGAGGCTACAGTTGACCCCTAATTGGTAAGAGGGGATACCGAGCTTGGGTAGTCCCACTTCGGGAGCTACACGGAGGGAGAGATCAGGGCTAATGTCGAAGGTATAGAGCTCAGCATCGACATAGGCGTCGAGTATAGAGAGTCCGTAGACGAGGACACTGGCTAGGATACTGAGGTCACGATAGCGACGGTAGAAGTCATTGCCTCGCTTGAGGGTGGACTTGAGGGTAGACTGGTAGGTCTTGTAGTCTTCGGCCTTAGCCCCTGCAGGAGCGAAGGCCAGCCAAGAGGTATTCTTCGAGGGATCTTCGCTTGAGAGGTCACGGTAGGCAGCGTGGTAGTCTTGGTACTGACGATGATTCCACGTCACCGAGTAGTAGCAGGCCATGAAGGCACCCCAGACGATGGGGAGCTTCCAGTACTTGCGATTGTATATCTGTCCTCCACCGGGGAGTAGAGCCCAGAGGAGCGCTTTGGAGGAATTGGGTTGCCAGTTCACCTGATCATGGATCTTCAGCGCTTGCTCTCGGAAGTCGGGAGAGGCTGGTGTATGAAGCTCAGTCGTATCCTGAGCTCCTACCTGACGGCTCTGCTCCAGGGAGGAAGGTAGGGTCTCCTGTCCCCAGACGGGTGTCGGGGGCGAGGCAAGGAGCAGGAGCAGGAAGATATAGATCGGACGCACGATAGGGACTATTGAGACGAACTAGACGATAGGGCGAGATTAGTGCTGGACACGCTCCAGAAGCTGCATGATGCGCTCCAGCTCTTCATCGCTTGCGAAGGGGATGGTGAGCTTCCCCTTACCTGAGGCGGAGCATCTGAGGGTCACGCTGGAGGAGAAGACCTGAGAGAGGTGTTGCTCCAGCAGACGGAAGTCCTTGCGCTCGGTAGATCGTCGGGGACGGGCGGGTGTCGCTGAGGGTTCGTCTCCCGAGGGCTGATCGGCGATGGCACGAGCCAGCTCCTCGACGGCACGCACACTGAGGTGCTCGGTGAGGATGAGGTTGTAGAGCTCGATCTGACGCTCGGTATCCTCGACCTGCAGGAGAGCACGAGCGTGGCCCATATCGATGAGTCGCTGGGTGAGACCGAGCTGGATCTCTGCTGGGAGGCGAAGGAGACGGAGGTAGTTGGAGACGGTAGCACGCTTCTTGCCCACACGGGCAGCCAGCTCCTCCTGCTTGAGGTGATGGAGGTCCAGGATCTGCTGGTAGGCTAGGGCTACCTCGATAGCATTGAGATCCTCACGCTGGATATTCTCGATGAGGGCAAGCTCTAGGACTTCGTCTTCTCCCGTGGTACGGATGTAGGCGGGTAGCGTGGTGAGACCAGCGAGCGCCGCCGCACGCCAGCGTCGTTCGCCCGAGATGATCATGTACTGACCTGAGGGGAGCGCCTGCACGGTGATCGGCTGGACAAGCCCTAGGGAGCGGAGCGAAGCAGCGAGCTCCTCCAGGCTCTCATCATCGAAGAGTTTGCGAGGCTGGTCTTTATTGGGGATGATCTTGTCTATCGGTAGTTCCTGGATAGAGGCTGCCCCTAGGAGAGGCTCTTCGGTAGGAGCACCCAGGAGATTGCCAAGGCCTCGCCCTAGGACATTCTTATTCTTTGACTTTGTCATCTACTTATTCTTGTTGATCAGCTCAGAGGCTAGCTGTAGGTGATTGATCGCTCCACGGCTATCGGCATCGTAGAGCAGAGCTGGCAGACCGTGGCTAGGAGCTTCACCTAGCTTGACATTGCGCTGGATGACGGTCTCGAAGACCAAGTTCTTGAAGTGCTCCTTGACCTCCTCATAGATCTGATTGTTGAGCCTAGTACGGCTATCGTACATAGTCATGAGGAAGCCTTCGATCTCCAGCCGTGCATTGAGACGCTGGCGGACGATACGGATGGTATTCAGGAGCTTAGAGATCCCCTCGAGGGCGAAGTACTCGCACTGCACGGGGATGAGCACAGAGTCTGCAGCCACGAGCGCATTGACCGTGATCAAGCCCAGCGACGGGGAGCAGTCGATGAGGATGTAGTCATAGGCATCGACTACAGGCTCGAGGACGGAGCGCAGGATGTACTCTCTTCGCTCCCGCTCTAGGAGCTCTAGGTCTGCTCCAGCTAGGTCAATATGGGAGGGCAGGATATCTAGCCCATCGACGACCGTCTTAGTGATCGCCTCACGAGCGGGTAGGCCTGCACATAGGCACTCGTAGATCGTCTTCCCTAGCTGCGACGCATCGATGCCGATACCCGACGAAGCATTAGCCTGAGGATCGGTGTCCACTAGGAGTACACGTTTCTCCAGCGAGGCCAAGGAGGCCGCTAGATTGATCGCTGTGGTGGTCTTCCCCACTCCTCCCTTTTGGTTAGCTAATGCTATGACTTTGCCCATATCGCTAGATGATCCGTATTCTTAAAACTCTCGTTACTCTATCTATGGTATCTCTCTTCGTCCCTACTTGCCTACTAGAGGAGGGACAGAAGACACCAAATTAGCCCCCAAAATTACTACTTCTCACCGACATGGCTTGCCCCTAGCTATATCTATCAGAGAATAAGGTCTGTACCTGAGACGACCGACTTAATCAAGTATAAGGGAGGCCATCCCTCCCCTACTCTTTCTCCCGAGATCGAGCGGGGAGATGGAAGATAGGACAGACGAAGCCCCCTTGATAGACCGCCCGACAAACGCCCCTTCCATAGGGCTCTGCATACCCCATTCATAGGCCGTCTCAGGGACCCATTCATGGGTCACCCGAACGACCCATGAATGGGTCGCATCTGTACCCCATGAATGGGGTCCAAAAGCCCCCCATTATACAGGCTGTATTTCCCCTCCCTCACCTCCACCAGCAGATACACACTAGAAATGAAGATGATACCCAAGGAAGCCTCCACACAAATGAGCGGTACCATCAGGCGACACTCCTCGGTAGTAGAGCTGGGCTCTTCTACATTGTTTCACTACCTTTGCAGTGTTTTTACCATAGATAATATCTAGCTCAAGGAAAAGAAATGACCAATTTTATTGAAGAGCTGCGCTGGCGTGGGATGATCCACGACATGATCCCAGGCACAGAAGAGCAGCTACAGAAGGAGCGCTCTTCGGCTTATCTCGGGATCGACCCCACAGCGGACTCACTGCACATTGGGCACCTCGTAGGGGTGATGATGCTTCGTCACCTCCAGCTCGCTGGTCACCGTCCCATCGCCCTGATCGGCGGAGCCACGGGGATGATCGGAGACCCCTCTATGAAGTCTGCCGAGCGCAATCTACTGGACGAAGCCACCCTGCGTCACAATCAGGAGTGTATCAAGAAGCAGCTCTCTAAGTTCCTCGACTTTGAGAGTGACGCGCCCAATGCCGCTGTCCTCGTGAACAACTATGATTGGATGAAGGACTATAGCTTCTTAGGCTTCATCCGTGACATAGGCAAGCACATCACCGTCAACTATATGATGGCGAAGGATTCGGTCAAGAAGCGTCTCAACGGAGAGAACTCTAACGGGATGTCCTTCACTGAATTCAGCTACCAGCTCCTCCAAGGCTACGATTATCTATACCTCTATCGTCACTACGGCTGTCGTCTGCAAATGGGTGGCTCCGACCAGTGGGGCAATATCACCACCGGTACCGAACTCATCCGCCGCATGGAGGGAGGCGAGGCTTATGCTCTGGTCTGCCCACTGATCACCAAGGCCGACGGGGGTAAGTTCGGGAAGACCGAGAGCGGTAATGTCTGGCTCGATCCAGCACGCACCAGCCCCTATGCCTTCTATCAGTTCTGGCTCAATGTCAACGACGCCGATGCAGCTCGCTACACCAAGATCTTCACCACCCTCACTCAGGAAGAGATCGCTCGCCTAGAGGAAGAGCAGGCCGGAGCGCCACATCTCCGTCCTCTGCAGAAGCGCCTCGCCGAAGAGATCACCGTCCTCGTCCATGGTCGTGAGAACTATGAGAGCGCTGTAGCTGCCTCGGGCATCCTCTTCGGTCAGGGGACGAAGGAGCAACTCCAGTCGCTGGATGAAGCTACGCTCCTCGCCGTCTTCGAGGGTGTCCCTCAGTTCGAGATCTCCAAAGAAAAGCTCCAGTCAGGTATCAAGGTCGTCGACCTCCTGACGGAAGAGGCTGCTGTCCTACCCTCCAAGGGCGAACTTCGTAAGCTCGTCGCTGCAGGAGGCCTCAGCATCGACAAGGAGAAGGTCGCTTCTCCCGATGATCTAGTCACCACAGCTCAGCTCATCGCCGACCGCTACCTCCTCGTCCAGCGAGGCAAGAAGAACTACTACCTCCTGATCGCTCGATAGCGCAGCGCTCCTCAGCGCATACATATTATATAGAAGGGGAAGACACCTCACCGCCCTTCGGTGAGATGCCTTCCCCTCCTCTTTTTTATAGACCTTTACTCCCCATCCTAGCTACACCCCCTTCTCTAGGGGAGATCTCCCAGCATCTAGGGGGCATATACACTAAGGCGAAGCGGGATAAGCCTCCTAGCCTACCTATCGTAGAAATGCCGTATCTTTGTGTACATTAGTATAAATAGACAGACAGCATATACAGTATAGCATGAACATCTTAGAGCTGAGCGAACAGGAGATCTTCCGTCGCCGTAGCCTGGAGGAGCTCCGTGCCCTAGGCATCAATCCCTACCCTGCAGACGAGTACGAAGTCACGGCTTACGCCCGAGAGATCCTGGATACCTTCCAGGATGACGCTCCTCGTCGCCACGTCCGTGTAGCAGGGCGTGTCATGGGACGCCGTATCATGGGTAAAGCTTCCTTCCTAGAGCTCCAAGACTCTACCGGACGTATCCAGATCTACATCACCCGAGATGAGCTCTGCCCAGGTGAAGACAAGGCTCTCTACAACAGTGTGGTGAAGAAGCTCATGGATATCGGTGACTTCATCGGCATCGAGGGTGAAGTCTTCCGCACCCAGATGGGTGAGATCTCCGTACATGCTCACTCGCTGACCTTCCTCTCGAAGGCCCTTCGTCCCCTCCCCGTAGTCAAGGAGAAGGATGGGCAGACCTTCGATAGCTTCACCGACCCCGAGCTCCGCTTCCGTCAGCGCTATGTAGACCTTGTGGTCAACAGCCACGTCAAGGATATCTTCCTCAAGCGTACGAAGATCTTCAACGCCATGCGCCAGTTCTTCAACGAGCGAGGCTACATCGAGGTAGATACCCCCGTGCTACAGCCCATCCCTGGTGGTGCTGCTGCTCGCCCCTTCATCACGCACCACAACGCTCTCGATATCCCCCTCTACCTACGTATCGCCAATGAGCTCTACCTGAAGCGCCTCATCGTCGGAGGCTTCGAGGGTGTGTACGAGTTCAGCCGTAACTTCCGCAACGAAGGGATGGACCGCACGCACAACCCAGAGTTCACCGCTATGGAGATCTACGTCTCCTACAAGGACTATAACTGGATGATGGCCTTCACGGAGCAACTACTTGAGTTCATCTGCCTCCAGGTACTCGGCACCACGAAGGTGCGTGTCGGGGATAAGGAAATCGACTTCAAGGCTCCCTTCAAGCGCATCACCATGCTCGACGCTATCAAGGAGCACACGGGTATCGACATCAGCCAGATGAACGAGGAGGAGCTACGTGCTACCTGCAAGCAGCTCGGCATCGAAGCCGATGAGACGATGGGTATAGGTAAGATGATCGATGAGATCTTCGGTGAGAAGTGCGAAGGTACCTATATACAGCCGACCTTCATCACCGACTATCCTAAGGAGATGTCCCCTCTGACGAAGGAGCACCGCTCTAACCCACGCCTCACCGAGCGCTTCGAGCTCATGGTCAATGGTAAGGAGATAGCCAATGCTTACTCCGAGCTCAATGACCCCATCGACCAGCGTGCCCGCTTCGAGGATCAGCTCCGTCTCAGTGAGAAGGGCGACGACGAAGCGATGTTCATCGACCACGACTTCCTACGTGCCCTCGAGTATGGCATGCCCCCCACCAGCGGGATGGGTATCGGGATGGACCGCCTCGTGATGCTCCTCACCGGACAGGAGAGCATCCAGGAAGTACTCCTCTTCCCTCAGATGCGCCCCGAGAAGGTAGCCCCTCGAGATAAGAAGGAAGTCTTCGTCTCCGCTGGGATCCCTGAGGAATGGGTACCCGTACTGCACAAGGCTGGTTATCTGACCCTCGAAGCTGTAAGAGCCGAGGAGAAGCCAGGACGACTCCTCCAGCAACTGCAGGATATCAAGAAGAAGTATCAGCTGGACCTCCAGCCCATCAGTCTAGAGGCTGTCACGGCCTGGACCCAAGGTAGCAACTAGGACTACCCCATAGCTTATGTGCCCCCTAGGGTACATGAGCCGTGCGGGGAGGATGAACGAAATCAAGGGGTAGCCATCCCCCTTCCTCCTAGGTAGTCTCTCCCGAAGAGCCTGCCTACAAGCAACGAAAAGTATCATGTCAGAACAGACCTCTAGCATCCCCGGACGTGTAGGTATCCTCGGCGGAGGAAGCTGGGCTACAGCCCTGGCAAAGATCGTCCTGACGAAGCAGCCTCATCTCAACTGGTTGCTCCGCTCGACGAATCATGTCAAGGAGTTCACTCGCCTGAAACATAATCCTAGCTACCTTACCTCCGTCACCTTCGACCTGTCGAAGATCACGTTCTTCACCGACTCAGATGTCAATGACTTCTTCCGTTCGTGCGACACCGTGATCCTGGCGACGCCATCCCCCTATATCCGCTACTACCTCAAGCGTGTCCGCAACTCGGTCATCCGCCCCAAGCTCATCATCAATGCCATCAAGGGGATGGTACCCGAGGAGAACGTCCTGATCTCCGATTACCTGCAGGAGTACAAGGAGCTACGCCCCGGACAAATCGCCGTCATCGCTGGCCCTTGCCATGCCGAGGAGATCGCCAAGGATCGTGTATCCTACCTCACCGTAGGGTGCTTCGATATGGGGAAGGCAAAGGTCCTCAGCGAAGAGCTCTTCAGCAATGACTTCGTCCACTGTGCCGTGAGCCGTGATGTCGTCGGTATAGAGTACTCTGCAGTCCTGAAGAATATCTACGCCATCGCAGCAGGTATCTGTCATGGACTGAACCTAGGGGACAACTTCCAGTCTGTCCTTATCTCCAACGCTATTGCTGAGATGAGCAACTTCGTGAGCACCGTCCATCTCGTTAGCCGAGACGTCACCGAGTCCGTCTATCTCGGTGACCTCCTCGTCACCGCTTACTCCAGCTTCAGCCGTAACCGCACCTTCGGGAACATGATCGGTAAGGGCTACAGCGTACGTGCCGCACAGATGGAGATGAACATGGTAGCAGAAGGCTACTATGCCGCTAAGTGCATCCACTTGATCAACCTCCGCTATCAAGTGAATATGCCCATCTGCCGTACCGTCTACGAGATCCTCTACGAAGGTGCTCCTGTCGAAGCTTCCATCCGTCGCCTCTCTACCCTCTTCAAGTAGCCCCTCCACTCACCCCGTACCCTCACCGAGTATGACAGCTCGAGAGCAACATATCCTACTGAGCTTCGACATCGAGGAGTTCGATGTGCCCTGTGAGCATGGGGTAGACCTTCCCATGGAGGAGCAGATACGTATCTCTGTAGAGGGTACGCATGCGATCCTTGATGTACTCAAGGCTCATGGGGTACGTGCTACCTTCTTCTCTACAGCGAACTTTGCACAGCGTGCCCCCGAGGTCATCCAAAGACTTATCCAAGAGGGGCATGAACTGGCTTCGCATGGCTTCTATCATTCTTCCTTCGAGGTCGCTGACCTAAAGAAGTCGAAGGAAGTACTAGAGGCTCAGACGGGACAGACCATCCGAGGCTATCGTATGGCTCGCATGATGCCCGTCTCCGAGGTAGAGGTCGCTAAGGCAGGCTACACCTACAATACTTCCCTCAACCCCACCTTCATCCCAGGGCGCTACATGCACCTAGGGACACCCCGCACCCATTTCATGCGGGACGGGGTACTACAAATCCCAGCCTCGGTAACCCCCTGGGTACGCTTTCCCCTCTTCTGGCTCTCCTGCCACAACCTACCCTTCTTCCTCTACCACTGGCTCTGCCGTCGCACACTCCGTCACGACGGCTATCTCGTGACCTACTTCCATCCGTGGGAGTTCTACGAGCTGAATGAGCATCCTGAGTTTGGTCTTCCCTTCATCGTACGTAATAATAGTGGACGGGGGATGATCAAGCGCCTAGATCGCTGGATCGCTTCATTCAAGAGCGAAGGGGCAAGCTTCATCACCTACTCTGAGTTCGCAGACAGTATTTCCTAATCCTTCCACACATAAAAACATCACTTCTATGAACATCAACAAGTCAGCTCTGTACATCAGCCTCGTAGCGGCTGTAGCCCTTGTAGTCTCTGTCTTCATCCTCGCTAGTGGGCTGAGAGACTTCCGTAGCAAAGGCGCCAAGACGATCACTGTGACAGGTAAGGCCGAGCGCAACTTCCAGTCTGACCTGATCGTCTGGTCTGCAAGCTTCACTGCTGAATCAGCTAACCTACCTAGCGCCTACTCTGAGCTCAAGGAGAAGCAACAGGCCGTCACCACCTTCCTCAATGGGAAGAATATCCCTAGCGATGCCATCTCCTACAGCAGTGTCAGCATCTCCCGTGAGAACGAGAGCTACTATGACTCGACTGTAGAGCGTACCTTCTACCGCTTCAAGGGCTACTCACTGACGCAGACGGTCACGATCACCTCCAACAACATCGATGCTATCGAGGCTGTCTCTCGTCAGATCTCTGAGCTCATCAACAAGGGCATTGAGATCGAGTCAGGCTCTCCTCGCTACTACTACACGAAGCTCAATGACCTCAAGATCGAGATGCTCAAGGAAGCCTCCGAAGATGCACACAATCGTGCTGGTGTCATCGCAGAGGGTAGCAAGAGTAGCCTAGGCAAGCTTGATCGCTCCAGCATGGGTGTCTTCCAGATCGTCGGACTCAATAGCGATGAAGACTACAGCTGGGGAGGCTCCTTCAATACCTCCTCTAAGATGAAGACGGCCAGCATCACCGTCAGCGCTACCTACTCGATCAAGTAACCCTCTTAGATCCCCCCTATTCTACGCCTTTAGTCATCACATGACCTCCAACCCCATACCTAGACTAGTGATCGTCTCCCCGTGCTACAACGAGGAGGCGATCCTTGCTTATTCAGCTCGTGAGCTGACACAGCTTCTGGAGCGCCTCATTGCCAGCCACAAGATCCTCCCCACAAGTCATGTCCTCTACGTCAATGACGGTAGTCGTGACCGCACCTGGGAGATGATCGAAGAGCTCCACCAAGAGAATACCTTCATCGATGGGCTCTGCCTAGCAGGTAATGTGGGTAGTGAACTAGCGGTGATGGCAGGGCTCATGACTGCGAAGGAAGAGGCTGATGTCGTCGTCTCGATCGATGCCGACCTCCAGGATGATCTGGGGGTTATCGAAGAGATGATCGATCGCTACCTCGAGGGCTACGATATCGTCTATGGGGTCAAGAAGTCACGTCAGGCAGATCCCTTCCTCAAGCGCACTACAGCACAGGCCTTCTATCGCCTACAGCAGTCTATGGGCATACGTATGGTCTACAACCATACCAACTTCCGTCTGATGAGCCGACGTGCTCTAGAGGCGCTCTCCAGATACCCCGAGCGTAATCTCTACCTACGAGGTATCATCCCTATGCTCGGCTACCCTTCGACGACTGTGGATGATATCATACGAGAGCGTGTAGCTGGCGAATCTAAGTACAACTACCGCAAGCTCCTCTTCCTCGCTGTCGATGGGATCACCTCATTCACGACCCGCCCCATCAGCTGGATCGTCGGGATGGGCTTCTTCTGCCTCCTCATCAGCATCCTCATGGCTGTCTATGTACTGGTCTCCTATATCGAACATCTAGCTGTACCAGGCTGGGCTTCGCTGATGCTTTCCTTGTGGTTTATCGGCAGTATGCTTCTACTCTCCCTCGGGGTCGTCGGTCAGTATATCGGGAAGATCTACATCGAGGTCAAGGATCGCCCTCGCTACCATATAGCTCAGTACCTACAGCACCATGACTAAGGGCCAGCCACTCCTTCGCCTGTGCACCAAGCTACAGGCCCTCTTCCACAAACCCTTCTTCACCGATCCTCGTACCCTCTTCGGTCTATGGGTGCTCCTAGCTGTGGTAGCGGGGCTGACGAAGATCGCACCGCACCGCCACAATAACTTCCTCATCTTCCGAGGGGTCTTCTGGCATACACTCCAAAAGGTCTCGCTATATGCCCCCTACCCACAGGAGTACAATGACCACAACTACTACGGGCCTGTCTTCAGCCTCGTCGTCGCACCCTTTGCCCTAGTACCTGAAGCCCTTGGTCTTCTCCTCTGGCTTGTGGTGCTAGCCCTAGGGATGTACTACGCTGTACGTAAGCTACCTCTTGCTGAGGGGCGACAGATCTTCCTCTACTGGTTCTGTGCGCACGAACTACTGACGGCGCTACAGATGCAGCAGTTCAACATCGCTATCGCTGCGATCATCGTCGGCACCTTCGCTGCTATCGAACGAGGGCGGGAGATCACCGCAGCCTTCCTCATTGTCCTGGGGACATTCGTCAAGCTCTACGGCGTCGTAGGGCTAGCCTTCTTCTTCTTTGTCAAACGTAAGCCACGCTTCATCCTCGCCCTCATTGGCTGGTCTGTCGTGTGCTTCGTGGCCCCTATGATCATCAGTAGCCCAGAGTACGTCATCGGGCAGTATATAGAGTGGTTCGGTAGACTAGAAGCTAAGAACGGAGCCAACACCTTCTCACTCATGCAGAATATCTCCCTCCTAGGGATGATCCGCAAGACTACAGGTGTAGCGGAGTACTCTGACCTCCTAGTCATCATCCCCGGGCTAGTGCTCTTCGGCTTGCCTTACCTTCGTATCTCCCAGTACCGCTACCCAGCCTTCCGCTATGCGATCCTCAGTTCGGTGCTCCTCTTCGTAGTGCTCTTCAGCACGGGGAGTGAATCAAGCACGTACATCATCCCCTTCGCTGGGATTGCACTATGGTATACGACGAGCCCATGGAAGAGGTCAGGCTGGGACATAGCGCTTCTCGTCGTAGCCTTCATCCTAAGCAGTCTCTCTCCTTCGGACCTCTTCCCTCGTGGTCTGCGTGAAGCCTATGTGCTACCCTACGCCCTCAAGGCACTTGCCCCGACGCTTATCTGGCTTCGTCTGAGCTGGGAGCTCCTTACCAAGGACTATGCTCCGACCCCAACTAAGACCACAGCCTTAGACTAAGGAAAAGAGCCCCCTTCAGCCTCTACCCAGATGAGGCCTATGTAGCGATTAAGCCCCTACCTCCACTGCTGGAGATAGGGGCTTAATCACATAGTGAGTTAGGGGAGGTCGCCTAGAGCTCGAGTAGCTCTCTGAGCTCGTCGGGAGTGATCCCCAGCAGGCGTGCATCACGCTTGAACTGTGGGACAGTCTCCTCATGGAAGACCTTGCGCCTCTGAGCTAGCACCGACTCAAACGCCCCAGGGGTGATGTAGTATCCTACGCCTCGCTGGGTATGGATGAGTTCACGCTGTGAGAGCTTGTCATAGGCGTGGACGACGGTATTGGGGGCTACCTGCATCAGCACGGCCATATCTCTGACCGAAGGGATACGTTCGCCCTCAGGGAAGCGCCCTGTGAGGATCCCTTCGCAGATATAGTCAATGATGTAGGTGAAGCCTACGTTGATATAAGCCATGTCATTTACTTGAGTTGGATCGTCTTGATACGATAGTAGATAGCCCAGCAGAGGAAGGCATCGATCGCAGCTAAGATCCCGACAAAGACGTAGGTAAGGAGATCCTGGTTGACATCCTTGATCATCATGAAGAGCGATTCGATATCCATCTTACTCAGGATCGATACCAAGAGGAAGAAAGCCACGAACTCGATGAGGATCGACCAGCAGAAGCCAAAGAGTGCCTTACGGAAGTGGATCATACACCAAGCTGCCAGTAGGAAGGAGTGCAGAGCAAAGAGTGCGATGAGGACGAAGGCGATCGTAGGTACATAGGAGACTCCCTGTGCGACGAAGGCCCAAAGGAGGAGGGTCGCCCAGTCCATAGGTACAGCTAGCGAGAAAAGGAGCGTGATCACCAGCGAAGAGACTAGAGCGATGAGATGGTAACCGATGACCAGGAGAGCCATCGAGATAGACTTCTCTCCAGCGGAGGCAGGGAGTTGGGTATAGACTCCTGGCGAAGCCAGGTGCACGAGCTTATTGATCCACACTAGGCTGAAGATCGTCGTCCCGAAGAGATAGGGAGCAGCTACCCCACCGTGATTGTACGAACTAGCTAGCTGGCTAAAGGCATCGAGTATGTTGAAGCCCGAAGTCAGGAAGTAGATCATGAAGGGGAAACCAAAGAGTGCCACCGCCATGATCAGATGGAAGATCAGCAGGGGTCTGAGCGAACTGAAGAAGCCGTCACGCGTAAGGAGGTAGATACGCCCCCATGGCGTCCTATGCATTGTAGCAGTATTCATCTTCTGAGCTAGATATTAGGGTTCGACGAAGAGTGGATGATACGAAGGAGCGCATCCCGCTGGCTGACTACAGCGTTGAAGAAGAGCTCCATGCTGAAGGTGTCCTCCGTAGGTTCACCCGTAGCAGGTAGGATACCGACCGTACCGACGATCGAAGGTTCGCTGTAGAGAGCACGAGCCTGCTCTTCGCTGGGGATAGGACCGAAGTAGAGCTTCTCCGATAGGTCTGCGATCGACTCATTGCAGTAGATCTGTCCCTTCTCCAGGATCACTACTCGGTCAATGAGCTGCTCTAGGTCACGCACCTGATGGGTACTGATCACGAGCGTCTGATCTTCGCCGAGGTAGCGAGCTACAGCACGACGGAATTCTCCCTTCGATGGTATATCGAGCCCGTTCGTAGGCTCGTCCAGCAGGAGCAGGGGTACACGTAGTGCCAGAGCGAAGGCGATGAGTGCTTTCTTCTTCTGCCCCTGAGAGATCTTCTTGAGGTCCATCTTCCAGTCGAGGCCGAAGACGTCGATGAGCTCCTGAGCTACCGCTTCATCATAGGTCGGATAGAAGGGGGCGGAGAGGTCGAAGTAGCGACGGATCGTCATCTGAGGGACGTGTATCTCTTCGGGGAGCATGTAGACCTGCTGGAGGAAGGCTACCTTACGCTCCCTGGGGGTGAAGCCCAGTACATCGACCTCTCCCTCCTTAGAGAAGAGCTGGCCATAGAGATTCTTGAGGAGCGTGGTCTTCCCTTCCCCATTTCGTCCCAATAGCCCTACGATACTCCCCTTAGGGAGCGATAGCTCCAAGTCACTGAAGACATGCTTTCCGGACTTGTAGCCAAACGAAAGATGCTTTGTAGTAATCATATTATATCGATTGGGTTTTGTGTATTACGTATCGATTACACTGCAAATGTACTAAACTTTTCATACACTAGACACCTTTCGCCAAATTTAATTTTAGTTCCCTATCTATCAGCATCATAGTGAAGGGTGATTACGTCCTATAGTTCCGCTGGCGCACCGATATGCCTCGGATCGGGGTATATCAGCAGTGTATCGGGGGCTTCTCCGATAGCCCCTTTTGCGACCTACCGTAGGTCGCAAAAAAAACCTACGGTAGGTCGTTGAGACGACCTACCGTAGGGTCCAACGACGACCCACTATAGGTCGCAAAGACGACCTACCATAGGTCGCCCAAGAGGGCCATCAAAGAAGCCTAGGATAAGGGAGCAAAGAGGGCTAGAGTAAGGGAGCAAAGAGGCGCATCACCGACTCTGAGAAGCGAACGAGACGACCACGCTTCTCCCACTCCTCTCGAGTGAGTAAGTGGCAGGCGCTCTTGTCCTGATCAAAGAGGGTGGTCAGACGCTTGGTGATCCCTGGGTCATAGACGAAGCCCGAGATCTCGAAGTTATGTTCGAGGCTACGGAAGTCCATGTTCGCCGAACCAATCGAAGCAATGCGGTCATCGACCATGAGGAGCTTGGAGTGGAGGAAGCCCTCTCTGTACTGGTAGATCTTCACCCCAGCCTCGAGGAGCTGGGAGAGGTACGAATTGGCCGCAAAGGTCGTCAGGCGTGAGTCGGTACGCTCGGGGAGCATCAGCTCCACCTCGACCCCAGCAAGGGCGGAGGTGATGATCGCATTGTTGAGGTTCTCCGTAGGTAGGAAGTAAGGCGTCTGGATGCAGATACGCTCACTAGCTCGGGAGATCATATAGATGATCGCCTGCTCGAGGGTACGCCAGTGGCTGATGGGACCACCCTGCACGAACTGCACCGAGGGTGAATACTCGTTGGGCAAGACCGATGGGTCGAAGTAGCGATCCATGTTCACCACCTTGCGTGAGACAGCATACCAGTCGACAAGGAAGGAGCCTTGCAAGCCTGCCACAGCTACCCCTGTCAGGCGGAAGTGGGTATCACGCCACATCCCGAGCTCCGTCCCTGTGAGGTAGCGCTGAGCGAAGTTCATCCCCCCGACATAGCCTACAGAGCCATCGATGACGACGATCTTGCGGTGATTGCGGTAGTTCACCGTCGTAGAGAGAAGGGGGAAGGCTACCCGCATGAAGGCGTAGACCTGTATCCCCGCTGCCCGCATCCGCTTCCAGTAGGAGGCGGGGACATTGTAGGAGCCCAGATGGTCGTAGATGATGCGTACGGTGACGCCCTCATCTGCCTTCCTGATCAGAAGCTCCGTGAGGCGGTCGAGGACCTCATCAGCAGCGAAGATGTAGGCCTGTAGATGGATGTACTCCTCAGCTTGCTCTAGGTCTTGGAAGAGCGCCTCATACATGTCCCTCCCCCAGGCATAGATATCCAGCGTCTGGAGCTGCAGTAGAGGGCTCTCCGAATTCCTAAGGAGGAGCTCGATGAGGCGTTGGTTCTCCTCGGTAGCTTGGCGCTTCTTCTGCAGGTGCTTCGGTAGGGAGAGGAGCTGAGGCTTGCGCATAAGGCGCTGATAGAAGCGTCTATTGATGCTATGCAGACGCCTCTGATCCTGCCCGAAGACGATGTACACCATGATCCCGAAGACGGGGACGAGCCCGACGATGAGGATCCAAGCAGAGGCCTTGAGCGGATTGCGATTCTCGCTCAAGACAGTCCCCATGACCCCTAGGACCGTGAGGACATAGGCGATGAGTAGCCAAGAGGAGAATGCCATACGAGAAGACCTGAGGAGGGTGGATGAAGGAGGAGGCGGGTGAAGGGGAAGGGGTGCTAGTTGGTGATGAGGAGCTTAGCCTGACCCTCGAGGCGCACCGCACGGTAGCGCCGGAGAGGACTGCGAGCCACGCCCGAGGTCGGTCGTCCCGTACCCGAGAGAATATCGAAGTGGCTCTCACACTTCGGACAGCGGAGCTCTAGCCCCGAAAGCTCTAGCCTGACCCAGGGATAGGGCTCCACGGGACAGGCTAGATCGAAGGCGTAGTATTCCTCTCGCTCGAGGGCATGCACCAGGGCGAGGCCTCGTGCCCCGACACGCATCGCCTCGAACTCCGATCGTGGGACGAGGACGATCCCACCCGGACTCTGGAGCGGTCGGTACTGAGGGAGCTGGAGGGTTACCTCATAGTAGACAGGGGCAGGGGGGATGGGCGACTCCGTAGAGCCTCCACAGGCTGAGAGCATGAGGAGGGAGAGTAGCCCAGAGATGAGCCTTCGCATGAGCGATGAGGAGAGGGGATGGATGTGAAGGCTCCTCCACTGGAGCGGGAGAGGCCCTAGTCGTTGTAGGGGATCATGGCGAGCATCTCGGCGAGCTTCTCAATGCCGTCATTGAGCTTGCTCCCGATCATCTTACGCATGAAGAAGTTCAGATCCGCCCTGAGCGTCAGGCGCAGACGAGTATCGCCGTACGAAGGCTCTAGGAGCTGGATCCAAAGGGTGAGGTCGATAGGCGACTGGTCCGTAGCTAGCTTGATCGTCCCCTCGGGCTCACGCTCGATGATGCGCAGGACGATACGTCCAGCACCGGGGATGACGAAGGCACAGCTATCTCGGTCAATAGGCTCGATCGTGATCTTCTCCCGAGCTTCTTCGGGGAGGCGATCCTGCACGGAGGCTAGACCGCTGAGGTCAGAGAGACGGGTGTAGACACGTGTACGAGGGGCGGCGATGGCCTTGATCGAGCTGGTATAGTCACTCATTAGGGTAGAGAAGGGATAAGGGAGGTGAAGAGGATGAATCGTACGGGTTACTTCTTGCCCGTCCAGGTAGCTGGAGACTTGCGCCACTCCTTGAGGAGGGCTTCGTCGTCTGCTGAGATATAGCCCGTAGCGAGCGCCTGACGGATCACAGCATCGTAGTGGCTGAGGGTGACGAGGCGCACCTTAGCCTCCTCGAAGGCTTCTTCAGCCTGGGGGAAGCCGTGGGTATAGACTGCGACCATCCCGAGGACAGAGCATCCTGCTCGGCGGATAGCCTCTACGGCCTTGAGGCTACTACCCCCCGTAGAGATCAGATCCTCTACGACGAGGACACGACTCCCAGCAGGGAGCTCTCCTTCGATCTGGTTACCCATACCATGATCCTTAGCCACAGGACGGACGTAGACGAAGGGAAGGCCGAGCAGATCCGCTACCAGTGCTCCCTGAGCAATAGCCCCAGTAGCGACTCCAGCGATGACGTCTGGTGTGTCGAACTCACGACGGATAGCCTCCGCCAGCTCCGTCTTGATCAGGGTACGAACGTCAGGGTATGAGAGCGTGACCCGATTGTCACAATAGATGGGGGACTTCCATCCCGAAGCCCAAGTGAAGGGAGCCTCAGGCTGGAGCTTCACGGCCTTGACCTTGAGGAGGGCTTCAGCGACACGTTCTTGCGTGGAGATTGTGCTCATAGAGATGATTATTTAGTAGATGGATGAGACTTAGAGATGTAGGGTGAAGGCGTCGGCATCTGCCCAGACAGGGAACTTCTCCCGAAGGTCACGTAGGCTCTCGTAGTCGAGGGTAGCTGAGATCACTTCCTCAGCACCTTCCTGCGCCTCGGAGAGGGGAATACCCCGAGCATTGACGATAGCCGAATCTCCCGTATAGACCAGATGCTGGGGATCTTCGCCTACCCGATTGACGCCGATGGCGTAGCTGAGGTTCTCCATAGCCCGAGCCCTGAGGAGGGTGCGGAAGACCTCCCGACGTGGGCGAGGCCAGTTGGCTACAGCGATGAGGATATCATACTCATTGGAGACATTGCGACACCAGACAGGGAAGCGCATGTCGTAGCAGATGACGGGGAGGATGCGCCAGCCTCTAAAGGTGAAGATACTACGTGATCGGGCGGGTGAGACGAACTCCTTCTCCCCTCCTGGAGCGAAGAGATGACGCTTGGCCTGTAGCTGTACTCGACCATCGGGCTCGAAGAGGAAGAAGAGATTGTGTACCTCCTCCCCTACCCGACTGAGGTAGCTCCCTGAGAGGGCTACCTCGTACTTCTTCGCTAGCCCTAGCAGGAAGTGATAGACCTCTCCCTGCTCTGTATCCGCTAGTAGAGCCGCCTCCGAAGAGAAGCCCGTCGTGATCGTCTCAGGGAAGATGATGAGGTCAGCTCCAGTAGCGTGTGTCTGGACGATGTGCTCTATGTACTCGAGGTTAGTAGCGACATCATTCCATGCGATGCTACACTGCACGGCGCTCACACGTAGAGGCTCGGGATGGGTCATAGTCATAGAGGCTAGGGGGTGAACTTCTCGGGGTACTTCGCCTGTGAGCTGTCGTAGCGACTACGGATGGCGGATAGATCCTGGTCGAGGTCGCCCGTGGGATGGAAGACCTCGAAGATACCTAGCTCCTTCTTCTTGTAGTCGATGACGGCCAGCTCGATGGGAAGGCCTGCTGCCACAGCGATGTGGTAGAAGCCACTCTTCCACTTCTCCCCACGGGAGCGTGTCCCCTCAGGGGTGATAGCGATGTGCATCTGCCCTCGCTCGGAGAGGAGGCGCTGGATACGCTCCACCGTCTGGCTACGCTCCTTGCGGTTGACGGGGATACCTCCCAGAGCACGGAAGAGCGAGCCTAGAGGGAAGAAGAACCAATCGCTCTTCATCAGGAAGCCCGACTGGAAGCCCGAAGCCCACGAATAGAGTAGCCCAAGAAGGAAGTCATGATTGCTCGTATGAGGGGCGACACAGATGATGCTCCCCTGAGGCTGCTCTGCGGGGCGAGGAAGGATCTTCCAGCCAAGGAGGCGGAGCAGACACTGAGCTATTTTCTTACGCAATGCTTTAGTTGTTTTAGGTCGGTGAGATTAGAGATCCTCGACGAACTGGTCAAGGCGCTCGGAGAAGCTCATAAGCGCCGTAGCGATATGACTCCTCAGGCCTCGATAGTAGGCCTTCACGAGCTTGGGGTTGTCCTTGCCATCGGGGTGAGCTACCCGACGCAGGGTGTCGTCTGTGAAGACCATGAGGTCATCCATCAGATCCTCGATCTCCGTCTCCATCGCTTCGCTGCTGGAGACTGCACGAATGATCAAAGCTTCGTCGAAGAGGCGCATCACCTCTGCGATAATGATCTTCTTTAGATACCGTTGACTAGCCATACTTGATTATAGGTGAGGGAAGAGACTCCCATAGGTATACACACAAAGATAATGGATTCGCTGTGACACTTACCTACCGCCCTTCTCTTCCTCACTTCGGAGGACGGACTGGGGGTTGAAGGTAGGGAGCTGGATATGTAGCACCACAGCCAGCACTCGGGCGATAAAGACCGAGATGGCGGAGATGAACTGCACCCATTCGATGGTCATACCCGTATAGCGCCCCAAGAGGACATAGACGACAGCCCCGAGGACACATGCCGAGGCATAGAAGTCGGTACGGAAGATCAGCGGGGTCTCATTGATCAGCACGTCACGGATGAGCCCTCCGAAGGAGCCGGTGATCGTACCCATGATGATCGCTACCCACCAAGGGAAGTCGGCAGCGTAGGACTTCGCGACCCCTACCACGACGAAGAGCCCTAGGCCCACGGCGTCGAAGAAGAAGAGCGAGTGATTGAGCCGTACGACCTGACGGCGGAAGACGATGGTGAAGATCAGCCCCAGAGCCGTGATGATCAGGTAGGAGGGCTGTACGAGCCAGAAGGGCTTGATGTCAAGGAGGATGTCACGGACCGTCCCTCCACCTACGGCGGTGACGAAGCCGATGACGTAGGCGCCGAACCAGTCGAAGCCCTTCCCCGCTGCTAGTCGGATACCACTGATCGCAAAGGCCAGGGTACCCAGGTAGTCACACCAGTTGACGAAGTCACTGACATTTACGATCTGAGAGAACTGCATCATGCTTAGCGCTCCTCGTATTAGTAGGACTCGGACTCTGAGGGGAAGCTACGCTCCTTCACCGCCGTGATGTAGTCACCGACGGCTCCCTTGATCAGGTCGCCCAGCTGGGCAAAGCGACGCAGGAACTTCGGAGAGAAGCTATCCTCCATCCCGAGCATATCCTGCGAGACCAAGACCTGCCCATCGACTCCGCTCCCCGCTCCGATACCGATCACGGGGATGCGAAGAGCCTCCGCCACACGAGCCGCTACCTCAGCGGGTACCTTCTCAAGGACGAGGGCACAGCAGCCCGACTGCTCTAGCCCAAGAGCTTCCTGACAGAGTCGATCAGCAGCCTCCCCTTCCTTAGCCTGGAGGCCATAGCCTCCGAGCTGATGGACGGACTGAGGGGTCAGCCCCAGATGCCCTACGACAGGGATACCCGAGGCTACGAGACGCTGGATGGTGGAGAAGAGATGCGCTCCGCCCTCGAGCTTCACTGCATCTGCGCCCGTCTCCTTCATGATACGCACAGCGGAGGCAAGGGCTGTCTCCTCACTGATCTGATAGCTCCCGAAGGGCATGTCGACCACGACGAAGGCACGCCGAGCACCACGCACGACACAGGAGCCGTGGTAGATCATCTGATCGAGGGTGATGGGTAGGGTCGTGGTATGCCCTGCCATGACATTGGCGGCAGAGTCACCGACGAGGAGGATATCTATACCTGCTGCATCCAGCAGACGAGCCATCGTATAGTCGTAGGCGGTAAGCATCGTGATCGGCTCACGCTGGGCCTTCATAGCTGCCAGACGAAGGGTAGTGACCTTCTTCGTCTCAGGCTGGTGTTGAGACACTTCTTTCTAGTTATTGGTTGAGGATAAGCCACCACCTCGCACCCCAGAAGCGGGGCAGGAGGTGATGGCTTGGTGATGATTAATTCTGGATAGTTGAGGCAGGTGATGCGTGGTCTTGGGTGCACAGAGAGTGATTTACTCCCATTCGATCGTGCTGGGTGGCTTGGAGGAAATGTCGTAGACGACACGGTTCACCCCCTTGACCTTGTTGATGATCTCGTTGGACACCTTCGCTAGGAACTCATAGGGAAGGTGTGCCCAGTCTGCACTCATTGCATCAGTGCTGGTGACAGCACGTAGGGCGATCGTATAGTCGTAGGTACGCTCATCGCCCATGACCCCGACAGAGCGGATAGGTAGGAGGATCGTACCAGCCTGCCATACATCGTCATAGAGCCCCCATTCACGCATCATAGACATGTAGATATCATCTGCATTCTGGAGGATCTCGATCTTCTCAGCCGTGATCTCTCCGAGGATACGAATACCCAGACCTGGACCGGGGAAGGGCTGACGCTTGATCAGGTGGGGCTGCATACCCATCTCTAGACCTACACGGCGTACTTCGTCCTTGAAGAGCAGGCGCAGAGGCTCGACGAGACGGAGCTTCATACGCTCAGGAAGGCCACCTACATTGTGGTGGCTCTTGATGACCGTACCCGTGATGCTGAGCGACTCGATGACATCAGGGTAGATCGTACCCTGCCCGAGCCACTTGATATCGGTGAGTTTGTGCGCCTCCTCATCGAAGACTTCGATGAAGCCTCTACCGATGATCTTACGCTTCTCCTCAGGATCGGTAACCCCCTTGAGTGCCGTGAGAAACTTCTCCCGAGCATTCACACCGATGACATTGAGCCCTAGGTGCTCGTAGTCACGGAGGACATTCTCGTACTCGTTCTTGCGCAGAAGACCATGATCGACGAAGATACAGGTCAGGTTCTTACCGATCGCCTTGTGTAGCAGGACAGCCGTCACAGAGGAGTCCACCCCACCCGAGAGAGCGAGGATGACCTTGTCATCGCCCAGTTGTGCCTTCAGCTCAGCTACGGTACTCTCGACGAAGGAGGCAGGTGACCAATTGCCACGGATGCCTGTCACGGTGAGGAAGTTCCCCAAGATCTTCAGCCCCTCTTCAGAGTGATAAGCTTCGGGGTGGAACTGTACGCCCCACGTCTTCTCCCCATCGATGCGGAAGGCAGCAGCCTCTACATCCTCCGTGCTAGCGACGACACGGAAGCCCTTGGGGAGCTCCGTGATCGTATCTCCGTGCGACATCCATACCGTGCTACCGGGGCTGACCCCTTCCATCAGGGCATCATGCTCATGACGGATCGAGAGGTGGGCACGTCCATACTCACGGCTATCGCTGGGCTCTACTCGACCTCCCGCCTGATGAACTAGGCTCTGAGCTCCGTAGCAGATACCCAAGAGAGGGAGCTTGCCTCTCAGAGAAGATAGATCGACCTTGAAGGCCTCCTGATCATAGACTGAGTAAGGGCTACCCGAGAGGATCACCCCAGCGACACCCGAGAGATCCTCGGGGAGCTTGTTGTAAGGGATGATCTCGCAGTAGGTATTCAGTTCGCGAAGTCGTCGCCCGATGAGCTGAGTCGTCTGCGAACCAAAGTCAAGGATGAGTATCTTCTCCTGCATAGTTATTTAGGACTTGTCATTATTTACGTAGTGGTTCAATCTAGGGCAAAGATACGAATTACCCTAGACTAAATACGGGTAGATACAGCATCACCTCCCCTATCCACGCTACGAAGCTAGGTCCGAGGAGGTGATGACGACGAGTTACTTCTTCGGCGTATAGAGACGCATCCGCTTGATGATGACATTCTTCAGCGGACGATCATTATCGTCGGTCTCTACCCGCTGGATCTTGTCGATGGTGCCCCAGCCATCCAGGAGACGGCCGAAGACCGTATAGCCCCCATCGAGGTGGGCCGCACCGCCCTTGAGCTTGTAGGCAGAGCGTTGCTCGGGGGTATAGCGCCAGTCACGCCCCTGCTCCATCTGGTCGAGGTCCATATCGGTATAGTACTTCCCCGTGACGATATAGAACTGGCTGAAGGAAGAGCGCTTCTCGGGATTCTCGTCATCCCCTTGACGGGCAGCACCGATGAAGCCTCGCTCGTGAATGAAGAGGCTGGGCATGGGCTCCGCCTGGAGCGTCTCTTCGTGAGCATCATCGGGGAGCTCTTGCTCCCGCTTGAGGTCCTTAGTCTGGAGGTTGCCCGTCTGGATCATGAAGTCCTTGATGACCCGATGGAACTGCACCCCGTCGAAAGCATGCTCACGCACGAGCTTCAGATAGCTATCCCGATGGATGGGGGTCTCATTGAAGAGCTCGATGATGAAGTTCCCCTTCGTCGTCTCGACGAGGATCTGAGGGCGGTCGGTGCTCTGAGCCTGAGCAAAAGGAGCTAGTGCTACGAGGAGCAAGAGGGCAAAGAAATAGCGCTTCATAGGGCTAAGCTTAGTAAGAGGTGATTAGGGATGGATGGGCATAGTATCATTCGTCGCATCGGCCGTCGTGATGAAGGCCTTAGGGTCGATCTCAGTGACGAGCTTCTTGAGCGCTGCCGAGTGCTTACGCTCGATGATGATGAAGAGCACTTCACGCTGGGCACCCGAATACATACCTTGGCCATGGAGGAAGGTACCACGCACCCCGATCTGCCCTACTAGGACGGCACGTAGCTCCTCCATCTTGTCCGAGATGATGAAGACAGACTTGTGGGGATTCTGGGGCTGTAGGGCATCGACGACCTTGCTGTAGACGAAGATGGCAATCCATGAGTAGAGAGGCACTCGCCAGTCTTGGAAGACCCAGAGCCCGAGGAGTACGATCAGCGAGTCGATGAGCATGATCAGCGTCCCCACCTTGGTATTGAAGGTACGAGAGAGTACCCGAGCCAGCGTGTCTGTCCCCGCACAAGTACTCTGAGCGCTGAAGATCATCCAGACACTTACCCCGAGGAGTGCCCCACCATAGAAGCTACAGAGGATAGCTTCTTCGACAAGGGGCTTCCCTCCCGACCAAGTCTCGATGAGGTCGGAGAAGAAGGCTACTAGGATGAAGGTGACGACCGTCTTAATCGCTGAGAGCTTCCCGAGCCCACGCACAGCGAGCAGGAAGAGCGGGATATTGAAGACGATGGCGATCGTCCCGAGCCCCAACTCGAGGCCGAATAGCTGACGAGCCAACTCCCTAATGACCAGAGCTAGCCCGTAGACACCCCCAGGGCTGATATGCGCTGGAGCTAAGAAGAGGCTATAGCCCGTAGCCAGAAGGAACGAGCCTAAGACGATGAGGAGGGCATCAAGGAAGAGTTGACGCCGTAGTTTGATGGTCGGCATAGCGTAGATGTAGAGATGTTTCTAGCACAAAGATAGCGTGTATTAGTCATCCCACAGCATGATCTCATGAAGAGTTTTCGCTCGCTATGGATACCCTCCCCTAGCTACCCATTCATGGGTCTCTCGAGGGACCCATGAATGGGGTACCGAGACGACCCATGCATGGGTCACCCGAGGGAGCTATGTATGGGGGATTTCTCTCCCATCATACAGCGGGGCATCCCGCGCCTACGTGCTCTATCAAGGCGAGTATCCCTACCCGCCCTCCAGAGCCAAGTCCTCGACTTGGGAGGATGGTATGATGTAACAGTAGATGAGGGCTAAACAAACATGCGTCCATCACCTCTTGGCGAGTTCCTCTATGTGGCTCAGTAGCTCTTGTGCTTTGGGATGCTCAGGGTATTTATCTAGGATTGCTTTTGCCTCCTCTAGATACTTCTTTGGCTTACCCAGCAAGTCGAAGCCCATCACAAGTATCTTGGCATAATCGATCTCATAGGCTCTGGGATGATGACAAGCTAATTCTTGGTACACGTCGTGAGCTTCTTGGTAAGCCTTCTCTGCAGTCTCTTCTTCCTCTAGCATCAGATAAAGGAGGGTAAGATTACTTAGGGCTATCGCTACCTTGGGCTTGTATGCCTCTGGAATCTTTTGCTCCAACTCTCGGAGGTTTTGTAAGGCTTCCTCGTGGCAAGTTTGGGCTTGCCTGAGTTCGCCGATATCGCGGAGTAAGTTCCCTAAGTTATTTAGGGTTATAGCTACATTTAGCTTGTATGCCTCGGGATCATACTTCAACAAATCTCGGCGTATCTGTAATGCCTCCTCATAGCAAGCTTGAGCTTGCTCGTATTCGTTGGTATTCTTAAGTGAGTTTCCCAAGTTACTTAGGGTTGTAGCTACATTTGGCTTGTATACCTCCAGATTCTGCTCAACCAACTCTCGGTATATTTGTAGGGTCTTCTCGTAGCAAGCTTGGGCTTGTTCATGCTCATTGGTGTTGCTGAATAAGTTCCCTAAGTTATTCAAGACAGTAGCTACACTGGGCAGGCATGCTACTGGATCCTTCTCTGCCAACTTTAGGTATATCTGTAGTGCCTCCATGTAGTAAAGTCGGGCTTGCTTGAAGTCGTTGGAGTCACTGAGCAGATTCCCCAGGTTGTTTAGGGTTGTAGCTATATCTGGCTTGTATGCCTCTGGGTTCTCTGCCTCCCACTCTCGGAGTATCTGTAGAGCTGCCTCGTAGTGGCTTCTAGCTTTATCAAAGTCATTGAGGCTTTGGAGTAAGTGGGCATAGTTGAAGCGATGTTCCATAGTTGGAGCTAACTCGATTAGACGCTCATAGAAGTCCCGAGCCTCCCCAAAAGAGAACTGAATCTGGGCCGCCTTGATCAGCTCCTCGAGGACTCTGATCTCGTCCTGTCGTAGCTGTTCCTGATACTTCTTGTGGACATCTGTTAGACTCTGCTCGCTCTCCCCCGTCAGTACTCTTTTGATCTCCTCCAAGGTCTCGGCAAGATAGCTATCTCCAGCCTCCCTTAGTAGCTTAGTTTCTTCGGAAATCTTATCAGTATGCTCGAAAAGGAATCGTACAAATTCTAAGACGAGTCGCTTAGCACCTTCCGAGTGAATGCGTCCATTGGTTAGCATTTCTTCGAGTGCCGACTCTGTAGGCTCTAGCCCTTGCTCTAGCGGAAGCTCTTTGAGGAGAGCTCGGATGTACTGTGGAGCCATATTGAGTTCCTCCATTCGACTCTTTAAGTCTAGTACAGACTCTTGAGTCTTGTGGTGCTCAAGCAGATTCTGTTCCTCGCTTATTGCTTGCATGTCAGATCGGAGCGTCATCAGATAGTTGTGTGCTACAGGTTGCTCGCTCAGTCTTTTCTTGAAGCAGTCAATGAAAGCTCGGGTATCCGCATCAAGAGCTTCGTAGCTCGTTGAGCTTTGGATATACTCCTCCAACGCCTTCGATAGACGGACTTTGTCGCTAGTGGTAGGGGCGTGCTTAGACCAATCGGCAAGAGCAAGTTGAAAGGCTTCATCAAGGCCATTATCGACCTCCGAGGTATAATGCTTCTTGAGTCGGAGTATGACTTCTTTTAAGACTACTTTGAGAAGATCTTCTCCGAGTGTAGAGATATCCATAGTGTACTAGTACTATAGGGGTTAGATGACTCAAAGGTAATACGTTTAGCACCTAATGAAGAGAAAGGGCTGTAAATCTATCTCATGCACACTCTTGCCCCATCCTCCCTACCCTCCTTTATGTAGAGCGAGAAAGGATAGACAGTTCAGCCTAGTAGACGCATGGTGTAAGGGGTGCTGAGGGAGCTTCCTTGCGGAGCTTTAGGGGACTACCTAGCCTCATCACTAGCCTGCGCCTAAGTGACGACTGCCGTAGCGATAAGGAGAAATGCTACCCCCTACCACTCTTGCTCCTCTTCGCCTTCGGTGCAAGCCTATCGAAGCTCGACTGTGGGTGTACCCTGCCGAGGATGATACTCCAGCACCGATAATAGCCTCAGCATAGCGCTCTTTGCGTATCTTTGTAGACAAATAAACCTATATATAAAGATCTATGGCTGAAGATAAGTGGCTCTTGGACTTCAAGGAGGTACAGATAGCTCGCCACGAGCATATCCTCTTCGAGGGAGTAAACTTCAGGGTCGCCGCTGGTGAATTTGTTTACCTCACGGGGCCCGTTGGCTCAGGGAAGAGTACCCTCCTGAAGACCATCTCCGCAGAAGTTCCCCTGACACAAGGCTCGGCACACGTGCTGGGCTTCGATCTGACCCATATCAAAAGCAAAGACCTTCCGAAGCTCCGTCGCAGGTTGGGGATCGTCTTCCAGAACTTCCAGCTCCTACCCGACCTCACCGTCCAGGACAACCTTGATATCGTGCTCCGTGCCTTCGGTGTCAGCCGTAGCTCCGAGCGATCCAGCCGTATCGAAGAGGCGCTACGTGATGTCGGGCTTGAGACCAAGAGCTACAAATATCCCCACGAACTCTCGGGTGGTGAGCAGCAGCGTGTAGCCATCGCACGAGCACTCATCGGCCAGCCCGAACTCATCCTAGCCGACGAGCCCACGGGCAACCTTGATGCCGAGAACGGTCTGGCCATAGCCGAACTCCTACACCGCCTAACGAAGGAGCGAGGGACAGCCGTCATCATGGCTACCCACAATAGGCTCGTCCTCGAGCGCTACCCTGCACGGTGCGTCAAGATGGCCGAGCTCTAAGCCCACCCGATCCTCTAGTCTTCACCTAGCTCCCCTACTCCATTGAAAGTAATGAAGTTTGGAGGCACCTCCGTAGCCTCCGCCGAACGCATCCGCCACGTCGCCGACCTCATCACCGCCACGGACGAGGTCAAGATCGTCGTCCTCTCTGCTATGGCAGGGACGACCAATGCCCTCGTAGAGATCGGGCACCAGCTCATGGCACACCACCGCCACGAGGCTCTGACCATCCTCACCAAGCTCAAGAAGAAGTACGAGCAGGAGACCCTACTTCTCTTCCCCGACAAGCACAGCTACGACAAGGCTTGGACGCTGGTCAATGAGACCTTCTTCTTCCTAGAGCAGATCTGCTATGCCGAGAGCTTCACCCTCTTCGACGAGAAGAAGATCCTAGCCCGAGGCGAACTCCTGAGCACGGCGATGATGCTCCGCCATCTGGCCGACCGAGGGATCGAAGCCGTAGGCCTCCCCGCCCTCGAGTACATGCGCACGGACAAGCAGGCTGAGCCCGACGAAGACTATATCCAAGCCCATCTGAAGGAGCTCATCGACCGAGCCCCCGAGGGTACACGGCTCTTCATCACCGAGGGCTATATCTGCCGTAATGCCTTCGGCGACATCGACAACCTCCAGCGAGGCGGTAGCGACTATACCGCTACCCTCATCGGTGCTGCCCTCGAGGTCAATGAGATCCAGATCTGGACCGATATCGACGGCATGCACAACAATGACCCACGCTTCGTCGATGCCACATCGCCCGTGCGCCGTCTCCACTTCGAAGAAGCTTCGGAACTAGCATACTTTGGGGCGAAGATCCTTCACCCTACCTGTATCCAGCCAGCCAAGCGTAGACACATCCCCGTGCGCCTACTGAACACGATGGCTCCCGAAGCTCCGGGCACCTTGATCTCCCTAGATACGGACAAGGACATGATCAAGGCCGTGGCTGCCAAGGACAACATCACGATGATCCGTATCCGAAGCAATCACCAGCTCTCGCACTGGAGCTTCATGGGCAAGGTCTTCTCCCTCTTCGAGCACTACTGCATCCCTATAGATATGGTAGCATCGACCGAAGCGTCCATCTCGCTGACCATCGAGCGAAGCACCCTCCCCGAAGACCTTAGGGCGAGCCTCCTCTCCCTAGGCTCCATCGACGTCGAGCACGATATGACGATCGTCTGCGTCGTAGGGGACATGGAGTGGGACAACGTAGGCTTCGAAGCGCAGATCCTAAATGCCCTGAGCGAGATCCCCGTGCACATGATCACCTACGGGGGCAGTGACTACAACCTCACCGTTCTCGTAGAAGCCTCCGACAAGCGTCGCACGCTCCTTGCTTTGAGCGATCACCTCTTCTCCCGCACCAGCGGCAAGACGGCTAACTGATGGCACGCTCTTCCTCCTCCTCGCGGACACAGCTGTGGCTTGGCCTGACGCGTCCCCGCACCTTGCTCTCGGGGGTAAGTTCGGTCCTCGTAGCACTCTTCTACGCCCTATCGCTGGGGAGCATTGATCCGCTGAAGACGGCGCTCCTGCTTGTCGTAGCCATCAGCGCACAGATCGGGAGCAACATCGCCAACGACCTCATCGACTTCAAGAAAGGGGCGGACACCGACGAACGTACAGGCCCGCTCCGCCCCCTCTCCAAGGGGCTCCTCACCGAAGGCGAAGTGCGCCGAGCGCTCTACCTCTCCCTTGCCGTCTTCCTGGTAAGCGGGTTCACGCTCATTGCCCTATCCTCGTGGTGGCTACTTCTGGTGGGTCTAGCCGTTGGGCTGGGTATCTTCGCCTATTCGGGCGGGCCCTATCCGCTCTCCTACCACGGGCTCGGAGATGTAGCCGTGCTGGTATTCTTCGGATGGGTGCCGGTCGTGACGAGCTTCTTCATCCTACGGGGGACGATCGCTGACCCCACGCTCTGGCAACTAGCCACCGCCATCGGACTCTCCAGCGTGAATATCCTCGTCGTCAACAATTACCGAGACGCAGAGGAAGATCGCAAGGCAGGCAAGCGCACCCTGATCGTACGGATGGGACGGGACTTTGCCCCTCGCTTCTACCTCACCTGCGGACTGCTTTCGCTGGGACTGCTTTACCCGATCTACAGCTTCTGGGGGATGCTCCTGATGCTTCCCTACATCGTCCTCTTCTCGGCGACGCACCGCCACCTCCAGTTCGCCGAAGGGGCGGAGCTGAATAAGACCCTCGGCAAGACGGCCCGCAATGTCTTCTTCCTCGCCCTCCTCATCGGGGCGATGCTCCTTCTGAAGGGCTAGGAAGCCCCCTCGCATCACCACAAACGACAAGCCCCAGAGAACGCTCGTTCTCTGGGGCTTCTTTGCACTAAAGAGGGGGCAAGGCCAGGCTAGCAGAGGGGCAAGCCCCCACCGCACCCTCCCAAGGGCGACTTACCTTCGATTGAGGCGGGCGACGTAGCTCAGGACAAAGGCCTTTGGTGCTAAGGGCGCAAGGCCGAGCAAAAGACGCTCCAGCGGAGCGACTCCAGCGATCAAACTCCTTCGCCCTCGGAGCATGGCTCGGTATCCTTTCTCGGCCACCCGTCGGGCGCTGTGGGTGAGCTGACGAGCCAGCCCTGTTCCTTCGAGCTTCGCCGCTGCCTCGAAGCCCGTCTTCATGCCCCCGGGGAGGAGGACGGTCGCCGTCACGCCCGTTCCCCGCAGTTCCTCGCCGAGGGCAAGGCCGAGCGAAGTGACGTAGGCCTTCGCTGCGAAGTAAGTCGCTTGGTAAGGCCCAGGCACGAGCGAAGCGATGGATGAGATGAGGAGGATGCGCCCGCTTCCCCACTCCACGAAGCTGGGGAGGAAGAGCTTCGTGAGCGAGGTCAAGGCAAGGAGGTCGACGGCAAGAAGCTGGCTGTCTTCGGCAAGGGATCGTTCGGCGAGGGCGCCCTGCCCTCCAAGCCCAGCGTTATTGATGAGGTAGTCGACCCTAAGGCCGAGGCGCTCCACTTCGTCGAAGACTTCCTGGGGTGCCGAAGGCTGGGCAAGATCCTTGGCCAGCACGTGCACCCGCACGCCGTGGCGAAGCTCCAGCTCTTCCTTCAGCGCCCGAAGGCGTTCCTCTCGGCGGGCCACCAAGATTAGGTCGCCACCTCCGGCGGCGTGCAGGCGGGCAAATTCTTCTCCGAGGCCACTCGAAGCGCCCGTGATGAGTGCGGTCTTTTTCTCTTCCATATCGATAGTCATTAGGTGCTCTTCCCTCCCCTTTCGGTAGGCAAGATGCTTCTCCCTCGGCAAGCGATCTGGGAGAATACTTTGTGAAGGTAGGCAGATTTCCCCGCCCACGAAAGCCTCCCGCTCCCCTCGTCGAAGGCCCTCCGAAGGGGGACGAAGTGCCCTCTTCTCACGACCCGCATTCCCAGCGGGTTTGCAAGGGGTAAAATTTCCGTACGTAAGAAAATTTTCTTCCGTGCGCACGGAATTTTTGCGCCTTCGGCAGAGGTAGGACTTGCCTTGCTTGGGGACGGGAACTTTCCCCCCAGAAAAAGGAAGAAGGGCCCCGACTGAACGAATCAGTCGGGGCCCTTCTCTAAGGGAAAGAGAAGCGCTTACTTTGTGGCGGCACGCTCACGGCGACGCTTGGCGATCTCGTAAGCGATAGGCGTGGCGACGAAGAGCGTACAGTACGTACCGAAGACTACCCCCAGGAGGATCGCGAAGGTGAAGCTACGCATCGTGGCACCACCGAAGGCGAAGACGATGATCATCACGAGGAAGGTCGTGAAGGACGTATTCAGCGTACGCGAGAGGGTGGAGTTGAGAGCGCCGTTGATCACCTGGAAGCGGTCGGCCTGCGGATGCTTGCCGATCTCTTCGCGGATACGGTCGAAGACGATCACGACGTCGTTGATGGCGTACCCGATGATCGCCAAGAGGGCAGCGATGAAGTTCTGATCGACCTCCATGGTGAAGGGCATTACCTTCCAGAGGAGGACGTAGATGGCGATGATCATCAGCGTCGTCACCGTCACCGAAGCAAAGGCACCGATGGAGAAGGCGACGTTGCGGAAGCGGATCAGGATGTAGATCGCCATGAAGAGCAGCGAGAGACCGACAGCGATGAGGGCCTGGGTCTTGATGTCGTTAGACATGCTGGCGCTTACCTTCTGCGAGCTGACGATATAGCTGTCGAAGTCTGCCTTCGAAGGCGTCGTCTTGTAGAAGCCACTGAGGCCCTGGTAGAGCTTATCCTTGAGCTGCTCTTCGACGCTTTCGCCGGAGTCGTCGATGAGGTAGTTGGTGGAGACGCGGATCTGATCGCCTTCTGTGCCGATGGCCGTAAGCACGAGCTTATTGTCGAGGACAGGAGCGAGCTTCTCGCGGATCTGCTGGTTGTCTACCTGCTGGTCGAACTTGATGATATAGTTGCGACCGCCGGAGAACTCGATACCATTGTTCAGGCCTACGGTGAAGAAGCCTACAAGGCCAGCGATGATGAGGGCACAGGGGAGAAGGTAGCCCTTCATGCGTGCTCCGAGGAAGTTGTACGTAGGATTGACCAGGAGGTTCTTCGTCATAGCCGTCGTGTAGGTCACCTTGTCGAGCTTGTGGCGCTTGTCCAGAGCTTCGAAGACCATACGAGTGAGGAAGACGGCAGTGATGAACGAGGCAATAAGACCAATGATCAGCGTCGTAGCGAACCCACGGATAGGCCCTGCACCGAAGTAGAAGAGCACGATACCGGTGATGATCGTCGTCAGGTTCGAGTCGAAGATAGCGCTAAAGGCATTGCCGTAGCCGTCAGCGATAGCACGGGTCATGCCCTTGCCCTGGCGAAGCTCTTCCTTGATACGTTCGTTGATCAGGACGTTAGCGTCGACAGCCATACCGAGTGTGAGGACAAGCCCCGCGATACCCGACAGGGTAAGTACGGCATTGAACGAAGCTAGAATACCGAGCGTGAAGAAACTGTTGACGATAAGCGCCAGGTTAGCGATCATCCCTGGGATGAAGCCGTATGCCAGGCACATGTAGATCATCAAGAGGACCAGGGCGATGGCGAAGGAAATGATCCCTGCCTGAATGGATGCCTTCCCGAGGGTAGGCCCGACGACGTTCTCCTGTTCGATGACGACACTCGTCTCCATCTTCCCTGAGTTAAGGACGTTGGCAAGGTCGTTAGCTTCTTCGATGGTGAAGTTCCCCGTGATCGAAGAATTACCGCCTGTGATCTCGTTGTTTACATTAGGAGCGGAGTAGACGACGCCGTCGAGGACGATGGCGATGGAGCGTCCGATGCTCTCCTTGGTAAGACGGGCCCATACCTGAGCGCCCTCCTGGTTCATCGACATCGATACCTGAGGCTCTGCGCTACCGATACGATTGTGGTCGACATCGGCCTTAGCGGAGGTGACGACATCACCCGACAGGTCTGGCTTCATGGAGCGATTAGTGCGGATAGCATAGAGCTCGTAGATGCTCGTGAGCTTACGCGTCTGTGGATCCTGGATGGGCTTAGCACCCCAGAGCAGAGTGAGGTCTTCGGGCAGGAGGTGGTACTCGACTGCTAGAGCTAGGAGGGAGTCGATCTTGTTGCGGTCACGGTCCTGAGCCAGCCCTACGGTAGCGCCACCACGGCCTCCGAGCTGGAGGTACTTAGCGAGCGTGTCGATGGAGGCTAGCTGATTCTGTACGGGAGCTGCGACGGCGGGAGCGACGACGGAATCCTTAGCCATGCTCTCTGCCTGCACGGCTACCGAGTCAGTAGCGACAGGGATAGGACGAGCTGCGGGAGCACCGAGAGCTAGGAGGCGGTCGCTGAGGGTAGTCAGGTCACCTGCTACTTCGTCGAAGGTATAGGTACGCCAGAACTGAAGGTTGGCGCTACGCTGCAAAAGCTCACGTACACGCTCGGGATCCTTCACACCGGGGAGCTCGACGAGGATACGTCCTTGCCCCTCGAGGCGCTGGAGGTTAGGCGCTACGACCCCGAAGCGGTCGATACGTGTGCTCAGGACATTGAACGAGGCTTCGACGGCACTGTTGTACTTCTCCTTCAGGAGTTCGATCACCTTGGCTTCCGAGGTGGAAGGATTGATCTGATCGCGAAGGTCGCCAGCCCCGAAGACCAGTGCAAGGTTAATGCCTGGGGAGAGCTTCTTGTACTCGGCGACGAACTGGTCAATGTAGTTGCCCTGAGAGGTACTCTTCGAAGCAGCCTGGATGGCCTTCTGGAAGTTAGGGTCCTGGGTATCCCCTGCAAGTCCCTTGACGAGGTCACCGGCGTTGAGCTTGAGGATGACGTTCATCCCCCCCTTGAGGTCTAGTCCAAGGCCGATCTGCTGCTTACGTGCCTCCTTGAGGGTGTACCCGAGGAACACCTTCTCGTTGGCCATGGAGTCGAGATAAGCCTTACCTGCAGCTTCGCCCATCTTCTCCGCCTTACTATCGTAGTGATTCGTAATGAGGGAGAAGGAGAGGTAAAACGCACAGATCAAAGCCAAACTCGCTGTGACGAAGGTCACAAATCCTTTGTTTTGCATCGTGTTGTATTACTTAATTGATTGTATCTTATTTCCTTGTTTTAGGGTACAATGTGCCCACAAAAATAGCCGATTTTTCCTTAATATCCTTATCTGACCAAGCCTGTCCGCTATTTCCCTGCTGTTAAGGTACTTCCCTGTGCCCTCTGAGGGAAATCTATTCCTAGCCCCGAGGCTAGCGGATCGTTCGCCTTACGGTGCTTAGGAGAAGGCCGTACGTTCGCCTTAGAAGTTCACCGTCCGCAAGAGAACTAGTAGCGCTACTAGCGCCTCCCGAGAGGCACTACTGCTTCTTCGACGGAGGCAGCAGTAGCGCCTCCGAGGCATTGCTATTGCTCAGGCGAAGGAAGCAATACCGAGCCCCTTCCCCCGAGAGCGAAGCCAGCGGAGAAGCCCCCAGCGGTGTGCGGTGATTTGGTTACCTTTGTACTTCATATAATAGAAGCAACGGCTATGAAGATCCAGCTCCGACAGATCGTCCTTATCCTCGTCCTCGGGTGCATCCTCGAGGGAGCCCCGCTCTGGGCTCAGTGGCGAGCCGACATCCTCCCAGGCTACAGCCAGCTTACCCTCCCTATGGGATCAGACTATTCGGGAGAGGTGGTAGCTACGCTCGTTCGCCGAGATCGCACTGCTCCCGCTGAGCGGGCTCTACTGTACGTGCACGGGTACAATGATTACTTCTTCCAAGCAGCCCTCGGGGATAGCATCGCAGCGCATGGCATGGACTTCTATGCGCTTGACCTGAGGAAGTACGGGCGCTCCATCATGCCTCACCAAGATCCCTTCGAAGTCAAGGATCTCAAGGAGTACTACGAGGAGCTCCGAGCAGCAATGAAGGAAATTCGCTCGGAGGGAGCGAAGGAGGTCTACCTCATGGCGCACTCCACCGGAGGGCTGATCACGTCGCTCTACCTCGAGGATACCAAGAATAGCGACAGCATACGAGCCTTGATCCTCAATAGTCCTTTCTTCGATTTCAACCTCACCAAGGCTCAGGAGAAGGTCCTCCTTCCTCTAGTGACAAGTGTCGCCGGGCTCTTCCCCCGCACCATCATCCTTCCCCCGCTCAAGAAGCCTCATGTCTACGACCAATCGCTCCTGAAGCAGTACTATGGACGCTGGGAATATGATACTACGTGGAAGAAAGCCTTAGGACACCCCATCCGCCTCGGTTGGCTTCATGCCATCCGTCGGGGACACAAGCGGGTGCAGAAGGGCTTACAGCTACAGATGCCCATCCTGCTGATGAGCTCCGACAAGAGTCTTCGCTCGCATGGTGTCTGGAGTGAGCAGTGCGCCCAGGCCGACTTAGTACTAGACGTGGAGGACATCCAGCGCTACGGCCAGAGACTAGGAGAGCGGGTCGAAGCCCATCGGATACCGCACGGACTGCACGACCTCTTCCTCTCTAGCGACACGACGGCCTACCGTGAGGCTTACCGCACGCTCTTCTCGTTCATCGATTCCCTTTCGCCTTCACATCCCTAAGCTATGCCGAGTCTCGACTCCTTCGACATCCGTGATCAATCCAACTTCTCTCCCGAGGAGCAAGACATTGACCGAGCACTTCGTCCCCTCTCCTTCGAGAGCTTCCGAGGCCAAGACAAAGCTGTAGAGAACCTCAAGGTCTTCGTACAGGCGGCGAAGATGCGCTCCGACGCCCTCGACCACGTCCTGCTCTATGGCCCTCCGGGGCTGGGGAAGACGACGCTCTCCCACATCATTGCCTCTGAACTCGGGGTAGGCATCAAGGTCACCTCCGGGCCCGTACTAGACAAGCCGGGAGACCTAGCAGGCTTGCTCACCTCCCTCGAGCCCAATGATGTCCTCTTCATCGACGAAATACACCGTCTGAGCCCGATCGTAGAGGAATACCTCTACTCGGCTATGGAAGACTACCGCATCGACATCATGCTGGACAAGGGGCCTAGCGCTCGCTCCATCCAGATCGATCTCAATCCCTTCACCCTCGTGGGAGCGACGACACGCAGTGGCCTCCTGACTGCTCCCTTGAGAGCTCGCTTCGGGATCAATCTCCACCTCGAGTACTATGACATCGAGACCCTCGCTGGTATCGTCCACCGCTCGGCAGACATCCTTCAGACCCCCTGTGAGACCAGTGCTGCCGTCGAGGTAGCCTCACGTAGCCGAGGGACGCCACGTATCGCCAATGCTCTACTGAGACGGGTACGTGACTTCGCTCAGGTCAAGGGCAACGGGAGCATCGACAAGGCGATCGCCTGCTATGCGCTAGAGGCGCTGAACATCGACCGCTACGGCCTCGACTACATCGATAATAAGCTCCTCGGGGTGATCATAGACAAGTTCGCTGGCGGGCCTGTAGGCTTGACGACCATCGCCACCGCCCTCGGGGAAGACCCAGGGACGGTAGAGGAGGTCTATGAGCCTTACCTCATCAAGGAGGGCTTCATCAAGCGTACTCCTCGAGGTCGAGAGGCGACGGATCTAGCGTATAGTCACCTCGGTAGGTCGCCTCGTGCTCGCCTCGCTGCGGGCTTCTTCGATGAAGAGAATTACTAATCAGATCTCCACTAGGACTGCGTATGAGTAGCACCCTTACCTCCCTCGTCAAGGACACTGCCGTCTACGGACTGAGTAGCATGTTCGGTCGATTCCTCAACTGGCTCTTGACCTTCGTATATGTACGTATCCTCATCCCGCAGGAGTTCGGGCAGATGACTAACCTCTATGCTTGGACTGCGATCCTGATGATCCTCTTGACCTATGGGATGGAGACGGCTTTCTTCCGCTTCGCTAATAAGGAAGATCGCCCCGAGGATGTCTATTCGACGACCCTCTGGTCCCTAGGGGTAAGCTCGCTAGTCTTCGTGCTCCTAGGCTGGCTTTTCCTCGCCCCCTTGGCTTCGGCACTACAGATCACCCAGCATCAGGACCTACTCGTCTACCTCCTGCTGATCGTCGCTAGCGATGCCTTCATGGCGATACCGCTGGGCTACCTGCGCTACAAGCAGCGTCCCTGGAGATTCATGGCCGTGCGGATGAGCTTTGTCCTAGCGACGATCGCCCTGACCCTCTTTGCTTTCTACGTCCTCCCTTACTTAGGAGAGCAGATACCGCTACTAGGAGAGCTTCACCCTAGAGAGCATGCCCTGGAGTATATCTTCGGGATCAACCTCGTGAGCAATGCCCTGCAGATGCTCCTGCTTCTCCCCACACTTCGCAAGGCGACAGGACGCTTCAGTGGGAAGCTTCTACGGGCCATGCTCGTCTATGCGCTACCGATGCTCCTGCTGGGGCTGGCGGGGAACTTCAATAACCAAGCCGATAAGATCCTCTTCCCGCTCCTCTTCGACGATCCCCACCATGCACACGCCCAACTCGGGATCTACGGCGCTTGCTACAAGCTGGCTGTGGTGATGGTGCTCTTCACCCAGGCCTTCCGCTACGCCTATGATCCCTTCATCTTTGCCGAGAAGAAGAAGGGCGAGGAAGCAGCCCGCCGTGCCTACTCGTCGGCCATGACCTACTACGTGCTCTTCACCCTCTTCATCTTCCTAGGGGTGATGAGCTATATAGACGTGCTCAAGCTCCTCATAGCCCCTGCCTACTACCCTGGGCTCTCGGTGGTGCCGTGGATCATGGCTGGTCAGCTCATGTTCGGAGTTTACTTCAATCTCTCCCTCTGGTACAAGGTGACCGACCGCACGCATTGGGGAGCGATCCTCTCCGTCATCGGCTGTGTCCTGACCGTGGCCTTGATCGTAGGGCTTGCTCCTAGGTACGGGTTCATGGCCTGCGCTTGGGCTTCGGTCGTCGCCAACGGAGGGGTGATGCTCATCTCCTACTTCCTCGGGCAGCACTACTATCCCGTGAGCTATGATCTCAAGCGTCTGGGACTATACAGCCTCCTCACGGCCGGTATCTATGTCGTCCAGCTAGCCCTGAGGGAAGTGCTCCTAGAGGAGAGTGTCTACCTCGTCCTCCTGGCTAATACCCTGCTCATCCTCCTCTTCGTAGGCGTCGTTTACCGCTACGAGGTGCCCGCTGGGGCAGTAGCCCTGCTACGTAAGAAGCTCCTTCGCCGCTAATGCCTCATCAGGTCAAGGCTAGCCCCCAACCCAGCACGAGCATAAAGGCTTCGTAAGCATAAGGCTGGCTACAAGTTCGGCTCCAAGCGAAAAGCTTCGTAGTATAAAAAGATAGCCCCCACACCCTCTCGCGAGAGGATGTGGGGGCTATCTGTATGAAGTGGGATGTACTCGCCTCAGGGCTTACTTCCCTCCTGCAGGCGTACCGACATCGAAGGTACGACGGCGAAGCTGGAAGTCCTTCCCTAGGTACTTCTCTCGGACGATCTCGTTCTCAGCAAGCTCTTCAGCCGTGCCCTCGAAGAGGACCTTCCCCTCAAAGAGCAAGTAAGCTCTATCGGTGATGCTGAGCGTCTCATAGACGTTGTGGTCGGTGATCAGAATGCCGATATTCTTGTGGCGCAACTGGGCGACGATACTCTGAATATCCTGCACGGCGATCGGGTCGACCCCAGCGAAGGGTTCGTCGAGCATGATGAACTTCGGGTCGATCGCTAGGCATCGAGCGATCTCGGCACGACGGCGCTCACCTCCCGAGAGACGGTTACCTGCGTTGCGGCGCACCTTCTCCAAGCGGAACTCTGCTATGAGTTCCTCGAGGCGCTCCTCCTGCTCCTGCTTCGTCCTATCCGTCAGCTCCAGCACCGAGAGGATATTGTCCTCGACACTGAGACGCCGGTAGATAGAGGCTTCCTGAGCTAGGTAACCGATACCCGCCTTAGCACGCTTGTAGACAGGGTACTTGGTGATGTCCTCCTCATCGAGGAAGATGCGTCCCTCGTTGGGGACGACCAGCCCTACTGTCATGTAGAACGTCGTAGTCTTCCCCGCCCCGTTCGGGCCAAGTAGACCGACGATCTCCCCTTGTCCGACTTGGATCGAGACGTGGTTGACGACCGTGCGAGCACGGTAGCGCTTGACGAGGTTATCCGTGCGAAGTATCATGAAGCTTGCTTAGTGAGGATGAGAGCGAGTACGGGTGAAGTGGATCTGACTCGTAGGGGATTACTTCTCCTGGCGAGCAGCACGACCCGCTGCGAAAGCCTCTACAGCTGCAGCGCTCATACCCATGGAGCTGAAGCCCCCGTCGTTGAAGAGATTCTGCATCGTGATCTTGCGCGTCAGGTCGCTGAAGAGGGTGATGCAGTAGTCAGCGCAGTCGTTAGCGTCAGCGTTGCCCAGCGGAGAGAGGTCTTCGGCGAAGTCGAGGAGGTCGGTCATACCCTTGACACCGCTACCCGCCGTAGTGACCGTAGGAGACTGAGAGACGGTGTTGATACGGACACCCTTGTCACGGCCGTAGATATAGCCGAAGCTACGAGCGATCGATTCGAGCAGGCTCTTAGCGTCTGCCATGTCGCTGTAGCCTACGAAGGTACGCTGAGCAGCGATGTAAGTCAGAGCGACGACAGAGCCACCCTCTGCGATAGCGTCCAGCTTCTTAGCTACCTGGAGCATCTTGTGGAAGGAGACTGCAGACACGTCGAAGGTGGTCTGGAGCATCTTGTAGTCGAGGTCATCGTAGCTACGGCCCTTGCGTACGTTGGGGCTCATCCCGATGGAGTGGAGGACGAAGTCTACCTTACCGAAGGTCTTGATAGCTTCCTGGAAGAGTACTTCTAGTTCTTCCTCCTTAGTAGCGTCAGCGAGGACGACCTTAGCACCTAGCTTTTCGCCGAGCTCATTGAGCTGACCCATACGGGCAGCCATGGCGGTGTTGGTCAGGATGATCTCTGCGCCTTCTTCGACGGCACGCTCAGCGACACGCCAAGCGATAGACTGTTCGTTGAGGGCACCGAAGATGATCCCCTTCTTACCTGCTAAGAGATTATAGCTCATAGTCGTGATACTTCTTTGTTAAATAAATGAATGATAGGTAGCACAAAGATACGCTTTTTGTGCAAAGGAACTGCTAGAGGGTAGAGTTCGCCCTTATCTGACGCTCTTCCTCGGGGGCAAGGACAGCACTTCGGGGCGAGAGCGACGAGGGGGTAAAAATGGGCCTCCCGAGGAGCCCCATTTTGCGACCTATGGTAGGTCGTCGAAAAAACCTACTGTGGGTCGTCACGACGACCTACCGTGGGTCGCAAAGACGACCTACCGTAGATCCCTGAAGGGGTGCTCCAGAGCCCCGTCTACACAGGGACTTTGGAGGCCTCTTTTTCTTCAGCCTAAGACTCCCTCCCGAAGCGCCCCAAAAGGCTTTTTATTAACTTTGTGACAAGAATCACGGCTATACCCCGATGGGTAGCCTTATATAAGTATTATGGCAGAAGAAGATCTCCTAGGATATGATGACGCCGCCTCCGTGGCCTTCATCCGCAACTATATCCCCCAAGAACTAAAAGAGCTCCTCAGTGACGACGATATCGTCTACTTTGTAGACCTCATCTACGACTACTACGAGAGCCGTGGCTACATCAGTGATGACGAGGACCTCTCCGACGAAGAGCCTATCGAGGTCGATGAGGACGAACTCGTCGACTATGTCGTGCGCAATGCTAAGAAGGATGGCGTGGGTAAGTTCGACCCCGACCAGATCCGCTTCATCGTACAGGGTGAGCTGGAGTATTGCGAGAGCATCAACCTCTTCGACTAGGCTAGCTGGTGGGAAAGAATAAGCTGGCGAAGTTCGCCGAGATGGAGACCTTCCCCCATGTCTTCCAGTACCCCTTTGCTCGCCTCCAGCAGGAGTCCTTCCCGCTGAAGGGACGCTGGCGAGAGGATTTCTTCCACAACGATCATCCCATCGTCCTCGAGCTCGGGTGCGGTAAGGGCGAATACACGGTAGGTCTCGGAGAGCTCTACCCCGAGAAGAACTTCATCGGTGTAGATGTCAAGGGTGCCCGTATCTGGACGGGGGCTAAGGCCTCCCACGAGGCGGGCATGACCAACGTCGCCTTCCTCCGTGGGGAGATCGAGTCGCTGACGAGCTTCTTCGCTCCAGGTGAGGTGGATGAGATCTGGATCACCTTCCCCGACCCTCAGATGAAGAAGGTCACCAAGCGTCTGACCTCATCACGCTTCCTCCTTCGCTACCTAGAAGTCCTGCGCCCCGGAGGCTCTATCCATCTCAAGACAGATAGCCCCTTCCTCTACACCTATACGAAGGCCTTCGTCGAGCTGAACCGCCAGACGATCCTCGTCGACAAGGACGATCTCTACGACGGCGCCTTTGACGACAAAATCCTTGGGATCAAGACCTACTACGAGCGTCAGTGGCTGAGTCGTGGTCTGACGATCAAGTACCTGCACTTCGTCCCCGAGGTGCCTGAGGGAGGCTATGTAGAACCAGATATCGAGATCGAGCCCGATAGCTACCGTAGCTTCAGCCGCTCTCGTCGAGTCCAATAGGCAAACTATGGCCATCACACTCTATCCTAACCTTATCCTCGATGCCCTGAGGAAGGTGCGCTACCCTGGTACGGGGCAGGACCTCGTCACCGCAGGGATGGTCGAGGATGATATCCGTATCGAAGGCATGAAGGTCAGCTTCTCGCTGATCTTCGACAAGCCCAATTCACCCTTCACGAAGTCCGTCATCAAGGCTGCCGAAAAGGCGATATTGACCTACGTCAGCCCCGAGGTAGAGATCGAAGGGAATATCCGAGCTAAGGTACCCGAGGTGGTACCTCAGGAATCACTTCCCCTCCTGCCGAAGGTAAAGAATACGCTAGCGATCTTCTCTGGGAAGGGGGGCGTAGGTAAGAGCACCGTCTCTGCCAACCTAGCCGTCGCCCTCGCACAGGAGGGCTATAAGGTCGGCCTCCTAGATGCCGATATCTTCGGCCCTTCGCAGCCGAAGATGTTTGGCTGTGAGGATGCACGTCCCGTCCTAGAGGATGTCGACGGGCATGAGCTCATCGCTCCCGTAGAGCGCTTCGGTGTGCGTATGCTCTCCATCGGCTTCTTCGTTAATAAGGAGAGCCCCGTACTCTGGCGAGGAAGCATGGCAAGTAATGCCCTCAAGCAGCTACTCACCGAGACCAATTGGGGCGAACTGGATTACCTCCTCATTGACCTACCTCCAGGGACGAGTGATATTCACCTGACCCTAGTGCAGACCCTTGGACTTACGGGGGCACTCATCGTCACGACGCCCCAGCAGGTAGCCTTGGCCGATGCGATCAAGGGCGTGGGTATGTTCCTCGACGAACATGTCCAAGTACCTATCATCGGCCTTGTGGAGAACATGGCTTGGTTCACTCCTGCCGAACTTCCCCAGAATAGGTACTATATCTTCGGTCGTGATGGTGGCAAGGAACTTGCCGAGGAACTTGACATCCCCCTTCTGGGGCAAATACCGCTCATCCAGAGCATCTGTGAGCGTGGTGACGGCGGAGAGCCGATTGCCACAGACCGAGAGAGTCTGATGGGGATCTACTTCCGCACCCTCGCACGCAACGTAGCCGAGCAGATCGAGCAACGCAATGCTTCGCAAGCTCCTACCCAGCGTGTAGAGATCCATAAATAAGAGAAGAGTCTAGAGCAGTGGGGCGGTCTGTCGCACCTCCTCCCCCCTTGAGGGAGCGAGGTGAGGAACGTCCGGGCAACATAGAGCACCATACTTCCTAACGGGAAGCTATCCGTGAGGGTAGGTAGATGTAACAGAGAATGACAGCCACAGGAGCCAAGGCCCCCGTGGTGATGGTGAAAAGGTGAGGTAAGAGCTCACCGGAGTGTATAGCAATATATGCTGCCGTACATCCTATGGGTTGCAAGGTCATGTAAACCGACGCTACGAGGGTTGCTCGCCCCATGTCGGAGGGTAGACCGCACGAGATAGTAGGTGACTACTATCCTAGATAAATGACAGACACTCCCTGAGAGGGGCGACCCACGGGGAGTACAGAACTCGGCTTATAGCTCCACTGCTTCTAGCTCTCTTTCTCATATCCTCCCTTAGCCCCTAGAGACTATGTCCAGCATCCTACGACGTATAGTAGCTCGTGCCCTCGGAGCCTGGCGCTTCGTGACACTCGATATGTGGCGACTCAGCAGAGATACCCTCTCCGCTCCGTACCGCATCCTGGTGGCTACCCTGCGTGTCCTCTATATGACGGTCACGGCCTACATAGATGAGGGGATAGGTACGCTGGCTAGTTCGCTCACCTACAGCACCGTGCTGTCGCTAGTCCCGATGCTAGCCGTCATCATCGGTATCGCCAAGGGCTTTGGCCTACAGGAGACGGTAAGGCAGGCTCTGACCAATGCCTTACCTGGACACGAGGTAGAGTTCGAGAAGACCTTTACCTACGTAGAGAACTATCTAGCGCAGGTACAGGGTGGGCTCTTCATCGGTGTAGGGCTCTTGGTGCTCTTCTACACCGTCCTGATGCTGATCTCCACGATCGAAGATGCCTTCAACCGACTCTGGCAAGCCCCCTATCCTCGCTCTTGGTCCCGACGGATCATCAACTATCTGGGTGCCTTCATCCTCTTCCCCCTGCTTCTGACGGTATCTAGTGGTACGACGATCTTCCTCTCTACCCTAAGCCACACCTACCTCGGTGAGCTGGGAGTCGTCTCGACCCTCACGACGCAGATCCTCGAGCTCGTACCCTACGTGCTGATCATCCTCGCCTTCGCAGGGCTGTACTTCGCCGTACCGAATGTACGGGTGCACTTCATCCCAGCACTGGTGGCAGGTGTGATCGCAGGAATCGCCTTCCAGATCTTCCAAGCACTCTACATCAATGGAGTGCTCTGGATCTCCCGATACAATGCTATCTATGGGAGCTTCGCCGCCGTGCCGCTTGCCCTGCTCTGGATACAGCTCTCCTGGATCATCGTCCTACTGGGAGCACAGATCTCCTACTCGATGCAGCACGTATGGCACTTCACCTCCCCGCCTACCTCTCGTCCCCTCTCTCGTCGCTATGCCGACACGATCTTCATCGCACTGGTAGCTCGCATCACAGCTCGCTACGCTTCGGAGGATGCTGAGCCCTATAGAGCAGAGACCCTAGCTGCGGTCTGTGATCTTCCTCTAAGACAAACTCAGGAAGCCCTTAGGCAACTGCTCCGCATGGGTATCATCATCGAAGTGAACTACGGGCGTGATGAAGTCGAAGGAGGCTACTACCACCCCAATATAGCTCCAGAGCGCCTCACCCTTGGACTACTGCTAGAGACGATCGATCACTACGGGAGCGAAGTCCTACCCCTCAAGCTCACGGGAGCTCATGCTGCAGCCTGGCAAGCACGAGCACAGGCCTACTCCGGCCTAAGGGAGCGCTCGGATCTTCTCCTTAGAGACCTCGTCTAGCTGACCGAAGGACGTCAGCACTCATCATACGTACGCTTATGCAAACGCTTATTAAGATTTTCTTTATTTTCTTCTTCTTCTGGCTGGGGGAATTCATCTCCTACCTGATGGGAGAGTTTGTGCCAGGGAGTGTGATCGGGATGATCTTGCTCTTCCTAGCCCTACAGACGAAGCTCATCAAGGAGGAGCACGTCGACACGCCTGCCAAGGCATTCACCGACAATATGGGGCTCTTCTTCATCCCTGCCGGTGTCGGGCTCATGGCTCAGATGGATGTTGTCCTGGCCAACTGGTGGGTCATCCTCGTAGCTGTCGTAGTCAGCTCCATCCTCGTCATCGCTTCGGTGGCTTACGTACAGGAACAAATGGAAAGGAGGCGTAAAGGATGATCACCCATTTCTTCCAGAGCGAGGTCTTCACGATCATGTTCGTCGTCGGCCTCTACCTCATCAATATCAAGATCTATCGACGGGTACGCTTTCCCCTACTGCACCCCGTCCTCTTCACGATCGTCGAGCTGATCGTCGTCCTGATCGCCCTTAACATCCCCTACTCCACCTTCCAGCAGGGGAGTCGCATGATTCACTTCATGCTCGGGCCATCGGTCGTCTCCCTCGGCTACATCCTCTACCAGCAGGTCGCCCACCTGAAGAAGAATGCTATCTCCATCGTCCTAGCTATCACAGTCGGGGCAGTGATCGGCATCGCTTCTATTGTCGGGATCGGACATCTCCTCGGGGTGAAGCAGGCACTCATCGCCTCCCTTGCCCCTAAGTCCGTGACGACACCTATCGCCATGGAGCTAGCGGGCAACAATGGCGGTATACCAGGGCTCACGGCGGTGATCGTCGTCTGCGCAGGTATCCTAGGGAGCATCATCGGCCCTCCGATCATGAAGCTGATGAAGATCAAGAGCCCCGTAGCCAAGGGGCTTGCTCTGGGTGCTTCTTCTCATGGTATCGGAACAGCTGCCGCTATCCAGATGGGCGCCATCGAAGGGGCACTCAGCGGGCTAGCCATTGGGATCATGGGGCTCATCACTTCGATCCTCCTACCCCTCTTCTCCCGCTGGTTTGGCTAGGCGTGCAATATCCCTTGCTGAAGAAGTCTATCACGTAGCTCACCCATCGCCTCAACTATTCCTCTAAGACATGCACTGGGAACAATTACTCTCCGACCGACGCCTCGGCGCTGACGCTACGGAGCGTCACAAGGCTCAGGGACTCGCCCGAAGCGACTTCGAGCGGGACTATGACCGCCTTGTCTTCTCGCCACCCTTTCGTCGCCTACAGAATAAGACGCAGGTCTTCCCTCTACCGGGGAATATCTTCGTTCACAACCGCCTTACCCATAGCCTCGAGGTCAGTTGCCTCGGGCGCTCGCTGGGGAATATCGTCGGCGACTGTCTAGCGGGGCGCCATCCCAAGGCGCAGGAGAACCCCTTCCGCTCGGGGATCAGTGCGATCGTCAGCGCCGCTTGCTTGGCGCATGACATGGGCAATCCTCCCTTCGGGCACAGCGGGGAGCGTGCTATCAGCGCCTACTTCAAGGAAGGCAATGGTCAGCGCTGGGAGGAGCTCGTCAAGGCTGAAGGCGGACGCTGGGAGGACTTCCTGCTCTTCGAGGGGAATGCCAATGCCTTCCGCCTGCTGACGCATCAGTTCAAGGGGCGACGCTCTGGTGGCTTTGCCCTCACCTACAGCACCATCGCCAGCATCATCAAGTACCCCTATAGTAGTCTGTCGGCTCAAGGGAAGAATAAGTTTGGCTTCTTCGCCACCGAAGAGGAGACGATACGTGAGGTCGCCACAGAGCTTGGTCTGAAGCAACTCAGTGAGGACCCACTGCGCTACGCACGCCACCCGCTCGTCTACCTCGTGGAAGCAGCGGATGACATCTGCTACCAGATCATGGATATCGAAGATGCGTGCAAGCTCCACATCCTCGGCTACGACGAAGCTCAGGGACTTATCCAAGCCTTCTTCGCCGACGACGAACTCCGGGAGATCCAGCACGTAGCCAATACCATCGGTGACCCCAACGAGCGTATGGGCTACCTGCGCTCCAAGGCGATTAACTTGCTGGTAGAAGAGGCTGCTTCGCTCTTCCTCGATGCGGAAGAAGCCATCCTAGCTGGCACGTTTGAGGGAAGCCTCATCCAGCATCTCTCGCCCCGATTGCTTTCGGCGTACCAAGCGTGTAGCCGTACTGCCTACGCCAAGATCTATTCCGCCCGAGAAGTCGTCGACGTAGAGCTCGCCGGGCATCGGATCTTCTCGGCTCTCTTGGACCAGCTGATCGAAGCGCAGATGCATCCCGACCATCTATACAGCCGTACGCTTCTGAGCCGAGTAAGTAGCCAGTACGAGATGAATCACCCAACGGTATATGGTCGGATCCAATCTTCTCTCGACTACATCTCTGGGATGACGGATATCTACGCGCTAGATCTCTACCGCCGGATCACGGGCATGAACCTACCCGCCGTCTAGAGCGTCCGCTCCTGTGGCAATTAACTACCTTTGCGAAGAATTTAATTATCCATATAACCAACCGTTAGCATGTCTATACAAAGCCTTTATCCTCTGACCTTCGCTCCGCTTCTCAAGGAAGTCATCTGGGGCGGTCAAGCCATCCGTCCGTTCAAGGGCCTGGAGCCCGACGAGAAGAAGATCGGAGAGAGCTGGGAGATCTCCCATGTCGATGATAATTACTCTGTGGTAGCCGAAGGCGAGCTCGCAGGCAAGAGCCTCGACGAACTTATCCAGACCTACGGCGAGCGCCTCGTAGGGAAGAGCGTACTCGAGCGCTTCGGTCGTCGCTTCCCGCTTCTGATCAAGTTCATCGACGCCCGTGATTACCTGTCGATCCAGGTGCATCCCGATGATGCACTAGGCATGGCACGACACAATTCCTTCGGCAAGACAGAGATGTGGTACGTCATCAGCTCCACACCGGGGGCTAAGCTCTACAGTGGCTTCGCCGTCCAATCCTCTCCCGAGGACTACGTGCGCCGCATCGAAGAGGGGACGATCGTCGAAGCCCTTGCTGAGTACGAAGTTCGCCCTGGCGATGTCTTCTTCCTCCCTGCGGGGCGTGTCCACGCTATCGGGGCGGGTTGCTTCATCGCCGAGATCCAGCAGACCTCCAACATCACCTACCGTATCTACGACTACGACCGCACGGACGCCGCTGGCAACAAGCGCGAGCTCCACACCGAGCTCGCCAAGGACGCCATCGATTACCGCCTCGAGCAGGACTACCGCACGGCATATACGCCGGCTCCCGACCAGCCCGTCGAACTTGTTTCTTGCCGTTACTTCGAGACGAACCTGCTGGATCTCGAGGCGCCGCTCTCTCGGGACTGGTCGTCGCTCGACAGCTTCGTGATCTACATCTGCATGGAGGGCAAGGTCAGCCTGCGTGACGCTTCGGGCCACGAGGTCAAGCTTCACCAAGGTCAGAGCGTGCTCGTGCCGGCAGAGAATCCTTCGCTCACGCTCATTCCCGAGGGCAAGGTCAAGCTCCTCGAGACGTACATCCCCCGAGCAAAGTAGCCGAAGGACGCCCCACAGCTATGGCACGTCGTCTCTTCCACCGCATCAAGGAAGTCGCCCACCTGCTCGGCGAACCCGTCTCGACCATCCGCTATTGGGAGAGCGTCTTTCCGCAGATCTCCCCGCACACCACGCCCAAGGGGGTGCGCCAGTACACGGAGAAGGACATCGAGACCTTCCGAGCCATCCGCTACCTCCTTCGGGAGAAGGGGATGACGATCGAGGGAGCGATCAGCCAGCTCAATATCAAGAAGACGAGTCTGGAGCTACGGAGCGACACGCTCTGCCAGCTACGCCAGATCCGCCACCAGCTCCAAGCGCTCCGAGAGGCTTTGGACTAAGGTCCCTCGTCAAGCCCACAGACCCTTCTTCCTCCAGCCAAGTAGCCCCCTCCTTCCCCCAGCGGAAGGAGGGGCTACTCGTATCCACCCACGGCTTCTCCCGCCCACTGCGAACTCTTCCAACACACCCCGCATTCCCAGCGGGTTTGCAAGGGGTAAAATTTCCGCATATAAGGAAATTTATTTCCGTATATACGAAAAAATATTTTCGCATATGCGGAAATTTATTTTCGTGCGCACGGAAATTTCTTTCCTTCCGCACGGCGCAAAATTTCCGTTCGAAGAGCGGGGAATTTTTCTTCGGAAGGCGCCTCGATTTCCTTCCGCAAGAAAATATTTTTTCTTCCGCAAGAAAATATTTTTTCTTCCGCAAGGAAATAAATTTTCTTGCGGAAGGAAATTTTCTTCTGTGCGCACGAAAATTTTACGCCGTGCGGAAGGCGAAAAATCGACGTTCGAAGGGGACGAAATTTTCTTCCGTGCGCACGGAAATTTTGCGCCTTGCCCTCGCAATCAACTTGGAGGGCAAAGAAGAGTAAGCTAGAAAGGGAAGAAGCGCCTTCGCCCTAGCGGGCAAAGAGGCGAAGACTATGGATCTTGCGACGGATCGCAAGGGCATTGCAGAGGCTCGTCACGGCGAAGATCCCCAGCCCGATCACGAGCGTATAGACCAGCGTACCGCCGACTTCGTCCGAGAGCAAGCGCTCCGCCGCCCCGACGTAATAGCTCCGAGCGTAGAAGACCAAGAGAAGCGAAAGCCCCAGGACAAGCACTTCCATGAGCACCGTCACCAAGACGTAGGGAGCGACGAGCTGAGCACGCGTGTAGCCCAAGAGAAGAAGATTCTCCAGCTGGCGGGTGTTCTTCTGAAGGAGTAGGTAGATCGAGAGAAGAAGTAGGTAAATCGAAAGCACCGAGATCAGGGCGCCGACCGAGAGGACTACCAGAGAGAGCAAGCGAAGGAAGTACATCGATTCCCCCGAAGCTAGGCGCTCGCCTTCGCTCTCGTAGTGATGCTCCTTGAGGTAGAGGGCGATGGCGGGGTCAGATGGATTGGTCACCTCCATGATCAGGCGGGTAGACGTGGGCTCTTCTCCCGGAGCGAGCCGGCGATTCATCGCCTCGAGGAAGGGCAGGGGCACCAGAAGCGTGTTGAGCCTATTGGAGAAGCCGACGATGCGCCCCCGAAGATGGAGCTCTTCCCGCACCCCCGAAAGGTCGAGGCTCAGGGGAAGACTGCTCATCGTCGCCTCAGAGATCAGCGGAAGACCTTGGCTCTGGGCGAAGGCGGAATTGTAGAGACCGAGGTAATTGCGGGGAATGATGATCGGCACTTCGCCCGTCGCAGGATCGTAGCGCCAGTCTTCGGCCTTCACATCGAGGAAGTCCTCGGGGACGGCTTCGAAGAACATGTAGGTCGAGACGCCGAGGCCGATCTGGAGCCCTGCGGAGACTTGGAACTTCGACGGCGTGAAGCGAGCCACCTTCTTAGCGAAGCCCTGAGCTTGGAGTACTTCGATCTCTCGGGAGCTGAAGCTATTCGCCCCCTTCGACCCAAGGAGACCGCCACGCACTTGCTTGGAGAGGATGATGTAGTCGCCCTTCATGAAGCGGTCCTTCGCTCCGAGGACGCTCATGGCGTCTTGATAGAACTGGCACCCCACGAGGATAATCGTCACCCCTACGAGATTCGCAAGGAAGAAGCCGAGGAATTGGAGCGGGCTGATATGTCTGCGCAGTAGGCGGAGCACGAGCTTATTCATCGTCGTAGGCTAGAGCTTATAGGTGGAGGAATAGTTCAGCGGAAGATGCTTCCCGACAGAGGTAGTGAGGACCGTAGCCCCTTGGGAGCGGGCTTCGTCTTCGATGAGACGGGCTAGCGTCTCGGCATTAGCTTCGTCGAGGTGGCTTATAGGTTCGTCGAGGAGTAGTAAGTCAAAGGGCTGGGCCAGGGCACGGATCGCAGCTACTCGCTGTTGCTGTCCGAGCGAGAGCAAGCGGGCAGGTGCATGGAGCTTGTCCGCTATGCCGAGAGCTTCGAAGTAGCTTTCGAGCGTCTTCTTGTCCTTGTGCCCAGTGAGCTGATTCTTTAGCCAGACATTCTCCCAAGCCGTCAGTTCGTCGAAGAGTCGCATCTCCTGGAAGAGGAAGCTCATAGAGCGACAGCGCAGTGCGCTCCACGCCTGAGGCGTCAGCGTGCGAATATCCTTGCCGTCGAAGGCAATCCGCCCCAAATAATCGCCTCTCCAGCCGTAGAGGAAGCTACAGAGGGAAGACTTGCCAGCGCCAGAAGAGGCTTCGATCAGGTAATGCTGGCCTCGCTCGAAGCTGAGCTCCTGACGCCAGACTTCGGAGACGAGGTCGGTACGCTCACGGAAGACCTCGGGCAGGATTTGGGAGAGGGTGATCTGTTGCATAGAGAAGGGAGAACTTACTTCATCGCTAATCGTTCGGTAGTGGCAGTGCAAATCGACTGCGCCTGCATGCCCTAGGCTACCGGCGTGCAAGATATGGATTATCGACTTACGATGCAAGCGGGAGCGGTGGTATATAGAAATGGACGGGAGGATATAGAGAAGCGGGAGCGACCCGAAGCATGTGCTTCAGGTCGCTCCCGCTTATAGCTATCGCCCTGCTCCTAAGAGCGACGAAGCAGGCGGCTATAGACCAGCGACGTGATGAGGAAGTAAACCAGCGCCTGTGCCCACAGCGTGAAGTATTGGGGCAGGATATCGGGGAGCTGTGCGCCCATACTGCTGACCGAGACGAAGGCTTGCACCCCAGGCGTCGACGGGATCAGGTAGCCCAGCGCACGTAGAGGCGCAGGCATCGCCGATAGAGGCCACGAGAGTCCCGAGAGGAAAAGGAAGGGGACGGACGTAAAGACCCAGATGATCATCGCCTTCTCTCGGTGGCGGGTCATCAAGCTCCAGAAGAAGGAGAAGAAGACCGAAGCCAAGAGCAGAGGCAGAAGAAGGAGCCAGTATGTCAGCGGATCCGTCAGCTGGGGCAGGCCAAAGAGCCACGGCGCTATGACCAGCACGAAGAGCGAGGATACCATATAGATAAGGAGATAGCAGAGCGCCTTCCCCAGGAGCATACGCATCACGCTAGCGTAGTGCCCGCCGATGAGGAGGAAGGGAGATGCCAAGCCTCCCCGCTCTCGCTGTGTCCCCGAGACCATCGATATACCGATGAGGAGCGTCTGCTGGATGATCAGCACCAAGACTCCAGGCAGGAGGAAGCCCTGGAAGCCGCCCTGAGGATTGAAGGGAGCTATCCATTCGCTTTCGATCGGGCGCACGGAGATGCGTGTCGCCCGCTCCGAAGCTGCGTGATGCCTTCTACCCTCGATCTCACGTCCCATAGTCAGGGCTACTTCCGTAGCCGTCAGGACGTATGCCTTATAGTACATCGCCGCCGAGAAGGTCGTATGCAGGTCGACATGCGCCTGCTGATCGCTATAGATCTGACGGCTGAAGTCTTCAGGGATCATCATGATCCCGTAGGCACGTTCTTCTGCTACGAGGCGGTAGGCTTCGGATTCGTTCGCTACCTGCGCTACGACAAAGACGTCGGGGGAAGCATCAACACGGCGGATATATTCCCGTGAGAGCTCCGAATGACTTCTGTCGATGACGACAAGCGGAGCCTCACGAACGACTTCGTTTCCGTAGAGCGCTGCGTAGAGGAAGGGATAGACGAAGGGGACGACAATGAAGAAGAGGATGGATCCACTATCTGCGAGGATACTGCGGAACTCAGAGACGCAGACTTGCCACAGGTCTCCCAGACGAAGACGGATAGATCGGAAGATATTCATAGATGGATCAAGCGATATAGTCTACACTGAGGAGGTACTTCTTCAGCCGTGGAAGCGTCAGAGTTGGCAAGAGGCAGAAGGCCAAGAGAGCTATATAGTACGGGACAGCTTCGGCAAAGGGCGCCCCGAGGAGCGCTTGGCTGATCCCGATCTGATAGTAATAGCGAAGAGGGAAGATATAGGCCAGTGCCTGCATCGGTGCTATCATCGAGCTCACGGGCACGCTCATCCCCGAGATGGAGAAGGAGAGCATCCCGAGGAGACTACCTAGGCTCATCCCCATTCTCAGGATAGGGATCAGCGCGATGAAGAAGATCCCGAGCGCCTGTGCAGCCAGTACCATGCAGAGCATCCCGAGCGCCATGGGTAGCCAGCCTGATTGGAGTGGGTAACCCATCCATCCGTAGAGGATCGCTTGTATGCTCCAGCCGACGAGAATAAAGAGAATCGTCTGAGGAAGAAGCTTACCGAGGAGCGCCTTCACCATCGATCCATCAGCGACTCGAAGCCACGAAGAGGCCGTCCCACGCTTGATCTCCACCCCGATACTATACGAAGTGAGGAGGAAGACCATCAGCTGGAGGATACCTGGCAGGATGGTCGTGGTCAGATAAGCCGAATAGTTCAGCCAAGGATTGCTCATCACCTCGGTACGTACGACGAGCGGCTGTACGGTGGCCATGATCTCTTCCTGCGTCTTGCCCTTTGCCTGCCCCGTGAGTAGCCCGACCTTCGCCGAAGCTAGCTCGGAGATCATCTTCATATCACGGAAGACGAAGCTCCCAGCCATCAGATAAGCGCTGTTCGTATAATAGTGGAGCTTGGGCTGACGTGCTGAACCGGCCTCCGCCAATAGCCCTGCGGGGATATGCAGGATCCCGTACACCTGCCCACGACGCATCGCTTGTAGGGCTTCGGGCATACTCGACGTCACGAGGGTGACTTCGGAATTCTGGAAGACATCTAGGTTGCGGATGAGGGCACGGGAAGCAGAAGTATGATCCTCGTCCACGACAGCCACGGGCATATTCGTCGGTAGCCCACTGCCCATCATATAGAGCAGGAGGAAGGTCACCAGGAGAGGAGCCCCGATGATGGCAAAGAGATAGATCGGACGGGTGAAGAGATAGCTCACTTCACGCCGTACGACAGCTCCTATTGCCTTGAGCGTATCCAGCATATTAGAGTTGCCCCTTATCTAAGATGATCGTCATCCCAGCGAGCAATCCTTCGACAGGCTTTACGGGATGAGTCGTGATCTCGAAGGTCCGTAGGTCATGCTGGTCACGTGGCTTCGTAGCCTTCCACGTGGCGTAGCTACCCATGTCCTTCATCTTGGTTACCTTGAGTTCGATGGGCTTATTGCCAAGGGCGGGGATAGTACCACGAAGCGTCGAGCCCTGACGTAGCCCTGCGAGCTTGTCTTCACGCACGGCGAAGAGCACCCGCACGGCGCTGTAGTCGGCGATGCTCATGATCGGAGCGCCCGTTCCGACGAGTTCGCCTCGGTGGGGATAGATCTCTGCGACCAGCCCATCAATAGGAGCGACGAGCGCAGCCTCCTTGAGGTAAGCGCCCACTTCGGAGATCGCACCCGAAGCACGGTCTACGAGGGCTTGGGCTGCCCACTTATCTTCCCGCTGAGCGCCATTCATCGCCATGTCGTACTGGCTACGAGCGGCACGCTCGGTAGCACGCATGGCGTTCAGCTGTGCCGTAGCTTCGTCGAACTTCTGCGCAGGGAGTACGCCCTCCTTATAGAGTGTCTCGGCACGGGCAAAGGTCTTCTCGGCAACTTCTAGCCCAGCCTTAGCCTTCTGCCAAAGCTCATAGGCGCCTTCCTTTTGCTCAGCACGAGCGCCGGCTTGTGCCTTCTGACTCTGCGCCTGTGCGGCAGACTTCGCTGCCTCTGCCTGCTCAAGCTTGGCGAGCACTTCGGGAGAATAGATGCGCACAAGCGTGTCACCGGCATGTACCTGCTGTCCTTCTTCGACGAGGAACTCCGTGATACGCCCTGGGACTTTCCCTGCGATGCGGATCTCATCTACCTCTACTTGGCCGGTGATGATGTCTTCCTTCTCTCCGAAGAAGATAAAGCCGGAGAGGGCAAGGAGCACCATCGCCAGGACGACGACGCCGACACCGAAGATGATACTTTTCTTAGCTGAGGGGGTAGACTCGGCGGATTGGGTGGGGCGAGTCTGCTTAGTCTGTTCTGTACTCATTGTTATTATAGGGCGAGGATATTCTTCAGTTTACTTTCGGAGAGGAGGACGCGGATCTGGGCATCGATGAGGCTGTCCTGAGCGCTCATCCAAGCGGTCTGCGCCATGGTATAGTTGAGCAGGGGGATGACGCCTTCTTTGTAGCCAACTTCGGCGTAGCGCATGTTCTCTCGAGCCATCTCGACTGCTTTGAGAGCGGTAGCGTAAGCACGGCGGGCGTCGTCGGCGGTGCGCAGAGCCTGCTTCATCTGCAGGGAGATCTTGGAGCGGGCTTCGGCGAGCTGCAGTTGCTTGACTCGGTGGTCGGCCTTAGCCTGACGGCGCTTGAAGCTACCGGAGAAGAGGTCGGAGATAGGTACTTCGAGCATCACGCCGAGGTAATACTGCCCACCGAACTCTTTCTTCGGCCCGTTGAAGCTATTTGGATTCGTCGCCGAATAGCTAGCGAAGCCATAGAGCTTAGGTAGAAGGTCGGCCGACTCGAGGCGCACTCGCTTGGCGTAGATACTGTCGACGAGGCGCAGGGAGCGAACTTCACTTCTCCGCTCGACGGCGGAAGCGAGGTCGTCCTCACGGGGCAAGTCACTCGCTGGAGCGGGAAGGGCGAGCTCCAGCGCCCCTTCGTCGGCGAGGATGAAGGCGGAAGCGTCTTCGATCCCGCAGAGATCGCCGAGGAGCATCTTGGAGAGCTGGAGGCCGTTCTGCACTTGGCTCAGCTTGACCTCGGCTTCACTTAGCTTGGTGCGAACGGCCAGTCCGTCGGCCCTCGTGGCGACACCTGCGGCTATGGAAGCGTCGACGTTCTTGACCGTCTGCTCCAGTAGCGCCACGAGCTGTCGCAGCAGGCGCTCCTTACTGTCGAGGGAGATGACTTGCCAATAGGTCTCGTCGACCTTCGTCTCGATCTCGATCTCGGTGGTATGGCGCAGTTCGCTCTGGAGCTTCTCGGCAAGGCCGGCCATTTGGTAGCCGGTGGTGATCTTCCCGCCGAGGAAGAGGGGCTGGATGGCGGTGACGTTGGCGACCCACACGTTTCGAAGATCGATCGTGCCGAGCGAGCGAAGGCGGTCGGGGATAAGGAAGTTCAGCGACCCGAGGGGCTGATTCCAGTCGACGAGGCGAAGGTCCTTCTGCATGTGCAGGTAGAGGCCTCGGGCGGCGACCTGAGGGAAGAACTTCGTGAATACCTCCTGCCTTCGGGCGTGAGCGCTTTCACGCTCGGCGTCCTTCTGCTGGAGGGCACGGCTATTGGTCTTGGCGAGCTCTCGGCATTGCTCCAGCGAGAGGCGCTGTTGGGCGGAGAGGGGGAGGCTGAAGGCGACGAGCCCCACGAGCAAGAGGCTCTTGAGTCGGGAGCGCTTGATAGGGAAGGGATACATTCTTTGGCTTGGTCTTTACTTAGTCTTGGGTTCATCCCGCTTGATCTGGCAGGCGATACGGCCGAGTGCTTGGCGGATATTCTTCTTCGGGTGCATGATGATCTTCGCCGGCTGAAGGCTTGCCTCGGTGACTTCCTCGGGGGAATTCATCAGCTTGCCTTGGACGAAGGGCATCAAGGTACCCACCTCGCCGAGGTCGACGCCTATGCCCTGCTCGAAGCTCGTGCACACAACTTCAGCGAAGGCTCTCAGGGCCGACTCCACGTCGATGGGCGAGAGCGAGCAGACGCCGCTGATCCGCTCGACGACCTGATGGATATCGAGCTTCTCGCGCTTCGTCGGGTAAGCGTAATAGAGTGTTTGACCAGCTCGGCGTCCTTGCTTGGACACCTTGCTTTTGATCTCAAGGGTCATCATAATTTCTTCGGTCTTATGGGGAGGAGGAAGGCTCCTCAAGTAGTCAAATCTTCGTTCACCTATGTAAGGCGAAGGTGACCACCTTCCATAGGTAATCGCACTGCAAAGATATTTCTTCCGCACGCAATCTTCCAAATTTCCCCAAGAAATCCTCCCCTTCTCCCCTTCCGAAGAAGGCGCTTTCCCCTTCCGAATTTCCCTTTTCCCCCAAGGAAAAGAAAGGCTCTGCCGAAGGCGCAAAATTTCCGTGCGCACGGAAGAAAATTTTCTTACGTACGAAAATATTTTTTCTTACGTACGGAAATTTATTTTCTTGCGTAAGAAAATTTAGCCCCCTTCGAACGTCGATTTTTCGCTGTGCGGAAGGAAAGAAATTTCCGTGCGCACGAAAATAAATTTTCTTATATACGGAAATTTCACCCCTTGCAAACCCGCTGGGAATGCGGGGCGTGAGAAGGGGCATTTTCTTCCGCTTCGGAGGGGGTTCAGACAGGTAGGCGACCGGGCACTTCTCCCCTACTCCACAAACGAAACGTCCCCGCTAAGCTCGTCGGAGCTTAGCGGGGACGCCTGGGTTTGGAGGGCAAGCAGGGAGCCTTCTCCCTACTTGCGGTAGTCCTGCTCAATGTAGTCGATGAAGGCCTTGTTCACCAGGTGCGAGCCCCCGGCCGTGGGGTAATCGCCGCTGAAGTACCAGTCGCCGGGGTGGCCGGGGATGGCCTGATGAAGGCCTTCGATACTCTGGAAGACCAGCTCTACCTCAGCACGCGTGCCGACGGGGCGAAGGAGCTCGACCATCTTGCGGGAGATCTCTTCGGGGGAGAAGGGGGCGTAGATGGCCTTGACCACGTTTTCGACGTGCTCGTTGTGCGAGACGCTCTCCAGTTCGCGCGCCTTCTGGTATTGCTCCTCGAGGAGGGCTTGCATGCCCCGCTCCTCGACCAGCGCAATGGCTGCACGGAAGGCGATGAACTCCTTCATGCGACTCATGTCGATGCCGTAGTAGTCGGGGTAGCGGACCTGCGGGCAACTGGAGACGACGACGATCTTCTTCGGCCCAAGGCGGTCGAGGATGCCGATGATGCTCTGGCGAAGGGTCGTGCCTCGGACGATGCTGTCGTCGATGACGACGAGATTGTCCACGCCGGGGACGACCGTGCCGTAGGTGATGTCGTAGACGTGGGCGGCGAGCTCATTGCGGCTCTTGCCCTCGGAGATGAAGGTGCGGAGCTTGATGTCCTTGATCGCTACTTTCTCGGTACGAACGTGCGCCGAGAGGATGGAGCGCAGTTCGGCTTCCGTGTGATCGGCCTTCGAGCGGAGGCGACGAAGCTTCTCCTCTGTCAGGTGCTTGTCCATCCCCTCGACCATGCCGTAGTAAGCGACCTCGGCGGTATTGGGGATGAAGGAGAAGACCGTGTGCTCGAGATCCCCGCCGATGGCACGCAGGATGGCCGGGGTGAGTTGCTCGCCGAGGGCCTTTCGCTCCCGATAGATATCGGCGTCACTGCCTCGAGAGAAGTAGATGCGCTCGAAGCTACAGGCCTCGTTCTTCTTCGGAGCAATGATCTGCTCGGTGCGCACCTGGGCGGCGCGGTTGACCAGGAGCGCTTGACCGGGAAGGAGCTCGGTGATCTGCTCTGCCGGGACATTCATCACCGTCTGGATGACGGGGCGCTCCGAGGCAAGGACGACGACTTCGTCATCTATATAATAGAAGGCGGGACGGATGCCGTGCGGGTCACGCATGGCGTAGCTCTCGCCACTGCCTGTCTCGCCACACATGACGAAGCCCCCATCCCAGAGCGGAGCCGACTGGCGCAGGATATTCGCCAGGTCGATGCGCTCCTCGATGTAGTGGGTGATATCCATCCCTTCGAGCCCTTGCGCTCGGCTCTCGACGAAGAGACGCTCTACTTCACGGTCGAGACGATGCCCGAGTTGCTCCAGGAGGATGTGCATGTCGGAGACGTGACGGGGATGCTGTCCGACGGATGTGATTGCCTCGAAGACGTCGGTCACGTTCGTCAGGTTGAAGTTTCCACAGATCGATAGGCACTTGGCCCGCCAGTTACTCCGGCGGATCATCGGATGCACGAAGGTCAAGCCACTGCGCCCCGTCGTACTATAGCGCAGGTGTCCCATGAGGCACGAGCCAGCAAACGGCAGGTAGCGCTCAGCGTAAGCAGCGTCGGCGAGCTTCTCCTGAGGGACGTCGGCGAAGGAGGCGTAGACCGAGTTGAAGATCTCTTGGATAGCCGAAGCCCCCTCAGCACGCTCACGGAAGAGATATTCGTCGCCCGGCGCACTGTGGAGCTTGACGACGGCTAGTCCGGCACCTTCCTGACCACGGTTGTGCTGCTTCTCCATGAGCAGGTAGAGCTTGTTGAGCCCGTACATCCAGGTGCCATACTTCTCTTGGTAGTAAGCGAGGGGCTTACGCAGGCGTATCATCGCTACGCCACATTCATGCTTGAGGGGTTCCATTTATTCTGAATAATAGAGGGAGCTAGAGAGGAAAAACGAAAGATGCGCATCTTCTCGAGAAAACATGCGCATCTTCCTTTGTGGGGGTACGATCGTTCGCTAGGGCTTACGACTAGCGACGACCTTGCTTCTTCTGAGCCTTACGCTGCTGCTCCTGCTGGAGGCGCTGAGCTTCCTCGAGGCGCTGCATCCACTTGGACTTCTTGCGGGGCTTCTGCTTGTTGGCTTCGAGCTGGGAGAGGAGCTTGTCCTCGTTGAGCGTCCAGCGGAAGGCCAGGTACTGCACGATCGTGATCAGCGTAGATACGAAGTAGTAGTAGCTCAGACCCGAAGCATTCTGGTTGAACATGAAGAAGAACATGATCGCCATGATGTAGGGCATCATCTTCATCCCTGCCATACCTTCACCCGAAGGCGTCTGATTCATCGTATAGCGGGTGTAGATGATGTTCGTCACCGTCATCAGCACACAGAAGAGACTGAGGTGATTGCCGAGGAAGGAAGAGACGAGGGGGATATTGAAGTTCCACGAGATGATGGCGTCGTACGTAGAGAGGTCATCTGCCCAGAGGAAGCCCTGACCACGAAGGAGGATCGAGGTCGGGAAGTACATATACAGGGCGATGAGGAAGGGCATCTGAAGGAGCATAGGCAGACAGCCACTCATGGGGCTGGCTCCAGCCGAGCGGTAGAGATTCATCGTCTCTGTCTGGCGCTTCATCATCTGATCCTGCTCCTTGCCGGGGTACTTAGCGTTGATTGCCTCGATCTGAGGGCGAAGGACACGCATCTTAGCCTGCGACATGTAGCTCTTGTAGGTGAAGGGCCAGAGGAGCATCTTGATCGCTAGGGTCATCAGCAGGATGATGATCCCCCAGTTGGAGAGGAAGCCAGAGAGGAAGGTGACGATCGGGATGATGAGGTACTGGTTGATCCAGCGGAAGACGCTCATCCCGAGATAGACGAGGTGGTCAAGATGCAGGGCTTCTTCCTTGCTGACTCCAGCGTCGTAGCTACGAAGGAGATCGTAGTCATTCGGACCGAAGAAGAAGGTGAAGGGCAGGACGGTCTCCGTCTCCTTGATGGAGATGGGGAAGGTACCCTTGAAGGAGCAGTCACGCACGTAGCCACTGCCTTCCTTCTCTGCCTTGATGCTGAGCTTATTGTCCTTGAAGCCCGTCGCAGAGGCGATGAGAGCCGAGCTGAAGTACTTATCCTTGAAGGCTACCCAGCGGAGGGTCTCCTGGACATCTTCGCTGGATTCGCTGGTCGTCTCTAGGCGGTCTACATCCCCCTGGGGGAAGTGGTAGTAGACACCACTGTACTGACCTTCGAACTTCCACGACTGCTCCTGCTGAGGGATGCGCTGTGTCCACTGGATATCCTGTAGAGCGATATTGACGGGGAGGAAGCGACGGAGCTCATGCCCTCGGATCACGAGGTCTACTCGGTAGTCTGCTGGGCGTAGCTTGTAGGCGTAGTCGAGGTAAGCCACGTCGTCGATCTGCATACGGAGCACAGCCGTAGAGTCGGTAGACTCGACGACGGAGAAGTTGGCATCCGCCGTGCTGACGAGCCTATTCTCTAGAGTGCGCAGGGGCAGGTCAAGACGAGCATCTCCCTTGCGGAAGAGATGGACGGGCTTCTTAGACTGATCGAGGTAATCAGCTAGGACGGCTTCCACGGGAGCACCACCCTTTGTGGAGAGCTTCACCGAGAGCTTCTCATTCTTCAGCTCGACGATTCGCTCCTGGGCAGGCTGTAGGTAGGGAGGCAGGACGGGCGCACCTAGGCTATCTAGGCTAGCGCTGTCAGTCGAAGTGGCACCAGCTACGGGAGCGGGAGCCTGGGTGACCAGCTGAGTCGTGTCTTGGGGGGAAGGAGCTGGGGACTGCGTAGGATCAGGCTTGCTGAACCAAGTAAACCCAATAAGTACGGCACCTATGAGCAAGGCACCAATAAGCGTATTCTTATCCATTAATCTAGGCTATACCTCTACATGCGCTCCCGCTATCGTCGGGGACTGAGAGGCTACGTATGAGTAAATAACGGCTTTCTGTTAGTCGCGGTTCTCTCTGCCATAGGAAATAGCCTCCTTCACGAAGGCCATGAAGAGCGGACTGGGGTGAAGCACCGTGCTTCGGTACTCAGGGTGATACTGGACACCCACGTACCAGCGGTGGTCACGAAGCTCGACAGTCTCGGCGAGCCCGGTATCGGGATTCTCGCCGGCGCAGAGCATACCTGCCTGCTCGTAGTTCTCCCTATACTGGCTATTGAACTCAAAGCGGTGGCGGTGACGCTCCCTGATGAAGTCGGAGCCGTAGGCAGCAGCGATCTTGGACCCTGGGCGAAGGATACAGTCGTAGCCTCCGAGGCGCATCGATCCTCCGAGATCAGAGATACTCTTCTGCTCCTCCATCAGGTCGACGACCTTGTGCGTCGTCGTGGGGTCGATCTCGGTCGTATGGGCATCATGCCAGCCCAGTACGTTGCGGGCGAACTCGATGACCATGCACTGCATCCCGAGACAGATACCTAGTGTGGGGATCCCGTGCTCACGAGTATAGCGGAGGGCGACGAACTTACCATCGATCCCTCGAGAGCCGAAGCCCGGGGCGACGACTACCCCATCAACGCCAGCGAGGAGCTCAGCGACATTGTCTTCGTTGACCTTCTCACTATGGACCGAGATCAGGCGGAGCTTGCGTCCGCTGTAGGTAGCGGCTTGGAGTAGGGCCTCGTCGATGGACTTGTAAGCGTCCTGGAGCTCGACGTACTTACCGACTAGGGCGATGGTCACTTCTTCCTTAGCCTCTTCACGAAGGGCGAGGAAGTGCTTCCATTCCTTGAGTTCGGGTGAAGCCCCTGGCGTAAGCCCGCACTTCTTGAGGACGATCTCATCGAGGTGTTGCTCACCAAGCGCTAAGGGGACCTGATAGATCGTGGGGACGTCTACGCTCTGTACGACCGATTCGGCCGAGACATTACAGAAGAGGGCTACCTTCCTCAGGATATCTGCACTGAGGCTGTGCTCGGTGCGTAGTACGAGGATGTCGGGCTGGATACCTACCTCCTGCAGTTGCTTGACAGAGTGCTGGGTAGGCTTGGTCTTCACCTCACCTGCAGCAGCGATGTAGGGGACGTAGGTCAGATGTACGCAGAGGCAGTTCTGCCCCAGCTCCCACTTGAGCTGACGTACACTCTCCAGGAAGGGAAGGGACTCGATGTCCCCGACGGTACCACCGATCTCGGTGATGACGAAGTCATACTGCTTCTTCAGACCAAGGAGCTTGACATTGCGCTTGATCTCATCGGTGATGTGGGGGATGACCTGTACGGTCTTGCCGAGGTAGTCGCCCTTGCGCTCCTTGCGGATGACATTCTGGTAGATGCGCCCCGTAGTGATGTTATTCGCTCGAGACGTAGCTATATCGAGGAAACGCTCATAGTGGCCTAGGTCAAGGTCAGCTTCGTGCCCATCATCGGTGACATAGCACTCGCCATGCTCGTAGGGGTTCAGCGTGCCTGGGTCGATATTGATGTAGGGGTCGAACTTCTGAATCGTGACGCTGTAGCCACGTGCCTGGAGGAGCTTACCGAGGGAGGCAGCTACGATCCCCTTGCCCAAGGAGGAGACTACGCCCCCCGTGACGAAGATGTACTTTGTTTCCACTATTCGCTTAATATCTATAGATCGGTAAAGGTGGGGCGGGATGGTGTATCCCTTCCTTAGGGGAAGGAGCAGATGATGCTCAATACCCCACCCAAGTTACACGACAAAGATACAGTTTTTGCTCGCTTCATTCGCCCTAGGGCCTACCCAAACAAACCCCAGGAAAAATCGAGGCGACTCAGCGGGGCGCTACAGTGGGGAAAATAAGCCTCTAGCCTACCCCCGAAAAAAAACCTACTGTAGGTCGTCTCGACGACCCACGGTAGGTCGCACCGACGACCTACAGTAGGTTTTTTCGGAGACCTACCGTGGATCGTTTTTTGGGGGTCTCAGAGCCCGCTCAGATAGAGGCTTAGGAGATACCCAAAGATTCGCTACCTTTACCTCGGTAATCTAGATGTAGGTAGCCTCATCCTCCTCCCGCCCCAGACTGCACAGCTTAGAGGGTAAGTCCTACCCCATCTAATCGTCTCACACATCACACACATAAGCACGACAATGAAACGATTCCAACACTATCTCCTCAGCCTCCTAGCCCTCACCCTAGGGCTCGCTAGCTGTAGCAAGGACAAGGAGTATCAGCGTGTGATCCCCTCCGATGCCTCGGCAGTCGTCGCCTTCGAGCTAGAGTCGCTCGCGAAGAAGGCTGACGTCACCTCCAAGGAGAACAAGCTCCTACGTGAGAAGCTCGTCTCCAGCATGGGCTCCACCGACGAGGAGGAGAAGTTCTTCAAGGAGACGATGGAGTCTCCCTCCAAGACAGGACTTGATCTCACGAGCCCCGTCTATGGCTTCTCCAGCCCCCGAGTCTCCTGGGCTCTAGTGGCCCGAGTCAAGGACGAAGCGAAGGTCAAGGACTTCCTCTCCAAGCTCTATAGCTTCGATGGTGATACCAAGCACGAGATCAAGCAAGAGGATGGGATCTTCTTCAGCATCAGCCCCAACTCCTCCGGAGCTCACAGGGAGCGCTATGAGCAAGATCCCGACCTTCCCGCAGAGGAGCAGGACACGACGACCTACGAAGTGCCCGCAGACATCTCCATCTGTGCCTTCAGCAAAAAGGCCTTCATCACCCTCCACACCGAAGAGGGGAGCATCGCTGATGCCAAGAAGCTCATCAAGGAGTACTTGACCCAGGGCGAAGATAAGAGCTTCGTCCGCTCCTCCTACTTCAGAGACCTAGAGGCTCAGGGAGGAGACATCCGTGCCTTCTTCTCCCCCACTCGCCTAGCGAAGACCGAAGGACTCTCGATGCCACCACTCTTGGAGGCTCTGGGCAAGAATCCACGCTATGGCAAGATCGACATGGAGAAGATCAGTGCTCTATTCTCGCTCTCCTTCGAGAAGGGGGAGATCAGTGGTAAGATGGTCTACACCTCTGAGGACAAGGATCAGATCAAGTATATGAAGGAGCTCTCTGAGAAGGTCTCTCCCGAGGCTATCTCAGGCGCCCTCATCAAGTACCTCCCTGCACAAGCCTACGTGACAGGGGCAGCTCACGTGGATCTGCAGGCCGTACTCAACCACTACACCTCCAACTCTGAGTTCGCTAAGCTCCTCGAAGAGGCTAAGACCGAAGGCATCGACCTAGCGGCGATCGTCACCACCCTCGGCAGAGAGTTAGCTTGCTCCTTCTCTAAGGTAGACGTAGCAAGCAATGACTATGGATTCGTGGCTTACCTCCAGACGAAGGACGCATCGCTCGTAGATCTCGTCTCCCGCAAGATCAGTGAATCGGTGAAGAAGAAAGGAGCTGAAGGTAGCGAATACCCTTCGAAGAAGCTCGTAGACGAAGGCAACCACTGCTATGAGGTCTCTATACCGTATTCTCCATCCATCTACTTCGGGTACCGTGACGGAGTGAGCTACTTCACCATCAGCAAAGACATGAAGAGCAAGATCCTACAGCCTGTAAGCGAAGACTTCTCCAAGCACAGGGATTATGCTCAGCTCAAGGGGACGCACGCCTTCTCCCTCATAGACTTCAAGACGATCTTCAACACCTCTCCCACGCAGGACATGATCCAGATGTTCATCGGCGAAGAGAGTATGAAGCAGCTCCGTAAGCTCCAGAGCCTATCCTTCTCCTCCAATGGCTTCGAGACCGAGCTCCATCTGAAGCTCGACACCAAGGACAATGCCCTCAAGGCGCTCCTCGGCATCATGAGCGCTCTGGACTAAGCACCTCACCTCCTCTCCAGCTTCTCCTGCTGAAGGGACTGAACAGCCTCCACTATATCTCTTAGGTATGGTGGAGGCTGTTCGGTCTTAGCCCCCGATGGTCGGAATAGTTTGTGTACCTTTGCGCCACTGTGCAAGGGATTTGTACAGTATCTTCATTCAGATCCTTTACCCTCTATTTCGACCACGCGATGCAAGCAACCTCTACCTATTCACCACGCGTCTGGGGCTGGTTCGGTCTTAGCCCCCTTCTAGTCTTCCTCATCACCTACCTCGTGACCTCGATCGTCTCGGGGGACTTCTACCGCATGCCCATCACGGTGGCCTTTGCTGTCGCCTCGGCCTTCGCCATAGCTATCACCCGAGGCATCAAGCTCGAGGATCGCATACGACAGTTCTCTCGGGGAGCAGCTGACCACAACATCCTGCTGATGATATGGATCTTCATCCTCGCAGGAGCCTTCGCTACAGGAGCCAAGAGTATGGGCGCTATCGATGCGACGGTCACTGTGATCCTGAGCCTCCTTCCCTCTAGCTTCCTCCTCCCCGGACTATTCATCGCTTCCTGCTTCATCTCGCTCTCCATCGGTACGAGCGTCGGTACCGTGGTAGCCCTAGTACCCATTGCGCTGGGGATCGGAGAGAGTATCGGACTACCCGCAGCCTACATCACAGCGGTGATCACAGGTGGCGCCTTCTTCGGGGACAACCTCTCGTTCATCTCCGACACCACCATCGCTGCTACCCGCACGCAGGGCTGTAGCATGCAGGACAAGTTCAAGGTGAACATCCTGATCGTCCTGCCCGCTGCACTCATCGCCCTAGGCATCTATCTATACCAAGGGCTTGAGCTACCGAGCGCCACCGAGCATCAGGCAGGAGACTTCCTCCTCATGCTACCCTACCTGCTGGTCATCATCTGCGCTATCGCTGGGATGAACGTACTCCTCGTCCTCCTGATCGGTATACTCTCCTGCGGGATCGTCGGTATCGGTACGGGCGTACTTCCCGTATGGGACTGGGTCGCTTCGCTAGGCACAGGTATCACAGGGATGGGCGAACTGATCATCGTCACTCTGCTAGCAGGAGGGATGCTGGAGCTGATCCGCTTCAATGGGGGGATCAATTACCTCCTGCGTCACCTCTCCCGAGGGATCAGGGGGAAGCGTGGTGCCGAACTAACCATCGCAGCCCTGGTCTCCATCGCTAACCTCTGCACAGCCAATAACACCATCGCTATTCTCACCACAGGCAAGGTCTCCCGAGAGATCACCGAGAAGTACGGCCTCGACCCACGCAAGACTGCCTCGATACTCGATACCTTCTCCTGCTTCATCCAGGGGCTCATCCCCTACGGCGCACAGCTCCTCCTTGCCTCGAAGCTCGCCGGTGTATCTCCTATAGATATCATCCCGAACCTCTACTATCCCTTCATCATGGGCCTCTGTGCGCTCCTCTCCATCCTCCTACGCTATCCACGTCGCTACTCCCGCTGATCCGCTATGTCCTTCATCGAGCTATACCCCATACCTTGGGGGCAGGAACCGCCCGTACATCTACGTCAGATCTATGAGGATGCCTTCCCGCCTGAGGAGCGTCGCCCTTGGGCACAACTCTTCGGTCTGGAGCGCTGTGAGCATGTAGCTCAGCTCATCCTCTCCGACGGCGAGACAGTAGGCTTCGTCGTGGGATGGGAGCTACCTTCGTCGCACTACTTCGAGTACCTCGTCATCGATCCTGAGCGACGAGGCCAAGGCCTAGGGACTAAGGTGCTCCAGCGTCTAGGACAGCTCTACGACGATGAATACCCTATCGTCCTCGAAGCCGAACCTGCCGGCTATTCGCCCATGGCAGAGCGACGCCTCGGCTTCTATGCCCGCTTTGGACTCACCGTCCAACCCTTCGCCTACCGCCAGCCTCCCTACGGGGAAGATCTCCCTTGGGTGGACCTACACTTACTAGCTAATCGTACCCTGCAGGAGGAGGACTTCCTCCGTATCCAGCAGGAGATCCACTCCCAAGTCTATCGTATCCCTTCACCCAAACAAAGTCCATCAGACAAGTAAAGCCCTATGAACAACTTCACCTTCCATAATCCTACCAAGCTTGTCTTTGGTCGGGACAGCATCCTAGAGCTCCCCAAGCTCCTTCCCTCCGGTGCTAAGATCCTCCTCACCTTCGGAGGAGGCAGTGTCAAGCGTAATGGCGTCTACGAGGCAGTCACCGCTCAGCTCCAAGGCTTCCAGACCGTAGAGTTCTGGGGCATCGAGCCTAACCCCAAGGTAGAGACCCTCCGCAAGGCTATTGCCCTAGGGAAGCAGGAGGGCGTCACCTTCGTCCTGGCAGTAGGCGGTGGTAGCGTACTAGATGCCAGCAAGCTCATCGTCAATGCCATCCCCTCGGAGCGTGACGCTTGGGACCTCGTACTTCATGGGGCGGACCGCAGTGTCCAGACCCTACCACTTGGCACGGTACTCACCATCCCTGCTACCGGCTCAGAGATGAACCGTGGGGCGGTGATCTCCTGTGAAGCGACGCATGAGAAGTTCGGCTTCTACAACGAATACCCACGCTTCTCCATCCTCGATCCCACCTATACCTTCTCCCTGCCCGACTACCAGATCGCATGCGGTATCGCCGATAGCTTCGTCCACGTCGTAGAGCAGTACCTCACCCGTGCCGGCGAGAGTCCTCTGATGGATCGCTGGGCAGAAGGCATCCTACTCACCCTCATCGAAGAGGCAGATAGGATCAAGGCACAGCCTGCCGACTATGAGGCACGTGCTACCTTCATGCTCTCTGCGACGATGGCGCTCAATGGCTTCATCTCCATGGGCGTGACACAGGACTGGGCTACCCATCGCATAGGTCATGAGATCACAGCACTCACGGGACTGACCCACGGGCATACACTCGTCATCGTCCTACCCGCTCTACTCAGAGAGCAGGCCGACAAGGGTAAGCACGCTAAGCTCCTGCAGTACGCCTCTCGTATCTGGGGACTCACCGAAGGGAGCGAGGAAGAGCGTATCGCTCAGGCCATCGACAGGACAGAAGCCTTCTTCCGTTCACTAGGGCTGGAGACCCGCTTCTCTGAGCGTGGCTTCGGGGATGATCTACGTGAAGAGATCGTCCGTCGCTTCCGTGAGCGAGGCACGCTCCTAGGCGAAGACCAAGACATCGACCACGAGGCAGTGGCACGCATCCTCGCCCGCTGCTAATCCCTCCTATCATACAGACAAAACCTCCTCTATGACCCTTGCTATCCTGGCCGTCTCACCTCAAGGGATCCAGACGGCTAAGCCTATCCTCTCTAGCTATCCTGATGCTCGTCTCTTCTCCACTCACCCTGGAGAAGGGGTCGAGCACATCGATCATATCCAGTCGTTCGTAGCGGAGCACTTCACCGCCTTCGAAGGGTGGATCTTCATCGGCGCTATGGGTATTTGTGTCCGAAGCATCGCTCCGCTCATCGGGCACAAGTACACCGATCCTGCGGTGATCAATATAGATAGTACGGGGCGCTTCGTCGTCTCCGTCCTCTCAGGGCACGTAGGTGGAGCCAACGAGCTCACCCGTGATCTGGCTAGCCTGCTCGGGGCAGAAGGCGTCATCAGCACACAGACCGACAATACCGGACTCTGGGCTCTAGACCTCTTCTCCCGTCGCTACGGCTGGCATACGGAGACCAATGCTCCCAGCCTCAATCAGCCCATCGCCCGCTATACGAACAAGGAGCGTACCGCCCTCCTCCTTGAGGTCAAGGACAAGGGAACTCTAGAGCTGGAGCGCACCAAGGCCGAGCACGTCGACGCCTTCTACTCTAGGGAAGAGCTCACACCTCGCCTCGGGGACTATGCTCTGATCCTCGTCGTATCTCCCCAGCGCTTCGATGCAGGAGCGACGCCCACGATCCAGTTCGTGCCCCGTGTCCTCAGCCTTGGTCTCGGCTGTCGCTACCAGTGCGAGCCTACCGACATCGTCGAGCATATCTTCTCGGAGATCCGTCGCCTAGGCTTCTATCCTGAAGCTATAGGCAAGCTCGCTACGATCGACCTGAAGAAGGACGAGCCGCTCCTAAATGAACTCGCCGATCGCCTCGGTGTCACGCCCCTGATCTACACAGCAGACGAACTGAAGGACGTCGAAGTACTCAGCCCCTCACAGAAGGTCTTCGAAGTCACAGGCGTATGGGGTGTAGCTGAGAGCACCTCCCGCTATGCAGCAGGGCTTGGCTCCATTGTCCTGCCCAAACAGAAGGGGATGGTCCACCCTGGGAATGACTTCACCTTTGCCCTGGCCATAGAGCGTAGTGCCGAGCGCCGTGGACATATCGAGATCATCGGAGCTGGCCCTGGAGATCCCGATCTGATCTCCATACGTGGACGGGCCTTCCTCGAGGTAGCCGACCTCATCCTCTACGCTGGGAGCCTCGTGCCGAAGGCGCTGACCCTGTGCGCTAAGTCGGGTGCTACGGTGCGAAGCTCTGCGGATATGAACCTCGAAGAGCAATTCCAACTGATGAAGGAATTCTACGACAAGGGGCTACTCGTCGCCCGCCTGCATACGGGTGATCCCTGTATCTATGGAGCTATCCAGGAGCAGATGGCCTTCTTCGACGAATACGGGATGAGCTACCACATCACCCCAGGGATCTCCTCCTTCCAAGCAGCGGCAGCAGAGCTCCGCTCTCAGTTCACCATCCCCGAGAAGACCCAGACGATCATCCTCACCCGAGGCGAGGGACGTACCGCCATGCCCGAGCGGGAGAAGCTCCATCTGCTGGCCCGTTCGCAGAGCACGATGTGCATCTTCCTCAGCGCTGGTATCGTCGAGGACGTCCAGGCCCAGCTCCTCGAGCATTATCCCCCCGAGACACCCGTAGCTGCCTGCTATCACCTCACCTGGCCCGACCAGCGCATCTACCGAGGAGAGCTACGGGATCTAGCGAAGATCGTCAAGGAGCACAAGCTGACCCTCACGACGATGATCGTCGTAGGCGAAGCCATCGACAACCGCAAGGGACTCTCCCGCCTCTACGCAGACGAGTTCAAGCACCTCTTCCGCCACTAGGCCCCCTAAATAACGAAGCGCCACCCCAAGTCCTTGGGGTGGCGCTTTTTCGTTTACCTCTCTGCCGTCGGAGCCAGAGGGGTGAGAGGTCTGCTGTGCTGTCTAGCGACTAGCCGCGACGCTTCAGTTCGTCGCGGATCTCGCGCAGGAGCTGGATGTCTTCAGGCGTTGGTGCAGGCTCAGCGGGCTGAGCTTCTTCCTTCTTACGGAAGGAGTTCATCCCCTTGATGATAAGGAAGATACAGAAGGCAATGATGAAGAAGTCTACGGTCGTCTGGACGAAGTTACCCCAGTTCAGCTCGATCGCTTCCTTGATCGTCTCACCAGCAGCGTCTATTTCTGCAGGGCGGAGGACCACCTTAGCATCCGTGAAGCTGCTCCCCGTGATGAGACCGATAGGGGGCATGATGATGTCGTTGACCAGCGAGGTGACGATCTTACCGAAAGCACCACCGATGATGATACCGACAGCCATATCCATCACATTGCCCTTGAGAGCAAAGTCCTTAAACTCCTGAATGAATTTTCCCATTGTGATTATTTACTGAGCTAGTTAAACAAATTTTCTAGGCAAAGATAGCTATTTAGAAGATTTTTACGCTCTGCAGGGTGATTTCGCTCTTCCCTGTACCCTGCCAGAGGGTGAATCCCCCCCCCGTCTTCGGGAGGATGAAGATGGGCGACTTCGGAGGGCTTCGAAGGCCCGCTTCTAGAGCGACTTCTCAGACCCCTCAAAAACGACCTACGGTAGGTCGCCGAAAAAACCTACTGTGGGTCGTCTTAACGACCTACCGTGGGTCGCATCAACGACCTACCGTAGGTTCCTAAACAGGGTCTTCGTAGCTCCCCGATCAAGGGGGCTAAAGCACGGGCTGGAGAAGGGCGAAGCTCCCCCTTCCGATTTTCCCCTCCTAAGTCTCCTCTCCCAGCAGAGCTTCCTGCCTCAAAGCAAGCAGGCGAAGCGAGGGGGCTTATTCAAATATTTAAGTTATTCTCGCTGTGCTTCGTCCCGCTTCTTCACCACCTAAAGCGAGGGAAGGCATAGGTAGCACCTAAGTGACCTTAACCAAACGAATCCACTAATTACCAGCGAATTAAACCCAACTTCGCCCCCGCCACTGGCCTTCGGGAAGAGCCCCATCCAGGGCCTCCTATAAGATATGTCGAGAAAACTAGGCTTATCTGGAGACTATTGTTATCTTTGCCTCACAGACATATAGACGAAGCACAAAACTTCTAAGCACGAGAGTACGACACTCAACTATATCATCCAAACAATAACATCGGAAAGAACTATGAACGACTCCGCTATCTTCACTCTGATTGAAGAGGAACGCCAACGACAACTCAAGGGGATTGAGCTCATTGCCTCTGAGAACTTTGTCAGTGAAGAAGTCATGAAGGCTATGGGTAGCTGCATGACCAATAAGTATGCTGAAGGCTATCCAGGCAAGCGCTACTATGGTGGCTGCGAAGTGGTAGATAAATCCGAGCAACTGGCTATCGACCGTATCAAGCAGCTCTTCGGCGCTGAGTGGGCCAACGTACAGCCCCACTCTGGAGCCCAGGCCAACATGGCCGTGCTCCTGGCGTGCCTCAACCCTGGCGATACCTTCATGGGGCTCAACCTCGCCCACGGAGGCCATCTCTCCCACGGCTCCGCTGTCAATAGCTCGGGGATCCTCTACCACGCTATCGACTACAATGTCCGTGAGGATACGGGTCGTGTAGACTACGATCAGATGGAGCAGCGTGCACTGGAGCACAAGCCCAAGCTCATCATAGCTGGGGGCTCGGCTTACTCCCGTGAATGGGACTACAAGCGCATCCGTGAGATCGCAGACAAGATCGGTGCTATCTTCCTCGTCGATATGGCTCACCCCGCTGGGCTGATCGCAGCAGGTCTCCTAGAGAACCCCGTGAAGTACGCCCACATCGTCACCTCGACGACGCACAAGACACTACGTGGTCCTCGTGGGGGGATCATCCTCATGGGTAAGGACTTCGACAACCCTTGGGGTAAGACCACGCCTAAGGGCGAGATCAAGAAGATGTCTGCTCTACTCGACTCTGCCGTCTTCCCAGGCGTCCAGGGCGGTCCTCTAGAGCACGTCATCGCTGCTAAGGCCGTAGCCTTCTACGAAGCTCTACAGCCCTCGTTCAAGGAATATGGCCTGCAGGTCAAGAAGAACGCTCAGGCTATGGCCGAGGCTTTCGTACGCCGTGGCTACGGAGTCGTCTCCGGCGGTACGGACAATCACTGCATGCTCATCGACCTTCGTGGTAAGTTCCCCGAACTGACTGGGAAGGTAGCAGAGAAGGCGCTTGTAGCAGCAGACATCACGGTCAATAAGAACATGGTGCCCTTCGACAGCCGCTCTGCTTTCCAGACCTCGGGTATCCGAGTAGGTACGCCTGCGATCACTACCCGTGGTGTCAAGGAAGATAAGATGGAGTACATCGTCTCCCTCATAGACCGTGTGCTCTCTGCCCCCGAGGACGAAGCTGTCATCGCCGCTGTCCGCAAGGAGGTCAACGAGATGATGTCTGCCTACCCTATCTTCGCTTGGTAGAGGCCATCAGACCTAGCTAGCTAGTGTCGCCGACACACTAGGAGCGGGCACAGCAAGTAGCCCGAGACCTTGCCCCGAAGGAGTATATCCTCTGGGGGGAGGGTCTCGGGCTATTCGTTATTATCTATATATTTGTATGGTGTGCTGTACAGGTGTAGCTCCCTTCTCTGAGCTACCTCAGCCCCATCACATCAACCCTAATAGACTCTATGAAGAAGTTATTTACACGAATGGCTTGTGCGCTAGCTCTCTGTATCGGAGGGACTACCGCTCAGTCCGCTAGTGCTACCTTCAAGGTAACAGTCCTCACCCCTTCATACAACGAGGGGATCAACATCATCCCTCGTCCTAAGCAGCTCAAACTGCGCAAGGAGGCAGGCTTCCGTCTCACAGCGACGACCCCCGTCATCGCCTCGGGTGATTCAGCCCTGACGATCGCACGCTTCTTCACCGAGAAGATCAACCGCTCCACAGGCTTCACCCTCCGTGCCGTACAGGGGAGCAAGGCAGCGCAGAGAGGTATCTTCGTCCGCATCGATCCCAAGCTAGCCCTTGGTGACGAAGGGTATACACTCCACTCCTCCCCCCGTGGTATCGAGATCGTAGGTCGCACAGCGAAGGCCCTCTTCTGGGGATTCCAGAGCTTGATGCAGCTCCTCCCTGCCGAGGTAGAGTCTACGCACAAGATCCTCGGTGCCTCTTCATACGAGATCCCTGCTCTGAGCATCCAGGACGAACCTGCCTTCGAGTACCGTGGGGTGATGGTCGACGTATGTCGCCACTTCCTCACCGTCGAGGAGATGAAGCAGCACATCGATATCATCTCCATGTTCAAGATCAATAAGCTCCACTGGCACCTCACCGAAGACCAGGGCTGGCGCATCGAGATCAAGAAGTACCCTCGCCTCACTGAAGTAGGAGCATGGCGTACCGAGGGAGATGGCAGTCGCTATGGAGGCTTCTACACACAGGATCAGGTACGTGACATCGTCCGCTACGCTCAGGAGCGCTTCGTGACGATCATCCCTGAGATCGAGATGCCGGGGCATGGTATGGGTGCTATCGCCTCATACCCAGAGCTCACCTGCTTCCCTGATCGCCGTAAGTACAGCGTGCGTAATATCTGGGGCGTCGAGGATGATGTTTACTGCGCTGGTAAGGAATCTACCTTCGAGTTCATCCAAAACGTACTCAACGAGGTAGTCCCTCTCTTCCCCGGCGAATACTTCCATATCGGTGGGGACGAATGCCCCAAGGACCGCTGGAAGGAATGCCCTAACTGCCAGAAGCGTATCAAGGATGAAGGGCTCAAGGACGAGCACGAGCTCCAGAGCTACGTGATCCGTCGTGCCGAGAAGATGCTCGCTGCCCATGGCAAGAAGCTCATCGGATGGGATGAGATCCTCGAGGGCGGTCTTGCCCCCTCGGCTACCGTCATGAGCTGGCGTGGCGAAGATGGAGGTATCCAGTCGGCCAATATGGGCCATGATGTGATCATGACCCCTGGTAGTGGCGGGCTCTATATCGACCATTATCAGGGAGACCCCAAGATCGAGCCTGTGGCTATCTGCTGCTATGCTCCTCTGGAGAAGGTCTACAACTACAACCCCATCCCCGAGGCCATTGCCCCCGACAAGCGCCACCATATCAAGGGCGCACAGACTAACCTCTGGGCCGAATACCTCTACACCACGGAGCTGATGCAGTACCGTGCCTTCCCTCGTGAGATCGCCCTTGCCGAAGCCGTCTGGTCTCCCATCGCTCATCGTGACTTCAAGGACTTCACCCGTCGTCTGGACAATGCCTATGTGCGTCTAGATATGCATGGGGCCAAGTACCACATCCCTCAGCCTGAGCAACCCCTACCCGGCGTAGATCCTAAGGAGAGCTATGAGAAGAAGGTAGCGTCGCTGAACTTCATCGCCTTCACCGACAGCGCTGAGCTGACCCTCACCTCCAGCCGTCCTATCCGCATCGTCTATACGCGTGATGGGAGCCTCCCCTCCCTCTATTCAGAGACCTACAGAGCACCCCTCAAGGTCACCAAGAGCGAGGTCATCCGTGTCGCCTCTATCCTCCCATCAGGGAAGACCAGTCCGGTGCGTGATATCACCTTCGAGAAGCAGACCCTTGCCCCAGCCCTCCAGGTAGCGAATCCTACCCCAGGCCTTCGCACGAAGACCTCCATCGGTAGCTACTATCAGGCCTCAGACCTGCTCGGTGTGATGAACTGGACCGAGGGTGTGGCTAAGCGCACCCAAGACCTTCGTCCCGACGTGGTCAAGAACCATATGGACGAGATCAAGCCTAAGGCTGTCATCGGCGAGGGCTATGTGAAGATCCCCACCGACGGAGTCTATGTCTTCTCCACGGACCTCGACCAGCTCTATATCGACGGGAAGCTCCTCGTGGACAATAGTGGCGAGGTAGCTAAGTTCAGCCGTCGTGACAAGAGTGTAGCCCTTCAGGCTGGATGGCACAAGATCCGCCTCATCTTCATCGGTGCTGTACGTGGTGGCTTCCCTACCTACTGGGATGGAGCAGGGGTAAGCTTCCGCAACATCAAGGACAGCAAGTTCTCTAACATCACCGAAGAGATGCTCGCTCACTAAGCATACCCTAGGGGAGACTTCGACCCTGTACGAGAGGAGTCCTCCTCCCTTGCCATCAGGGATCTCCCACCCTACTCCTCTGAGCCCCTACCTGTTACGCCCTCTAGCAACGACAGGTAGGGGCTCTTATTATACCCTCGATTTGTTTTTTTCTCTACAATTATTGTATACCTTCGTAAAAAGAAATCAAGATCAAACTAAGTCCAAGCTAGGTCCAAGGTCAAGATGAAGACGCTTCACCATAGTACGCCGAGGCAGGGCACTTTAGTCGCCACTGATGGCAGTGCCGATAGAAGTACCTTAGTTGCGGGGCTCCCTATGCCCCCTCCTCTAGAGGGGACGACTGCCCCTATTTTTTGTTCGAATTAAGTTATAGAGATGCTTCACAGGAGTCCCTACTCCTTGAGGTGTCTCTTTTGTTTTTCTAGTTATCTAATTTAAAAGTTTGAAGAGTATGAAGATTAAGACAGCTTTCTCTCTACTTATCGGTGCCTTATTTTTAATCACCTCCTGTAAGACATCGGGCGATGACCCCGCTCCTAAAAAGCCCAAGGATAGCAACTCCATCTCGATCACTATCGAAGGTGAAGTAGACGAACGAGAAGAAGCTCGCTACCTCCACCTAGAGACAGGTGCAAGAGATGAGGAGAATCGAGTCAAGCGCATCACCGCTCGGTTCGACCCCAACGAAGAGGTGCCTGCCATCGCCTATGTCTATAATGACACGACGGGACACTACGCCGTCGCGAACATCACCCTCAAGGCCGGTGAGCGAGTAGGCACACGACTCTCCTTCAAGGGAGACATTGCAGTAGACTCGACTAAGTACTACAACAAGCTATCCATCTACATTGGTCTCAAGCAAGAGACAGGCAAGTTAGAGGATGCGGTATTCAGCTGTGGGAAGTACTCCTACAATCAGGTGAGCAAGGAGGTCAACAAGGAGGTCATCTTCGCCAGCGAAGGTAATGACCTCCAGAAGGTCCCTGGTCGTGGTTCTGACCTCTCAGCCTCCAATATTAAGTTCAAGCTCTCTGGTGCCTTCTTCATGGCTTCTATCCGCAATGAGTCAGGTGCGAAGCAGACCATCGGTGGGATCAAGCTCCATGGCTTCGGAGCAGGTGGTGTGAAGGTAGCTCACCCTACCCCAGAGCACACGGCTCCTCGTCTGGTAGCTATGCAGCAAGGTGATCAGGACTGTACCAACTATGATCTGCAGAGTCTCTTCGAGATCGGGCACAATGCTACGGCCCAGCACACCGACACGGGGGTAGACAAGCCGTTTGTACTGCGATTCGCCGTCTACGCACCCATCCCAGGTCTCGGCTGGCTAGAGGCCCAGCAGGTCCAGGACAAGCAGTTCGTCCCGCTTGAGAGCGCCCAGATGAGACTACGCACACCTAAGGCTCAGACCAAGTCTGGTATCTTCTTCAACACGAACCTAGTCCTTGAGAGCAAGTAGCTAGTCCCCTCCATCAAGCACACACGACGATGGAAGCAACACACCAGCGGAAGCTATACCAAGCTCCCAAAGCTGAGACCCTAGAGTTTCACCCTCCTAAAGACTTACTCCTAGTCTTCTCCCTAGAGGGGGATATCCAACTGCCTCGGGATGGGGGCAACTGGTGACCCACCCCAAGACACTCCTCCACGCCTAGCTACCTCTAGCGAAGCGCCCTACACTTGAGATACCCCACCATGACCTTCGGGTCGTGGTGGGGTATCTGTATGCTGAGCGATCCACACCAATTCCTTGGAGCATGATGAGCCCGGCCATGAGGCGCTCTTACAACCCATACATAGATCGTAAGAGCGACCCATTCATGGGTCACCGCTGTCACCCATTCATGGGTCTCTTCGGGGACCCATGAATGGGTCGGGAAAGGGGGGCTATCACCGACCGCCTTTCCGAGCCTCCTTAAAGCAGAGCCCGAGGGGGAGTACACCGCCATTTTACGCCCCACCTCACCGTCCCCATGGAGCAGGCGGTGAGGCGGGGGCGCCTCCCTTGCTATTTCTTCCATGCTCTCTAGGGTGGGGAAAGGCATGCCCGTATCCGTGGAGAAGCCCCCCTTCCGATCGCTCGGTTTGTGGTGGGACTAACTATTATTATCGCTCCTTCACACGGAGGCTAGCCGATAACGCCTAGGAATGGTTAACTTTGTACATACTAACAATCTAAGATTCTAATGGCTTTCATACAGACAGTACGAGGCATCGAGCCTCAGATCGGTGAGGACTGCTTCCTCGCCGTCAATGCAACCGTCGTCGGTGACGTCGTCCTAGGTAAGGGCTGCAGCGTGTGGTTCAATACCGTCCTCCGTGGGGATGTCAACTCCATCCGCATCGGTAATAATGTCAATATCCAGGACGGCTCCGTCCTACACACCCTCTACCAGAAGTCGACCATCGAGATCGGGGATAATGTCTCCGTCGGGCACAATGTCACCCTCCACGGCTGTCATATCCGTGACTACGCCCTCATAGGTATGGGTTCGGTGGTCATGGATGATGCCCTGGTAGGCGAAGGTGCTATCGTGGCTGCAGGATCGGTGGTCCTAGCCAAGACCGTCATCGAGCCCTACAGCCTGTGGGCGGGCGTACCTGCTAAGTTCATCAAGAAGGTCTCCCCTGAGCAGAGCAAGGAGCTCAACGAACGTATTGCCAACAACTATCAGATGTACGCTTCTTGGTTCGACAAGGAGCAGAACCCATAATTCCCCTCACCTATCACCTACACGCTATGCGATCCATCCTAACGACCTCCTTAGCCCTTAGCCTCCTCCTCTCAGGGCTATCCTCGGGACTCTACGCTCAGAGCTCGAAGGACGGGGCTATCACGCCTAAGTTCCTCGAAGAGCTTCGCCGTAGTGAGCCTACCACCCCTACGGAGAAGGCCCTACGCAACGCCATCGCCGTCCAGGGCATGCGTGACTTCTTCGTCAACAATCAGCGTCCTCAGACCATCGACGACACCTTCTCGGTAGAAGTACAGAGCTCAGGGATCACCGACCAGAAGCAGAGTGGACGCTGCTGGCTCTTCACGGGGCTCAATGTCCTTCGTGCTCAGCTGATGACTCGGGAGAAATCAGGCACCTTCTTCTTCTCGCAGAACTACTCCTTCTTCTGGGACCAGCTGGAGAAGGCGAACCTCTTCCTCGAAGGGATCATCGAGACACGCAAGCTCGCTGTCGATGACAAGAAGGTAGTATGGCTCTTCCAGAACCCTATTGGTGACGGAGGTCAGTTCACCGGTATCTCGGACAACCTCATCAAGTATGGTGTCGTCCCCGCCGAAGTGATGCCCGAGACCCACTCGAGCAATGACACCAAGCTGATGGGCAAGATGATCGCGCGCACGCTACGCCAGTCAGGGATCAAGATCCGCAAGGCGGCTGCTAAGGGAGAGTCCCTCACCCAGCTCCGCAAGTACAAGGAGACTTGCCTCAAGCAGGTCTATCGTCTCTTGAGCCTCAACCTTGGCGTACCCCCAACCTCCTTCTCTTACACGCTGAAGGATAAGGACGGTAAGGCGATCTCCACCGAGACCTATACGCCTCAGTCCTTCTACGAGCGCTTTGTCGGCGTAGACCTACGTGATCAGTTCGTCATGCTGATGAATGACCCCTCTCGCCCCTTCTACAAGGTCTATGAGATCGAGTACGACCGTCATGCCTACGATGGCAAGAACTGG
>ERZ773009.25-NODE-25-length-100853-cov-6.192940_pt1 | contig 100853 bp, 78 predicted proteins | sample MGYA00580663_ERZ773009 | MGnify/ENA primary metagenome ERZ773009 (study PRJEB29015, sample SAMEA2737969) | human oral metagenome | biome: human oral; feature: human-associated habitat; material: dental | place: China | collected 2026 ... | reverse complement strand
CCAAGCCCACGGCCCAATAGTGTACACAAATGCCCCGAAACGGCCCCGAGAGGCCATTTCCACCGATTTGTGTACACTCCTGCGTCGTCGCCCTGGCGGTGAGGCCCACGTCGCCAGTGCGGTGAGGCCCACGTCGCCGGGGTGGTGACGCAACCACCTACCCACACGAGCTCACGAAGCCTCTATTTTAGGATTCGGCTTTACCCGGAGTCGTCTCGTTTTCGCCATCCAACCTTTCCAAAACAAAATCGCGACCTTGACCACGACTCGTCGTTTGCGGATTTCTCGCCACTTAGCCTACGAGGAGAGGTCTCAGTATGCCCTTCCGCATATCGTCTAGAATGCTCTTCGTACGCACAGCACGCATGACGAGCATCGAGGGGGCAGGCATATGAACAGACCAATCCTCGGCATCATCGGTGGGGTGGGGCCGCTGGCAACCGCATACTTCATGGAAGCGATCATCAAGAAGACCCCCGCAACCACCGATCAAGACCACATCCCGATGATCGTGTTCAACGACCCACAGATCCCTGACCGCACCGCCTATATCCTCGACCACACAAAACCCGACCCACAGCCCGAGATGGTCAAGGTTGCCCAATGGCTCGAGGAGGCCGGTGCCGACTACATTGCCATCGCCTGCAACACCGCGCACTACTTCTATGACGCTATCTGTAAGGCCGTGAGCATCCCCGTGCTCAACATCATGGAGGAGACGGCGCGAAGGATAGCCCACGAGATTGGCGCCACGGGCGCAGTGGGGCTTCTCGCCACGGACGGCACCATAGAGTCGGGCGTCTTCCAGGGCTACTTCGAGACCGAGGGACTGAGAACAATAGAGCCCGACGACGCCGACCAGAGGCGCGTCATGTCCCTCATCTACCAGGGGATCAAAGCAAACGGGACCTACGATCCCAGGGATCTCGTCCGGCTCGCCGAGCGCCTCCATGAGCGGGGCGGCGATGCCGTGGTGGTGGGATGTACGGAGCTCTCGGTCATCTACCAGGACCTCACCCAAAGGCCACCGTTTCTATTCGACTCCCTTGACATCCTCGCCGAGCGCTGCGTAGAAACCTACGAGTCGGAACGCAAGGACAAGGGGAACGTATGGGTGCAGGCAAAGGCGATGCCTGCCCGGCCGCAAGGGCCGGACTCCACCCTCTCGTAACGCCTGTGGTGAACTGCACGCTCCTGCGCGTGTCAACATGATGACACGAGGCCAACAGGCGCTCGGCCAACGGGAAGACGTACGTTACGCCAAGAGACGAATCCTGCCCATATAACAAGCGAACAAAAAAGGGGTCGGATTTACCCGACCCCGTCTTGAATGCCTTGTCCTGTGGTACCTAGATGACCGAACCGCCGCCCACGAAGTGACCGGAGGAGTAACTTGCGCTCCTGATCTCGACACCGCCGTAGTTAGAGTGGATCATCTGACCGTTACCAATATAGAGGGCGACATGGGTGGTCGATCCGGTTCCCGAACCCCAGAACATGAGATCGCCTGGCTCAAGCTGAGAAATACTCGTCTTCAAGCCGTGCTGCATGACCCATCCGATCATGGAGTTGTTGTAGCCATTGGCCATACGCTGTCCACGAGGGATCGAGTACCCCGCCTGTCGGAACGCCCACCAGACAAGCCCGGAGCAGTCAAACTCCTGCCCGGCGATGGCGTTGCCCGCATAGGAGTAGGAGACGCCCAGCTGGGACTTCGCTGCGGCTATAACCGCCGAGATGCCTGAGCCATAGCTTTTTCTCGAGCTAGAACCAGAGGAACCGGAACTGCTGTTTGACTTCGACTTACCCGAGTTAGATCTACTCTTAGACTCTGAGCGCTTGTTCGAGCTAGAGCCACCCTCCGAGTTAGAGTTGCTGTTGGAACCGGAGTCCCTGTTTGACCCAGAGTCCCTCTTCGACCCAGAGTCCTGCCTTTCGTCCGAATTACCACCCGAGTTAGAATTCGAGCGCTCATTCGAACTTGAGTCATCACCTCTCTGGGAACCACCGTTGTCAGCGGCCGCCTCCGAGTTCGACTCATCACCCGTGTTGTCGTGAGATGCCGCAGCCTCGGCCTCGGCCTGCTTGCGCGCCGCCTCCGCTGCCTCAGCCTCGGCCTGGCGTTTAGCCTCCTCCTCAGCCTGCTTGCGCGCCGCCTCCTCGGCCTCTATCTGCTTGCGAACCTCCTCGGAGAGATTGTTGACGTAGCTGCGCTGATTGGAGATGACCGACTGGATCTGCTCGTAGCTCGCCTTGCTCTGCTCTAGGAGATTCTCCTCCTCCTTCTCCTCCTGCTCAAGCTTGGACTTCTGCTCTTGCAGCTCGGACTGAATCTTCACTACCTCAGCGATGGCGTTGGTCTCCTTCTCGGAGACCTTGTTCGCGTAGTATACGCGTGAGGCAAGGTCATCGAAGGAGGTAGATCTCAAGACATACCCAACGAAGTTGGTGTCATCCTTGTAGTTATCGGACATGATGCCCGAAAGCTCTGTCTGCGCATCCGTAAGCTCAGATTGTTTTGTCTCGATCTGCGACTGTGTGTCGCTTATCTGGGCACGCGTATCCTCCAAGTTCGCCTGAGCCTGCTCGAGCTCGGAGAATCTCTCGTTCGCTTGCTGTGAGTACTCTTGGAGCTTTGCTCGTGCTTGATCAAGCTCACTTTGCATCTCAGCAGAACTCGTCGCACCAAAGGCATAGGTCGGAACAGTCGAGAACGCAAGCGTGAGAGAGAGACCCATTGCGGCCCCTGCCCTCACCACAGCCCGTATCTTATCTGTCATAAGCTCCCTACCTCGCAAAAGTCATCTGCACTGTCACAGTTTCCACTCTTGCCCGCATAATCCTTTGTTACTTTACTCTTGGAGCACACGCTGCCGCACGAGAAAGAGAATCAACATATGCCTTGACACACGACCTCACCGCGCGCCCCTGCGCAGGACCCTACCCAAGAGACGGGACACCATGCCGGCCTCGGGGGCCTTGGTCGCCAAGGCAATGCCATAGGTCACCACAAGCGCCGGAATGCCCGCAAGCATAAGGCACGCGATGGAACCGAACGTTCCTGCCGCCACCAGGGCGGTGCGCGCCAGGAGGGAAAGGACAGCGAAGCCGACCGCTGCGCCGGTCACACCAAACACCGATGCCCTCACGGCACAGCCTACCACGCTCCAAAGGCCCATCGGCCCCAGCTGCCGCCGGAGGCCCACAAACGAGACCATATCGACCAACAGCATGTACGCAGCTGAGCTGAGCGCCACGAAGTTGAGCCCGAGGATAGGGGTGAGCAGCAGGCAGAGTGCCGTTTGGATAAGGGCGGCAATCACGTGGGCACGCGCGTAGAGGCTCATGCGTCGCATGGACGAGCACACCTTCTGCAGGTAGGTGTTCACCCCATAGAGCGGCAGCGACACCGAGAGCGCCTGAAGGTACTGCGTCGTGGTCCCGATCTCATCCGGGCTGAACCTGCCTGCCGATATGAACCCGACGAGAGGCCGCGCGAAGACGATCAGGTAGAGCATGAACGGAATCATGTGGAAGAGAATCTGGCTCGTGCCGTCGGCCACGCCCCTCTTGTATGAGTCAAGGTCGCTCTCCGCGACATAGACCGACAGTTCGGTGAACATGGCAGTGGTTATGGGCACGGCGAGGATGGCGTAGGGAAGCGTGAACCACAGGCGTGCATAGTAGGAGATCGAGGCGCCCGCCCCCGTCACCGAGAGTGCCGAGCTGTTCATTACCGAGGTGGTCTCAAAGGAGCAGAGCATGACAACGATGGTGGGCACACCAATGGTGAGGGTCTCTTTGATGGCCGGGTCACGCAGGTCGATACGCCACCTGAGGCGAATGCCATGTCGTTTCAGCGCGGGCAGCTGGACGAGCACCTGCACGGCGACGCCAAGCGGGTTGCCAAGGGCAAGGACGATGAGGGCGAGTGAGGGATCTGAGTCTACGAGCCAGGCGTACGCGAGAAACGAGGCAGTCGTCACGAAGTTGTTGATGATGGGCGCCGCACTCGACCAGAGATAGTCCCTCTCGGCGTTAAGGACGCCCGAGAAGATCGATGATAGCGAGTAGAGCACGACCTCTATCACGAAGAAACGGAAGAAGTAGGCGGCAAGCTCGGAGTCGAACTCACTCGTCGCGCCGAACGATTGCGTCCACACCACCTGGGCAGCGAACACGAAGCCCAGGGCGGCGACGGCGCCCATGAGCAGGAGCACGATAGAGACGAGGTTCGAGGTGTAGGAACTCGCCCCCTCCGCGCCGAGACGTCTCTTGATAGAGAGGTACACGGGCAGGAAGGCCGTGACGAGCATGCCACCCACGACGATCTCGTAAAGTTGGTTGGGAAGGTTGTTGGCAACCGAGTAGCAGCTCGCCATCACGGTGACGCCAAGGGCGTACGCCTGCCCCCAGGTGCGAAAGAAGCCCGTGATGCGGCTCACGATGACCAAGGCGCTCATGAGGGCGGTGTTGCGACCGATGGCAACCGCAGCCTCTTGGCCAGCCTCCTGGACGGCCTCCATAGGAACCGTGTCGGAACCGACGCCGCCCCCAAGTCCGGACGAGGGCCCCTCAAAGGGCGCGAGGTGCCTCGGCCTCCCCTGGGACGAGGACGAGCCGACCTTAGACATCTTGGCCCTCGCTGCCGTCACCTCAGGCGAGGCCATATGCTTGGGCCCACGCGTCATCGGTGGCTCTCCTGGAGCCACATCGCCCTGCGGCACTGCGCTACCTCATCCTCGCGTCGAGCTCACCTGCGAGCTCGCCGAGCGTCACCTCGTAGCGCTCAGCCGTGACGAGCAGGTGGTAGATGAGGTCACCCATCTCGTAGCGGATGTGATCGTGGTCATCGTCCTTGCAGGCCATGATGACCTCGCTTGCCTCCTCGGCGAGCTTCTTCAAAAGCTCGTCCTCCTCACCGGTGAGGAGCCTGGCGGTATAGGAACGAGCCGGGTCATGCTCCCAGCGCCCATGAATGGTCGTCGCGAGAGAGTCGAGCGTCTCTGCCATATCGCCATCCTGCACGTCTGCGGTGCGCACGCCCATCCTAGTCCCCCTTCGCCCGCCCCGCACACAAGGCGGGCGCGTCTTCTGATGCCATCGTTTCGACAAGCTCGCGAAAGAAGCAGCTTCGGCTTCCCGTGTGGCAGGCGGGGCCAGGGGAATCTACCTCATAAATGAGGGTATCCGCGTCACAGTCCACGAGCACACGCCTGACACTCTGCACGTTTCCGCTCGTCGCTCCCTTATTCCAGAGCTCGTGGCGAGAGCGGCTCCAGAACCAGCTCGTGTCCGTAGCGAGGGTGAGCCGAAGAGCCTCCTCGTTCGCCCAAGCAACCATCAGGACCTCGCCCGTGCCCACCTGCTGCACGATCACAGGAATGAGACCCCGCCCATCGTATCTCAGCCGAACCTCCCCAAGCGCGACCTGCTCCATGCATCCTCCTGGTTTGCCTGACCGAACAACCCTGCGTACCCGACAGATTCTAGCGTTATGCGACCCCTCGGGGCAAGCGGGCACAAGGCCCATGGGTTAGAAGTCCAGCCTCACGGCAATGCCCTGGCTCGCCATGTACTCCTTCACCTCGCGGATCGAGAAGGTCCCGAAGTGAAAGACACTTGCGGCAAGAACCGCGTCTGCCTCGCCCTCAAGGATACCCTCGGCAAAGTGCTCGAGCGTCCCCACGCCGCCCGAGGCGATGACGGGGATGGACACGGCACGGGCGACCGCACGGGTGAGCGCAAGATCGAAGCCGTCCTTGGTGCCATCGCGATCCATGCTGGTGAGCAGAATCTCACCGGCGCCACGCCGTGCGACCTCCTCTGCCCACGCGACCGCGTTGATGCCCGTGGCCGTGCGGCCCCCAGCGACATAGACCTCCCAGTCATCCCTTGCGCCTCCCGTATGGCGGGCGTCTATGGCACAGATGACGGCCTGGCTGCCGAAGGCAGACGCCGCAGCCGAGATAAGTGTGGGATCCTTGACTGCGGCGGAGTTGATGGAGACCTTGTCCGCACCCGCCGAGATCATCTTGGTCATGCCGTCCACGTCACGAAAGCCTCCCCCGACGGTGTAGGGAACATGCAGCTCCTTGGCAGCACGGCTCGCAAGGTCGACGGTCGTGGAGCGGTCGTCAGAGGTCGCAGTGATATCGAGGAAGACGACCTCATCGGCCCCGGCCCGGTCATAGGAACTCGCAAGCTCCACGGGATCTCCCGCATCGCGCAGCCCAACGAAGTTCACGCCCTTGACGACACGTCCGTCTCGCACGTCCAGACACGGTATGACTCGCTTAGTCAGCATGTGGCTCTCCTTCCCGATGCCCTTTCTTCTGCCCGCTCGCACACCCCTCACCTGCCGCAGCCAGCGCCTCCTCGAGGGTGAAGTTTCCCTCAAAGAGGGCACGGCCACAGATGGCACCCTCTACAAGCCGGGGACCGAGCTCAGCAAGGGTACGAATGTCCTCCAACCCCGCGATGCCGCCGGAGGCGATGATGGGAAAGCCGGCCAGTCTTGCCATACGCACATAGGCATCCGCATCGATACCCGTCTGCATGCCGTCACGAGCGATATCGGTAAAGACCAGATGTCTGAACCCCATTGTGGCAAGATCTTCCACGAGCCTCTCCGCCAGGACGTCTGCGCCCTCACGCCAACCGTTGACCCTCACCCGACCATCCCTGGCGGCGACGTCGGCGACGAGTAGCTCACCAAAGCGTGCAACAGCCCTACGCGCCAACTCGGGATCACGTACGAGGACGGTCCCCAAGGCGATGCGCCCGACGCCCACCTCAACAAGACGCTCTATAGACTCGATGCTGCGCACGCCGCCGCCGACATCAACCGAAACGCCCTCCAGCCGGCAGATGCCCTCGATGGCACGGTGGTTGGCACAGAGCGCCTCCTCACCCTCCCCAAAGGTCGCCGAGAGGTCCACCACATGAATCCAACGTGCACCCCGTGCTGCAAAGTCACGCGCCACAGCCACCGGATCGTCCGCGTAGACGTCCATTTTCGACCGGTCACCGCGCGAGAGGCGTACCACTTTGCCAGCGACGAGATCGATGGCGGGAAACAGGATCACGGTCCCTCCTATCCGTACACGATACGCACGAAGTTCGAGAGCATCCTCAGACCTGCGGTGGAGGACTTCTCGGGATGGAACTGGACGGCGAAAACGTTGTCTCTCCAGATTGTTGAAGGAAAGCTGCGCGCATAGTGGGTCTTCGCACAGACGACGTCCCCATCATGACCGTCAGTGAGGGCGTACGAGTGCGTGAAGTAGGCATTCGTACCCTCCGCAACATCTACAAGAAGGGGACACTGCTCGCCTTGCTTGGTAAGATGCAGCTGGTTCCAACCTACATGGGGCACCTTGAGGCGCTGCGAGTCGAGTCGCGTGACTGAACCGGCAAGAACACCGAGACCAGGCACCCAATTGCCACCCCATGAGCTTCGCCCAAGAGACCGCGAACGCTCGGTACTCCGCTCGAAAAGGAGGTGAAGGCCAAGACAGATACCCAAAAACGGCGTGTCCTCGCCTATGGATGAAAGGATGGCGTCCGCCTCACCGCTCTGCCTCAAAAAGCCCATCGCATCCTCGAAGGCGCCGACGCCTGGAAGGACAAGTCCTGCGGCAGAGGCAATTCTCTTAGGGTCATCGGACGCGACGGCAAACCCCCCCACTGCGGAAAGGCCCCTCACGACGCTCTGCAGGTTGCCGCGGTGGTAGTCCACGACCACGATCTCCTTGGACAGCATCAAAGGCTTCCCTTCGTCGAGGGTACGCCGCTCACACGCGGGTCAGGTTCGACCGCGATGCGCAGGGCCCTGGCTACCGCCTTGAACGCGCACTCGATGACGTGGTGGGCATTCTCACCCGCAAGTTTGCGAACGTGCAGGGTGATGCCAGCGTCGCGGGCAAGACCTACAAAGAATTCGTGGGCAAGCTCGGTGTCAAAGCTCCCCACCTTCTGGGCCTTGATAGGCAGGTCCCAGAAGAGCTCACCTCGGCCCGAGACGTCGATGGCAGCGAGCACGAGTGCCTCGTCCATGGGGACGCAGGCATCCGAGAAGCGCCTGATACCCCTCTTGTCGCCTAGGGCCTCACGCAGGGCCTGCCCCATGACGATGCCAACATCCTCGACCGTGTGGTGGTCATCCACCCAGGTATCGCCCCTAGCCTCGACCGTGAGGTCGAGCAAGGCGTGGCGACCGAGGGCGTTCAGCATATGGTCGAAGAAGCCGACCCCCGTAGCCAAGGAACAGTCTCCCTGACCGTCGAGGTCGAGCGTAACCGTCACATCAGTCTCCCCGGTCGTGCGGCTGACGCTGGCACGCCTGCGCGCTGTGCTTGTCGCATCCTTTGTCGGACCGCTCACGAGGTCTTCCTTCGATAGGCTCATTGCGACTCTCCTCTCAGGATTGTGGTGATGGCGCCGATAACGGCGTCGTTCTCGTCTGGCCTGCCGACGGTGATACGCAGGCAGCCCGTGAGGCCCGGCGTATCCGAGAGGTCGCGCACGAGTATCGAGAACTCGTCGCACAGGCGCGCGCGGGCCTCGGCAGCATGGGGCAGACGCACAAGCAGGAAGTTCGCCGAGCTCGGCCACACGCGAAGGCCCATGTCCGACAAGGAGGCCAAGGCCAAGAGCGTCCGTTGTCGCTCCCGCCTGATCCTATCGATACTGTGTTGGAACTCAAAGCGGTGCTCGATGACGGCAAGCGCCGCTGCCTGCGCAAGAACACTCACCGAGTAGGGCTGACGCACAGCCGCGAGCGCCGCGATGACGTCAGCAGACGCCAAGGCGTAACCGAGCCTGCCGCCCGCGAACTGGTAGGCCTTCGAGAGCGTGCGTAACACGGACAGGTTGTCATGGGCAACGAGCAGCCCCTTTGAGCTTGACCCCTTCTCAGCGAACTCGATGTAGGCCTCATCGGCAAGGACGATGCCGGGACAGGCGCCACAGAGGCGGGCCACGAACTCTGGGGAAGAGAGGTTGCCCGTCGGGTTGTTGGGCGTCGTCACGATGACGAGGTTAGCTCTCCTCGCCGCCTCGACGGCCCTTTCCTCGTCGACCCCGAAGGTGTCCGGGTCACGCCACAGCCTGATGACGGGCGTCTCGAGGAGCGTGGCGTAGAGCTCATAGACCGAGAAGGTCGGCGAAAGAACGAGCAGGGGCCTGTTAGCTCCCCCAAAGGCGAGGATGAGGTTGAAAAGGAGTTCATCGCCACCGTTGCCAACGATGACCTGGTCCTTCCCGACACCATGCCACGCCGCGATGGCCTCGCGCAGCTCGTCCGCCATCGCGATGGGGTAACGGTTAGTGGGCGTCCGCGCGATAGCCGCGTCGATCGCCTCGCGTGCGGCAGCTGGCATGGGGTAGTCGTTCTCGTTGGCGGAGAGGTTGATGTTTGCCTGCGAGAAAGCCGCATCGTAGGGATCGAGCACCGCCGCCGCAGGCCGCATGAGGCAACGGACCCTCTTGGAGATGGAAAGCGTCACGGATTCCCCCAAGCTAGTCGCCGGCCTGATCGCCAGGATCCGAAAGCCTCGCTGTACCCGGCGCCCTGAGTGCTCGCGGCCAGGCGGTGAATCCTGCGTCCTCGCATGCCGAGGCGACATCGGAAAAGCCCGTGCTCGCCCTGCCTTCTGCGAGGAGTCTCCTTCGAAGGCCTATAGAGAGTGCGTGCGCCCAGAGTCCCTCGGCCTGGGCCAACGCCTGGACGGCAGGACCATCGGCGAGCAGCCCCTCTGGCGAGTATGAGATCACGCTCGAACGCTTGGTGAAGTCATAGACGCCAAGCGGACTCGAGAAGCGAGCGGTACCGCCCGTTGGCAGGGTGTGGTTGGGACCGGCGACGTAGTCGCCCAGAGGTTCGGAGCTCCAGGCGCCCACAAAGATGGCGCCCGCATTTCTCACCTTGCCCACAAGCGAGAGGGAGTCCGCACAGTGAAGCTCAAGGTGCTCCGGCGCGATCACGTTCACAGCATCCACGGCATCTGCGAGCGAGCTGGTGATAACGATGACGCCGTGGACGTCCAACGACGCCCTCGTGATGTCCTTGCGCGGACTCTGCGGGACCAGAAGCTCGATGGCGTCCTCCACCTTCTGGGGAAGTCTCGCATCAGGGGTTACGAGGTAGCAGGCTGCCATGGGGTCGTGCTCCGCCTGCGCCATGAGGTCGGCAGCGACCACGACGGGATCGGCCGTGGCGTCTGCGAGCACGCACACCTCGGAGGGGCCTGCGACCATGTCGATGCCCACGTCGCCCGAGACACAGCGCTTGGCGGCGGCAACGAAGGCGTTACCGGGACCCACGATCTTCTCGACGGGAGGGATGGACTCAGTACCATAGGCTGCGGCGGCGATGGCTTGGGCACCTCCCACGGCATACAGCTCGTCCACACCCGCGACCGCCGCTGCTGCCAGCGTGTAGGCCGAGAGTGACCCGTCCCTCTGCGGGGGAGTCATCATGATGACGCGTTGCACGCCGGCGACCTTCGCGGGGATCGAGTCCATGAGCACGGTCGATGGATACTGGGCGCGACCACCTGGCACGTAGAGCGCGGCGGAGGCCACCGGCGTCACCTGCACGCCGAGCACAGTGCCGTCGGCACGCGTGGTAAACCAGGAGCGCTCGCGCTCCCTCTCGTGAAAGTCGCGAATCTGCCTGGCTGCGAGCCTCAGGGCGGAGAGGAACTCCTCGTCCACCAGGTCGAGCGCGCCCTCGATGATCTCCCCAGGAACGCGAAACTCCTCAGGGCAGCTCCCATCGAGGCGCAGGGAGTGCTCGCGGACGGCGACGTCACCACGCTCGCGCACATCGTCCACTATCCGCTCGGCAGCCTCCATGGCCTCCCGCGGAAGTGCGCCTAGAGGTCTGAGCGCCGCCCTGTCAAGGCGCCCGCCGACACCAAGGCTTAGAATTCTCATGCTTCTCTTCCCTCCTGTGAGAGCTCGCCCAAGTTCGCCGCGAGCCTGCGCACGCGTCCATCGGAGCGATAGGCGGCGGGCCCTGCGAAAAAGCGGGCCGTGCAGCTCATGACGTCATCGACGATGACGAGGTCGTTCTCCCTGAGCGTGGCCCCTGTCGCGGTGATGTCCACGATACGGTCGGTCATACCCACGATGGGTCCGAGCTCGATGTTGCCGTGCAAAGTGACGATGTCAACCTTCTGGCCGATGGAGTCGTAGTAATCCTGCGTGATGCGTGGATACTTGGTCGCAACACGCACGGTCCCGCGCCATGAGTAGGCACCCTCGGCGACGCCCTGTTTGGCGCGAGGCTCGGCCACCACAAAGCGACAGGCACCGAAGCCGAGGTCAACGAGCTGGACGAGCTCGATGCCCGCCTCGATGATCGAGTCATTTCCACAGATGCCGCAATCGGCACCGCCGTGGCCCACGAAGGCGGGAGCGTCTTGGGCACGCACGATCACGTACTCAACGTCGCCCGCCGAAACGATGAGCCTGCGCCCGAGGTTGCGCAGCCCCTCCACGGGAAGACCCGCACGACCAAGCACGTCAACGGCACCCCTAAAGAGTCCGCCCTTAGGCACCGCGATCCTGAGCGGGCGTGTCGAGCGCCCGCGTGCGGTAGACACGACACCCGACTCCCCCTGCTCGCCGAGCACCTCCTGCAGACGCTCCAGCGAGAGCGCAAAGCCGCAGGCGGACATCTCGGGACGACCGAAGCTCTCGGGTACCGCATCATAGCGCCCCCCCGAGGCGATCGCCCCGCTCGAGGCGTCAGAGTAGGCCTTGAAGACGATACCCGTATAGTAGTCGAAGGAGTTGACGATCGAGAAGTCAAAACCGATGTTCGCATCCTCGGTAAGGCTCGAGAGCTGCCTCGCGAAGTCACGCAGCTCACACGTCCCACGCCTCTTAATGGGGATACCCACCTCGGCGAGAAGGCCGTCGGCCTCATCGATGGTGGAGGTGTCGCCGGCAAGGCGGCAAAGAGAGCTCAACGCATGGGCCGCACGGCGATCGAGCATGGCGCCCCTGACTAGTTCGTCGAGCCCCGGCAAGTCAGAGTCATGAACCAGCGACAGGACCTGTGCGTGAAAGGCGGCACTTGGTGCGCAGGCGTCAAGCAGCGAGAGGAGCGGGGTCACAGAACCGCAGACGATGCGCCAGGATGGCACGCCTAGCGTCTTGAGCGTCTCGGCAAGGACCGAGACTATCTCAATCTCGGGCAGACTACCCCGCACGTCGAAGAGCTCGGCCCCGAGCTGGGTGAACTGCCTCGGCTGCCCCGCAAGGGCCGAGCTCTCGCGGACCACAGGCTCCAGATAGCGCAGGCGAAGGGGCAGGCTGCTCTCGTCGGTTCGCTCGGACACCATGCGCGCGATGGGCATCGTAAGGTCGGACCGGAGCACGAGCGGTCCGCTCTCTGAGTCGAAGAGCTGAAATGATGGAATTCTCGGCTTACCGACACGCTCGAAGGTCTCGTGTAGCTCGAGGAGAGGCGTCTCGACAGGAGCGTAGCCGTGCCTTGTGAGACATGCCTGCACCATGCCGACGATGCGCTCGCGAGCGAGCGCCTCGCTCGGAAGGATGTCCCGAAACCCCCGCGCTGTTCCAGCCCGCACCGAATTCCTCCTGTCCTACGCCTTCACCAGTACCATACCCCATGACTTTAAACGGGAAGTGTCCCACACCAAGAAGAAAGGTGCAGGGGGAAACGCACTTTTTACTACCCAGAGTTGCTCAGACGCGTCAAGACCTCTCACATGCGTGGAACACGCAGGCCATATGAGACTTATATGAGATCCGGAGGAGAAGCTGGCACTGCAGCAGGCACGGCACCTCTTTCGACAGCGTGGAACCTACGCAAGCGGAAAGCCCAACGCGTAGATACCGCCCCAGCGACTCAGTGGAGAGACCATACAGACCCCACCCGGACTCGGCTCATGGACACACCTGCTGTTACCAAGGTACATGGCAACATGGTGGCCCCCATTCACGAACACGAGGTCGCCAGGCTGGAGTTGCGAGGTGTTAAAGAACACGTGGCCGGCAGCCCTACAGGCGGCAAGCTGAGTCGTGGTCGTGCGCGGAATGGAGTAGCCGCACTGGGCAAAGGCCCACTGCATGAGACCAGAGCAGTCCGTCCCCCCTGACTGCGGATAGGTCCCACCCCACACGTAGGGGACGCCAAGGAGCGACAGCGCGGCATTGCAGAGCCGCTCGCGAAGCCCCGAACCCGTGATGGCAGGTGTGCCCGCACCGTAGTTTGCCATTGCGGCAGCCTCTGCGGCCCTACGCTGTTCCTCCTCACGCGCAGCCTGGATCTCGGCGTCGCGCCTGGCTATGAGGTCCTTTACCTCCTGGTCGAGTCCGTCGACCACCGACTTGGCCTCCTGCTGCTTGGCCTGCGTGTCCGCCGCCTGCTGGTCCAGCTGCCTCTTGAGCTCCTCGAGCCGGGCCTTCTGCTCCTCGAGCTGGGCCTTCTGTCTCTCGAGCCGGGCTTTCTCCTCCTCAAGCTGGGCCCTTTGTCCCTCAAGCTGGGACTTGAGCCCCTTTATGCGAGTAATCTTGTCCCGCTCGCTTTGGGCGATCTTGTCAGAGTAGTAGATGCTGTTGGCGAGTTCGTCGAGGGAGCCTGAGTTGACGACGATATCGACGATGGAGATCCCGCCCGTCTTGTAGTTAGAGGCGACGCTCCTGCCGAGCTCGTCCTGCGCGGACTGGATCTCCCTCTGCTTCTGGTCGATCTCCTCCTGCTTGCTCCGGATCCTTTGCCTCGAGTCCTCTATCTTTGACTGAGTCTTGTCGATCCTGGACTGAGTGTCATCGACCTGCTGCTGTGTCTGCTCTTGCTGGGCGCCAAGCTCCTCGAGTTGGCTGCCGATCTCCTCGAGTTTTGCCTCGGCTGCGTCGTAGCGCGCCTTCGCGTCGGAAAGCGCATCCAAGGTCTCTTGCGATGCCTCGGGATCTGCGTAAGCCAGCGTCACACCAAACCCCGACATGACCGCCCCCAGCGCCATACCACCCGCCAGAGCAAGCAATTGCCTTCTCGAAACAACCAGCTTGCTCATAGGTAGACCCCTCTCGAAACACGTCTCGTGACGTTTGCCAGATTTTAAGTTCAGATTGTCATCGAAAAAAGTGTAAAGGTCAGTATAGTTCAGTTTAGTGCGAATTGTCACCACCCTGCACGATATCGGCAAATGTCGCTTTGACAAACCCTGCGAGATCACCGGGGTCGAGCTCGAGGCTCAGGCCACGTCGGCCTCCAGATATGCCTACCGTGCCAAAGAGCTGGGCCGTCTCGTCGATGAGGGTGGGAAACTGTCGCCTCATGCCCACGGGCGTACAGCCCCCACGCACATACCCCGTCACGGACTCAAGGTCTTTGACAGGCAGAAGCTCAAGAGACTTCTCGCCCGCTGCCGCTGCGGCCTTCTTGAGGTCGAGTTCGTCCGCAACGGGGATGCAGCAGACCACGTGGTCGCCCGAAGGCGCCACGCAGACGAGGGTCTTGAACTGGCTCTGGGGATCCTCTCCCGCCTCCCGCGCCATTCGTAGACCGAGTCCACGCGAGATATCCTTCTCCTCGCCAAGCTCGCGGGCCACGTAGGTGATGTGACCGCGCTCCAACTCACGCATGGCGTTGGTCTTTGCGACCCTCTCCCTCTCTCGTCTACTCATGGTTGACCAACTCCCAGCGTCGTGCCGCTCGCAACCCCTATCAAGACCACCGACACCCTCATCTCCTTTGCCTTATCCAGACATTTTGGAAGACCACTGCGTGCTTGTTGCTGCATACTCTGTATACCCTCTGGCATGGCCGATGAGCCACGACGAGCACTCGGACCGGACTGCGGACAGTAGCGTCTCGCGGTGCTGCCCCCATCGGATTGGCGGCGCCGTCATGGGATATCGCTCACGAGATGCGCATATAGTCGGGCTGAGTCTCCGCGCCACCTCAACTGTGACGCTTAGCTGCTAGACTGGCACACCCACCTGCCCTCCGAGCAGGGATAGGTCCGTAGGGCCTATGTCGAACCTCTCGCGGAGCGCGCCGACCTTCCTCCACACCGGCACCGTCTGTCACCCATCTGGGTCCCGCAATCCCTGACCTCGCACGGCACCCGCGCGCAACCCCCATGGCCGGCGTCGCACGAGTTGCTGACTTATTTTGGTCCAAGATTCTCGCCGCAGTCCCGTTTGGCTGATTTCGGGCGCCGTTAACACTATGTGCCTTTGCGTGAGGCGGCACCTCCAGAATGCGTCTTTTCGTGAGGCGGCAAACGTAGAATGTGCTTTTCCATGAGACGGACCGACGTTTGCCCAGTTGAGGAAAGGCGCATTCTACGGAAAAGCGCATTCTGGATGGGTGGGCGTAACGGAAAAGCGCATTCTGCAGGTTGGGCCTCACGGGAAAGCGCACTTTGCCTGTAACAAGCTCGGCCCTCGGGGCAGCACCGGGGCACACGCACCAGAAGTCGCGCGCTATCAGAAGGCGATGTCCTCCGGCCCGATCTTCGTGAGCCTCTCGTTCTCGAAGAGGAGGGCAAGGCCATGCTCCGGGTCGAGGCGGTAATGACACATGAGTGCGACGGAGCGCTTCGAGTCATTTCGAACGACGAAGAGGGAGTAGGGCTCCACCACGTCGAAGATGTCGTCAATGCGGGCGGTGCCACACTCGGAGGCGAGCATGTCCCCATCGTGCTCGAGGCAGTAGGACCTCAGGGCGTCGAGCGCGCCGTTCACGGCACCCCATAAGACGAATATTGCACCCAAGGCATACGCCTGCTTTGAGGTCACCCTCTCGTCGTCGAGGAGGTCGAACCTGACCTCAAGGGTGATCTCCTTGCCCCACGTGCTCATGACAATACCGCTCATAGCTGCTGCCTCCCATGCCTCATAGCTGCTGCTCCCCGACTCCCATGCCCTCTAGCCTCTCTTTTGCTGCGCACTCCGAGCGACCTCCACTGTGCCTGTAGTACGAGTGAATATCCCACGGCACGAACTGGCAGGTCTTCATGTCGCTGCACTCATGGAATGTGAGATCGTTTTCCTTCTTCCACTCATCGACATCACGCGAGGTCCAGTCGGTCTTGGGGTTTCCCTCCTCGTCGGGGCGCCCCTCAGCGCTCCACCTGTCAGCGAGGACCTTGTAGGCCTGTGCTTTATTGGTTTCGATTTTAGACGTCATGTTATCGATCGTGACGGTCTCCTTGGCAACGGGACCGAAATCGGGTATGTAGTCTCTATATTCGATTCCCTCGACCCCAACCCTGCCAAGCTCCTCCTTGACGGCCCTGCCTCCCTCGGTGGTTGCGTCAGGCCTGCACAGGGAGTTGCCCGGGCTCGAATCCCAGTTGGCCTCCCTGGATGGGGCATACCTCTCTCGAAACTCAGGGGACGTATAGTACCCGTCAGGGCCCCGCAGGTCACCTGAGGCTTGCTCTGGAGCGTGGGCTTTAGGCTCCCTCGAATCGGGCATTTCCGCTTCGGACGCCACGACATCCCCTGATGGCGCGCCGATGCGCGCATCGGGATTGAAATCAGAGAGGGCATCGCCCCTCGCATCGACATCCCCACGCTCGGCCCCAATGCCCTCTTGGGCACCTTTCTCGATCCTTGCGTCGGGATTAAAACTGCCGTGAACGCCACCGGAGAGCTCTGAGGGCTCGGGCGGCTGTACCACATCCCGGTTCGAACCCACGTCAGACATCCCCCTCATGCCAAACCTCCCTTGATGGACCACTCTCTCAACGTCTTCTCGTCATGGAGCTCGTTGTAGAGGTAGTCGGTGACGATCGCCTGGATGATGTCTCTTCTGACTTGCTCGGCCAGGGTAGTCTGAGCCTCGCGTGCCAGGCACTCAGATGCAGCCCTCGTCCAGGCGGACATGTCGAAGGCGCTCTCGCGATGTGACGAGACGACCGCGCGACGCACGTCAGGGAAGAGGGCACTCATCACGGGGCCAAGCCTCGTCATGCGCGGCTCGGCTGGAGGCGCTTGCAAGAACCTCAGGATAAGGACTTGTACGAAGGCCTCTACGCCCAGGGCATCAAGCCTCTTTCGCAGGTCCTTAAGCCGCTCTGGGCCAAAGACCGTCCTGCCCCCGCTCAAGAGCTCGGCAATGAGAAGCGCGTCCTCTCTTTTGCCTGAGGGGTCGGGCGCCTCAGGGCGCACGTACGCATAGGGCACAGACGGCACCTCGAAGCGCTCGACCTTGCAGAGAACGGGCTCGACCCACTCGTTCTGGTAGACAGCCGCCACGCCCTGCGGCAGCCTCGCGAGCTCCTTGATCTGACGATCGTTGAGGTTGGCGGACCTCCCCACGAGCTGGCGGTCATCCTCGTCGGGCAGGCGCATGATGATCTTGGTGTTGGTGTTGCGTATCGCCGCCAGATCGAGCAGTCCGGGCGCCTGGTCGACGACGACGAAGCCCTCCCCGTAGGCCCTCATCTCGGCGATGGCGTTAGTGAGCATCTCCACGCTCTTGCCAAGCAAATTTGCGCCCTCGGCCGGCTGCTCGGTCGACACGCGCCTGAGGAGGTTGTGTGCCTCCTCGAGGACGGTCAGGTGCCTGAGGCCCTTGTTGGCCACGGGGAAGGAGCTCATCAGGTACTCCCGCAGCTTGAGCACGAGGACGCCCATGAGGAGCGACTTCGTCTCGCTGGAGCCGACGCGGCTCAGGTCGACGATGACCCTGTCCTCGAAGAGCTCTGCGTCGTCAAGTCCGACACTGGCAAAGACCATGCCGTTGATCCCATTGGTCAGGGACCTCAGGCGCGTGAGCAAAGCTCCCTTGTAGGCACCCTTGTTCTCGGCATCATACTCGCTCGTGTCGAGGATCTCCCTCACGTTGCGCGCGACGTCCGAAAACGAGGGGTAGAGTCCCTCCCCGTAATCATTGGTGGACTCGGTCAGGTCCCACCCGCAATCCTCGTAGGAGCGCTCGACAGCCTCCTTGAGCACCGCAGGCATCGCGGCGTACATCGGCCAGCAGACATTAAAAACCTCCACGAGCCTGTCCAAGTGCTCAAGGACATGGACGCCCGAGGGGAAGGCAAACGGATTAAGCCTCAGCAGCGGTGCGACCAGGGGGTTGGTCCCAAAGACCCTGACGTCACCCCTCGTACCAAAGGCGTCCTTGTACTCGCCCTTCGCAGGTTCGACCACAAGAAAGCCTGCGCCCGCCCTGTCTGCCTCAGAGAGGAGCTGGCAGACCGTGTTGGTCTTGCCAGATCCCGTACTGCCCGTCACGAACACGTGGGAGGTGAGCGAGTCCGCAAAGAGCCTCACGGGCGTTCTCTCCTCATGCAGCATGTGAAACACCCTGCCGAGCGAGAGCTCGTCCGCAGCGTCAGGGCGGACGGCGGAGTAGGTCGTGACGCTCCTGCCAAACTCCGCACACTCTATCACCGGAAACCCCGCCAGGGACTTTCTCGGGAAGTTGAGGGACAGCGCCAACTCCTTGCCGCTCAGAGGCGTCATCGCGCTCACGAGAGGTGGATAGACGCAGAAGTCATCGTCTTGCGAGATAAGGTCGGGGCTGATGCCAAACAGTGGCTGGCGCAGCTGGCGCAGGTAGCTGTAGATCTCATGCGCCGCCCCGCTGCCCTCGCCCATGTCCCCACGCCAGAGGTTGACGGCAGAACTTGACAGATAGGACAGCTCACCCTGCGTCAGGGCCAAGTACGTGTGGGCGACGTTGTTGGCGACGTTCAGGTCCTCGCTCAGGACGTACGCCGCGAAGTCCCACATCCCGAGCGCGGAGCTCGCCTCATAGCGCCTCATCTGCTCTTGGAGCAAATCAAGCGCATGTTTGACGGAGAAGTTCGCGAACGACTGCGTGATGCCCTCGTTCTTACCCACCGTCGCCGTGACGTTCGATGTCCTGGCAAAGTTCATGCCGAAGTTCGCACCAAGGCTCCTTGCGGCCATGCTGCCAGCGGCCGTGCCCACCGTCTTGGTCACCGCACGACCGAGACCACGTGACACCGCCTTGCCGACCGTGTTGGCGATGGACCTCGAACTCCCATCCGAGACCGAGGTACCCATCGCGTCTGAGGTGCCCGAGCTGTACTGTCGGCTCAGGCTCGCCCCGACGCTTACGCTCTTCCCGACGCCCGCGCTCGCCCCACCAACACTTATGCCCGCTCGAGAACTCAGCGATGTGTTCACCTGCACAGAACCTGTGGTACTCTCGCCCGACGTGTCCGTGTGCGTGCTGCTGCTCGACTCGCTGTGGGTCGTCCCGCTCGTCTCGCCTACCGAGCTGTTCTCTGACTCCGTGCTGTTCGTCGAGTCGCTCGTCGCGTCGGCGTCCGTCATCGACTGGTTGGTGCCCACCTGTATGCCGGCACTTGCTCCCACGTTCAGGCCCACGGTGGCGCCAGACATCTGGGAGTCGGACTCCGTGAGGGTGTAGTTGGTCTGCCACGAGGCATAGGGGGCAAGGCCCGAGTAGATCTCACCAAGGCGAAGCTTTCGCTCCCCCACGTCCCGGATGGGCGACGCCAAAAGGATCAGCGTGTACTGCTGGGTCATGTTTGCGGGCACGATGCCGTCCAACAGCTTGTCGACGGTTTGGCTCACGAAGCCCTCTGACTTCTCCGTCGGAATGTTCGACGCGCATGCGACCGAGTACGGCCTGTCGTCGTCGATGCAGGGAGGGACGCCCGTGCACACCTCCCGTCCCCACTCAGAGCCCGGGAAGTTGCCCCTCAGGGCTCCCGTGACCCGGTCCATGTAGTTGTCCACGTTGACGTTGTCATGATCATTGCGCACGTTGACCACGGCGAGGAACACCTGGGTGTCATGGGTGGTCCTGTGGAACACGAGCGCTATGTTGCACTCCTCGTCGGACAGCACGTCATAGACGTTCACGAGCTTCTCGAGGCTGTCTTCCGTAGCGTCCATGACCCACCTGGTGATGTTGACGTACCTCACGTTATGGGCCGGGTCAAATGCACCTTCGTACTCCTCGTCGCGCGAGACGGGAACGTAGAGCTCCCGCAACTGCGGCAGGTAGGCATCATAGACCTCGACGGCGTTTGCGGCAAGGAGGGTCTGCGTCAGCTTCTCGGCCGCCGCATCAGTGGGATCCGCCATCTTGGAGAGATAGCTCTCTCGTCGCTCCTGGATCTCCTTGAGCTGGCCGGGACCAAGCACCGAGAGGCTGGCGACCGCGTCTGCTGCCCTGCCGCCAATGCGCCTGGCAAGGCTCCTAATCCCCATACGCGAGCACCTCGTCCTTCCAGTCGAGCATAAGACTTATCTGACTCCTGCATCTCTTGAGCATGTCTATGCCCGACTCCAGCTCGGCGATCCTCCTCGTATCCTCCTCTATGATCTGTGCCTGGCTTTTCAGCGAGGGATTGTAAGAAATGATGTTCTTGGAGCAGAGCGCCAGAAGCTCCTGGAGCCATAGCACGAAGCTCTGCCTATGGCTCTCCTCCACCCTGGGAAAGATCTCATCGTGAACGACCTGCCGGACCGTGCGGCCATACACCTTGGAGACCTTGGGGATATTCAGCCTATCAGAGCGTATCAGACGGAAGTTTCCGAGCCACAGACCGTGCATCCTCTCCTTGTCGAAGTACTCCACGGTCGGCTGGCTCAGCTCGAGGGGTCTGTAGTCCGCGATGACATCCGCAAGCTCCTGCCTCACACCCTCGTCGATCTCCGTCGAGCCCGAGACCAGTTCGTACAGCGCTTGCCGGCTGCTTTTGGAGGCATCCTCCCAGTACTCTCGCGAGCGCAAGGTGATGGTCTCGTTCGCCTTTCTCAACCTAGACACGAGAAGCCCCTCAAGCTGTGCCAGCAGCTTGTCGGTGGCACCCCGCGTCGCACGGCTCAAAAGCTCCTGCAGCGACCTGCTCGCATTTCTGGCTTCCCTCATGTCACCCATCGTCCCTGTCTTCTCGACAGGCCCGTCCTCTTGGTCGGAAGACGTCCCGCCCTCGTCCTCCGCAAAGGCACGCGCGCGGTTAGTGAAGTTGCCCAACACCGCGTCGCGGGCCTGACGCACTCGTTCTGCCAACTCGTCGTAGCCGAGGCGCTCCCTCTCCCTTGCGATGAGTGCCTCCTCCTTCTTACTGAGGTCATCGGGACGCAGGGTTTTGCACACGCCGTCGGCAACCGGGAGCAAGGCCTCCCGAAACGATGAGACCTGCTCTTCCCTCAGCTCTGCCTCCCTCGCCTCGAGCTGCCTAAGAAGCGCCTCCCTGTCATCCTCAAGCACCTTGTTGCGCTGGTTTCTCGAGCGCTCGCAGTCCTCTTTCGTCAGCGACAGCTCCTCCTGCGTGATGTCGATGATCCTGTCAAGCGACTGCCTCGACTGGTAACACTTGTTGTATGAGGAATACCTGCACGCGAAGGTCTGCATCGCGCGCTCGAGCGCATAGAGGCCACTGTTTGCGAGCATGAGGTTCTCGCACGCCCTCGACTCCGTGACGGCTCTCGCCTTTATCTGCTCGGGCATGATGTCGTACAGGTACAGAGACTTGTAATAGGGCTCAGAGGGGTCTGCGTACTTTCTTTGCTGGTCCTCGAACTTCTCCGCATAGTAGTCGCTCGAGAACTGCCCGTCCACCTTCGCTCCCAGACCCACGATGGAGGATATGAAGTAGATTCCCTGCGAGTACATGTGCGCAGGAACGGCCTGATGGAGTATCTGGGCCTCGTCCTCGGCGCTCAACCCACCCTTTGGCAGCGAGGCGATGTCCGCCTTGTTTACGACGATCATCGCGAATCGGCTGTCAAGGGCCTCGATCTTCTTGATCTCGTCGTACAGGCTGCGGTTGTCGATGCTGTCAAGTGAGTCATATTGGGAGACGTACACGGGAACGCCGTTTGACATGCTCTGCATGGCATCGCGCAGGACACGCAGGTGGTCCGCGTGAGTTGCCGAGTTCGACCCAGGGGTGTCAAAGATCACGAAGTTTCCTGACTGTGCCCAGGGATCGACGTCGCTCAGCGGGAGTTCGATTCTCACGAGGTCAGAGACCCTGCCCTGCCCCTCAAGGGAGACGCAGTCGTTTATCACCCGCAGCGCCGCGTTCATCTGCCGCACGAGCCCTCCGCTGGCAGCCTCGGCCGCAGAGCGCACGGCATCCAAGATGGGAAGGTCGCCCTCGCCCTTCGGACTTGAGAGGCCATTGGTGCCAAAGCTCAGAGAGACGTCAGTCCCCTCGTACGAGAAGTCGATGCGGCCGGTCTCGTCGCGCTGGGAGTGCTGGATCTGGTAGATGCGAGCCGTCGTGGGCTCATCCCCGTTGGGAAGCAGCTCAGCGCCGATGAGGGCGTTGATGAAGGTCGACTTGCCCGCGCTATAGTTGCCCATGACACAGATGGGCACCGCGTCACTCGATGCGTCTGAGAACTTCCTCAGGTCATTGTCGATCTTGGAGTGATCCCTGACATGCTCCGTGAGGAAGGGGGTCAGCTCATGGAAGAGCGCAATGATGTCTGGGAGGATGTCGCGGGCGTTGGACAGACGTCTTGCGGACTGCGACAGTCTCACGGTGTCTGCGTAGCGAGCATCCGCACATATCGCCTCAAGCTCCCCGTACTCGTCGCTCGCTCCCTCGAAAACGATGCTGACCGGGTTGCCGGACGTCCAGTAGTCGCCGACGATGATGTCCACGATCTCCTTCACCTTGAAGGGAAAGAACCCATGCGCGATGCTATCCCCCAAAAGCTTGCTGCCTGGGTTGACCGGACGCCAGTCATCCTCGGCATCGCCCTCGCACTGAAAGTTGGTCTGTTTCCTGTAGGGATCGCTGATGATCTTGACTCGAGACATGATTCGACACACCTTGCACTACGTCGTGATGGTCAATGCGAACACGTGGCACGTCCTGTAGTATCACATGACCTGAGGACGATTGACCCTCAAGTTCTGTAAATGGTTTGAAAATACGCGATTCAAGATCCCGCGTCAGCGAGATGAGTTGCATCTTAGCGACAACCCGACTGGCACCGCCCTGGCCGACCTGGTCGGTGACAACTCGGTAGGCGCTACCCATGTACCCGTGATCGATACTACCCGTGGCCACCCGCCGCCCATCCAGAGTGCGCCTTTTGGTGAGGGGCGGGGGCCAGAGTGCGCTTTTCCGTAGAGTGCGCTTTTCCTCACCTGGGCAAACGCGGCGTCGGCTCACGGAAAAGCGCATCCTGTACGTTGGGCCTCACGGAAAAGCGCACTTTGGCCGCGCTCCCGGGACGTACCTCACGGAAAGACGCACTCTGACTGGGGCGTCACCTCCAGAATGCGTCTCTACGTGAGCCTGCATAGGCGCAATGCAAGGAGACGCCTCGGCCCCGCAATGCAACGCGAAACGAGCGCGAGAGAGGTGCGGCGCAGACGCGGCCCCGGGAGACGCCCCGGTCCCCGCGATGCAACGCGGATCCGACCCCCGAGACCCGGGACCACACCGAAGCGGTCTCGACCCCGCACCAGAGCTCTACGACGGCCCCGACTCCACACCCGCATCCACCATGCGCTCGCGATCTCGCTCGAGGATGGGTGCCAGGTAGTGACCGGTATAGCTCTCCTTCACCTTCACCACCTGCTCGGGTGTGCCATAGGCCACGACGCGCCCGCCGCCCTCCCCGCCCTCGGGACCGAGGTCAATAATGCGGTCAGCCATCTTTATGACATCGAGGTTGTGCTCGATCACGAGCACGGTATTGCCCGCATCCACGAGCTTCTCGAGCACCTCGACGAGCATGCGCACGTCCTCGAAGTGCAGACCCGTCGTGGGCTCGTCCAAGATGTAGAAGGTCTTGCCCGTCTGCTGGCGGTGAAGCTCCTTGGCGAGCTTCACGCGCTGGGCCTCGCCGCCCGAGAGCGTCGTGGCACTTTGGCCCAAATGGATATAGCCCAGCCCCACGTCAAAGAGGGTCTGCAGCTTGTTCTTGATGCGCGGGATGCTGCCAAAGAACGCGAGCGCCTCGGTCACGGTCATGTCGAGCACATCGCTGATGCTCTTGCCGTGATAGGTGACCTCAAGGGTCTCGCGATTATAGCGCTTGCCGTGGCAGACCTCGCAGGGCACGTAGATGTCGGGCAGGAAGTTCATCTCTATCTTTATCTGGCCGTCACCCTTGCAGGCTTCGCAACGCCCTCCCGATACGTTGAACGAGAAGCGTCCCGCACTGTAGCCACGAGCCCGGCTCTCGGGCACGGAGGCAAAGAGGTTGCGCAGGTCGTCCCAGAGGCCGATGTAGGTGGCGGGGTTGGAGCGTGGCGTGCGACCGATGGGGCTCTGGTCGATGTCGATGACCTTGTCCACGATCTTTCGACCCTCGTCGTCGACCAGGCCCTCGAGCTTCTTATAGGGACCGACGACACGCTTGGAGTGATGCACGATGTTGGTCAGCGCCGGCGCCAGCGTATCGGTGACGAGCGATGACTTTCCCGAACCGGAGACGCCCGTGACCACGGTGAAGGTACCCAGCTCCACCTTGGCGCTCGCGTTCTTGAGGTTGTTGGCGCGAGCACCCGTGAGCCGAATGGACCCACGGCGCGGGTTGCGCCTCTTCTCGGGAAGCCTGATGAGGCTCTTTCCCGTGAGGTAGGCCCCCGTCAGGGAATCGGGATGCTCCATGATCTCCTCTGGCGTACCTGCGGCAACGACGTCACCACCCAGTTCGCCTGCACCAGGACCCATATCGACCACATAGTCGGCCGCACGTATGGTGTCCTCGTCGTGCTCGACCACGATCACGGTATTTCCCTGGTCGCGCAGTCGCTTCAGCGTGTCGATGAGGCGGTTGTTGTCCCTCTGGTGGAGGCCTATGGAGGGCTCGTCTAGGATGTAGAGCACGCCCATGAGACCCGCCCCTATCTGGGTGGCTAGGCGGATGCGCTGTGCCTCGCCGCCAGAGAGGGTCGTGGCCGCACGGCTGAGTGTGAGGTAGTCAAGGCCAACGTTGACCATGAAGCGCAGGCGCGCGATGACCTCCTTCACGATGGGGGCACCGATGAGGTGCTGGCGCTCCGTGAGTTGCAGCCGCTCGAAGAAGGACAGGCTGTCCCTGCACGAGAGGTCGCAGACCTCCTGGATGTTCTTGTCACCCACGGTGACGGCCAGGTACTCGGGCTTGAGTCGCGCGCCATGGCAGCTGGGGCAGGGCACCTCACGGACGAATTTCTCCAGGTGGGCCCTCATGGTCGCGCTCGTGGTCTCCTGGTATTTCTCGAACAGGATGGAGCGCACGCCAGAGAACTTGGAGAACCAGTGCGTATCGCGCCCGTCACGGGTGTGGTAGTCCACACGAATCTTAGTGTCACCCAAGCCATCGAGCAGGGCCTTCTGCGCCTTCTTCGAGAGGTCCTGCCAAGCCGTCTCGTCCGACTCGCCCAGATGTCTGCAGACGGCGGAGAGGATCTGCGGGTAGTAGTTGGAGTGACTAAAGATCGCATCGAAGACGCCGTCCTTGACCGAGAGGGTCGGATCCTCGATGAGTGCCTCGGCGTCCACGATGCGACGGGCACCGAGGCCGTCGCAGTCTGGACAGGCACCGTAGGGAGCGTTGAACGAGAAGTCACGCGGCTGGAGATCATCTATAGAGTGGCCGTGCTCTGGACAGGCGAGCGCGAGCGAGTACTGGAGGAGCTCACCTTCTGTCCCCTCGGGCGCGTCCTTGTCGGGCAGCAGGTAGAAGCCCACGCGTCCCGAGGCGAGGCGCGTCGCCGTCTCTACGGCCTCGGCCACGCGACCTAAGCTGGTCTCGCGCACGACGATGCGGTCAACCACGACTTCGATGGAGTGCTTGTACTTCTTGTCAAGCTTGATGGTCTCGGAGAGATCACGCACCTCGCCGTCCACGCGCACGCGGGAGAAGCCCTCCTTGGCGAGGTCCTCGAAGAGCTTGGCGTACTCGCCCTTGCGACCTAGGACTACCGGGGCGAGTACGAGCGCACGGCGTCCCTGCGCACGTGCGAGAACCTTGTCGGCTACCTGGTCGGTGGTCTGGCGCTCGATGGGCCGCCCGCACTCGGGGCAGTGCGGCACCCCGATGCGGGCAAAGAGCAGACGCAGGTAGTCGTAGATCTCCGTAACCGTACCCACCGTGGAGCGGGGGTTGCGGCTCGTGGTCTTCTGGTCGATAGAGACCGCCGGAGAGAGGCCGTCTATGCTATCGAGGTCGGGCTTGTCCATCTGGCCCAGAAACATCCGGGCATAGCTGGAGAGGGACTCCACGTAGCGCCGCTGTCCCTCGGCGTAGATCGTATCGAAGGCGAGACTCGACTTGCCCGAGCCCGAGAGGCCCGTGATCACGACAAGCTTGTCGCGCGGGATGCTGATGTCTATGTCGCGCAGGTTGTGCTCGCGCGCTCCTCGGATGACGATGGATTCCGATGCCATGGGTACCTGTCCGTTCGCTCTGACTCGCCTAGGCATGCCAAAGGACCTGCAGCTACATGCCACGAGGACAGCCCAAGCAGATGGTTTCTCGGCACCTAGTCTACCCAAGGCGGCAAGCGTCTCTAAACACGCCCGCAACTGCACACGACCCGCATCCCACTCCTGCGACGCGGCCCATCGCGCCTCGCGCGCTCCAGGCCCCTACGACTCGTCGCCCGAGCCTACCAGCTCTCGCAGTGAGCGCTCCGCCCAGTCGTGGTGCGCAGACATCCCCCCATACCCCTCGCGGGCGTAGCCGTATCCCGCATAGCCGTATCCCGTGCCGCCGTAGCGCCGCATCTCCATGACTTCCTGACGGAGGCTGGGCTTCTTGTCCAGCAGGCGCTCGACGGCATAAGATGAGTCAGGTTCAAGGGAGACGAGGTAGGCCACGTCTATTCTCTCGATGGAGCCCGACAGGTAGCCCTCCACGTTGTACTGCGCGATGCGCTCAGCAGGGGACGAGAGGCCAAAGGCCAGCCAGATCACCAGCAGCGCCGCGACGGACCAGCGAAAGACCTTGAGGCCAGGATGTATGACCCACACCGCCACGAGCACCGTAAGTGAGAGAATCGCAAGCATGCCGACATAGGTAAGGGCGCGCAGCATGGTCAGGCCGTAGCGTCCGACATAGGCCCCCATGCGAAGGGCCGCTGAGGCGAGCATGACCAGGATCGCAAAAAGGAGGACGTACTGCAAAACGATCAAGACTACCGAGCGGGGTGCGCCCCTGCGCGCCCGCACACTCAGGAAGGCCACCACGATATTGACGCCCGCGACGATGACCAGCTGGAAGAAGCCCTCACGCGCGTATCCAGCATACGCATGGTCGCCTACCGCGATGGACGTCCCGCCAAAGAGCCTGCCAAACTGGATCGCCACAAACATCAGGTAGAGGAGGTCAAGCACAGCAAGCATGGTGCCCACCGTCACGGCGCTCGCGGGCCTACCCGACGCAGGGTGCGTGGACGAGTCCCCGCCATGCGCATGCGCCACGCCGTACAGCAGCGAGAACGCGAGGGCGCCGATGAAGACGAGGCGGACGACCCTGTACATCACCCAACCGTCGTCGAGCCAGCCTAAAAGCCCCCTCAGCGCAGACGCGAAACCCTCGTCGGCACTGGCAAGCAACGGGAGCACGAAGGCCAGGATGAGCGCGGCGGCAAGAAGCCCGCGGAGGGCAGCGGCAAGGACGCTCCGTTCTCCCTTGGAGCCGCGCCTGAGGGTCCTGAGCACACGTATGTTGCGACCCTGCTCCCGAACGAAGGTCGCCAGGGCGAGGCACGCCCCTCCTAAGGAAAGCGCCACGGATTCGGCACAGCCCGCGAGCAGCAGGTACTCAAGCATCGAGGCAGCCGCGAGCACGAAGGCGTTGAGGAAGCGCACGTCTGGGTTGGCCGTCACGGAAGGTATGCAGGCAAGCCCCATGACGACGACCAACAAGAAGATGGTGTAGGGCCCCAGACCCTTGAGTCCGCCGCGCAGGAAGAGGGCACATGCGAAGAACGCGAGCATGGAGATGCTAAAGCCGATACCGCCAAACAGGATGAATGCTAGGGAGATCTTGGGGCCATCTGAGGCGACGCACCAGAAGAGCGAGAGCAGGACAGAGAGGACGAGTGTGGGCCAGTCCCTCTTGTCGAAGCGGGCGGGAGGCCTTCTGGTGGGAACCTGTGATGGCTGTGGTGGCAGGGGCGCTCCCGATGACGTGGGAGCCCCTGGGACCGAGGTATCCGACTCTGTAGGGCAAGGCGTCGGGATAGCGGCGTCTGACACAGGAGCTGCCGAGAGCCCCTGGGGGACGGGGGGACGCCCGTCGTTGAGTCTATCTGTCATGGTTGGTCTCCTATCGAATCGAAGTTGAGAGATACTGAAGTTGAACGGTGCCACTTCCACGCAGCAAGGCCAGCTCAAGGGACTATAACCATCACTCAGGCTCGTACTCAAGCAGATCACCGGGCTGGCAGTCCAGCTCGTGACAGATGGCCGCAAGCGTCGTAAAGCGCACGGCGCGGGCCCTGCCGTTCTTGAGTATCGAGAGGTTCGCCAAGGTCACCCCCACGCGCTCAGAGAGCTGGGTGAGGGTCATCTTCCTTCGGGCAAGCATGACGTCCAGGTTGACGCGTATTTCACCGCGCATCTCACCTGATCGCCATCCTACCTGCTCTCGCTTGCCCATCCCTACACCACCAAGTCGTTCTCGTCCTTGAGCTCTGCGGCGCTTGCGGCGAATGCCGAGAGGGACGCGCAGACGATGGCCAGGGAGAAACAGAATGCGAGCGCGACGAGCAGCGACGCCGCCACCGAGAAGCGCAGGTGCTCGGCAAGGGCAAGGTACAGGACGAGTTCCACCAGCCAGATGGCACAGTCAACGGCACAGAGCAGGGCCATCGTCCTGAGCGCTCTGGAGTTTTTGGACGTGAAGACCTCACCCGCGCCGATCGCACCATACAACCTCCACGAGACCACCGCAAGTGCGAGCAATGGGACAGATCCTATGATGAACAGCAATGTCGAGAGGTGTGGCACGAGGCCCACCCTCTCGGCACCTGGTATCACCACAAAAGCGATGGACACACAACCCGCCACCGCCATGAGGTTCACGATCTTGAGCAGGATGGACGTCCTCCTCTTGGACATGTGGCCATCTCCCATCATCCCTAGCTACTGCCTACTGCTTACTCGCACCAGTATAGTCGATATATATCGAATATCAATAAGAATATTTCGATTTTCAATAATCCGTTCGCATAGCTCATCCTTCTGTGCCACGCGCACACTACCCTCGCGACACCCCAATCACAGGTACCGGACACTTTGGGTAGAATCGAGACATTGCGCACAGCTAACGAAAGGACGCGAGAGGACCCGCCATGACGAACGCGAAGTCGGATACACCACGTTCACCGGAGATTGACAAGGAGGCGCTGCGTCGCGAGGTGGACGCAGCTCTCGGTCACAACGCCCGCGCGCAGGACCAGGGACCGCAGCGTTTCGTACCTGCCGCAGGAACCTACATCAAGCATGTGATTGGCGTGGTGTCGGGCAAGGGTGGCGTGGGCAAGTCCCTTGTCGCGGGCGCCATAGCTGCGAGCCTCGCCCGCAGAACCAACAAGGTTGCCATCCTGGACGCCGACATCACCGGACCCTCCATCCCCAAGATGTTCGGACTGTCAGGTGAGCATGCGACAGCCTACGGTGAGCGGATCATCCCTGTCACCTCCAAGGGCGGTATCAAGATCATGAGCACCAACCTCGTCCTCGAGAACGAGACCGATCCCGTCCTCTGGCGCGGGCCCATGCTCATGGGGGCGCTCCGCCAATTCTTCGAGGACACCGATTGGGGCAAGATCGACTACATGGTCGTCGACATGCCGCCCGGGACTGGCGACGTCGCGCTCACCGTCTTCCAGAGCCTGCCCATCGAGGGTATCGTGATCGTGAGCTCACCCCAGGACCTTGTGCAGATGGTCGTCGGCAAGGCGCTCAACATGGCCGCCATGATGAACGTGCCAGTCATAGGGCTGGTTGAGAATATGGCGTGGCTCCCCTGTCCCCACTGCAAAGCGCGCGTAGAGCCCTTTGGGCCCAGCCGCCTCAAGGAGACAGCCGCGCACTTTGGCATCCCAGCGCTCGACGAGCTGCCCATCGACCCCACGATCGCCACAAGCTGTGACAAGGGAACCTTCGAGGACGTCCTTCCCGAGGGCTTTGTGGCACGGACGATAGAGCAGATCGAGGCCCATGAGGGCTTGGAGGAGTAGGGGGTGTCGAAGGGCAGAACCACACGGTCCGCCTCCCGAGCCAGACAACATGACACCCTGCTCCGGGCGGCAGCATCTGTGAACGTGCCGTCGGAGGTAGACGTGTGCGTCGTAGGCGGCGGTGCCTCCGGTCTCGTCGCTGCGATCATCGCAGCCGAGGCGGGAGCCTCCGTCGTCGTGCTCGAGTCCGAGCTCGAGTGCGGGCGCAGCATCCTTGCCACGGGCAACGGCCGCTGCAACTTCTCCAACGTGTTGCTCGACGCGGGGCACTACAATGACCCTGAGTTCGTAGGCGAGGTCTTTGGCCAGAGACCCCTTGATGACATCCTCGGCTTCTTTCGCGACTGTGGCCTGCGCTGGTGTCTGGAGCAAGACCGCCTCTACCCGATGTCAAGGCGCGCGGCGAGCGTGAGAAACGTACTTTTCGCCCGCCTGCGCAGGGCGGGGGTGGTGGCGGCACCGGCACGGCGCGTGACCCAGGTCAGACACCAGGACGGGCGGGGCTTTGACGTGAGTTTCTCTTCTGCGCTGGCGGATGGCTCTTCTGCGCTGGCGGATGGCATCCCGTCAACACTGCGCGCAGGCAGGCTCATCGTCGCCTGTGGGGGCAGCAGCGCAGGAGAGGCTCCGCAGCCGTGGCTCGATGGACTCGGACTCTCCTCAACACCGACCCGGCCCGTCCTCTGCCCCCTGTCCTGCGAGAGCTCGCCCCTCTCTGCCCTCGACGGTCGGCGCGTGCACGCGGCCGTCACCCTCAGCAAGAAAGGCAGTCCCTTCCCTCACTGGCAGGACCGTGGCGAGGTCATGTTGAGGGACTATGGCCTCTCGGGCATCGTAATCTTTGACCTGTCGCGCCGCGTGGCGCCAAAAGACATACTTGAGCTCGACCTCACGCCAGACCTTTCCCGCTCTGAACTGAGAGAGCTTGCATGCAGCTCAGCTCGGGGTGACTTCGAGCCAGGCTGCCTTGACGGCGTGCTCGACCCTGACATTGCGGCATTACTCCAGAGACTCGCCCTCGCACGCTGGCAGCCCACATGGCGCGATTGGGGCAGTGGGGTCCCCAACGACGACGTTGAGGCACTCGTCTTGCTGACAAAGGCACTGCCCCTTCGCGTCACGGGTGCCGCAGACGTCACGCACGCACAGGTCACGGCTGGTGGCCTTGCAAACGCGCAGTTCTTGCCCACGACGCTCGAGGCGCTCGACATACCCGGCCTCTACGCGACGGGCGAGGCGCTCGACGTTGACGGCGACTGTGGTGGCTTCAACCTCTCGTGGGCCTGGAAGAGCGGCCTGGTCGCAGGTGCTGCCGCCGCGCGGGCAAGCGTCACCACGGCGCGCACGACCCGCTCGAGCGAGGCAGGGGAGGTAGCCCGACATGCTTGACGTCTCCGACATCCACCTGCCCCTCAAAGAGCTTGATGGCACAGACGACACCGAAAAGGCCACCCTGCGCAGGGTGGTGCTGCGCAGGCTCCACCTCACCCCTGACGACTTGAGCTCCCTTGAGTTGCGCAAACGTTCGATCGATGCCCGCAAGAGGGGAAACGTGCGCATTGGCTACACCGTGCGCATCGCCCTGCGCGGCGGAGAGAACGCCGAGAGGGAGCTGCTTTGCCGTCTGGCACGGCGTCACCAGGATAGACAGGTCCGCGTTGCTGACGTCGAGCACTTCACGCTGCCCAAGGCACTTAGCGTACGGCGCACGCAGCGGCCCCTTGTGGTCGGCGCGGGATGCGCGGGTCTATTCTGCGCCCTCGCGCTTGCAGAGGCAGGACTCGAACCCCTGCTCGTGGAGCGTGGCCGGGATGCTGCGCGGCGCACGGCCGACGTCGAGCGCTTCATTCGAACGGGTAAGCTTGACCCCGAGAGCAACATACAGTTCGGTTTGGGCGGAGCCGGCAGTTTCTCCGATGGCAAGCTGGAGACCGGCACCAAGAGCGCGGCGCACCGCTTCATCCTCCAGACCCTCGTGGAGGCCGGGGCGCCACGCCGCATACTCTGGGATGCGAAGCCCCATGTGGGAAGCGACCTGCTCCCCGCCGTCGTCACCAAGATCTGCGAGCGCATCAAGGCTGCGGGCGGGGAACTGCGCCTGAGCACCAGACTCACGAAACTCGACATCAGGGGCGGGCATGTGACGGCAGTCGTCCTCGAGCGCAGAGAGGGAAGTGGCCTTCTCGTGGAGGAACGCAGGCCCGTGAGTGACGTGGTACTTGCCTGCGGACACTCCGCGCGAGACGTGTTCGAGCTGCTTTGCGACGCAGGCGTCACCCTCGAGCGTAAGGCCTTCGCCATGGGAGTGCGCATAGAGCACCTCCAGGCGGACATCGACCGCGCCCAGTACGGTCCTTTTGCCGGTCATCCGAAGCTCGGTGCCGCCCCCTACAAACTGGTCGCGCATCCAAGCTCACAGCGCCCCGTCTTCTCGTTCTGCATGTGCCCGGGTGGGTATGTCGTCGCAGCGGCGAGCGAGGAGGGTGGTGTCGTCACAAACGGTATGAGCCGCTCCGATCGAGCGGGGACCAACGCGAACTCGGGTCTTCTGGCCAACGTCTTTCCCGAGGACCTGGAAGGGGAGGACGTGCTCGCGGGCGTGATGCTACAGCGCCGCTGCGAGCGGGCAGCCTTCACGTCAGGTGGTGGCTCCTACGCAGCACCGGCACAGCTCGTGGGGGACTTCCTGCAGGGCGTGCCCTCAAGCGATCAGGGAAGCGTCTCTCCCACCTACCCGCGCGGCGTGAGCTGGGGAGACGTCAGAACCTGCCTGCCATCCTACGTCAGTGAGGCACTGCGCCTGGCGATACCTGCCATGGGCCATCAACTGCGCGGTTTCGCGGCAGCGGATGCCGTCCTTACGGGCGTGGAGACGCGCTCTAGCTCGCCGGTGCGCATAGTTCGTGGCAAGAGCCTCCAGTCCATCTCGACGGCAGGACTCTGGCCCTGTGGCGAGGGTGCCGGCTATGCGGGAGGCATCATGAGCGCCGCCACGGACGGCCTTCGCGTGGCACAGGCGCTCGTCGACAGCCTGCTGTAGCTGACTGGCAATCCACTGCCAGGCATGGGCTGATCAGGCCCTTCCGGCAGGCAGCACCCTTTCGGCAGGCAGCAGGAAGTTTGCCTTGGGTGACAGTAGCCTTCGGCGGACAAGCGATCTTTGACGGACAGCGACCTTCGGCTACGGGTGGTTCTCGTTTACATCTGAGAGGCGCTACTCGTCTTCGAGGGCCTTGTCTTTGAGGGTCGCAATCAGCCTGTCCAGCTCCTCGTCCTCTCCCATACCCGTGACGAAGGCCACACCATTGAAGGTGGGAACGTCAAAGGTCTCCTTGGGCTTCACTACGGCAACGTAGGCATCGGCACCCGCCAGCGCCTCGCGTAGATCGCTCATCGAGACCGCCCTGATGTCCGCCTCGACGCCCCTCTCACCCAAGAGCTTGCGCAGTTTGTTGGCGACGGCATGAGACGTGGCTACCCCCGCCCCACATGCGACGACCACCCTTGCTGCCATGTTCTCTCCCCTCTTGGATCCACACGCAGATGCGCGAATCCACATTTTCTCACAGTTGTATTTAGTATAGTCGACGCGCACGCCTCTACGAGACAACACGTCCTCGCGAAGTGAGTGATTCACACACATCGTGAGCGCGAAGTGAGTGATTTTTCCGTAGAAACCAACATGAACTGAAAGCACGTATTCATATCTACGCAGGTCAGAGACGTGCTGAATAAATTCTCGAAGTGAGTGATTCACACACATCGTGAGCGCGAAGTGAGTGAATCACACACATCGTGGTAAATCGCTCGCTTCATCGTAAAACTCCGTGTCCCTAATGCTTGCGCTTACGGTACCTGCGGCGCGTCGCGTGCGCGGAGCCCCTGCGATCCGTCACCTTGAGGCGGGCGATCACGTCGGCGGCAGACGCCCCCTCAAGACGCGAGCGTAGGGCGACGATCTGGTCGCGCAGGCTCGCCGCACGCTCGAAGTCCGTGTCGGCCGAGGCTTGGATCATCTCGTCTTCAAGCGAGCCCAGAAGGCGCGAGGCCTCCTGCTTGGGAAGCGCCCTCAGCTCGGCCACAAGAGCGTCGGCTTCAACCCCCTCCCGAGAGCCCACGCCCTCGGCCCCCGCCGCCGTGAGGAACTCCCCGTCGATACGCGACTTGTCGTTGAGCGTCGCCGATGCCTCCTCTATGAAGCTTGCCACGTCGGTGATGGACTTCTTGATGGTCTGAGGCACGATGCCGTGCTCCTCGTTGAAGGCTTCCTGGAGTGCGCGGCGCCGCGCCGTCTCGTCCATGGCCTCGCGCATGGAGTCCGTCACGCTGTCGGCGTACATGATCACCTGACCGTGGGCGTTTCTCGCGGCACGTCCCATGGTCTGTATGAGTCCACGACGGTTGCGCAGAAATCCCTCCTTGTCTGCGTCGAGTATCGCCACAAGCGACACCTCGGGGATGTCGAGGCCCTCGCGCAGGAGGTTGATGCCCACGAGCACGTCGATCTTGCCCACGCGCAGCTCGCGGATGATGGCCACGCGGTCTAGGGTCGCCGTATCCGAGTGCATGTAGTTCACGCGCACACCCTCGTCGAGCAGGTGGTCCGTAAGATCCTCCGCCATGCGCTTGGTGAGCGTGGTCACGAGCACGCGCTCACCCTTGGCAGCGCGCACCTTGATCTCGTCCATGAGGTCGTCTATCTGGCCACGCACCGGGCGCAGCTCGACCTTGGGGTCCAACAGGCCCGTCGGCCTGATGACCTGCTCGACCTCCTGCTGGCTCACTGCCTTCTCGTAGTCACCGGGCGTCGCCGAAACGTAGATGAACTGCGGTATGCGCTGCTCGAACTCATCAAAGCGCAAGGGACGGTTGTCGAGCGCCGACGGCAGACGAAAGCCATGGTCGACAAGGGTTACCTTGCGCGAGCGATCGCCCTCATACATACCGCGCACCTGCGGCACAGTGACGTGGCTCTCGTCAATGATGCAGAGCATGTCCTTGGGAAAGTAGTCGATGAGCGTGTAGGGAGGTTCGCCGGCGTGCCTGCCGTCCAGGTGACGCGAGTAGTTCTCGATGCCGGAGCAGTATCCCATGGTCTCGAGCATCTCGAGGTCATATCCGGTGCGCTGAGAGAGACGCTGAGCCTCGAGGATCATGTCGTTCGCCTTAAGTTCGGCCACGCGTCTTTCGAGCTCTTCCTCGATGGTCGTGATCGCGTGGTTAACCTTGGGCCGCTCGGTCACGTAGTGCGAGGCAGGCCAGATGGGGATGGCGTCGAACTCGCGCACGACCTCGCCCGAGACGTTGTCGATCTCGGCGATGAACTCGATCTCGTCGCCAAAGAAGCTGATGCGCAGGGGGTTCTCTGCATACGGGGGGAACACGTCCACGGTGTCGCCCCTCACACGGAAGGTCCCTCGCGCAAGGTCGTAGTCGTTGCGATCGTACTGGATGTCGATGAGCTCACGAATGAGGTCGTCACGCTCAAGTGGTTGCGACTTATCCACGTTGGGGGCAAGTCCCGCATAGTCCTGCGGGCTGCCGATGCCGTAGATGCAGCTTACGGAGGCGACCACGATCACGTCGCGGCGAGAGAGCAGACTCGACGTGGCCTGGTGGCGCAACTTCTCGACCTCCTCGTTTATGGAGGCGTCCTTCTCGATGTAGGTGTCCGTCTGCGGAACATAGGCCTCGGGCTGGTAGTAATCGTAGTAGCTCACAAAGTACACGACGGCATTGTTGGGAAAGAGCTCCCTCATCTCGGAAGCCACCTGCGCGGCCAGCGTCTTGTTGGGCTCCATGATGAGTGTGGGTTTCTGCACGCGCTCTATGGTCTTGGCCATCGAGAAGGTCTTGCCAGAGCCCGTGACACCCAAAAGCGTCTGGTAGCGAAGCCCCCTGCCAACGCCCTCCGAGAGCCTCTCGATGGCCTGGGGCTGATCGCCGGCCGGCTCGAAGTCCGAGACGACCTTAAGTCTCTCGTCACCGTGCTCCAAGCCAAAACGCTTGAGCTCGGCACCGTAGCGCTCCTTGGCCTCGGCCGTACCTGCCAGGGGCTCGTAGCGTATGGTATGACCGTCCTGCGCCACAAACGAGCGCAAACCTCCCTCACCTGCCGCCACGCCACCATCTACCACCACGTCCTGCGCCATCGTATACGTCACGCCCCCGTCGCTGCGTCCTCTACCATCACTTTCCAGCTCCAGTGTACCCCGTGCGCCCATACCTCACGTGAGGTACAGGGGGCATTGCCACACACGATTGACGGTTCGTTTCGTATACTGGTCAGAGGGTACTTCCAGACGACATTGAGGATGGGGCGTCATGACGGATAGGTTCAAGAGGGGCGGCAGGGGTTTCTTTGGAACCCGTAGGGGCTACGCCGCGGTCACGTTCGTGATCGTAGTCATCGTGTTCACGCTACTCCTCCTCACAGGATGGCTCAAACCTGACCGCAGTGCGACAAGCGGGTCCCGCTCACACAGCCCCATCCTACTGATACGCTTTCTCGTCTTTCTTGTCCTCATACCTCTTCGCTTCCTCTGGTCACGATTTCGATCGGCAGGCCATAGTGACCCGTCTGCGCCTGCCAAAGACCCAGACGTTGGGTACCCGCGCGCAGAGGACTACCATACCGAGACGATACATCTGGGCGCGACCCCCTACGCTCCGTATGCCAGCCACGGGTCCTACACCCCCACCGCCTCTCCGGGCGACTCACGCCCTCCTGCCATCGGGGCTACCCCTACGTCATCGGCAAGCTCCATCGCCGCAGCAGCCGCTGCGGCCATTCCCGTCTCTGCGAGCAAGCGGACGATTCCCCTCGTGAAGATGCTTGAGCGTGCGGATGACGCAGGCGCCACCCTCGCGGACATGACAAGACACACCCTTGAGAAGGGAGTCCCCAACCGCCTTGCCGAGGCGCTCGAGCTTCTGGGCGTCACGCGAGGGGTGCTGCCGCCCCTGCATGCCCACCTCCTGCCTCGAAATGGCTGCATGTGGCTCAGCCCACACGAGCCGGAGAAAGACAGGGACACCCATGACGCGCTTGTCGCAACGGAGATGGCCATCAACCTCGCGCTCCACCTACCGCTGGCCACGCTCAACACCCCGCTCGACAATCCCGCGTCGCTCTCTCGCATCCATGGCTACCTTCGCGGCCTAGTGCACACGAGCGTCCCCATCCCGCCACCATCAGACGAGTTCTCTCTAGCCTACCCCTCGGGTACCATGAGTGCGACGAGCTCGGAATGGGAGTGTCGCTACAGGCTCATGACACAACTCGAGTCACTTCCTCTGCCCTTTCGCGTCATCCACGAGCTGCGTATGGACCTCTCACAGGGCAACGCCCTCATCGTGCTCGAGGTCCCAAGGCCCAGCTGCCTCGCGGTCCTTGCCGGACGTGCTCGACAGGTGGCAGAGGCGCGCGGATACGCACTGCGCTTCTCCGTGATCGTCGCACGCTGCGCCTTCGAGGCCATCCCAGCGATCGCCCACGTATTCGTAAGCTGTCGAACCTACGGCTCAGACGAGGACGTCCTCGCCCTCTCACTTTCGCGCAGCGACGAGCACAGGCTCCAGATACTCGCGGCCTCTGAGGCCCTAGACGACGGGATGCTGCCCGCCGGCGAGAGGGCAATCAGCTTCACCCTCGGACAAGACGGTTGGTTTCTACCGATGAAACCCTCCGTCACCTTCGACGATGAGCGGATCTCTCCCACATGGCGCAGGAAGCCCGCGGGCGCCCGCGACCAGAGGCTTTCTCCCGCGCTTGCAAGCGTGACAGGCACACGCACGACGCGTGGACTTGAGGTTCTCGAGGAAGCCGCGCGCATGGACGCGTACGCCTCCATTGCAGACAAGCTCGGTACGACCACCGAGAGTGCCGTCGCTGCCCTCGTCGCGCTCAAGGACGCGAGCGAAGACGACGCGGTGAGGGCGACGTGCTCAGAAACAATCCAACGCCTGCTGAGCGGCACGATGGACGTGGGGGATACGCAGGAGATCGCCCTTCTGTTCATGTCGGGCGCACGACCGATAGACCAAGCGTTCGCGCGAGCGGAGCGGCTGAGCGATGCGGATGAGCTCGACCCGCGCGCCATGCTCGACCAGGTTGAGGGTGCGCTCACCAACATCACGAGGACTGGACGCTACCAGGACGATAAACATGCGGTCTGGCGCTACTTTGAGTCGGTCGCAGAGCGCATCGAGTACAATCTCATGACACGAGACGACCCACGCGAGTTGAGGCTCGTTCCCACCGCATACTACAAGAGCCTCCTGCTCGCCTCCCGTGCACACAGGATGATGGGTGAGTTCAAGGCCTCCAAGCGCTATGCGAGCGAGATGCTACGCATTGGCCCGATCTGCATCGACACGGCCATGGAGCTCAACGCCATCTGCGGGATGGAGTCGAGATTCTATGACGCGGCGGATGCCCTCATACGATGCCTAGAGCATGCTGTGGACTCCTACGACATCGCATGGCTCCACTACCGCCTCGCCCTCACCGAGCGCTCGATTGGCAGAGACGATCTCGCAGTTGCCTGCTACACCCTTGCCCTCACCCGTCCCGACGGCCCCTACCCCTACGCCAGGCGTGAGCTCGATGAATTTCTCAGGCAAGGCGAGGGACTTGGCCCAATGGAGCTGGAGGAAGCCTCGAAAGCCCTGTGTCAAGCGGGAATCCCCACAGGCCTCAGAGATGATGCCGTCGCGCGCATGCGTCAGGCGGCGACCCTCTGCTGCGACGCAGGCATATTTCCAACCGCCCGGGCGTTGGTCATGACGCTGCACACGCTTCGTCCAGACGATGTCTTGGCCGATATGGCATCCTCGCTCGCCTAGCTGTAGCTGTCCACGAGCTCATCGGGATACAGTTCCCGATAGTGACGGTACGCGTCATTCACGTGTGCGAGATAGGCGGACGTCTCGGCATACGCGATATTGGACGAGATGTCACCGCCGCCCGATTGCCAACCGCTCACGCTACCGATTCCCGCGTTATACGCCGCGATGACCTCATCTTGGTTTCCGAGGTTTCTCTTGAGATAGCCGAGGTAGGCAACACCGTAGACGATGTTGGTCGTAGGATCGGTGAGCCTGTTGTAGTCGTAGCGCGAGGAATCGACCAGTCCCAAACGCGCGATCTCCTTGGCCGTCGAAGGCATGAGCTGCATAAGCCCCACCGCTCCCGCAGATGATGACGCAGCGGAGTTCCAGTTTGACTCACACTTGACGATTGCGCAGACAAGGTACGGGTCCACGTTCTGCCGACTCGAGGTCTCCTTGATAAGCGATGCATGGTGCACGGGATAGAACCAACTGCGCACGATAGAGCGGGGCGCGGCGTCTGCGGCATAGTCTACCGCAAAGGTCAGGGCGCAGGCCAAAGCCATCGCGAGCAGGGGTATGACCCTGAACCAGCGAAAGAAGCGCAGTTTCCTGTTACGTGCCAAGAGCGTCTCTCCCCTCAGTTTGGACAAAGTTTCCATGGGCATACCACCATACGCGAACTCTGTCCAAAAGCTTAGCCAAGCTTCCCGTGTTTTCGATGATGGTATCTGCGTGACTGCGCAGGTACTCGTCAGAGGGCTGACACCCAAGGCGACGCTCGAAGTCCTCGACGTCCATACCACGCCCGACCGCATGCGCAAGGCGCCGCTCGTGGGGGCAGCAGACGCAAAGGACCTCGTCGGCAAGGTCAAGGAGGGAGACTGCCCTATCAAGCAGAGGAACCTCAACGACAGCGCAAGGGACAGCCGACATCGCCAGCTCGTGAAGCCTTCTTCTAAGGAGGCTTCGTATGTGGGGAAGCTCAATCTGCTCGAGCCTCGCGAGCAACTCCTCGCTCCCAAAGACACGGGTTGCCAAGAGGCTGCGATCGAGCTCACCTGTGACGGGATCGAGAAGTTCCTCCCCGAAGGCGGAAGTGACCTCCGCAAGACAGGGACTACCCGCCACCAAGACCTCACGCGAGAGCTGATCAAGATCGACTCGCGTCGCACCAAGACGCTCAAGCTCGCGAGCCACCGTAGACTTGCCTGAGGCAATGCCCCCCGCAAGGAAGACCGTATACATCTCGCCTCCCCAACTCGCGCGGCCGCGCCACCGTCCCGGCCGTCACCTGCCATCCATTAGCTCGTGATGTCGAACTTCTGCTTACACTGGGGACAGGTGACCCTCACATGGCCCTTCCCGCGAGGAATACGTACCCTTTGGTGGCAGTTTGGGCAGGCGGCATGCTTGTACTGACGACTCTCGGCAAAGGCCGCACGGGGATTACGCAGCCAAGGCCGTACGGGCCCGATGACATCTACGAAGGCCTCATTCTCGTCACGACGAGACTTTACGTTAGTCGAAAACATTCTAAATACAACATAGGCGAACAGCAGGATTACAACGACGGTCAGAGGCGTCCACCGGACGAACATGTCGATGACGCCAAGGACAATGGCGATAGCGACGATAGCGACGGCCAGCTCGTCTGCCCCGTTACGCCCGCGCATGAAGGCATACAGCCTGTCCTGGAAACTATCACTTCCGTTTGACATGAGCCTTCCCCTCTCTTCTATCACGTCATCTGCCTGCGTGACATAACCGCTTCGCTGCGATACTTCCTGTATATACCCGACACGGGAGTCGACCACCCGTCCGTGTCATGCCTCCATACGACTCATGGGCATGCCGCATCGAAGCTAAGGGCAACACCAGCTCGTCCAAGGCAGGGAACTGTACCCAAAGCATTCGGGTGGGGCCACAGAGGCGACCCCACCCGAATCAGACACAAATTGCGGGATAAGAGAGGAGACTACTCCTCGACGACCTTTTCCTCGCCTTTGTCCTTGGATGCGGAAGCGCCCTCACCCTTGGCTCCCCTCTCGGTCTCCATGGGCTTGACCTCGACCTCATAGCCCAAGGTCTCGGCCGCAGCCTTCATGGAGAGAGAGATGCGACGACGGTCTAGGTCGACCTCCATGACCTTGACCTGGACCTTATCGCCCACAGAGCAGACCTGCGCGGGGGCGTCAACGTGCTTGTTGGCCATCTCGGAGATGTGGACCAGGCCCTCGACGCCATCACCGAGATCCACGAAGGCGCCAAAGGTCACAAGCTTGGTGACGCTACCCTCGACGATCGCCCCGGTGGGATACCTCTTGACGAGCGATTTCCAGGGATCCTCGGTGGTCTGCTTGAGGCCAAGAGAGATGCGCTCACGATTGAGGTCGACGTCCAAGACCTGCACCTCAACCTCCTGGCCGACCTTGACAACCTCGGAGGGATGGTTGACGTGATTCCAAGAGAGCTCAGAGATGTGGATCAGGCCGTCGATGCCACCGAGATCCACGAAAGCTCCAAAGTCCACGATCGAGGAGACGGTACCCTTGAGGCGCATGCCGGGCTGGAGCTTAGAGAGGATCTCGGAACGCTCCGCCTTACGAGTCTCCTCGAGGACAGCACGACGGGAGAGGACGACGTTGTTGCGGTTGCGATCCATCTCGATGACGCGAGCCTCGACACGAGTACCCAGATAGGCGGTGAGGTCCTTGACACGACGCAGGTCGACCAAGGAGGCGGGCAAAAAGCCCCGCAGGCCGATGTCGAGGATAAGCCCGCCCTTAACGACCTCAATGACCTCACCCTCAACGTTCTCGCCGGACTGGTACTTCTCCTCGACACGCTTCCAGGCGCGCTCATACTCGGCACGGCGCTTAGAAAGGATCAGGCGACCCTCCTTATCCTCCTTCGTGATGACCTGAGCCTCGATCTGGTCACCCTTGGAGACGATGTCGGAGGGACTGACGTCCTTGCGGATCGAGAGCTCGTGCTGGGGGATGACGCCCTCAGACTTATAGCCGATGTCAAGCAGTACCTCATCATGCTCGATCTTGACGACGGTGCCCGTCACAAGGTCGCCCTCATCGAAATTGGTAATCGTACCATCGATGAGGTTGTTCATCTCTTCGTCGGATACGTCATCCAAAGAGAAGATGGACGAGTTCTGAATCTCACTCAAAGGTGGACCCCTTTCGGAAGCGGGGCCCCGATCTACATGATCGCTGCCTAGGGCGCTCGGCGCGCAATTGGAAACTTACATGCTCTCGGGGGCCGACAGATACAGTTGCATGGCAGCGCTCCCATGCAAAATGTAGCATACCTTTTGTGTAGCTGTAATTTCAAGAGTCACGCCAAAAACGCGTATGTTTTTTAAGACTCATTGGCGCGCAGTAACCAAAACCTTGAAGCACCTTCGCCAAGGAGCGCCTGTGGTGTGACTCGACCTTCTGTCTGGTTTCTCGCTGCCAGTGTGCTGCCTCTCCCACCCGCACCGCGACGGGCCTGTACAATACGAGCCGAGACAAAATCATGGGGCCATGCGGGAGGAGGAAACCAGATGATCAAGGCGGTGCTATTCGATCTCGACAACACGCTCATCGACATCAACCTCGCCGCCTTCATGGCGCGCTACATGGCGGGCCAGGCGCGCATCCTCTCGCGCGTCCTGCGCGTTGCCCCACCGTTCGCCTCCTCTGCCATCATAGCCGCTTACCTAGCCATGTGCAGCACAAGGCGCACAGATGCGCTCTTTAACGAGGAGCTCTTCCATCGTGTGGTGGAGCGGCGCCTAAGACGCCCGTTTAGCCTGGAGCCGCTGGCAGAGGTGATGCAGTACTACGACAGCTGCTATATCGAGAGGTTCAAAGGCGGACTCGTGCAAGCGGGTCCACGGCCGGGATCCCACGAGGTCATCGAGGCGGCGCGGAAACTCGGCCTGACGGTTGCCCTTGCCACCAACCCCGTCGTCTCGCTTGCCGTGGACAAGGTGCGCATGACCTGGGGTGAACTCGACCCGAGCGGATTCGCAGACGTCTCGCACGTCGGCAACGCCAGGCGGACCAAGCCCAACGCCCTTTACTTCGAGGAGTTCGCGGCGCAGCTGGGCTGTGCGGCAAGCGAGTGCCTGATGGTGGGAAACGACGCCGGGAGCGACTTTCCGAGGCCCAGCATAGGGATGCCCGTCGCGTACGTGGGACACGGCAGACCAAAGAAGGGCGTCTTCAGGGGTAGCCTCATAGAGCTGGCCTCAAGGCTGCCCGAGCTTATCGCAACGCTCAACGCACGGGCATGACAGCTGGACCGAGGCCAAACACCCCCATCCAGCTTCGTCTTGCCCGACACGCAGCCCGTTGCAGGTGGCCGGGGCACACCTAGGTCAGCCGGTGGGCACATGGGCAGCTCCGGTGACTACCATCAGGCGACGGTGGCAGTCACCCGAATCGTGGGAACCATGAGCGGCGTGTGCGAGACGGGATCGTCGATGACAACGCATTCCAAACCGAACACCTTGGCAAGCACCGATGGCGTCACAACCTCGCACGGAGTCCCCTCGGCCACGATACTGCCACCCGCAAGGGCATACATATGGTCCGCGTAGCGAGCCGCCATGTTGATGTCATGCAGCACCATGGCGATGGTCACACCCCGCTCGCGGTTGATTTGCCCAAGCGTGTCGAGGATGTCGAGCTGGTAGGCAACATCGAGGTAAGTGGTCGGTTCGTCCAAGAGCAAGATATCCGTCTGCTGGGCCAGCGCCATCGCAATCCACACGCGCTGACGCTGGCCTCCCGAAAGTTCATCCACCGGGCGATCCGCCAGGCTTGCGATACCCACCATGTCAAGCGACTCGGCGATGATGCGCAGGTCCTCATCCTGCAGAGGCTGCAGGAGCGAGCGATGCGGATAGCGTCCCCGCGCCACGAGGTCACTCACATGAATGCCCTCGGGCACCAAGGGCGACTGAGGCAGCAAGCCAAGCGTGCGGGCAAGCTCCTTGGTGGGCATGCGATGCACGTCCCTGCCATCGAGCACCACAGATCCCCCCACAGGATCAAGAAGGCGTGCAAGCGTCTTGAGCAGCGTAGACTTGCCGCAACCATTGCCGCCAATGATGACGGACACCTTGCCCTTGGGCAAGCTCAGGTTCACCTTGTTAACGACGGGCCGGCCCCCATAGCCACACGAGAGCCCATACCCCGCAAGCTCATGGTCGTACCCGACCCCTACTGTGGTGCGTCCCGTACCCCCAACCGACGCAGGTCGTTCGCCGCGTTGGCTCATGTCCTGCTCACCCCACCTTCCCTCATCAACAGCCACAGCAAGTACGGAGCTCCTAGAATACCCGTCACCACGCCCACCGGGAAGCGCGTACCCAAGAGGTTATGACCCACGAGGTCCGCCAAAAGCATGAGCGCGATGGCGACCATGGCGGCAGCCATGGTCGCACGGCTCTTCTCCCCTACAAGACGCGTGGCAATGGGACCCGCCAGGAGCATCACGCAAGCGACAGGACCTGTGACCGACGTAGCTATACCTATCATGGCCACGCTGCCCAAGAGCAGCACGGCTCTTGAGAGCGAGACCCTCACACCAAGCGTCTGGGCAGCGTCCTGCCCTAGCACCAGCGTCTCGAGGTCGCGACCAAGGACAAGGACCACGGGAGCCACTGGCAGCACGAGCACCAGGGGCGCCACATCACCAAGATCCATGCCTGACAGGCTACCCGACAGCCAGCGTAGGGCCGTGGGCACGTCGTACTCGGCACCATACAGAAGCACCGCAGATGTGACGGCGCGCATAAGCGCCTGCGTGCCAAGGCCTATGAGGACCAACTTGCCCTCTGAGAACCCTCCAAGCTGCGACAGGCCGAAGATCGCAAGAGAGATGCAGATACCCCCAACAAGGGCCACGGGCGAGACCTCACGCACGCCAAGGCCAAACACCATGATGGCGATGACGGCGACTGTGCTCGCACCGGACGAGATGCCGATGACATCCGGGCTTGCGAGGGGGTTTCCAAGCACCGTCTGAAACGTGTTGCCTCCTATGCCAAACGCGATACCCGCCAAGACGGCCGCGATAATGCGCGGCACCCTCACCTGCCAGATGGCATAGGTCGCACCGCGCACGTTATGTCCTACGAGCACCGAGGCCACGGTGGGGATGTCGTAGTTTGTCGAACCCAGACACAGCTCGAGTGCCACCAGCAGCGCCACGAGGGCAACGAGGGCAAGGGTGGCCGCGCGCACGCGCCCCTTGCTCTGCACAATCGAGCGGGCGACGAGCTCCTGTGTCATCGTCATGAAGACTCACCTCCCTGTCGGGTAACTGTCTGGCTGGGACGAGAACTGGCCACGATGGCCACGACAATGAAGACGGGAGCGCCCACGGCAGCCGTCACGACACCCACCTCGAGTTCGCTAGGTGCCAAGACAGTCTTGCCAATGGCATCCGATAGTGTAAGCACGAGCGCACCGGCCAGCGCCGAGAGCACGAGCTGCCAACGCATGCCGCCGTTCCAAACAAGCCTCACCACGTGCGGAGCCATGAGACCGACAAAGCCGATGGGGCCAGCAAGCGCCGTGGTCGCACCGCACATGAGCACTGCGGCAGCAGAGGCCACCAGGCGCACCAGGCTAGGCTTGGCGCCAAGCCCCACGGCGGCTTCATCTCCCAGGGCAAGGACCTCCAGCGCCGACGAGCAGGCAAGAGACAGCAGCATGCCCACCACACACACGGGCCAAAGAATCGCAAGCGATTCCCAGCTAGCGCCCGAGACGCTGCCCATCTGCCAGAACCGAAACGTGTCCATTACGTTGGAGCGCGGCATCACGATGATGCTCACAAGCGAGCTGAGTGCCACCGAGACCGCTGTGCCAGCAAGGGCCAGTTTGAGTGGGGTGGTCCCTCCCACGGAACCTATACCGAACACGAGGAAGGTCGTGACGGCGGCGCCCAGCGTCGCAAGAACCAGGTACTGCGGTGCCGTGGTGATGCCCAGAAACGCGATGCCACACACCACGGCCAGCGACGCACCCGAGTTCACGCCCAGGATAGAGGGATCTGCGATGGGGTTGCGTGTGACCATTTGCATGAGCAGGCCACTCACGCCCAATGCGGCACCCGCAAGCAGGCAGAACATGAGACGAGGTACTCGTTCGAGCACCACCGCCATGGAAAAGTCATCGGCTACGGGCACACCGCGCAAGATGTCCACCACCTCACCGACAGGAACGATCCGTGCCCCTTGGGACAGGGACACGGCACCCACAAACATAAGGAGGACCACCAGGATGACAGCGCCCCCAAGAGGATGTTTGCACGGGTGCATCGGCTATGCCCTCTCGAGTGCGCTCGACAACACGTCGAGGTACTGGTCAATCGTTGCGGGAATGGAGAGCGGTCCGGGAGTGCAGGATGCCGCGAGTGGCTCATCCCCCTTGAGCAGGGCGACCGCCCCGTGTTGGATACAAGGCAGCCTGCCGAGGAGTGGGTCAGCCTGAAGCTGTGCCAGGAAGGCCTCATCGCCATAGGTAACAGCAATATCAACGTCATTGAGACGATCGGCCTGCTCGGCGGAGAGCGTCGCCGCGAAGCTGTCCTCGCTGCCCGCAAGGGCAGTCACGCTCTCTGGGGTCTTGAAGCCGAGGTCAGCGAGATAGGCTCCCCTCGGATCGCTGGGCAGGTACACGTAGACCGTTCCCATGTCGGTGGGCGGGATGTTAAGGAACGCTGCAGCCTGACCCGCGATCCTGCTCTGGGACGCCTTCTGCCTTATCAGGTCTTCAAGATCAGCAATGAGTCTCTCGGCCTCCTCCTCCTTGCCAAGCGCCCTTGCCTCGATGCGCGTCTGCTCACGCCAAAGGCAGGACCACGCCTTCTGGGGGTAGGCGACGGTGGGAGCGATCTGGCTCAGCTTGTCGTAGTCTGCCTGGGTGTAGCCCGAGTAGGGACAGAGGATCACGTCTGGTGCCGTGTCACTCACCGCCTCGAAATCGATACCGTCGGTGTCATCGAATACGGTCGGGGCATCGACGCCAAGTTTTTGGAAGGCCTCTTTCGTCCACGGGAGCATCTTCTCGCCATGCGCAACACCAAAGTTCGCTGCAGAGATGCCCACCGGGGTAATGCCCAGGGCAAGAATGGGCTCATGGTTGTTCCATGCCAGCGTAACGACCCGCGATGGCCTGGATGTGATCGTGGTGGAGCCGAAGGCATGGTTAATCGTTACGGAGAAAGCCCCGTCGGTAGCGGAACCCTGTGTCGAGTTATCCTGCTGCGCCCCATTGGAGCAAGCGGACAATAGGGTGGTGCCCAGCGCGCCGGCAAACATGGCGGCCGAGTCAAGAACGAGCATTCTGCGAGAGAGCTTCATGGGACAATCCCTTCTTTGGGTGCCAGCGCAAGACATCGACGTCCCGCACGCTGGCGACCATTGCCTTACCATACCGATTGGTCAGCTGGTTGAGTGCTTTCTCATATGCCAGCTGCTGTAAGACATATTAAACTATTCCCACACTTCCTACATCCCGCAACTCAGACCATACCTATAGCCCCACAGGCGTTGCATGAGGATCCTCGTCCTTGGCAAATCGGCATTCAGAGACAGCAATGGGGCCTGTGCCGGGAAGGGACGGGCCAAGAGAGTCCGCGCTGCACAACACCCGGCGTCACCGACGATGACGCCTGCCTCCTCACGGTTCTGACCGCCGAGCGCCTAGGTCACGACGCGATAGCCTGCTTGGCTCACCACATCGCGACACGCCGCATCATCGATGGGGTTCTTGGAGCGCACGTGCGCTGTCCGACTCGCAAGATCGACCGTCGCCCAGGTGCCCGAGAGTGAGTCCAGCGCCGCCTCAACGTTCTTCACACAATTTTCACAACTCATTCCTGCAATGGTCAGGTCAGTCCGATAGGGGTAGTGACTTTCGTCCGTGTCTTGTACCCTGACCCGCCTGAAGCGCTTCGCCGAACTCTTCACGTCCCCCGAGCAACAACTGCGTCTGCCCGAGATGACGCCTATGATCCTCCTGATCCCAAGCGCGACCGCGATCGCAACGAGTGAGAGGATGATGATATCGATGGGTTTCATGCTCTACCTCCAAAAAGCCTCGCTCACACCTTCAAGTATGGCTGTGGTACGCGCACCCGCACCCGCAAGGCGACTCAGCCATCAAAGCCCACATCGACCTCCATCGGACCCGCACGCCCGTCTGCCGCATTGGTCGCGAGTTCGTCGCAACGCTCGTTGAGGTCCGTGCCAGCATGACCCCTAACCCAGAGCCATGTCACGTGGTGGGGCCTCACCGCCGCGAGCAGACGCCTCCAGAGGTCGGGGTTCTTGACCGGCTGCTTGCCTGCCGTCTTCCAGCCCCTCTTGATCCAGCCCCAGACCCAGCCCTTGCCCATGGCGTTCACGACGTACTGCGAGTCGGAGTGAAGCTCCACCTCACAGGGACGTCTCAGCGACTCGAGCGCCTTGATCGCGGCCATGAGCTCCATACGGTTGTTCGTAGTCCTCGCATAGCCACAGCTGAGCTCCTTTGTGTGCTCGGCACCGGAGGGATCGGTGTAGCGGAGCACCGCCCCATAGCCACCGGGCCCGGGGTTGCCGCGCGAGGAGCCGTCCGTCCAGATGGTCACGTGCGCGCGCCTCGAGCCGTCGCCATCCGAAAGCCCCTGGACCATGGCGTCAGGGTGTTCTCTCGTGAACTCGTCGAAGCTCGTGCCAGCCGCCTGCCCCGCCACTACTTGGCCTCTGCCCAGTTGGCACCATAGCTCACGTCCGCGACAAGCGGCACGCGTAGCTCGACGACGCCCTCCATGGTCTGCCTCACGAGTGCCGAAAGCGTTTCGATCTCATCCTCGGGTACCTCGAAGTCCAGCTCATCGTGGATCTGCAACACCATCTTAGAGCGCAGGCCCTCCTGACGCAGGCGCTGGGCGACCTGGATCATCGCGATCTTGATGATGTCTGCGGCGCTGCCCTGCATGGGGTGGTTCATGGCCGTGCGCTCGGCGAAGCTCCTGAGCTGGAAGTTGCGGCTGTGGATGTCCTTGGTGTAGCGCCGACGGCCGTACATGGTGATGGCGTAGCCGAGTTTGCGAGCCTGCTCGACGCTCTCGTCCAGGTAGGCCCGAACACTCGGGTAGGCCTCGAAGTAGCGGTCTATCATCTCCTGCGCCTCACCACGCCCGATCTTGAGCGAGGTCGAGAGGCCATAGGCCTGCTGCCCATAGACGATACCAAAGTTCACGGCCTTGGCACGACTCCTGAGCTGCGGCGTAACCTCCTCGACGGGCACACCGAAGACGCGGGCCGCCGTCGCGCGATGAAAGTCAGCGCCGGAGTTGAAGGCGGCAACCAGGTGCTCGTCGGCAGACAGGTGAGCCAAGAGCCGCAGCTCGATCTGGGAGTAGTCGCAGGCAAGAAACACACACCCCGCAGGGACCGTGAAGGCCGTGCGCACCCTGTGACCCAGCTCGGAGCGGGTGGGGATGTTCTGCAGGTTGGGATCAGAGCTCGAGAGGCGCCCCGTCGCGGCGACGGTCTGGTTGAGTGTAGTGTGAATGCGGCCGTCCTGCCTGATGTCGGCCGGAAGCGCATCCAGGTAGGTGCTCTTGATCTTGGTCCGCTCGCGATAGTCGAGCACCGCCTGCACCCGTGCATCCTTGGCCGCCAGGTCATCGAGGGTCTTGGCGTTCGTGGAGTAGAAGCCCGTCTTAGTCTTCTTGAGGCCAAAGGTGGGAAGCCCCCACACGTCAAAGAGGATATGCGAGAGCTGCTGCGGTGAGTCGAGATTAAAGTCCTCCCCCGCCTCGGCCTTGATCCGAGCGGCCATGGACTCTATCTCCCTGCCCAAGTCGACGGCCTGCTCATGCAGGACGTCAGGGGCTATCGAAAGGCCCGTGCGCTCCATCTGCATAAGCACCGGCAGAAGCGACATCTCGAGCCCGTGGAAGAGCTCCGCGCAGCCCTCAGCCTCGAGCGCCTCCTCAAGAGGCCCGCGCAGCTCGCGCGCAAGCCAGCAGTCGAGCGCCGCCTGGGGCAGCTCGGCCGTCGGCTCAAGGACGGCCTCAGCACCCACGAGCTCAGCGACGAGAGCTGTTGGCTCATAGGAGCTTCGGTCGCTCTCACGCAGGTAATCGGCCACACTCGTGTCAAAGATACGGGTGGGGTCAACGTCTTGGGGCTCGATCGCCATGGCCTGCGCCGAGTCGACCGGACAGGCGACGTGCAAAAGTGCCTTCACGTTGGCCGATACCACCCTACCCTCACGCACGAGCGACGTCACGGCCTCCACCGCAGGGACGCCCTCAAGGTGCAGGAGTGCCTCTGGCGTCGCCAGCCAGACACAAGCCGGGAGCGGCTCGGCAAAGAGCGAGACCTGTCCCTTGCGCTCGGACGGCCCCTCGACGGCAGCCCCCACCCACTCCCCCTCCGAGATTGCCTTCGCAAGCGCGGCTTTCGCTTCCTCGCCAGAGAGCGCCTCGGGCAGCTTGGACCCCGCCTCAGACCCCTGTGTCCTTCCAACCTCGCCCACACCTCCCGCCAGCTTGGCCAGTCGCCTTGTGATGCCCGTGAAGCCCAAGGCACCAAAGGCCCTCGTGACCTCGGCGGCGTCGAAGGTCGGGAACCTCGCGTCCTCCAGGCGTACGTCGATCGGCGCATCCGTGCGGATGGTCGCCACCTTGCGCGAGAGCAGGGCATCCTCGATGTGGGCACGAAGGTTCTCGCCCATCTTGCCCTTGACCTCGTCGGCATGGGCAATGACCTCGTCGAGGCTACCGTAGCGCACGATGAGCGCCGACGCCTTCTTGGGGCCGATCCCCGGGACGCCGGGGATATTGTCAGACGAGTCGCCCTTGAGGCCGTAGAAGTCCGGCACGAGCCCGGGCGTAATGCCGTGGTAGAGGTCATCCACGCTCTCGGGCGTCATGACGCTCACCTCCGAGACGCCCTTTTTGGTCGAGACGATCCTCACGCGCTCGGTCGCGAGTTGGTACATGTCGCGATCCCCCGTGAAGAGATACATCTCATAGCCCGCCTCCTCGCCCGTGCGCGCGAGTGTACCCAGGATGTCATCACCCTCCCAGCCCTCGCACTCCACGACGGGCACATCGAGCACGCGCAGCAAATCCTTGACCATGGGGAACTGCTCGCGCAGAGCCGGGTCCATGGGCGGGCGCTGGGCCTTGTACTGTGGCAGCAGGTCTATGCGTACCTGCGGCTTTCCCTTGTCGAAGGCACAGATTATGCCGTCGGGGCCAAACGAGTCCACGAGCTTGATGAACATGTTGAAGAAGCCGAAGAGCGCGTTGGTGGCTCGCCCATCGGGCGCGCTCATGGGTTGGCGGATGGCATGAAACGCACGGTGCATGAGCGAGTTGCCATCGATGACGGCAATCGTGCGCCGCGCAGGGTCTTCCGGTGTGCCTGCCTCATCGCTTCCGGCACCAGTTCGCAAAGCCATCTCTGCCAAGGCCCTCTCCCCCTATCGAGTCCATATTCCTGTCCGTCACAGAACATCCCCCAACGTGCAGGGCACGTGCGACCAAAAGATCGAGACGCCCTCATCCTGCGCATCCGCAAGATTGGTCGTTTTATACACGCCGGCACGTAGTGCCGCCCCGACTGCGCCATTGTGCCCGAAGGCGTGCTGCCACGTTCTGATATCTCATGCCGACACCTCTCTGCGGACGTTCGAACACCGTGGGTCGCCACCATTGTAGCGGGTAGACGCCATCGGAGCGCCGGACATCAAGCCGATGGCGGGCAGCGAGGACATACGGCAGCGCAAGAGACCGCGTCCCAACGTGCGGGCACCCACATTCGACCAAACCACCATCCACGCTCAATATGAGCAACAAAGGCATAACGCACCGTTTTACCAGCGGAACGAAACGTGCATGACCTTTGGAGCGGTTGATAGCAACCTCATGGTATTGTATAGGTGCACGACACCCATGAGCCGACAGGCGAGATCCCAGGCCCACAGAACAGGTTCGTCACAGACGGAGAGGAAGCTCACATGGCAACGGACAAGGTATCGGAGGAGTACGGCAGCCTGGTCTTCACCGATGCGGAGATGCAGGATCGTCTCCCCAAGCCCACGTACAAGGAGCTACGCCAGACCATCGACGAGGGCAAACCCATCAACCTCAAGATAGCCAATGAGGTCGCCCACGCCATGAAGGACTGGGCGCTCGAGAGAGGCGCCACCCACTTCACCCACTGGTTCCAGCCGCTCACAGGCATCACATCCGAAAAGCATGATGGGTTTATCACCCCTAAGGGCGACGGTACGGTACTCATGACCTTCTCGGGAAAGGAGCTCGTCCAAGGAGAGCCCGATGCGTCAAGCTTCCCCTCAGGGGGGCTTCGCGCCACCTTCGAGGCCCGCGGCTACACCGTGTGGGACCCCATGAGCCCCGTCTTCATCAAGGACGAGGTGCTCTGCATTCCCACGGCCTTCATCTCCTACACCGGTGAGGCGCTCGACAAGAAGACTCCGCTCTTGCGCTCCGAGGTCGCCATCGAGAAGCAGGCCAAGCGCGCGCTCGCCCTCTTTGGTAAGAGGCCCAGGCGCGTGGTCATCACCTGCGGTCCCGAGCAGGAGTACTTTCTTATCAAGGAAGAGGACTTCGAGGCCCGCCCCGACCTTGTCCTCTGCGGCCGAACCCTCTTTGGCTGCGAGCCTGCCAAGGGGCAGGAGCTGGAGGAGCACTACTTTGGCGCCATCCGCCCCACTGTCAACGCCTTCATGAAGGAGGTGGATGACGAGCTCTGGAAACTCGGCGTACCCGTGCGCACCAAGCACAACGAGGTCGCACCCTGTCAACACGAGATCGCGCCTATTTTCGAGGAGGGTTCTCTCGCCATCGACGACAACCTGCTCACCATGGAGAAGCTCAAGCTTCTGGCCACGCACCACGGCCTTGCCTGCCTGGAGCACGAGCAGCCCTTCAAGTATGTAAACGGCTCAGGTAAGCATGACAATTGGTCACTCAGCGCAGACGGCGAGAACCTCCTTGAGCCTGGTGACGATCCCGAGGATAACCTGCAGTTCCTGGTATTTCTTGCCTGCCTCATCTCTGCCGTGGACGAGCATGCCGACCTGCTGCGCGCAAGCGTCGCCTCTGCCGGAAACGACCATCGCCTTGGCGCCAACGAGGCACCGCCAGCCATCATCTCGGTCTTTTTGGGCGATGCGCTCTCGCCCGTGGTGGACGCGCTCATCAAGAAAGAGCATGCCGAGAGCCCTGACCGTGAGCAGATTGACCTTGGCGTCCCGGCGCTACCGGATGTTCTGCGTGACAACACTGACCGCAATCGCACGTCCCCCTTCGCCTTCACGGGCAACAAGTTCGAGTTTCGCATGTGCGGCAGTCAGCAAAACCTCTCGGATCCCAACGTCGTGCTCAACACCGCCGTCGCCGAGCAGCTCGATCGCTTCTGCGCCTACGTGTCCAAGTGTCCGGATGAGCCTTTCAGGGCCACTGCCTTACGCTTCGTGCGCCATAGCTTTAGAGACCACCAGCGCATCATCTTTGATGGCAACGGCTACGCAGACGAGTGGGAACAGGAAGCCGCCAGACGTGGTCTTCCCAACCTCAAGAGCACGGCTGACGCCCTACCCTGCATCATCGAGCCTAAGAACATCGCAATGTTCGAAAGATACGACGTCCTCTCCGAAAACGAGATTCGCGCCCGCTACGCCGCCGCCTCAGAACAATATGCCAAGCTCCTCAACATCGAGGCCAATACCATGAGCTACATGGTTCGCCACCTCTACCTGCCTGCGCTCATCGACTATTCGGGAAACCTTGCAACCTCCATCGCAACCAAGAGGGAGATCGGCGTTGTGGGCAGAGCGGAGCAGGCACTCGCGCAGCAGATCACCGATGGTATTGACAAGATCTGCGAGAACGTGAGCAGGCTCGAGTCCAAGAACGCCGAGGCGCGCAGGGTCAAGGACTGCGGCGAGCAGGACCGCCTCTACCACGACGAGGTCATCCCCGTCATGGATGCGCTGCGTGAGGTCGTGGACGGCATGGAGCGCATCTGCGGTCGCGACTTCTGGCCCGTGCCAAGCTACAACAAAATGCTCTTCTGGGTATAGGCTGCAGGTAGCCAGCCCGGTACAAGATAGGTACGCGAAACGAGGTCCACGATGCCCGCGCTCATAACACACCATCTCTTTGGCGAAGAGGCTGCAAGACGCTTGCCCGACACGCTGCTCTCGAACGAGGAGGAAAAGATTGCCTTCCTGCTCGGCAACCAGGGTCCCGATCCCTTTCTCTTCCGTTTCAGAACACTTCCCAAAGCAGCAACAAACTGTCACAGGCTCGGAAATCGCATGCACGAGGAGAAGGTGCACCAGGCCTTCTACTCCCTGCGCGGAGCCGTGGTCCATCTGCGCGAGAGTGACAAGACCATCGGTCGTGCCTTCGTGCTCGGACTGCTCGCGCACTACCTGCTTGACAGCTCCGTCCACCCCTTCATCTACGCACAGGAAGATGCCATCTGCTCTGCGGGCGTCGGCCTTGAAAATGCCCACAGCGAGGTGCATGCCATCATCGAGAGCGACCTAGACAGCTGGATGCTCTGGTCCCTGTGCGGACGCACTATCGAGGACACAGCACCTGCAAGCATGCTCGTACGCACCGAAAGGATCGGTCTCATTGCGAGCGCACTCCTCTCCCAGACAGCACTACAGGTTTTTTCTATTAAATTAAATGCCAATGAGTACGCCAACTGCGTGACCGACTATGAGCTCGTGTGTCGCATAATCGAACCCGCAGGCTCGCACGTCTCCCAAGCGATCTCGTCCATCAAACGTATCGAAAGGAGCTACTCCATTTTGAGCGCCCTTGCGCACAGAGTTACAACGAGCGACGAGTGCGCAGCCGCGAACCTCGAACATAAGCCGTGGGCAGACCCGGCAACGGGTGAGTGGTCGGACGCGAGCTTTGCCGACATCTTTCAAAATACACTCGACAGCTGGCCGGCATTCGCAGAGGACTTCGTGCGGGCGGACAAAGACGGACTCGCACGCCTACTCGGACAGCGCGACTACCGGGGCAAACCCATCGAGGAATGAGTGGGGGTAGGCATGCTACACCCGTGTCGTGCCCGCCTGGGATGCCCCTTGATGACTCGCTACCTCTAAAATCGTCCACAACATGTGCCGTCAATCTGCCCTAACAGCTATAATGTGCCTCGCACGCAAAAGGAAGTTTCTGGTACGGCAGCAAGAGGCTGCACACATGACGAATTGGAGCGATCTTGTCTGAACACTCGACATGTGCCACCTCGGGCCACCAATCCGTCCCGTCGACAGGTGCGCCTGTGGCTTCCATCGTCGTACCCTGTTACAACGCCGAGAGGTACCTTCGCCGCACCCTTGAGAGCGCCTTAGCGCAGACCATGGAAGACTTCGAGCTCATCTGCGTGGATAACAACTCGACCGACAAGACGCCTGACCTGCTCGAGGAATATGCAGCCGCAGACTCACGCGTCAAAATACTGTCAGAGCCAGAGCCAGGCGAAGGACCCGCTCGCGATGCGGGACTCAAGCGTGCGAGGGGACGCTGGGCCTACTTTCTGGACTCAGACGACCTGATGGAGCCCACGCTGCTCGAGAAGTCCATCTCCCTTGCCGAAGACAGCCAAGCGGACATCGTCGTATTCCAGACCAATGGGCTCAACGACCAGACGGGGGAGGTGGCCCCCATCCTCGGCTGCATAGACATCTCATGGTTACCTCCGGGCACGAGGGTCTTCGACCCGCACGAGTATCCCCAGAGGATATTCAACTCGTTCAAGAACTGGGTGCACAACAAGCTCTTCTCCATGCCCTTCGTCCATACGCATGACCTGCACTTCCAGCACGTGCATCGCTCGGCGGACATACTCTTCACCTGCAGCGCACTGGCCCACGCAGAGCGGATCGCCCCGCTGGAGGAGTATCTCAACCAATATCGCGTCCTCAACAGAGAGAGCGCCATGCAGACGAGCAGCGCCTATCCGCTTGACTTTCTCGACGGCTTCCTCGAGCTGTCACGCCACCTCAAGGCAGAGGGCATCTGGACGCTATACCGCACGAGCTACACGAACTGGCTGCTGGAGGGTGTCGCCGCCAACATCAGGGTGTCAGGCTCCATAGCCGCAACTCGCATGATCGTCGACGCGGTCCGGAGTGCCGCGAACGACGAGCTCGAGCTCACATCGTTTCCCATCACCTCTGTTGAGAGCGCCTGGCTGGAGGAGCTCCTAGGCCTCCTGCTTAGGGGGGACGTGGACGAGATTCTCTCGTTCCTCATCGGAGAATACAGAAAGAGCGAGTTTGACAAGGAAGTCTACCTATCCAACCTGCGCCTGGACAGTTGTCGCCTCAAGCGGGACATCGAGGGGCGCGATCGTGAGATCAATCTGCTCAGGTCAGAGGCAGACGCGCTGAGAAAACGTACTACGGTACTCGAGGATGATCTTGCAAACGTCCGCAGCTCGGCATCGTTTAAGATCGGACGCGGGTTTACCGCACCTTTGCGCTGCGTACGCGACATCATAAGGCGCCATTCGTAGTGGAAGCTTCGCGCCCGCACGCTTATATGGACGAGCGAAATGGGCTGCCCTACAATCGGGAGTGGAAAGATAACAACAACACGCAGCGAGGGGCATGGCCACAGCCCAGTGCCGCCTAATCGCTAGAATCTCAGGTCCTACGCATGCACAATAACCATACAGCCCCCAGAAGCGACGGGAAGGGCGGAAGGCCATTGGCCCTATGCCGAGGCGAGGGAGTGGGCTACATTGCCCTCTCGCTGGGTGACGCTGGCAGGACGCTCGAGGGGCTGCGCGCCCGCGTGCGCATAGCGACGCTCGGTAAAAGCTTCCCCGCCTATCTCAGGCCATTTCGTGCCCCGTGGCAGCTCACGGCCTGGGGGCTGGATGCGAGCACGGCTGAGGAGCGGGGTCTGTGCGTTGCGGTGCTTCCCCTGCTCGCCAAAGATATGACGCTCGAGGTCGAGGATGCCACGGGGCGAGGTCTCGCACATGCCGCCTTCGATAGCCTAAGCTCAAAGCTCCACTCACGTCTGCTTACAAGATGTCGGCCAAAACAGGCAGATGCGCTCAGAAGGACTCGTATCGATGTCCCGGGTGCACCTCGCCTCTGGGTGAGCGACATCTTCTGCGGCATGCCAGGCACTCGCGTATGGCGCTTGCAAGCGACACTCCCTACGGCCGACGGACGCTCTAGGCCTGAGCTTAAGCTCTATGGCCTCGACGGACAGCCAATGGATGCGCGGACCATCATGCTCGAGGACCATGTTGTCCCCTCAAAAGAGGATCATGTGCTCAGCGAGCGGGTCATCAGCCTCTCTGCGGTGCTGCCACAGGACGTGGAACAGTTACTCTTTGTGATCTCGCTGAGTGAGGGGCTAACGACTGACGCCGATGTGGCAGAGGACCACCATCCGATCGAGGCCTTCTGCTGCATGCTGCCGTTCATGACGCAACGCATATATGACGCGAGCTGCGGGCGCATGCTCGATGCGGGCAAGGACCCTGCCTACGAGGACTGGTTCTTCGCGCAGAGGGTCTCTACCGAAATGCTTGCTCGTCAGAGGCGGTGCTTCGCGAAACTTGTCTGCGACGGCGAGGCGCCCCTTGTCTCTGTGTTGGCAACGCACCCCGATGACGTGCTTCCCTCGCTCAAGCAGCAGAGCTACGCTCATTGGGAGCTTGTGCGCGGGAGAGGAGGCGACGGGGCGGGATCTTTCGACGAGACAGGTGCCCTCGCACTCGCGCGAGCCGCCAAAGGTGAGCTCTGCCTCGTAATCGAGGGTCCCTACCGGCTTGAGCCCGACGCCCTCTGGCGGCTCGTGTCTGCCATAAGGCGTGACCCATCGCTCGACCTCACCTACGCCGACGAGGACGAGTCCCATGAGGGTAGGCTGTGTCACCCGCACTTCAAGTGCTTTCCCAACCTTAGTCGCCTTCGTGCCATCAGTTATATTGGCGGTGTGCTCCTTGTGAGGACGAGCGTGCTTAAGAGGCTCCTGCAGACAGACCCGCCAGAAGACGGCAAATGCGACCACAGTGGCAGATTTGATGACGGGGCGCTGAGCTATAGCCTTGCGCTCAGAGCATTTGAGGTCAAGGCCAGCGTCGGCCAGGTTACAAAGCTTCTGAGCCACAGGAGCGGTACCTCATGCTCTTATCAAGACGAGAAGAGGCGGGTCCTTCGGTCACACCTTTCACGCTGCCGTGTGGCCGCAGACATCGAGCCCGGCCCCGTACCAGGAAGCTTTCGCCTACGCTACCGCATGCCGCAGGACCCACCCCCCGTCTCGATCATCATCCCGAGCAAGGACAAGGCCGACCTGCTCAGGGCCTGTGTGGAGTCCATACTCCAGCATACGACCTACCCCACGCTCGAGATCATCGTCGTCGAGAACAACAGCAGCGAGACGGCCACCTTTGAGCTGTATGACGAGCTTCATGAGAAAGACCCACGTGTCAATATCGTCACCTGGACGCCCAGCATGCTGAAGGTAGGCCGGGCAAGTAGTGCGGATGTCGGCGATGGAGGCTTCAACTATTCCTCACTCGTAAACTTTGGCGCCTCGCAGGCCACGGGGCAGTACCTCATCATGCTCAACAACGACACCCAGGTCATCGAGGGACGCTGGATCGAGGAGATGCTCGGCGTCGCCCTCTACCGTCCCGAGGTCGCCGTCGTTGGCGCGAAGCTCCTCTTTGGCGATGAGCTCATCCAGCACGCAGGGATGATCGCAAACCCCGCTCACGACAATGCCCACATAAATCAGAGTCTTTACAGGGATGATCCAGGCTATGATGGGACGGCGGTGCTGCCTTCTGACATGAACATGGTCACAGGAGCCTGCCAACTCATCCCCAGGCGCATCTTTGACAGCCTCGGCGGCTATGACGAGAACCTCGCGGTTGGGTTCAACGACTCCGAGTTCTGCCTACGTGCCCGTGCGCACGACCTCATTGTGAGCTATACGCCCTATGCCCTGCTCTATCACCGAGAATTCTCCACGCGCGGGCGCGAGGCCCTCGATGAGCGCCTGCAGCAGAGGCTGCTCGTTGAGAAGTCCTACATCCTGAGCAAATACCCCGAGTACTACGCCCACGGGGATGACCTGGTCAACGCAAACCTCGATCGCTTCTCTAACTACTACCACCTGAGGTGGTGAGTTCGGACCTTAAAGGACAGGTCAGAGGGACAGCTCAGGGGTCTATGGATAATGTGTCCGCTCAAGGTAGCCAAGGCAATGTCATGTTAGCATTAGAGTTTATGTTAATCTTGACCCCCTCCGTTCGTCAGGAGGAGATTGGACTGGGCAGATCATGAGATGTACCAAACGGCACGCTCCCATCTACGTCCTCTGCGGCCTGGGTGTTATCACCGCCTTGGCAGGCTTTCCATGCGTCGCCCACGCAGGCGAACAAACCGAGGCGGCCTCGGCCACCGTCGTGGCAGCTACCCAGGCCACGTCATCGGCCAGGGAAGGAGTCGCGACTGGTGTAGAGGGCACTGCCACCCACAGCACGATCGAGGAGAAGGCAAGCTCCAGTTCTGCCACCGTACAGGACAAAGCGTCCAGCAGCACACGAGGCAGCACGACGACCACCACGAACACAGCAGCTACAAAGGCAGAAAACGCCCCCGCAGACAAGCCCGCATCCAACAGCACGGCCGGGAGCAGCCACAGCTCAGCGGATAACGCCTCGACCACATCGCCGACAGGCAACCGCAGCCACACGTCTGCCACGGCAGCGAAAACGGAACCTGACGATTCGACAAGCTCAACGGCTTCGAGCACTGCACCCGCTATGGCACAGCCGGCCACGCCAGCTGCCGCTGGAAGGGAAGCGACTCCCAATACTGCATCGACGCCTGCAACCACCGCAGAGGACAAGGCAACGAGCGAGGGCAAGGCAACTAGCGAGGGCAAGGCAACGAGCGAGGGCAAGGTAACCAGTGAGCCCTCGTCCAGTCCGAAGGTTGTCGACACACCCCCGCAGACGGAGCTCACGGCGCAGAGCTCCACCACGTACTCCAACGTGTATCGCCTCTACAATTCCTGGACAGGCGAGCACCTCTACACCAAGGACCTCGAAGAGGCGAAGGCGAACGCGAATCGTGGCTGGACCTGGGAGGGCGTTGCCTGGGTGGGCGCATCGTCGGGCAGGGCGGTCTACCGTCTCTACAACAGGTACAGCGGAGATCACCTCTACACCACGAGTAAGTCGGAGTACGACAGGCTCAAGGGGTATGGCTGGACCCAGGAGGGAACGAGCTTCTTCGCACAGAACACCGACAGCGGCATTGCGGTGTTGCGCCTCTACAACCCCTACGAGAAGGTCGGCACGCACCACTACACCACAGACGCGGGCGAGTACGACAAGCTCGTGAGAGAGCATGGTTGGAGGGGCGAGAATAAGGCCTGGTACGTGTCAACCAACCCAGCCAACCCCATCAGCGGCTTTTGGATCACCCATTCAAATGGCCGCAGATACTGGGTGGATGCTAGTGCGATAGCTCACTACCACCTCAGCGGCATCGATATCGCCTCGTGGCAAAGGGGCATCGACGTCAGAAGGCTTAACACAACGGACTTCGTCGTCGTCAAGGCTACCGAGGGTACCGACTACGTCAACCCGTACTACAGAACTTGGGCTGACCAGACCCTTGACAGCAAGAAGAAGCTTGGCTTCTACCACTTCCTGAGAGCCGACGCCTCTCCGAGCGATCAGGCACGCTACTTTGTGAACGCCGTGAAGCCCTACCTGGGACGAGCCGCCCTCTTCCTCGACTTTGAGAACACGACCGGCTCTGACGTCATCGAAAGGGGTGCGGACTTTGCTAAGGAGTTCCTGGACAGCACGTATCAGCTGACGGGCATACGGCCGCTTGTCTACATGAGCCGCAACGTCACCAGAGAACTCGACTGGTCCTCCGTCGCAGAGAGTGGGTACAAACTCTGGGTGGCTCAATACCTCTATAGGTACGACAATGTCCGAGGCCACGTGCAGGATCCCAAGCTCCCGTCTGGAAGCTTCGGTGCCTGGTCGAGTCCCACGATGTACCAGTACACCTCGACGGGAAGGGTCAGCGGTTACGGTAGGGATCTTGACCTTGACCACTTCTATGGCAGCGACCTCGACTGGAATGCCATGGCACGAAAGGCGTAAGGACCTTGGGCGGCATCGTCGCCTTGCGTGACAATACTGCCTGGTAGGATAGGCCCCATGACATACGGAGCGCAACAAGGCGCCGGGTGGCAGATCGCAGACGCTGCCGCCCGGCGCCTTGTCTTGTGCTGCGAGCACTACACGTCGAGGTGCCAGTAGGGGTTGATCGCCCACATACAGGGATGCATGAACGGATCGGCAAACTCGTGGTAGCGCGGCCAGCGATCGGCGAGGATGCCCTTCTCGTGCCTGAAGCGCAGCGCCCTCTCGCGCGTCTCGTTCTTGCCCCGAGACACCGACTCGAGGTGATAGAGTTCGCACTGGGGCTCATAGACGTTCCAGTAGCCGGCCTTGTACACCCTCAGACAGAAGTCTACGTCGTTGTAGTCCGCTGCAAAGGCCTCGTCCAAGCCCCCCACCCTATCAAAGGTCGCCTTCCTGACCATGAGGCATGCGCCCGTCACGCCAAGAAAGTTACGGCACACCTGCGCCGAGTGAAAGTAGTTCTGCGAGTCACGGGGCAGGAAGATGCCCGTATGGTTGGGACCTCCCCTGTGTATGATGACACCTGCGTGCTGGATCGTGTCATCGGGGTACAGTAGCTTGGCGCCGACGCAGCCCACGTCATCCTGCCGCGCATGGCCGAGGAGAAACTCGATCCATTCCGACGTGATGACCCTCGTGTCGTTGTTGAGCATGAGGACGTACTCCCCTCTCGCCTGCGCGATGCCATAGTTCATGATGGCCGCAAAGTTGAAGCTCGACGTATCCGGCAAGTAGGTCACGACGCGTACGTTGTCATGCGCAGCCTGCAGCTCGTGATAGTAGTCGAAGGTCTCATGGCTCGAGCTCTCGTTCTCGACCACCACGATCTCGAAGTTCGTATAGCTGCTCCTCTCGAAGATGGAGTCAATGCAGGCGGCAAGGAGAGTGACGCTATCCTTGTTGGGAATCACGATGGAGACGAGAGGAGGCTGTGCCAAACTGTGCCCACCCGTCGCTGAGCTGGCAGACATGATGTCAAAGCGCAAGTGATAGAGGTTGGGGACATCCGCATCCTCCACTGCCTTAGCGGCAATACCCACGCGATCGAGGTGCTCTTGCAGCGCGTGCAGACCGGCCGCCCTGGCATAGGACTTCGCACTGGCATCATGTGCGGTCGATTCCGCACTAGCGCGCCAGTGGTAGAGCACGCGGCGGGCGTGGTAGACATTGCGTGCCCGCTCACCTACCTGCAGCGTGAGATCATAATCTTGGGCTCCCTCGAAACGCTCGCGCAAGCCTCCCAGCTCGCGAACGAGTGACGTTCGCACACAAAGCAGGTGGCACACGTAGTTCAGCGAGCGCAGCAGGTCTGGGCTCCAGTCGGGCTTCAGATACACCTGCTCATAGCGACCATCCACGAGCTTGTCCTCGTCGCAGTAGAAGAGGTCTGTCTGAGGGTGCGTGGCAAGGCCTTCCACATAGCACATGAGCAGGTCGGGCTCTATGACGTCATCATGGTCAAGGAAGCCCACGAAGTCACCCTCTGCCCGCTCGATCCCCGCGTTGGTGTTGCCGACGATGCCCCTGTTCGCATCGAGCGCCACCACGTGGACGCGCTCATCGCGCCTAGCATAGCGCTCGGCAAGTTGGACGAGTTCTCCGTTGTCGGGAGATCCGATCACCAAGATGAGCTCGAGCCTCCCGTAGGTCTGCGCCAAAACGGATTCGACCATCTGTCTCAGATAGTCGAGAGGCGTGTCATAGAGGGGCACGACTATCGAGAAGAGGGGACTCACACCGAGCCGTCCGGCCGCAAAGGCCCGACGCTGTCCCTCGAGCTGCCATGCCTTGGCCCGATGGCGCTCGCGATACCACTGGTCATAGATAGGATCTCGGTCAGCAGAGAGGGTCAGGTAGAACCAATCCTCCCTCAGCTGCTTGAGTTGGCTTTCGTCGAGGGTGACCACCAGGTCATCGCGAGCCTCGACATCAAATCGCACCCAGAGGCGAACGAACGAGGCGCCCGTGCGAATTTCGAGCGAGAACGTTATGCGACGGAAGAAGGTTGCGGGCACCTCCTGCTCGGGAAGCACGGTGTCACCCAAGCAGATCTGCGGCGCGACGGCAAGCGGCACGCCCTCCTTGTCCTGCGCTATGACCCAAACATCACCCGCGAGGTCGCTGGCCCTCTCGTAGGCGCGCAGCGTAAGCTCGAGGCGGATGACTTTCGTCTTGCCACGGTCAATGAGGTTAGTGACCCTGCACTCGGTGAGTTCGGAAAGGGGAAGCCCCTCGTCGCAGTTGCGCATGGCACACGCCGTCTGATTGCGCAGGATCGTGTTCATCTGAGAGCGACGCTTTGCCCAGTCGTGGGCAATGGTCTCATGCAGCTCGCAAAGGAGCTGCCCCGTAAGATCATACGCCCTCACGACGAGCCGTTGCGTGGCCTGCGTAAGGGGCAGGACCAGCACCCAACCATCAACGCCCGCAGGCGCAGGGATGACACGTACGGGCAGCTCGTTTGTGCCGACAAAGGATGACGCACGGACACGTGCCACGTCCTCGCCCACATCCGCGACTAGATGTAGGAAGATCTTGCCCACGCCTCGTATCGTATCGGATAGTCGCAGTTGCATGAGATAGCCCCCATCGTGTGCGCAGAAATGTCCGTAGATCAAAATGCCGCGCCCGCTAGGATGGCTGTAGCATCTGGGATAGTGCCCCAGAATCTGCGGGGCACTATCCCAGTGACGTTTGCCCAGTTGAGACGATTTCTTAGTGCCCCAAAAACCTGCGGGGCACTATCGTTGGCGCGTCTCGGCTAGCCGAGCAGCGCCCTGAACTCGGCTGTCGTGTAGGTACGCTCTCCGGACGGCAGGAAGAGGGTGAAGACCTCACCCTCAAAGTCGTCCCACTGCGTGTTGAGCCTGCTGTACGCCGCGCCCATGGCGACGCAGTAGGGGTTGATGATGTTGAAGTAGTGGCCCATCCGAAGATACTCGCTGGGATACGCTAGAGACCAGTCATGGAGGCTGTTGGCGTTCTCCCACGTGAGCCGTCTGTCGGGGTGCTCCGCCACGTACCTGTTGTAGGTGGACTCCTCGCTCATCCAAGCGTCATTGACGGCCTTGTCATAGGCGCAACCCCACGCGAGGTTCTCGCCAATATCAAATATATTGGAGTGATGCACCAGCTTGGTCGAGACGTTGGTCTGTATGGCGGACTGGGCCATCAGGGTCGGCGTGAGCTTGAGCTCGGAAAGCCCGCGCGCCGCGCGGGCGGCGTTGGTCTGGTCCACTATCGTGAGCGCCTTGCGTATGTTGTCGAGGTGGAACGCGCTCTTGGGGTTGTCGGCGTCGACGAGCGTGTAGCCGGCCGCGGCGGTGTAGCCCTTCGCCTCGGCCTGGCTGGCGAGGGCCCCCACGTTGACGCCCAGGGACTCGAAGAGCCTCTGGCCGTTGGCATACTTTGAGGGCTTGCCGGGGTTCGAGCCGCCCGACGAGAAGCCCTCCGCGTAGAGCTTGACGCCCTCCCCCGACCAGCCGATCTTAGCCAGCCTGTCGTACTCGGCCTTGTCGGTGGTGTAGAGGTGCGTCCCCGCCGTGAGCCACCTGTTGTAGAGGCGGTAGACGGGGGCCTTCCCGCCGCTGTGGAGCGAGACGCCCTCCCGGCTCCAGCCACGGCCGGCGAGGCCGTCGTACTCGGCCTTGTCGGTGGTGTAGAGGTGCTCGCCCGACCAAGGGTTGTAGAGCCTCCAGACGCTGGCGCCGGAGGCCGGCGCCTCCCAGGCGGTGCCCTCGTCGCTCCAGCCCCTGCCCATGAGGTCCGTGCGCTCGCCGGAGTCCCTCGTGAAGAGGTGGTCGCCGTTCCACTGGTTGTAGAGGCGATAGATCCGCTGGGTGGTCGACGCCTGCGCCACCGTGGGCAACATGACCAGGGTGAGAAGCGCCAGCAGCATGGCAACGGTATGTAACGGTCTCTTTCTCATGATACCTCCCTTGGAATAGAACTGAACCTATGTTCAGATTATAAGCTCAGGGCCTAAGACTCAGGGGACGATTTCGCCGATGCGGTGATGTGGGCCAGACCGAGAGGATAGGGCTGGTTTTCGATCGGGCTCCGAGAGAAGCCACCCATAAGCTGAGGCTTCGTAAGTTCGTGTGGGTAGGTGGTTGCGTCATCGCCCCGACGATGTGGGCCTCACCGCCAGGGCGACGACACAGGAGTGTACACAAATCGGTGGAAATGACCCCCTCGGAGCCACTTTGGGGCATTTGTGTACACTGTTGCGACTCGCAAGGATCGTGCGAGCGACCGTGGGGACGCAGGAGTGTACACAAATCGGTGGAAATGACCCCCTCGGAGCCTTTTTGGGGCGTTTGTGTACACTGTTATGCTGTTGTGGACTGACGTGGGGACAGTCAGGAGTGTACACAAATGCCCCACTCTGCAACCGGCGACTCACGTAAAGACGCACTCTGGGGGTGTCGCCCTCACGGAAAGGCGCATTTTGCGTGTGGGCCTCACCAAAGTGCGCATTCTGCAACTCGGGCGGTTGCGCAGAGTGCGCTTTTCCGTGAGGGACCGCGCCTAGAATGCGCCTTTCCGTAGAGTGCGCTTTTCCTCACCTGCGCAAACGTGGAGCCACCTCACGCAAAGGCGCATTCTGCGCAGACGGCCTCACGTAAAGGCGCAGTCTGCACCCGGCACCTCACAGAAAACCGCACTCTGCGCCGGCGACGCCACCGCGACGAGGGCGCTCGGACCTGAGGCCCACGCCACCGGAGCGGTGACGCCACCACCTACCCATACGGGCTCACGAAGCCTCTCAGAAAAAGCGCATTTTACTAAAAAGTGCACTCTGGCTGCGGACTTGGGGGTCTGTTAGAACTTCGCTTCCCCCATGGACGATGACTTTCGTGCCCGAGAATCTGCGGGGTACTGCCGTAGCGACGTTTTCCCAGTTGGGGTCATCTCATAGTGCCCCAGAAATCTTCACGTTCTTCGGCTGGCTGTTCAGAGCCGTTTTAAGTGATTCATGTAGCGAACATGCGTCTATGCACCGAGCTTGTATATCAAAAGATTATCATATATGATATATCGACAGAAAGAACATACATGTTCGAGATTGACTACTACACCGACTCGTCTGGGTGCAGGCCGGTCGAGAAGTTCATCGACTCGCTCGGCGTCAAAATGAAGGCGAAGTTGTTCGGCAGGCTCGAGCTGCTTGAGGAGCATGGCAGCCAGCTGGGGATGCCGTATTCGAGGTACCTCGAGGACGGCATCTTCGAGTTGCGCATTGTGCAAGGAAGCGACATCATCCGGGTCATGTATTTCATCGCCGTCGGCGACAGGGTCATCTTGACCCACGGGTTTGTCAAGAAGACGCAAAGGACGCTCAGAAGCGAGATAGACAGGGCGAAATTCCTGCGGGAGGATTGGGGGAAGAGAAATGAGTGATTTCAGGAAGCATCTTGCCGACTCCATGGAAGACCCAAAGTTTGCGGCTGAGTGGGACGCTCAAGCGACGGAGCGCGAGATCATGCGGAAGGTCGCGCAGGCGAGGATCGACGCAGGCATATCCCAGAAGGAGCTTGCCGAGCGTTGCAACATGAGGCAGTCGAATCTTTCGCGGCTGGAGAACGGCAACGCCAACCCGTCGGTCGAGACCCTCGGGCGCATTGCCCACGGTCTTGGCAAGAGACTCGAGATCAGTTTCGTTTAGCGAAACTAAGCCCAAGATGAGGTGGGATGCACGCCGTCTGTAGGCTCAAGGGCGATAAGTCCACTTTTTCAGGGCACCACGGCGGGCCGGATTCGTGGGAGCGCTCAGACCGGGATGCCAGTGAGCAGACACGCAAGCTCGCTGGCATCCCACGGGAGAAACCACCGGTTGCCAACCTCGCCTGGCGGGCGGGTGGCGGCTGGAAACGGGGGCGACCAAGCGGGCCCGGAGGCGCGGCCTCGAGCGATGCTCCTGTGCCCACGTCGATGACAGGATCAGATGGTTGTGTCACGGTGGTGGGCATGCCATCGTTCCCGTCTACTATTCTGTACATGTTTACTCGCGACACATTAGAAAACGTGGCATGCCTCATGGGGAGGTGGCATGGACGCCATCTATTCGGCAACGGCACTACGCGACCATCCGTGTGAGGTGAAGCAGGCGGCACGCAGGGGTCTCGTGCGGATAACCGAAAACGGCGGCGCCACGTGTTCTGCTCAGAGGATGTATTCAAGCGCGAGATGGCCAGATGCTGCGGAGCAAGCGCTCTATGCGGAGCATGTTTCGCAGGTAATCCTACGTAGACGCATGGACGTTGAGGCGGGCAATTGCGTTGAGGGTATCGATGCGGCAAAGAGTGCTGTTGCGTTGAGACACTCGCCAGGATTGTCCGACCATGGCCAGGCTGATACTCACCAGCCCCTTTTTGGATGATGTCGCGCGTCTACGTACATGGAGTCGTCTCTCAACGCCGAGTGAGGTGAGCTGCCGATATCCGCAGCGTTCCCGTCCTCGCCATCCTTTATGTCTTCCAGATGCTTACGCTTCTGAGCTCGTAGCTCTTCGCATGCCGTGAGATGGAGTACTCGAAGGGTGTCCCGTCCCCCAGAAATCCAACCTGCTCGACTTCTAGGAGGGGAGTTGTCTTACTGACGCTCAGACACTCCATCTCTTGGTGAGAGGGGAGCACCGCCCTAATGGTGCGATGTGCACTGCTGATCACAAGACCCAAGTCGTTCCTAATGAACCCATAGATGGAGGTCTCGACGTCTCTCATTCTGAGGTTGGGGATGACATTGATGGGCATGTGGGTGTACTCGATCACGTGCGGCTCCCCGTCGAGCGTGCGTACGCGCACGATACGGTAGGCAAACTCGTCAGCCTCCATCCGGAGTAGCGATGCGATCCTCTTGTCAGGGTGTGCAACAGTAAAGTCGATGACGCGCGTCCCCACCCGCTCGCTGCCGTGCTCGGCAGTGAAGCCTGCCATCTGGCTGGATAGGTCCACAGTCCGTGCGTCGAGGGGTTCCTTGACGACATCGAGCACATAGGTGCCGGCACCACGACGCCTAGAGACGAGTCCCTGGTTGGTGAGCGCGTCCATGGCTTTGTTGATGGTGGTCTTGCTCACCTCGTAGAGGTCGCAGAGCTCCTCGGTCGAGGGGAGCTGCTTGTTGGGCAGGTACTCGCCGGTCTCTATCTTCTGTCGAATATCGTTTGCGACAAGCTCGTATTTAAGCATCCTACTCCCGTATGTCAGAACGTAGCCGTCAGACCTAAGGAGACCCTGAGCGAATCAGGCCCAAGAGGCCACGAGACCGCCTCTCTGTAGGGTGGAGTGATCCTGCAGCTGGCTAAGCTGGTTCACTCAGCGCCTTCCTAAGCTCATAGTCTGCCACAAGCGTGCGTACCTCTTTGCCACCGCGTTGCGAGATCATCCTGTCGTCAGGTCCATGGGGACCCGTGATCTGACGGTTGCTGTTCACCGACGCGGGATCGTACTCTTTCCAGCAGGGCTGGCAGGCCACTTGCTCTGCGCTGACCCTCCAGCAAAAATTTTAGAAAAATACCTTGACTATGGTAGATAAGTCGTATACGGTACTTATAAAGACATTGATATAATAACTAAAAAGCATTTCTTTTTGTTCCTATATATTGGTATGGTCGTGGATGCAATGAAGGGTCTGATGTGCATGGCAGCAAGCAAACTCCCAAACGACTTCTTCCTTGGCGCGGCGATGAGCGGTCCTCAGACCGAGGGTGCCTGGCAGCGCTTCGGCAAGATCGAGAACTTGTGGGACACGTGGTCGAACGAGTGCATCGAGGCGTTCTGGAACCGCGTCGGCTCCTATGGGGGAAACGACTTCACCTCTCGCTATGTGGAAGACTTCCGCCTCCTGCGCTCGCTCGGACTCGACTCGGTGAGGACGTCCATCCAGTGGTCGCGCCTCATGGACGCCAACGGTAGACTCAACCTAAATGGTGCGCGCTATTATCACGACATGTTCGTGGCCGCGCGCGACGCTGGGATCGAGCTCTTCGTGAACCTCTACCACTTTGACATGCCAAGCTACCTCTTCTTCCGCGGTGGATGGGAGAGCCGTGAGGTCATCGAGGCGTTTGCCGCCTACGCCCGCGCGGCGTTTCTTGAGTTTGGTCAAGAGGTCAAGTACTGGTTCACCTTCAACGAGCCCATTGTGGAGCCTCAGCAGCGCTTCACCCATGGGGTCTGGTATCCCTGCGAGCACGACTTTGCGCGCGCCCGCAGGGTGCAGTACGGCATCTCGCTCGCGCACGCGCTGGCTTGTGATGTCTTTCGTGAGCTCCAGGGCAGGGGCGACCTTTGCCAGGATGCCAGGATAGGGCTCATCAACTGTTTCACTCCGCCCTATACCAAGGAGGGTCCCAGTGCCGCCGACCTCGAGGCCGTGCGCATGACGGACGGTCTTGATAATCGCTGGTGGCTCGACCTGGTGACTAAGGGGACGCTGCCCCAGGACGTTATCGACACGCTCTCTAGTCGTGGGATCGAGCTTCCCAAGAGGGCTGGTGACGACCAGATGCTGGCGCGGGGCATCGTCGACTGGCTCGGATTCAACTACTACCACCCCGCCCGCGTCCAAGCGCCCGCCAGGGACACTGACGAGTACGGCAACCCTGTCTTCGCTGAGGAGTACGTCTTCCCAGGTGCTGTCATGAACGAGTCGCGCGGTTGGGAGATATACCCCAAGGGCATCTACGACTTCGCGATGACGATGTGTGACGACTACCCCGACCTCGAGTGGTATGTCTCCGAGAACGGTATCGGCATAGAGGGAGAGGACGCCTTCAAGGACGAGAGCGGCACCATACAGGATGACTACCGCATTGACTTCGTGCGTCAGCACCTGGTGTGGGTGGCCAAGGCCATCGAGGAGGGCGCAAAGTGCCGCGGCTATCACTACTGGGGCGTCATCGACTGCTGGTCCTGGACGAACGCCTACAAGAACCGCTACGGGTTCGTTGAGGTGAACCTCTCTGACAACTACAGCCGACATCTCAAGAGGTCGGCCGAGTGGCTTCGCGGGCTTGCCACGACTCATGAGCTTGTCTAGGTGGAGACGCCAGTCTCCTGATACAGGTCGTAAAGGCAGCGTGTAAGGAAAGGAAGGCACATGACAGAAGAAACCCTAGAAGAGAAGGCGACACTCCTCGACAGATTTGCCGAGGTGTCGGCGAAGGTCGGCAACCAGGTCCACCTGAGGTCCTTGCGTGACGCGTTTGCGACGATGACCCCCATCTACATCCTCGCGGGCATCGCCGTCCTCATTAACAACGTGTTCTTCCCGCTGTTCCTCAAAGACGCCGCGCTGAAGTCCGTCCAATACTGGGGAACGTCGATAGCCCTTGGTACGCTTAACTTCTCTGCGGTCATCCTTGCGGGCCTGATAGGCTACTGCCTAGCGCGCAACAAGCGTTTCGAGAACGCTATCGCGTGCGTGATCATCGGCATCTCGTCGCTTGTCGTCATGATGCCCCAGGTCGTGACGGTCACCCTTGACGTTGAAGCAAAGACTACCGCCTCTGTGGGCAACGCGTTCGTGACGAACAATACGGGTACGAACGGCTTGTTCGCGGCCATCATCATAGGTCTTCTCGCGACGACGCTCTTCATCAGGCTCTCGAGCGTCGAGCGCCTCAAGGTCAGGCTCGGCGAGGGCGTGCCCCCTGCGGTTGCGGAATCCTTCAATGTCATGATTCCCATGATGTTGACGCTTTCAGTCTTTGCCCTAGTTTCGGCCCTGCTCTTTGGCCTTTTCGCGACCGATCTTTTGGCCATCATCGCTGCAGGCGTCGCCGCACCCCTGAAGGGCATCATGAACGCGGGTCCCTGGGCGGTCATCGTGATCTACACCTTCGCGAACCTCCTGTTCTGCCTTGGCATCCATCAGTCAACCATCTCTGGCGTGCTTGCCGAGCCCATCCTTACGGTCCTTATCGTCGACAACATGGCAACCTTTGCGAGCGGTGGGCCCATTCCCGCCGATCACTACATGAATATGCAGATAGTCAACTCCTTTGCGCTCATCGGTGGCTCCGGCTGCACCCTGGCGCTCTTGCTCGACACCTTCATCTTCTCCAAGAACAGGGTCTCCAAGGACGTTGCGAAGCTCTCTATCCTGCCCGGTATCTTCAACATCAACGAGCCCGTCATCTATGGCTACCCCATCGTGTTCAACCTCTCCCTGATGGTCCCGTTCGTCCTTGTGCCGGACATCCTGATCGCCGCGACCTATGGCCTCACCTGCGCGGGTATCATCTCGCCCTGCGTCGTGCAAGTCCCTTGGACGACGCCTGCCGTCCTCAGCGCGCTGTTTGCAACTGCGGGCGACTGGCGCGCAGCCGTGTGGCAGGTCATCGAGATCGCCCTTGCGATGGCCGTCTACCTGCCGTTCATGAGGGTCTCCGAGAAGGCCCAGGCCAAGCAAGCCGAGGCCTATGCAGTGGAAGATGGCTCCGAGGGCTAGCTTCCCCTCCTGCGGTGTTCGTCGGCGGGGGTGGGCATCCCCCGTCCGTGCGATAGCGGTGTTTTCGCTCACACAGTCCGAGCTCGTTTTACGCAAAGAAAGGAACGTGGTGTCATGAAGATCATGCTCGCCTGCAATGCCGGTATGTCGACCAGCCTCCTTGTCCAGAGGATGCGCAAGGAGGCGGTGGCCCAGGGCCTCGACGCGACCATCGATGCCAACCCTCTCAACAAGGCCCTCGAGAAGATAGGCGACGGCTACGACGTCCTCCTTCTGGGGCCCCAGATCTCCTATGCGAAGAAGGATGCCGAGGAGGCAGTCGAGGGCAAGATCCCCGTGCTCGTCATTCCCATGGCGGACTACGGTCGCATGAATGCCAAGAAGATCATCGCTGATGCCGTTAAGGCAACCGGGAGGGGGTAGGACGTGGCAGAGGACAGGGAAGTCGTCCCTGACGATGGTATGGACCCGATGGAGGAAGCGTGCTTTGGCATCATCTCCACTGTGGGCGCTGCTAAGTCCAGCTTCATAGAAGCCATCAAGTTGGCCAAACAGGGCGACTTCGATGAGGCGCGTACGCTCGTGAGAAAGGGCAATGACATGTTCCTCCAGGGTCACGAGACGCATATGTCGCTGCTTCAGGAAGATGCCGCCACGATGGGGAGCATCAAGCTCTCGCTGTTGCTCGTGCACTCCGAGGACCAGCTTATGCAGGCTGAGACCTTCCGCATCCTTGCTGACGAGTTCATCGACCTATACCAGAGGATCGGCTAGCGCCAAGGGTGCGTTACGCCGGGACCCGGACCATCGGGACCCAGACGCGCTCAGGCGCACGGTGGGGTTTTCGATTAGCGCACATCACAATTTGCGATGTGCGCTAATTTTTTGACAACTGGGAAAACGTGGCGTCAGTGTACAGCGCATGCTCCCGTGTGCACTGATGCTTCTGAAACGCAGGCGCAGCGGGTACCAAGAGAGGGACAATACGGCGTGCGTGAGTGGCACGACATGCGGGGGTGTGCCCTCTCGCACGAGGGCGGGCGTGGCGATGTCCCGACCCAACCCGACCCAGGGCCATACCCGCAACGAATGGCAAGGAGCTTCCCCATGGCGCTTCGCAAGACCACGGACACGAATGACCGCGCTACCATTAGGCGCACCCTCCACTACTTCTGGTGGGTAACCAAGCAGAGGCCCGGCGCCTTCGCACTTTCCATCATCAGCTCCGTTGGCTACATTGCCTTGCTCACCTTTGCCAACACCTACGTGATGGGTCGTATCGTTGACCGCGTGCAGGCGTCGCCGGTCGCCGCAGACCAGGTGTTTTCGGTGTTCGGACCTTATATCCTGGCGCTGCTCGTCGTGAACGTGGTAGGTCAGACCCTCTCGAAGCTGCAGGACTACTCTGTCTACCGACTCGAGATCAACGCTAACTACCAGCTTTCGCGTCTGTGCTTTGACACACTCTCAAACCAGTCGATGACCTTCCATAACAGCCGTTTTGGTGGGAGCCTCGTGAGCCAGACCTCGCGCTTCGTCTCGGGGTACTCGGGCCTCGTGGACGTCCTCACCTATGCGCTCTGGCCCACGGTCGCCTCGGTCGTTCTTACCATCGCCATACTTGCGCCCATCGCGCCGAGCTTCGTGGCCATTCTCTGCGCCATGCTCGTGCTCTATGTGGTTCTGGCCTATCGCATGTACAAGAGGATCCTCGTGCTCGCCTCCGATGCCTCCAACGCCCAGAACAAGCTTTCGGGCGTGCTCTCCGATGCCGTCACGAACATCCTCGCCGTGAAGACCTACGGTCGCGAGGACTTCGAGCGCGAAACCTTCACGCGGGCGGATCGCGATGCCATGGCGGCGGAGAACCGCAACATGCGCGCCACCATGAGGCGGGGGTTCACCACCTCCTTCCTCATCACAATCATCATGTTCATCGTCTCGATCTTCGTCTCGGGCGGTAATGCCTGGTTCGGCATCAGTGCGGGTACGCTCGTCATGATGTTCACATACACCTATCACCTCACGATGAACTTCAACTACTTTAACTCCATGATGGCACGCATCAACCATGCCCTGGGAGATGCGGCCGAGATGACGCGCGTGCTCGACGAGCCCACGCTCGTGGCGGATGACGAGGGAGCTCAGCCGCTGGTCGTGCGCGAGGGCACCATCGACTTTGAGCACATAGGCTTTCGCTACCCCGACGCGCAGGAGGATGATAGGGTCTTTTCTGACCTCAACTTGCACATACCAGCGGGCCAGCGCGTGGGGTTGGTGGGGCGCTCGGGTTCTGGCAAAACGACGCTCACCAAGTTGCTGCTGCGTCTGGATGACGTGCAGGAGGGCCAGGTGCTCGTGGACGGTCAGGACGTGAGCCACTGCACCCAGCAGTCCCTTCGCCAGCAGGTCGCCTACGTGCCTCAGGAGGCACTGCTCTTTCACCGCACGATTCGCGAGAACATCGCCTATGGCAGGCCAGCTGCGAGTGAGGACGAGATTCGCTCCGCGGCCGTCAGGGCCAACGCCCTCGAGTTCATAGAGCGCCTGCCCCAGGGCTTCGACACCCTTGTGGGCGAGAGGGGCGTCAAGCTCTCGGGAGGACAGCGCCAGCGCGTGGCCATCGCCCGTGCCATCCTGGTGGATGCCCCGATCCTGGTTCTGGACGAGGCGACCTCGGCTCTTGACTCCGAGTCCGAGGCGCTCGTGCAGGGCGCGCTCGAGAACCTCATGCACGGACGCACGGCCATCGTGGTCGCGCACCGCCTGTCTACGGTGGCCTCGCTCGACCGCATCGTGGTCCTCTCGCACGGCAGGGTCGTAGAGGACGGTACACATCATGAACTCGTCGAGGCGGGCGGAGAGGATGCCGGCCTTTGGGATCGTCAGACCGGCGGCTTTCTTGAGGGTGCGGGTGCGAGCGAGGGGTAGGGTTGCCCGCAGGCGCGGAACTCAGAGGAGCGGACGTCATCGAGCAACCGCCCGCCAGATTCTGGGGTACCTTCGAAATGAGCTCAACTGGGCAAACGCTGCCGAGCAACCGCCCGCCAGATTCTGGGGCACTAAGCTCCCCACGAGCCTCGCCCTCCCTGCGCCGCCCCCCGCCCCGCGCGAGCCGTGCGGTTCAACTCATAGTTCAACCGAGCGTTACGTGAGGATACCGTGACCCCATACTTTATTGAACTTATCTATTGAACTTTAGCCAATCAATGCTATTCTCATGAACTGGGTTGAACTTCCCAACAGTGAACGGACGATATTGAACTTCTAGGAGGTGCCACATGGCTCACGTAACTCAAACGACATTTGCTACAAGACTGAAGGAAACCATGGAAGAGCGGAGCCTCAAGCAGGTTGATCTCGTGCAGCTTGCCTCAGAGCGCGGTCACAAGCTGGGGAAAAGCCAGCTCTCGCAGTACCTGAGTGGCAAGACCGAGCCAAGGCCCGAGATGCTCAACGTCCTGTCCGAACTGCTCGGGGTGTCCATAGACAGGCTGAGCGTCACCGCGCCCGAGGCGTCCATCCCGAAGGTCCCCGCAGAGGGTGCCGTGTTTGCCCACGATGCGACGCGCGCCAGGGACAGGAGGCCCACCCAGGCAATCAGGCGCAGCGGCACGGGGAAGGGCAGGGTCATACGCACGTTCAGGAAGTCCTCTAAGCTTGATAGCGTCCTCTACGACGTGCGGGGTCCCGTCCTCGACGAGGCTACCCGCATGGAGGACGAGGGCGAGCACATTATCAAGCTCAACATCGGCAATCCCGCGCCCTTTGGCTTTCGCACCCCCGACGAGGTTGTGCGCGACATGCAGAGGCAGCTCGTGAACTGCGAGGGCTACTCGTCGAGCCGCGGCCTCTTCTCGGCGCGCAAGGCTATCATGCAGTACGACCAGCTCAAGGGTATCCCCAACGTGGACGTGGACGACATCTACACCGGAAACGGCGCCTCAGAGCTCATCAACCTCGCAATGTCGGCGTTTCTCGACGACGGAGATGAACTTCTGGTTCCCTCCCCGGACTACCCGCTGTGGACCGCCTGCGCGACGCTTGCCGGAGGAGAGGTCGTTCACTACGTCTGCGACGAGCAGCAGGACTGGTATCCCGACCTCGAGGACATCCGCTCCAAGGTTACGCCGCGTACCAAGGGCATTGTTATCATCAACCCCAACAATCCCACGGGCTCCCTCTACCCGCGTGCGGTCCTGCAGGAGATCGTCGAGGTAGCCCGTGAGCACCACCTCGTGATCTTCTCGGACGAGATGTACGACCGTCTGGTCATGGACGGGCAGGAGCACGTCTCGATCGCGAGCCTCGCTCCCGACCTCTTCTGCGTCACGTTCAACGGCCTCTCGAAGTCGCACATGATAGCGGGCTACCGTATCGGCTGGATGAGCCTCTCGGGAAACAAGCGCATCGCGAGAGACTACATCGACGGCATCAACATGCTCTCTAACATGCGTCTTTGCTCCAATGTTCCCGCCCAGTCCATCGTCCAGACCTGCCTTGGGGGCCATCAGCGCGTCAAGGACTACCTGGTGCCTGGCGGGCGCGTCTACAACCAGCGCGAGTATGCATACGATCGCCTCTCGAGGATGGAGGGCGTCACGGTCGTAAAGCCGCAGGCGGGGTTCTATATCTTTCCGAGGCTCGATCCCGAGCGCTTCCATATCACGGATGATGATCAGTTCGCGCTTGACCTGCTCAAGGACAAGCACGTGCTCATCGTGGGTGGCAAGGGCTTCAACTGGGAGACGCCCGGTTACTTTCGCATCGTCTACCTGCCGCGCATGCACACGCTGCAGGATGCCCTCGATGCGATCGAGGACTTCTTGAGCTACTATCATCAGTAGGTTAGCGAGGATCGCGTGTCTGGCGCTGGGCAGGCACGTGCATATGGCAGGCGCTCACGACGGCTTCCCTGTGAGGAGGGCTCATGCTCAAGGCGAACTATCACACCCATACCGTGCTCTGCGATGGCAAGAACACCGCCGAGGAGATGGTCAAGCGCGCGCTGGACCTTGGCTTTGAGCACCTGGGCTTCTCTGGCCACATGGATCCGGGCGTCCACATGGACTGGCCCATCTACGTGGCAGAGGTTAGGCGCCTGCAAGGGATCTATGGGGAGAGGCTCGATATCCTCATGGGCGTCGAGCTCGATATCGTCTACGATCCCTCCTGCTGCCCTGAGGCGGAGTACGTGATCGGATCGACGCACTTTCTGCCCACAGACAAGGGTCTCATGGCCGTGGACTGGACGTATGAGGTGTTGCAGCAGCTCTGTCTTGAGTCCTTTGGCGGTGACTGGTACGCGCTCGCTCGCGCCTACTATGAGCTCGAGGCGCAGGTGTATGACCGCACGCACTGTAGCTTCGTGGGGCACTTTGACCTCGTGACGCGCTTCAACGACCGAGCGCACGACTTCGACGAGACCGACCCACGCTACACGGGTCCAGCCCTTGAGGCCATGAAGCACTTGGTGGAGCAGGGCGTGCCCTTCGAGATCAACTGCGGTGGCGTGAACAGGGGACGCAAGGCCGAGCTCTATCCGCGCCATGAGCTGCTTCATGCGCTGCATGACTTTGGCGGGGAGATTCTCATCAACTCTGACGCGCACCAGGCCGAGAAGCTGGACGGCGGCTTCGATGTGGCGATCGCGACGGCCATCGAGTGCGGCTTCACGCATGTGAACATCCTTGCGCACGACCTAGTAGGTGGCGTCGAGTTCAGACAGCTCGCACTCGACGCGCTGTAGTGCCTGCGCTCGTCCCGTTTGCGCAGCCAGTTCCTGCGGCGGCTCCGCTCCTCTCAGCTGGCAAATATGTTCTTGATGGTGTCATCCCTTCTCCCTCAGCCGCGACCCCCTTTCTGAGATGCTGCTACGCTAGTATCGTCCATGCAGGTCTCTAAGGTGAGCAGGTCTTGAGGAGGAGTCGCTTGGTGGACAAAACGGACATGACGGGCGGTCAGAGCCCGATCGATGCCGATGATCCCATCTTCGGCGGGCGCCGCGACGAGTTTGTGACCATGCTTGATGACTTCATGGGCAGGGTCTCGGCCATTCGCGCGAGGCTTAAGGCCGAGCGGGGAGAGGACCCCGTGGAGCATTGCCTGGGCAGGGTCAAGAGTGCGGCGAGTCTGCATGAGAAGTGTCAGCGCAAGGGCCTGCCCGAGACCCCTGAGGCAGCCTTCGAGCACGTCCGCGACATCATCGGTATCCGCGTGGTCTGTGCCTTTCTGAACGACGTTTACTTGATGCGTGACAGCATCGTCGAGCTGCCGGGTGTCGAGGTCGCGTGCGAGAAGGACTACATCCGTCATGTGAAGCCCAACGGCTACCGTAGCCTGCATCTGGTGCTCTTGGTGGACGGCAGGACCTACATTGAGGTGCAGATCAGGACGATCTCGCAGGATACCTGGGCGGCTCTCGAGCATCAGATGAAGTACAAGCACGAGATCGCAGGTGATGTGTCGCTCATAACCGCCGAGCTCAAGCGTTGTGCTGATGAGCTTGCCTCGACGGACATCTCGATGCAGACGATTCGTGACATGATTCGCGGCACCATCCCGCGCGATGTTGTTGCAGTGAGGGAGGACGGGCAATGAAGATCTTGGTCGCAGAGGACACACGCGACCTCAACCGTGCCCTTGAGGTGATACTCGAGCAGAGCGGCTATGAGGTGACCTGTGTCTTTGACGGGCGGGAGGCACTCGACAGGGCGCTCTCGCAGAGCTTTGACGGCATCATCCTCGACATCATGATGCCCAAGATGGACGGCCTCGAGGCCCTGCGCGAGATGCGCGGGCGTGGTATCGTGGCGCCCGTCCTCTTGCTTACGGCGAAGGCCGAGGTGGACGATCGCGTGGTTGGCCTTGACGCCGGGGCTGACGACTATCTTCCCAAGCCCTTCGCGATGAAGGAGCTTCTTGCCCGCGTACGCGCCTTGTGCAAGCGTCGCTCGGGCTATTCTGACGCCGACCTCAGCTTTGGGGACATTCGCTTGCGCGCTGACACCTTTGAGCTTGCCTGTGAGAACACGGTGCGCCTCTCCGTGAAAGAGCTGGAGCTCATGCAGCTCCTGATACGGAATGCCGACCATCCCCTGGCATCTGAGTTCGTGTTGGGCCGGATCTGGGAGGATGATCGCTCGGCGACGGGGGAGACGCTCGCCCTCTATGTTTCCTACCTTAGGGCCAAGCTCAAGGCAGTGGCATCAACGCTTGCGGTGATGGTGAACGACGAGGGTGGTATTCGGCTCGTTGCCCGCGAGGTTGCCGTGCGTTGACGGACCCTGAGGGCAAGTACTCACGCGCACACGGGGGGAGCAGGTCATGGGGGCCACGTCCATACAACGCCTACGTACGAAGTTCATCGCGGTCATGCTGGGTGCGTTCTTCTTGACCATGCTCCTTATAGCGCTGCTCGTCAATGGGGCGTACGTCAGCCTTGCGCAGGCGCGGATGAACAGCACTTTGCAGTCCATCATCGAGAACAATGGCCAGCTTCCCGTGATCGACGTGGACAACCTGGCTCCTAGCAGCGGGCTTGGTTTGCGCTATTTCGTCGTGACGCTGCGTGCTGACGGTACGTTCGAGGAGCTTCGCAATGACAGCGACAAGTCAATAGATCGACAGCACGCCCAGGAACTGGCCAGGAAAGCCGCCTCTTCCATCTTTACGTCGGGATCGATCGACAACTACTACTATAAGGTTTCAGACTCCCCAACCGCAGATGGTAGGAAGGTCATAGCCTTCATGAACGGTTCTGTCGAGCTGGAAGAGGGCAGGCAGGTCATGGGCTATACCCTCGTCTTTCTGGGCGTGGGGTTGCTCCTTGCCTTCGTGCTCGTGTGGTTTATCTCCATGCGGGCCATCAGGCCCGAGATTGAGGCGGCACGGCGCCAGAGCGAGTTCATCACCAACGCGAGTCACGAGCTCAAGACCCCGCTCGCCGTCATACGTGCCAATACTGAGCTGAGCGAGACCATCCAGGGCGAGAGCGAGTGGAGCCAGTCCACGCTCCGGCAGGTCGACTACCTCGATGGTCTCGTGAAAAACCTCGTAGAGTTTTCCCGTTCCAACGAGGTCGAGGACGAGAGCGAGGGCGAGGCCAAGGAGCTTGACGTCTCTGCCATTGTCGCGTCGGCGGCCTCGCCATTCGAGTCACTGGCACAGAGCCGGGACGTGACCCTTGACATAGCTGTGGACGCGGGAGTTCGCCTGGCTGTGAGCGAGGGGAAGCTTCGCCAGCTCGTCCGCCTTCTCGTTGACAACGCGGTCAAGTACTGCGACGGTGGCGGCAAGGTGTCGGTGCGCGCCAGACAGGTGCGGCAGATAGGGATACCCTATATTCGTAGGCAGGGGGTCCGCATCGTGGTCTCGAACAGCTATGCCAAGGGCAAGGACGTGGACTACGAGCGGCTCTTTGAGCGCTTCTACCGAGGCGACAAGGCCCACTCGAACCAGGGTGGCTACGGCATCGGCCTCTCCGTTGCCCAGCGCATCTGCGAGGAGGCGGGGGGCTCCATCAAGGCGATGTGGAAGGACGGCATCGTCAGCTTCGTCTGCCTGCTGTACTGACGATGCCGCCCGCGTGCCATCGCCCGTGAGGGCTGGTCGTGGCGTTACTGTACGCTGAACGTGGTGTCACCGATGGTGACGGAACTCACCTCACTTGCGTCGATGATCCTGGGCAGGAAGCTGGACTTCTCGACCCGCGTGCTGTTCTGGTCGTCGGGCCCGGTGCTACCGCCCCCAAGGTCTCTGAACGTGATCGTACTGCCGTCGCGCAGGGTGACCGTGACCATGCCCAGGTTCATGAGCTGGTCCATACGCGCCTCGAGCTCTGGGGGCATCTGCCCGCTGGGTGCGTCGGGAAGGTTCGCCGCCTCGTGCACGGTGTAGCTCAGCGAGAGCGCGATAGGCGAGATGGACAGCTTGTCCATGGTGGCCTTAAGCCCGTTGATGGAGAAGACCTGGCCGCTTGGGATCTCGACAGCCGCGTCCTCGTAGTTCATCTTGAACTTGAGGTTCCAGTGCCCCGAGACGATCGGCTCGGGCTGGGTTGACTCGCTATCAAAGACGCAGAGGTCGGTGAAGCTGGCGTAGGCGGTCTGGCCCACGATGCTTGCGCCATGGGTTGACATCTCCTCGACGTACTGGATTGAGTTGTCGGAGGGGTCGCTGTCATAGAAGTGGCTGCCTCCGCCGGCTCCCCAGATACCATAGATCCACGTGGTCTGGTCACCGAACATAAGGGGCAGGTTTCCGTACTCGTCGGCCTTGACCTCCGTTATGGGCTTCCCGTCATCCCTTGAGATGCTGTAGACGATGACGTAGTTCTGTGCGTCTCCGATGACGGCGTCTGCGGTGATGGTCACCCCATTGGCGTGTGCGCTCGCGCCGATGGGCCTGCCTATCTTACTCACGACCTCGGTGTTGGCGGGCGCCCCGTTGAAGACGTCATCCACGAGGCCGAGCACGCCTATGCGCACACCGCTCGCGTAGGCGATGCCACCCGCTCCCAAGGCTGCCGCGAGGACGACCGCCGCCACGGCAGCGGCGATGCGCCAGGCGGGCCACTTCCTCCCGAAGTGTAGGATCTGTGCCTTGTTCTTGCCTGTGCCTGTCATGCCATCCGCCTCCTTCTCGAGCTTGCCTGCCATCCTCGCCTTCGCACCGTCCGAGAAGGACAGCTTGCCCATCGCGGACGTGTAGGTGGCCTTGAGTCTCTCCTCGGGTCTCCCTTCCACTTCGAGCGTCTTGTCCGTCACGTCATCCATGATGTCCTCCTTACCCTGTCCTCAACAGTCTCCTTGTTCTGCCAAGCGTGTCCGCAAGAGCTTCCGTGCCCTGCTCAGGCGTTTTGTGGCTGCAGCCTCGCTCACGCCGGTCATTCGCGCTATTTCCCGTAAGGGCAGCTCCTCGAAGTAGTGCAGGTGGATGACCTCCCGGTACTGGTCCGGCAGTTCGCGCAGGACCCTGAGCAGATCAGCCTCCTCGTCGAGAAGCCCCTGGAACGTGGGGTCGCCCTCTGTCGCCGGCTCCCGTGCGCCCTCCAAGGTCGTGTCTTTGCGCCTCGCTGCGCGCAGCTGATCCTTGCAGGCATTCGCCGTCGTGCGGATGACCCAGGCCCGCTCGTGCTCGTCGCTCACGAAGGAGGGTCGCGCTGTCAGCAGCTTGAGCAGGACGTCCTGACAGATGTCCTCCGCGTCGTGCGTCGAGCGTAGGTAGCTGTAGCTCAGCCGCAGTATGGAGTCCGAGTACAGCCGCACCAGGCGCTCGACCTCGCCTGCCGTCGTCCCGCCCGCCTCGCCCGTGGTCTTGTGCATGCCCTCCTCCTCTCTGCCCTCTGACTACAATACGATCCAGGGTGAGGAACCTGACGCGGCCCTTCGTCTGCGCTCGAAGGTCTGCCGTCCACCGTCTTGGTCCTGCAGGCGACCCGTTTCGTCTATGATGGGGAGGTACTGGTAGGGGCAGAGGCGCGCCGCAGCCTCCCTTCGCGAAGGGTGATGCATGATAACCATCGGTCACTTTCTGGAGATCCTCTTCCAGAGTCCCTTTCTTGTCGTCGTCATGGTCCTCATCTTGGGGTCCATCTTCGTGAATGGCTCCACGGACGCCGCTAACGCCATCGCGGAACCGGTGGGCACCCGCTCGATCGGGGTGGGCGAGGCCATCGTCATGAGCGTTATCTGTAACTTCATCGGCCTGGTGGGCATGACCCTCATCTCTACGGCAGTCGCGGACACCATGAGCGGCATGGTCGACTTTGGCGGAGACACCCACGCCGCGCTCATCGCCCTGGCGGCCGCGACCGTGGCCATCGTGGGCTGGGGTGTTGGTGCCTGGATCTTTGGTATCCCCACGTCGGAAAGCCATGCGCTCATCGCGGGGCTGACGGGCGCCGCCCTTGCCGTCTCGGGGGGCCTTGAGGGCGTTAACATGGGGGAGTGGGCAAAGGTCATCTATGGCCTCGTGCTCTCGACTGTCTTGGGCTATGCGGCGGGCTGGGCTATCGCGAAGGTCATACCAATTTTGTGCCGCAACGCCGACCGACGACGCGCCAACGACTTCTTCGGGCGCATGCAGGTACTTGGCGCCGCAGGCGTCGCCCTCATGCACGGTGCTCAGGACGGCCAGAAGTTCATGTCCACGGCGATGATGGCCATCATCCTCGCCACCGGCTCGACCAACATGGCAAACGTCGAGTTTCCCCTGTGGATCATGGTGCTCTGTGCCGGCGTCATGGCCATAGGCACTGCCGTGGGTGGCAAGAAGATCATCAAGACGGTGGGCATGAGCATGGTGCGCCTTGACAAGTACCAGGGCTTCGCCGCGTCCATCAGCGCCACGGCGTCGCTGCTCATCGCCACGCTCACGGGCCTGCCCGTCTCTACCACCCACACCAAGACCGCAGCCATCATGGGTGCGGGCGCCGCCGAGAACGTCCGCTCCGTGAACTGGGCCATCGCCAAGGACATGGTCTTTACCTGGGTCTTCACCTTCCCGGGCTGCGGGCTTATCGGCTACGTCTTGGCGAGGCTCTTCCTGCTCGTGTTCTAGGCGGTATTTCTCGGGCCCCATCCCGCGCTCGGGGGCGCGCCCGTCCGTAAGAGACCAGAGAGAAAAGAGAGGTACATGGCTCGCGCAAAGAAGGAAGATCCGTTTTACGCCCTTTTTAGGGACTTCTCCCAGGAGATTCTCGACGCATCCAAGGACTATGTGAAGTTCGTCGAGGGCTACCCGGAGACCATAACGATGATCCCCGGGATGAAGCTCCACGAGTCGCGTGCCGACGCGCACGTACGCAAGATCATGAAGGAGCTGTACACCTCGTTCATCACGCCATTCGATCGCGACGACATCTCGGACCTTGCCCTCAAGATGGATGACATCGTAGACTACATGGAGGGTGTCTGCACGGGGCTCGACCTCTTTAACATGAGCTCCACCCGCATTGAGGCGCGCGAGATGGCCGAGCTCACTCACCAGGCCATCGTGGAGCTCAACCTCATGTTTGATCGCTTGGCCGACTACAAGAAGGACCCCATCGTGCGCGAGAAGGCCATCGCAGTCGGCGAGATCGAGGACCAGGGGGATGACGTCTACGAGCAAGGCATGCACCGACTCTTCCACGATGACACGCTCGATGAGGCGCGCCGCGGCCACATTGTTGGCTGGATGCGCGTCTTCGATCGTATGGAGGCCTCGCTCGACGCCTGCGATGCCACTGCCGGCGTCGTGCGCTCCGTGATCATGAAGAGCGCGTAGGCCACCTGGTGCCGGATGCGGGCCGCTCGGCGCTCTAGGGGTGTATCAGTCCTCGTGTGGCACCCTTGCCTGCTGGCGAGAGCGCTGTCCTTACTGTCCTGCGGCCGCGCACTGACAAGACAGCTATCTTGTCAGTGGGCGGAGAAACTGCCATACTAGGTCCAGGTCCGACGTCGACGCAAGCTCGTATGGGGGTGGCGCTGTCGTAGCCGGACGAGGCAGAGCGACCAGGGAGGGGAGGGACTTGGTGGAGACCTACACGCGCACGCCTCTGGAGGAGGCCAGCTACCAGGAGGCCCTCGAGCGTTACCACAGGGATGGTGGTCCCGTGCCGCATGAGTTCCCTGAGGGCTTCGAGTCTCTGTCCGAGCGCGTCCGCGCCCTCAAGCGCGAGCGGGACGCCGTAGTCCTTGCCCACTACTACGTGCCTGCCGAAGTCCAGGCGCTCGCTGATTACGTGGGTGACTCATTCTACCTGGCACGCCTTGCGTGCACGCTCGAGGCGAGGGTCATCGTGCTCTGCGGCGTCTCCTTCATGGGTCAGAGCGTGAAGCTCCTGAACCCCTCGCGCACCGTGCTCGCGCCAGAGCCGCTGGCAGACTGTCCCATGGCACATATGGTGCGCAGGCAGGACGTGGACATGGCGCGCGAGCGCTTTGGCGATGACCTGGCCGTCGTCTGCTATGTCAACTCCACGGCCGAGATCAAGGCCTGGTCGGATGTGTGCGTGACCTCCTCGAACGCTGTCAAGGTGGTTCGCGAGCTGCCGCAGGGGCACATCCTCTTCATTCCGGACAAGAACCTCGGACGCTATATTGCACGACAGGTCCCCGAGAAGCACTTCATCCTGAACGATGGCTTCTGCCCCGTTCACCAGGGGCTCGACTTGGGAGAGATCCATCTGCTCAGGCGCGACCACCCTTTTGCCGAGCTGCTCGCGCATCCCGAGTGCGACGAGGCAGTGCTCGCCGAGGCCGACTTCATCGGTTCCACGAAGCAGATCATCGAGCGCATCGTTGCGTCTGCGCGCACGGAGTTCATCGTGCTGACTGAGGCAGGTGTCCAGGCGCAGATCGAGAGGCTTACGGCAGGTCAGGGCAAGCGAGTCTTCTACACGAAGACCCCCCTCCTCTGTCCCGACATGCGCATGATAAGCGCCGAGAAGCTGCTCCGCTCCCTGGAGGAGGGCTATGGCGAGATCGCGCTGCCCGATGACGCCGAGCGTGCCAACGCGCCTCTCAGGCGAATGCTCGACTTGGCGGTGCGCTGATGGTGACGGGCGCGAGGGCGCCAGTTGAGGGCGCGGCAGCTACCGGGGTCCCGTCGACGGGCCAGCCCGCCCGCAGGATCACCTGCGACGTCGTTATAGTGGGTTGCGGCGTCGCCGGTCTTTACGCGGCGCTCAACCTCCCGCGCTCGCTCAAGGTCGTGTTGCTCTCCAAGAGGGACCTGGCCAGCTGCGACTCGATGCTTGCCCAGGGCGGCATCTGCGTCATGCGCGACTACGACGACTACGGACCGTGGTTTGATGACACGATGCGCGCCGGGCACGGCGAGAACCGCGCCGAAAGCGTCGACACCATGATCTGGTCGAGTCGCGACATCATCAACGACCTCATTCGCAGGGGCGTCTCGTTCGACAAGCGCGAGGACGGACGGCTCGCCTATACCCGCGAGGGTGCCCATTCCCGACCACGTGTGCTTCACCACGCGGATGACACGGGGCGCGAGATAACGACCACGCTCCTTGCCCGGGCGCTCGAGCTTCCCAACTTGCGTCTGCTCGAATGGCACACGATGGTCGACCTGCTCGTCTCAGACGAGGGCGGCTGCGAGGGCGTCGTCTGCACGACGCAGGAGGACGACGTGCTAGCCATCCGCGCTACCGACACTATCCTGGCGTCGGGCGGTGTGGGAGGGCTCTATGAGCGCTCGACGAACTTCCCGTGCATGACAGGTGACGCCTGCCGCATCTGCAGGGTGCATGGGGTCGCCCTTGAGCATATGGACTACGTGCAGTTCCATCCCACATCGCTCTATACCGGCAGTACTGGTCGGGCCTTCCTCATCAGTGAGTCCTGCAGGGGGGAAGGTGCCATCCTCCTCAACGCCAAGGGGGAGCGTTTCGTGGACGAGCTCCAGCCCCGCGACGTCGTATCTGCTGCCGTCTACCACCAGATGAGGGAGGACGGCCTACCCTTCGTGCGCCTCTCGTTCGAGCACATCCCACGTGGCGTGACCTGTAGGCACTTTCGCAACATTCGCGAGCGCTGCCTCGAGGAGGGCTACGACATCTGCGAGGGGCCCATCCCCGTCGCTCCGGCCCAGCACTACCTCATGGGCGGCATCCGTGTGGACCAAGACTCCCGCAGCTCCATGGAACACCTCTACGCCGTGGGAGAGACAAGCTGCAGCGGCGTCCACGGCAAGAATCGCCTGGCCAGCAACTCCCTGCTCGAGAGCCTGGTGTTCTCTAGGCTGGCCGCACGGGACATCGTCAGGAGGAGGCATCACGCATGAACTCGGTGACCCTCAGGCTCCAGGCGGAGCCACTCATACGCTCGGCCCTTCGTGAGGACATCACGAGCGAGGACATCTCGACGGCATCGGTCATAGACGATGGTGCCCAGGGCCAGGTCCGTCTGGTTGCCAAGCAGGGGGGTGTGATCTGCGGCCTCGACGTGTTCGAGCGGACGTTCCAGCTGCTCGATGATACGGCACGGCTGGTCGCGACGGTTCAGGACGGGGAGGAGGTCGTGGCGGGCCAGGAGCTGGGTGTCGTCTGGGCACACGTGGTCGCCCTGCTCTCGGGGGAGCGGGTCGCCCTCAACTACCTGCAGCGCATGAGCGGCATCGCCACCTACACGCGCGCGATGGCCCGTATCCTTGCCGGCACCGGGACCCGTCTAGCGGACACGCGCAAGACCACGCCCAACATGCGCGTCTTCGATAAGGAGGCCGTGCGCGTGGGCGGTGGCTCCAACCATCGTTTTAACCTCTCTGATGGCGTGCTGCTCAAAGACAACCACATCGACGCGGCAGGCGGCATCGCCCGGGCGGTTGCCGCCGTCCGCGCCCATGCGCCCTTCTTGTGCAAGGTGGAGGTCGAGGTGGAGACCCTCGACGAGCTTCGCCAGGCCCTCGACGCCAAGGTCGACATCGTGATGCTCGACAACATGGACCACAGGACAATGGCCGAGGCCGTTCGCATCGTGGACGGCGCGGCCGAGATTGAGGTCTCGGGCAACGTTACGGCGGCGAACGTCACCCAGCTCGTGGACCTTGGGGTGAACATCGTCTCGTGCGGGGCACTCACCCACTCGGCACCCATCCTGGACCTGAGCCTCAAGCACCTCTCGATCATCGCCGCAGGGGGAGGGTCCGTGGCACCTGAACGTTTCGCAGGGCAGACTTCAGGAAAGGGTCGCGACGACACCCAGGGTGTGGCTGGGCCATGACGGGAAAGGAGCGAAGGCGTCGCATCGTCTCCTTGCTCTCAGGAGCGAGAGGCACCCTCACCGGCGCCGGACTCGCCCAAAGCTGTGAGGTGAGCCGCCAGGTCATCGTGCAGGACATGGCACTTCTCAAGGCGGAGGGAGTCGAGATCCTCTCCACCAACCGGGGCTACTGCCTGGCGCCGCCCTCGAACGCTCGCCCCCGGAGGCTCATCAAGGTGCGCCACGATGCGAGCCAGGTGGCCGAGGAACTTAACCTCATCGTCGACCTGGGAGGCACGGTCGAGGACACGGTCGTCAACCATCACAGCTACGGCAGACTTTGCGCCCCTCTAAACGTGTCGAGCCGCCGTGACGTGCGACGCTTCGTGGAAGGACTGTCGAGCAGTCGCTCATCGCTCCTGAGCGGGATTACCTCAGGCTACCACTTTCATCATGTGAGCGCCCCAGACGAGGGGGTGCTCGACGAGATAGAGACCGAGCTGGGTCGCAGGGGCTTTCTCGCCAGCCGCACGGCCTGGGAACTTGAGTCAACCCTGGCGTGATCGCCGTGCGTTGCCAGCTGTGTGCCCGTGCGTGGACGTCGCGTGCGCACGATGTTTCGAACGTGTCTCAGCCGTCGATGTTTTCGTGCAAGGCGCTACACTACTCAAGCGGATATGTATCGTGCGCGGACAAACGTCCTCTCGCTCGCCCGGCAGCGCTTTTGACTCACGGAGGGGAATCATATGGATAAGAAGGATCTCGACTGGGGTAACCTAGGCTTTGCCTATCAGCCTACTGACTATAGTTATGTGTCAAACTACAAAGATGGCGCCTGGGATGAGGGTGCGCTGACGGCGGACCACAGCCTCAGGCTCTCTGAGTGTGCTGGCATCTTCCACTACTGCCAGGAGGTCTTCGAGGGTCTCAAGGCCTATACCGCCCAGAACGGTGACATCGTCTGCTTCCGGCCGGACCAGAATGCCGAGCGCATGTACAACTCGGCACAGCGTCTCGTTATGCCACCTTTTCCCCGTGAGCGTTTCATCGAGGCGGTCGAGCAGGTCGTTCGTGCCAACGCCGCCTGGGTGCCTCCCTTTGGCTCGGGCGCCACGCTCTATATCCGACCGTTCATGGTCGCCACGGGCAACGTTATCGGCGTCAGGCCCGCGGACAAGTACCAGTTCCGCATCCTCGTGACGCCCGTCGGCCCGTACTACTCTGGCGGTGTCAAGCCTGTCAAGCTGCAGGTCTCCAAGTACGACCGCGCGGCGCCACATGGCACCGGCAACATCAAGGCCGGTCTCAACTATGCCATGAGCTTGCTGCCCTCCGTTGAGGCGCATGCCAAGGGGTACGCGGACAATCTGTTTCTCGACCCGAAGACGCGCAGCTTCATCGAGGAGTCCGGTGGTGCCAACATCCTCTTTGTCAGGAAGGACGGCACGCTGGTCGTCCCGCAGTCCCATACTGACTCCATCCTGCCCTCCGTCACTCGTCGCTCGCTCGTCGATGTGGCTAAGAAGATGCTCGGCATGACGATCGAGCAGCGCCCCGTCACGTTCGAGGAGATCGACCAGTTTGTCGAGTGTGGCATGTGTGGCACCGCAGCCGTGATCAGCCCCGTTGGCGAGATAGACGCCGACGACAGGCAGGTCGTCTATGGCATGGAGCACGTCGGCCCCGTGATGAGGGAGCTTCGCGAGACCCTAACAGGCATCCAGGTTGGTGAGATAGCTGACCAGTTTGGCTGGGTTCACAAGATCACCTTGGGGTAGTGGTCAGTCCAGGCAGCGGGTGCGGGGTCTGCCTTGCATCCATCTGCACGCTCGCGTGCCTGCCTACTTCTGGCGCGCTGCCGTGCGGACCGTAGTCGGGGTCTGGCCCCTACACCCGTCTGGCCACGGCGCTGAACGAGAAGCAGTCGGGGTGGTGTCGTGACTGCGTGTACTCGAACATGTGCCCGTCTCCGTTGAAGGTTCGGCTGCACATGACTGCGACGAAGTCAAAGCCCTCGAGGTCAAGGTAGCAGTAGTCTGCCTGCGTCGCCTTCTCGGCGGTGATCGTGCGCTTGCTTGTGGCAATCTTCATACGCAACTCGTCCTCGAGATACTCGTAGATCGAGCCGGCTGCCCGCTGCCTCGTGAGGCCGGGGACGAACTCCTCCAGGAAGTAGCTGCGGTCCAGGATGTGCGGGCGTCCCTCGACTATCCGGACCCTGTCTATGTGGAGGAGTGCGTCACCCGCCTTAAAACCGCTGAGTCTCGCAAGATGAAGGTCAGCGGCGATGCGCTCGAACGTCTCGATTTTAGTCGCGGTGGAGAGATGGTTGCGGGCGGCGGTCTCCTTGAACGTCTCGATGACGCATGCCTTGAAGAGCGTCCGCTCGTGTGGCTGGTATATCACCCGCACACCCTTGCCGTTGACGGGTTGCACGTAGCCCTGCTGCGTGAGTAGCCCGAGCGCCCTTCTCACCGTGTTGTGTGAGCATGAGTACCTCTCGACGAGGGTGCTTTCGGAGGGTACGAACGATTGGTAGGGGTACTCACCCATCTTGATCTGTTCGAGGAGATCCTCGTATATCGAACTGTAGATCGCTTGCATCTTCCGCACCTCGCCTCTGATGCCTCATTGACAACGCAACATCTCATCTCATACCCCATTTGCAGGTCCCCTTACCGTTCGCGGTGAGAGTATCGTCGTTTGCCACAGCCCGACGTCTTCTCTTGACCTATTTAAATACGCGCGCAATAATTTTATCCAATGCTGGCATCAGCCTATTCGTCGGTAGGAGAGAGACGCGGGGCCGCCATGAGGGCAAGAGGGCCTGGTGACGCCAGGACGAAGGAGTAGAGATGGGAAAGTACGAGGGCGATGCCAAGGAGTTGCTGCGACTCATTGGTGGAAAGGGCAATATTAGCGCGGTAACGCACTGTATCACGCGCATGCGCTTCGCCTTGGCCGACCCCGCGAAGGCCGACGTGCCCGCCATCGAGAAGCTCAGCTCCGTCAAGGGCAGCTTTACACAGGCGGGGCAGTTCCAGGTCATCATTGGCAACGACGTCGCCGACTTCTACGATGACTTTGTGGCTGTCTCGGGCGTGAGCGAAGGTAGCAAGGCCGACGTCAAGGCCGCAGCCGCCGGAAACCAGAATCCTCTGCAGAAGGCTATGGGCGCCATTGCCGAGGTCTTTGCGCCACTCATTCCCGCCATCATCACCGGTGGTCTCATCCTAGGTTTTCGAAACATCTTGGGAGACATGCCCTACTTCGGGCCTGACGGCAACCAGACGCTCGCCTCCCTCTCGCAGTTCTGGACCGGTGTCTACGGCTTTTTGTGGCTCATCGGCGAGGCAGTGTTTCATCTGGGCATTCCCGTAGGCATCTGCTATTCAATCACCAAGAAGATGGGTGGCACGCCGATGCTGGGCATCGTGCTTGGCCTCACGCTCATCTCGGGTCAGCTCATGAACGCGTACAACGTGGCGGGCGCCACGCCAGAGGACTGGGCCAAGTACACTTGGGACTTCGACTTCGTGCAGGTCCATATGGTGGGCTACCAGTCACAGGTCTTGCCCGCCATCCTTGCTGCCATCTGCTTCAACTACTATGAGCGCTTCTTCAAGAGGATAACTCCCGCCCTCATACAGATGATAGTCGTGCCCTTCTGCTCGCTCCTGCTTGGCGTTATGACAGCCCACTTCATCGTCGGTCCCATCGGCTGGATCATCGGCACATGGATCGGCAACATCGTTATGGTTGGCATCTCGGGACCCTTACGCGTCTTGTTTGGCGCCATCTTTGGAGCCGTGTACGCTCCGCTCGTGATCACCGGCCTGCACCACATGACCAATGCCGTCGATCTGCAACTCATCAACCAGACGGGCGGAACCATGCTCTGGCCTATGATCGCGCTCTCCAACATCGCCCAAGGCTCGGCGGTCCTTGCCATGGTCGTGCTCCAGAGGAGGGACGAGGACGCCCAGCAGGTCAACATCCCCGCCTGCCTCTCGTGCTACCTGGGCGTCACCGAACCTGCCATCTTTGGCGTCAACCTCAAGCACATGTTTCCCTTCGTGTGTGCCATGATCGGCAGCTCCATTGCGGGTGTCATCTGTACCGCGACCTCAACTACCGCTAATGCCATCGGCGTAGGTGGCCTGCCAGGTATCCTCTCGATCAACTCTAGGTTCTTCCTGAGCTTCGCGATCTGCATGGTCGTTGCCATCGCGGTTCCGTTTGCGCTCACCTACGTCGTGGGCAAGCGCAGGGGGATCGACAGAGGTGCCGGTGTCGATGACAGCGCGCCTGAGGGAGAGAAGACCGCCACCGTTGTGGCTGCGACTCCAACAGCCAATGCTCCCGCACCCTCCGCCCATGGCGACGTAGTTGCAGATGGCAGCATCAAGGCAGTCGTGAACGGCACCGCTCGTACGCTCGCTTCCGTGGAAGACGGCGTCTTCTCCTCTGGCATGATGGGTGAGGGCATCGCGATCGACCCCTTTGACGGAGAGGTCATCGCACCCTGCGACGCTGAGGTCAGCGTCATGATGGCGAACTCAGGCCATGCCGTTGGTCTCAAGCTCCCCAATGACCTCGAGCTTCTCATCCACATCGGCCTGGATACCGTAGAGATGCAGGGTGATGGATTCACGACCTACGTCGATCAGGGAGATATGGTCCACTCTGGTCAGAGGCTCGTCAGCTTCGACAGAAACAAGATCGCGGCCGCTGGTCACAAGGATACGGTCATGATGGTCGTAACGAGTGTCGGTCGGGCGGGTAAGCTCGAACTTGTGCCCAAGGGTAGGGTAGAGGCTGGAAAGACTACAGTCATTGAATATGGGAGCTAAGCTACAAGGTGTAAGAAAACACTGTCGGTCAGGTGGCGTCGCGTGCCCACTCTCTGTGCGGCGTCATCTTCATGGAAGAGGAGAGAGGCACTATGGATCGAGCCGAGCAATTTGGGGACAAGGTTGTCTACCAGGTCTATATCAGAAGTTTCAAGGACTCTAATGATGATGGCATCGGGGACCTGAGAGGCATCACCTACTGTTTGGACTATCTTAAGGAACTCGGAGTTGACTGCGTGTGGATAACGCCGTTCTTCGTCTCTCCCCAGAACGACAATGGATACGACGTCGCGGACTATCGGAATATAGATCCCGTGTTTGGTAGCATGGAGGACTTCGACGAGCTCGTGAGCGAGGCGAAGGAGCGGGACATCGTCATCATGCTCGACATGGTGTTCAACCACACGTCCACAGAGCACGAGTGGTTCCAGAAGGCCCTCAAGGGAGACCCCACCTATCTCGACTACTATAAGTTCGTCGACGCCGCAGAGGGCGCCACCGAGGAGAACCCCGGGGAGCCTCCCACGAACTGGGTGTCCAAGTTCGGAGGTAGTGCGTGGCAGTATGTACCCTCGCTCAATAAGTGGTATTTGCACCTCTTTGACAAGAGTCAGGCCGATCTCAACTGGGATAACCCCCGCGTTCGAAACGAGCTTGCGGATGTCATCCGCTTCTGGAAGGAAAAGGGCGTCTCTGCCTTCCGCTTTGACGTCGTGAACCTGATCTCGAAGCCTTCCGAGCTGGAGAGTGACGATGAGGGAGATGGCAGGCGTTTCTACACGGATGGTCCGCACGTCCATGAGTATCTACAGGAGCTCGTGCGTGAGGCTGGCATCGACGATCTGATGACGGTCGGTGAGATGAGCTCTACCTCTATCGACGACTGCGTCCGCTACTCGAAGCCCGACTGCCATGAGCTTGCCATGGCGTTTAGCTTCCATCATCTGAAAGTCGATTACCTGAATGGCAACAAATGGGCGCTTGCGGAACCTGATATAAGTGAGCTGCGTCGTCTTTTCTCCGAGTGGCAGGAGCGAATGTTGGCGGAAGGAGGATGGAACGCCCTCTTCTGGTCAAACCACGATCAGCCTCGCCCCAACTCGCGCTTCGGTGACGTGTCGACCCGTGAGCTCTGGCGCCGCTCAAGTGAGATGCTCGGTCTCTGCACGCATCTCATGCGGGGGACCCCCTACGTGTACCAAGGGGAGGAGCTGGGCATGACTAATCCAGGCTTTGCCTCTATCGATGACTATCGTGACGTAGAGACCAAGAACTACTACAAGATCTTGCAGGATGGGGGCATGAGTGCGGACGAGGCCTTCCATGTGGTGAGTGAGCGCTCTCGCGATAACTCGAGGACGCCTGTTCAGTGGGATGGCAGCGACCATGCCGGCTTTACGTCCGGAACTCCCTGGATTGGCGTGCCGGACAATCACCTCTGGCTTAATGCCGCCGTGGAGGAGGGTGACCCTGACTCCGTGTGGATCTTCTACCGTGACCTGATCAGTCTGCGCAAGGAGAATGCCGTCATACAGCGTGGTACCGTGCGCTTCCTAGAGAGCCCATCAGACAAGGTCATTGCCTATGAGCGCACCTTGGGGCAGGATCGCATAGTCGTTGCCTGCAACTTCTCTGGCGAAGACGTCACGGCTCTGTCGGCAGACACGGTTGCGGGCAGCAGCACGCTGATCGCCAACTGCGGGGACCTCCTATTTGACGAAGACGGTGCGCTTAGCCTCAGACCGTATGAGGCCGTGGCGCTCGCGTGGTAGACGTCGGGACAACCGCTGCGTGACCGCAAGGCCCCCGGCCTTCTGTCACCGTCACGTGCGCGCTTCTCCCTCGGATATCCTCTCGCTCTATCTGGCGGTGGTGATGCCACCGGTCCTGAAGTCGTACTCCTGAGCGTTTGGCGCGCTGTCCGACCTCGTACTACTTCCGTGCCATGGGTCGTGGTCTCATCGGACGGGTGAGTGTGGGCTGCGGCGGTTGCCCGCCGTTCGCTCTTGCGACTACCTCGGCTATACTGGCGGATGGCGGTGTCGCTCGACTATCGCCTGAGGTAGATGATCATACGGGAAGAAGAGGGGCCATGGCGCAGAGGATCCAGGGAACAGAGGACCTGTATGGCGGCTACATGCGTGGTTGGCAGCACATGCAGGATACGGCACGCGAGCTCTTTGGCACGTACGGCTTCGACATGATAGAGACGCCGGCTATCGAGCAGGTGGACACCTTTGTCCACGGCATCGGTGAGTCGACGGACGTCGTTCGCAAGGAGATGTTTCGCGTCTTCTCGGGTGCTCTCATGGAGCGGCTGATTGGCGCTGGGGGTGAAGGTGGTCTTAAGGCCAAGCAGCGCATGGCGCTGCGCCCCGAGGGGACGGCAGGTGTCGTCCGAGCCGCCGTGGAGGATAAGCTCGTCTCTCAGGGCGCGGCTCCGGTTAAGCTTTGGTACGCAGAGGCAATGTTTCGTGGAGAGCGCCCGCAGAGAGGCCGTTTGCGCCAATTCCATCAGGTGGGTATCGAGTGGATGGGGGCACCTGACCCGGCGGCCGACGCCGAGTGTGTCATCGTGCTCATGGAGTACTTCAGGCGCCTGGGCTTCGATCCGGCCAGGCTTCGGTTGCGCATCAACTCGATGGGTGATGCCACCTGTCGGCCTGCCTATCGCGAGAAGGTCCGCGACTTTATCATCGCCCACGCACATGAGTTGTGCGCCGACTGCAGGGAGCGTGCGGATGCCAACCCGCTACGTGCCTTCGACTGTAAGGTTGATCACGACCGTGAGATCATGGCTCACGCACCGCTTGTTACCGACCACCTCTGCGACACGTGTGCTGCGCACTATGCGCAGGTCAAGTGCTACCTGGACGAGGCAGGCGTTGCATACGTCGAGGATCCGACCCTTGTGCGTGGTCTTGACTACTACACCCGCACCGTCTTTGAGGTGGATGCGCTCGACTCTGGCGTCGGCGCCATCGGTGGAGGCGGGCGCTATGATGATCTGGTAGAGCTTGAGGGCGGCAGGCCTACCCCCGGCATAGGCTTTGCGGTGGGGTTCGAGAGGATATCCCTTGCCCTTGCGGCTTGTGGGGGCTCACTTGAGACCAAGCCGCCGGTCTGCGTCTACGTGGCGTGTGCGGCTCCCGAGCAGCGCGATGCCGTCTTCTCGACCTCGCTGGCGCTTCGCCGGGCAGGTGTCCGTACCGAGGCGGACTACCAGGGACGCTCGCTCAAAAGCCAGTTTAAGCAGGCGGATAGGCTGGGTGCTCGCCTGTGTGTGGTGCTCGGTACGGACGAGGTCGCCTCGGGCACGGCGACCCTGCGCGACATGCAGACCCACGAACAGGTCAGACTTCCCTTGGCAGAGCTAGTCGCAACTGTGAGCCAGAGAATCTCGTAGCGCTGTTGCGCGCTGAGCACTTCGTTTCAGAAGGTGATCGTGACAGTATCACCACGACCCAAGTATGGGGATGTCTGCGCATGTCGGTGACGTTTGGACAGTGGGTCTGCGTTACACTTGAGGTGGCATTCATCCAAGCTCTCATCCTCGGTGTGGTGGCTTGTGCCTACGATGGCCCCGGTGAGACCGGATCGTGGGTGTGGCACAGAGCCTAGCGCACGTCAGCGTACCGAGGGTGGGTCCGTGGGTCCATCTCAACCACTGAGTCTCTTTGGAGTGACATGGCCGCTTACATGCCCAAGCATCAGCCTTCGCGCCAACGTGCGGTTCCAAGATCGCGGAGAGTTGCTCACCCTCCACGCCGCCCTGTTCACACGCAGCCATCACGGCATTCGGCAAGGTCCGACTTTCGTCGTAGGACTCCGAGGAGGGACACGCTGCGTACCGCTCCCGCCAGGTTCTCTTCCGCCAAGGGCCGCAGGCGCAAGGGCAGGGTCATACGTGTGTCGGTCGTGGTCACGCTCGTCGTGACAGTGCTCGTGGTCATCGGGCTAGCTGGCCTGACTAAGCCGCTTTCGAATGGGTTTAGCTCCATTCAGTCATGGTTCGCTCAGATGCTGGGTGACCCGAGCGCGAGCCCTTCCGATCCCTTGGTACAGGGGACGTCGGGGCGAGGGGCAGTGGCGATCCGCGAGAAGACACCCGGCCAAGGATCCGTGACCATCGACCTCGTGATGGTCGGTGACGTGCTGCAGCATACGGGTGTCTATCGGAGTGGTAAGCAAGCGGACGGCAGTTACAACTTCGATCATGTCTTTTCGCATATTGTCCCCGCACTCGAGGAGGTGGATGTCAAGGTTCTGAACCAAGAGACGCCGCTGGGTGGTGCCGAGCTGGGGTATACAGGCTATCCCAGCTTCAACGGCCCACAAGAGATGGGTGACGCCGAAGTTACGGCTGGCTTCAACGTCATCCTCAAGGCAACGAACCACGCCATGGATCGTAGCTACGCGGGTATCCACAATGAGCTCGAGTTCTGGCACGAAAAACATCCCGACGTGGCCGTTCTTGGCGAGCGCGATGTCCAGTCCACTGACCCAGGTTCCTTGGATAACGTGTACATCTATAAGAAGGATGGCTTTAAGGTGGCGCTCCTCAACTATACCTATGGTCTCAACGGTATCCCGGACCCCCAGGGGGCGGTCTCGCTGCTTGATGAGGGGCGCATTCGCGCAAATGTCATGTCGGCACGCTTGCGGGGTGCCGACATCGTGGTCGCCTTCCCGCACTGGGGGACCGAGTACGTGAGCGCCCCGACCGCCGAGCAGCATAGTTGGGCCGAGGTCTTCCGCTCCGCTGGCGTTGATGTCATCATAGGGGGGCATCCTCACGTGATCGGTCCTGTCGAGACGTTGGGAGATGAGGGTGACAAACAGACTCTCTGCTTTTGGTCGGTGGGCAACTTCATCTGCACGCAGAGCGACAACTCATCGCTGATCGGTGGCATGGCCAAGCTACGGCTTGTCAAGGATTCGAGTGGCCATGCGTCAGTCTGGTCCTATCACTTCTTGCCGCTGGTTATAGACAGGGGAAAAGGCATGACCACGTACCTTCTCAGGGACTGGACGGATGCCCTCGCCTCTCAGAGCTCGACGCCGTCTCTTACGCCTGCCTGGGCGCAGGGCTTCTGCTCGTCGGTCCTGGGAGACGCGTACGACACTGAGACCAGCGAGCTTAGCGGCACGATGTCTCCAGAGGCCATATCGTCAGGTGACTTTGACGCGGCGGACGGCCAGCGTGCCACGAGCGCGATCCTTCACTTTGACGGTACAGCTCTCGGCCCTGCGGCATAGGGGCTACGCAAGGGGGTCGATGGCGAACGAGCTGGTGGCTGCCGAGCCTCGTCGCTCGTGACAAGTCTGTAACGCTGACATGCAGGCTCTCTGATGGTGGTCGCCTTTTGCAAGATCGCTGCTATCATAATCGCTTGTGCCCATCGTCGCAGTCTACGTCGACGGGTGGTCTGCTGGGGAGTCGCCCGTACGGCACGGGGCGGCAGGGACGAGAGGATGATCATGGCTTCATATGACACAGATCCCATGCACATGCACAGCATGCATACGCACAGCTGCGGTGAGCTTCGTCGCGAGGACATCGGTCGGGAGGTCACGCTCACCGGATGGGTGTGGCACCGCCGCGATCACGGTGGTCTTATCTTCGTGGACCTGCGCGATCGTGCGGGCCTGACGCAGGTTGCCTTTGACCCCGAGCATTCGGGCGGGGTCGCTTTCCACAGGGCCGAGACCATCCGCTCCGAGTGGCCCATAAAGGTCAGCGGCGTCGTGCGCGAGCGTCCCGAGGGCCAGGACAATGAGAAGCTTGCGACTGGCGAGGTAGAGGTCCTCGTCTCTGACATCGAGGTGCTGAACACGGCAAAGACCCCCGTCTTTCAGATCGAGGACCATGTCGAGGTGGCTGAGGACGTGCGCCTGCGCTATCGCTACCTGGACCTGCGTCGTCCCCAGATGATGTCCGCCCTGCGACTGCGCAGCGACTTCACCTTCGCGATTCGCCAGGCGTTTCACCGGCGCGCCTTCATGGAGGTCGAGACGCCCTCGCTCTTCAAGTCGACACCCGAGGGCGCCCGTGACTTCTTGGTCCCGAGCCGCACGCAGCCGGGGCACTTCTATGCGCTGCCGCAGTCGCCGCAGCTCCTGAAGCAACTCCTCATGGTAGGCGGTGTCGAGCGCTACTACCAGATCGCCCGATGCTTTCGCGACGAGGACCTGCGCTCGGACCGTCAGCCCGAGTTCACGCAGGTGGATGTCGAGATGAGCTTCGTCACGCAGGATGATGTCATGGGCGTGCTCGAGGAGGCGCTCGCCGACGCCTTCGGTGAGGTAGGGGTCTCTATGGAGCTGCCGCTTCGCCGCGTGTCGTACTGGGACGCCATGGACACGTATGGTACCGACAAGCCCGACACGCGCTATGGCATGAGGCTTCACGACGTCACGCACATCTTCGAGAGCTCTGCCTTCAAGCTCTTTGCAAGTGCTGCAGCAGACCCTAAGACCTACGTCAAGGCTATCAACGCCAAGGGAGCCGGTAGCTGGCCTCGCGCCCAGTTGGACAAGCTCGTAGGCGTCGCGGCGAGCTTTGGCGCCAAGGGCTTGGCCTACATAGCCTTTCGCGGGGATGGTTCGGTGACGAGCCCCATCGTGAAGTTCTTCTCCGACGCCGAGATGGCGGCGCTGCGCCTCGAGATGGACGTTGAGCCTGGCGATCTCGTGATGTTTGCCGTCGAGTCACGTCGCGTGGCCGATGAGGTCCTCGGTGGCATGCGCTCCCACATGGCCGACGCCCTCGGTATCCCGCGTGAGGGGCATGACTTCCTGTGGGTCGTGGACTTCCCGCTCTTCCACTGGGATGAGGATCGCAAGGCCTACGCGGCCGAGCACCAGCCCTTCACTCAGCCGATAGAGGCAGACATCGAACGCCTGGACAGCGACCCGCTCTCCGTGGGCTCGCATACCTATGACTTTGTGATGGATGGCTTTGAGGCCGGTGGTGGTGGTGTGCGTATCCACGATGCTGACCTGCAGTTGCGCATCCTCAAGAAGCTCGGCTTCAGCGAGGAGCAGGCCACGGAGCAATTTGGTTTTCTGATTGAGGCCTTGAAATATGGTGCTCCTCCCATGGGCGGATTTGCGCTCGGTCTCGATCGCGTGTGCATGTTGCTCGCGGGCTCGGACTCGATTCGCGAGGTCATGGCCTTCCCCAAGACGTCGAGCGGCTCGGACCTCATGAGTGATGCTCCGGCCGAGGTCTCTGGCAGGCAGCTCAGGGAGGTTTCGTTGAGGCTGCTGTAGCCAAGACGCGCGCTGCCTGTGGTCCACGACTCGATAGGAGGACTTTCATGTTCGGACAGGCGCTGGCTGTGGGTTGCGGCGGCTTTCTTGGCAGTATCGTGCGTTGGGGTATCGGAGAGGTCTTGGGACGGGCTATCCCTGCGCTTCCTGGTGGGACTCTCGTGGCCAACGTCGTGGCCGGATTCGTTATTGGTCTGGTGACGGGGTTGGATCTTGCTCGCCCGTTGCCAGGACACACAAAGCTCTTCTTAGCGACGGGGATCTGCGGGGGACTTTCGACCTTCTCCACGTTCTCGAACGAGACGTTCCAACTCTTCAGCATGGGTCACGTCTGGACTGCCGCGCTTAATATCGCGGCAAACGTGATATCGAGCCTCGTGGCGGTAGCGGTGGGCTTGGCAATTGCGCGGATGCTTGCGGCGGCTGCGTAGCTGTCCGCCTGCTCGGGTATACAAGGCTCTGGCGCAATCGCAACTGATCGGAAGGTGAGGTTAATATGGCCAAAAAGGATCTCCAGCTCTATGTAAAGAATGGTTGTCCCTTCTGCCGTAAGGTTGAGGGCTTCATGAAGCGGTCGGGTATCGAGTTGACGCTGCACAATATCGACGAGAGTGATGCGGACCGAAGCTACCTCGTCGAGCATGGCGGCAAGCGTCAGGTACCCTGCCTGTTCATCGATGGTGAGGCTATGTACGAGTCAAACGACATCATCGACTACTTGGGGCGTGAGTTTGGCGTCTCGGCCAACGTTACAGATGATGCGGCAGCTCCCGCCAAGGCGTCCGGTGGGGCGTGCTCCCTCGATGGGAGCGGCTGCAGCTTCTAAGGGCGTAGCGCACCTTAGGCAATTAGGCAAGGGCACAATATAGGCCCATCCAGCTTGGTAGGTATCGAGCAGCAGGCCACCCGGTCGCAAGGCGGGTGGCCTGCTTGTGCGCATGGCCGTGACCGTTAGCTTATCTCTTGTTTCGCGGCCTCACCCCTCCGCAGCGAGCGTGCGCCTGATCTCGTCGGCGTCCACCCCCGCCGATGCGGCGGCGTCCTGCACGCTCACGAGCCCGTCGCGCACGAGCCGGACGAGCGTCTTGAGCGTCCCCTCGGCGATGCCCTCAGCCTTGCCCTCAGCCTTGCCCTCGGCGATACCCTCGGCTTTGCCCTCGGCCCTGCCCGTCTCGATGCCCTCCGCGATGCACTCCGCGCGGATCTCCTCTATGACGCTGCCCATGTCCTTTCGCCCCTCCTCCGTCTCCCTGAGCCTTCTCTTCACCCTCGACGTCTCCGGGAAG
>ERZ773009.21-NODE-21-length-105513-cov-20.067999_pt1 | contig 105513 bp, 81 predicted proteins | sample MGYA00580663_ERZ773009 | MGnify/ENA primary metagenome ERZ773009 (study PRJEB29015, sample SAMEA2737969) | human oral metagenome | biome: human oral; feature: human-associated habitat; material: dental | place: China | collected 2026 ... | reverse complement strand
AGCGCCCGGGGCCATGGCCCCGGGCGCTTCTGCATGCGCTGTGTATGGCCGTACGGGGCTTCCAGTGGTGCGCGAAGGTTTGCGTGTGTAACAGGTTCATCCTCTGCCTGTGATGCCTCCTTCAGGTACCCGCGGCACCCGTCGCACGCGGTCGCGCCGAGGCTTACACACTGGGGCAAGACCGTGCATGTGCCGCCCAACACGAGGCCTTCGTACTCACACCCGCGATAAAGCTCGCCCAACGTGAGGCTGTTTGCGGCATGTCCGCGAATAAACTCGCCCAGCACGGCATAAAACGGCGTTTTTGAGCAATTTTTCGTACGCTAGGCGAACTTCTTCGCGCTCGCACCCACGTCAGGCCGAGCAAGGCGAATGTTGTCGCGCCGACGCTGCCCGCCGTGCCCTCCGGCACCCGGAACACCAGCGGCGCCACAAGGAAGAACCTCAAGCGCACCCGGGAACGCCGTGGGGGCGGGTACGCCAAAGAGGCGGGTACCGAAGTACCCGCCCCTTGTCGGCTCACTCAGCCATTGCCTCGTCGAGGCTCAGGCCGACTGATCCTCAGTCCTGGCGACGGCGACGCATCCACAGGAACATGCCGCCAACGACGGCCGCTCCCAGGCCCGCTCCGCCGATCAGGCCGTCGAAGCCGGTGCGGGCGAGGCCCTGCTTCGGCTTGGTGACCGGGACGTCGGGTGCGACGTAACCGAAGTTCACGCCGGTGACCTTCTGGTTGTCGAAGCCGATCGTGATCTCACCGGACATGGAGTCGGCGATGCCGTCCGGGTCCTCGGTCTGGTCCAGGCCGGCGAGGTCGCCGTCCGGGTGGACCTTGACGCGGTAGGTGCCCGCGGGCAGGTTGGAGAAGGAGTACTTGCCGTCCTTATCGGTCGTCGTGGTGGCCACGACGTTGCCGTCCTTGTCGAGGAGCTGGACCGTCACGCCAGAGAAAGTCTCTTCACCGTCGGTGTAGGAGCCGGACTTGTCGGAGTCGCGGTAGACGCGACCGGCGATCGAGTAGTCCGGAACGTAGCCGAAGTTGACCTTCTCCTGCAGGGAGTTCTCCGGGCCCATCGTGTACACCGCGGAGGTGTCGTCGACGGTGGTGTCGGGGTCCTCGGTCTGGTCGTAGTCCTTCATGGACGAGGAGCGTACGACCTTGACGGAGTAGGTGCCGTCGGGCAGGTGCTGGAAGGCATAGTTGCCGTCCGCGTCGGTGTCGAGGGTCTGGAGGACCTTTCCGTCCTCGTCGAGGAGCTGGACGCTCACGCGCTCGAGGCCGGGCTCGTCACCGTTGATCGTCTTGTCGCGGTTGTCGTCGCGGTAGACGGTGCCCTTGATGGTGTTGTTCGGGACGTAGCCGAAGTCGACGTCACCCTTGGTGGGGTTCTTCTCGTTGAGGGTGATCGGCTCGGATGCGTTGTCCAGCTTGTTGTCGGGGTCGCCGGTCTGTTCGGTGTCGGTGAGGGCACCGTCCTTGACGACCTTGACGGAGTAGGTGCCGTCGGGCAGGTGCTCGAAGGAGTACTTGCCGTCCTTATCGGTCGTCGTGGTGGCCACGACGTTGCCGTCCTTGTCGAGGAGCTGGACCGTCACGCCGGAGTAGCGTCCTTCGGTGTCGCCCTTCTTTCCATCGCGGTCACCGTCGCGGTAGATGGTGCCGTTGATGGAGTTGTTGGCGATGTAGCCGAAGTTGACGTCCGTTTCGGTTCGGTGGTCGTTGCTCAGCGAGATGATGCCGGAGGTGGAGTCCTTGGAGGAGTCCGGATCCTCCGTCTGGTCGAGGTCGGTGAGGGCACCGTCCTTGACGACCTTGACGGTGTAGTCGCCGGCGGGCAGCTTCTCGAAGGAGTATGCGCCGTTCTCATCCGTCGTGGTGGTCGCGACGACCTTGCCGTCGACGTCAACCAGGTTGGCCGTCACGCCCTCGTAGAGCTTCTCATCCGTGTCCAGCGCACCGGAGCGGTTGCCGTCACGGTAGATGGTGCCCTTGATGAAGTAGTCGGGCACATAGCCGAAGTTGACGTTCTTCTTCATGGGGTTGTCCTCGTTCAGGACGATGGGTTCGGAGGCGCTGTCCTTGGTGCCGTCCGGGTCCTCGGTCTGCTCGAGGTCGGTGAGGGCTCCGTCCTTGACGACCTTGACGGAGTAGGTGCCGTCGTGCAGGTTGTCGAAGGAGTAGTTGCCGTTGGCGTCGGTCTTGGTGGTCGCGATGACCTGGCCGTCCTTATCGAGGAGCTGGACCGTCTGCTCGGGGTAGCCGGCCTCTCCCCCGTTGAGGGAGTTGGAGCGGTTGTCGTCGCGGTAGACCGTGCCGGAGATCGAGTTGTTCGAGATGTACCCGAAGTTGACGTTCTCCTTGATCGGGTCGTTCGGCTCGAGGGTGATATCACCGGAGGTGTTGTCCTTGGTGGCGTCGGGGTCCTCGGTCTGGACGAGGTCGGCGATGGGGCCTTCCTTGTGGACGCGGACCTTGTAGGTGCCTTCCTCAAGGTTGGTGAACGCGTAGGCGCCCTTGGCGTCGGTGGTCGTGGTGGCCACGACGTTACCGTCCGTGTCGAGGAGATCGACGGTCACACCCTGGTAGAGCTTCTCGCCGTCCTCGAGGGACTCGGAGCGGTCGGCGTCACGGTAGACGGTTCCCTTGATCGTGTAGTTCGTGGCGTAACCGAAGTTCACGTTCTTCACGGAAGGATTGTCCTGGCCCACCTGGATGACGCCGGAGGTGTGATCCTTGGTGCCGTCCGGATCCTCGGTCTGCTCAAGCTTCTTGAGGAGGTCGGAGGGCTCCGCCTTGACGGTGTACTTGCCGGCGGGCAGCTTGGAGAAGGAGTACGTGCCGTCTGCCTTCGTCGTGGTCGTCGCGACGACCGCACCGTCCTCGCCGAGCAGGGTCACGGTGATGCCGTCGAAGCCGGGCTCGGAGTTGTTGAGGGTTTCGGAGCGGTCCTTGTCGTAGTAGACGGTGCCGGAGACGGTGTAGTCCTCGGCGTAGCCGAAGTTGACGTTGGTAACGTCCGGGTCGGTGCGCGTGAAGGTGATGGCCTGCGAGCGCGAGTCCGCCTGACCGGAGGGGTCCTCGGTCTGCTCCTTGTCCGCCAGCGGGCCGGTCTTGTCGACCTGGACGGTGTAGGTGCCGTCGTTAAGGTCGGTGAAGGAGTAGTTGCCGTCCACGTCGGTCTTGGTGGTACCCACGACGTTGCCGTCCTTATCGAGCAGCTTCACGGTGATGCCGGACAGGTCGATATCGGCCGTGTTCTTCGTCTTATTGCGGTTCTGGTCGAGGTAGACGTTGCCGGAGATCGCGTGCTTTTTGATGTAGCCGAAGTTGACGTTCTCGCGGACCGGGTTGTCGGCGTTGAGCGTGATCACGCCGGAGGCGTTGTCCTTCGTGCCGTCCGGATCCTCGGTCTGGGTCAGCTCGGCGATGTCGCCGGCCTTGGTGACCTTGACCGTGTAGGTTCCGGCGTCGAGGCCGGTGAAGGAGTAGTTGCCGTCCGCGTCGGTCTTGGTGGTGGCGACGACGTTACCGTCGGCACCGACCAGCTCGATCGTGATGTCCTTGAAGGGGTCCTCACCGTTGTCGGACGAGGAGGACTCGTTCGCGTCGTAGTACACCTTGCCGGAGAGGCGGTGCTTGACGGTGATGGACGCCGAGGAGGAGTTGTTGCCGGGCACGAGGTCGTACTCGGGCGGGTTCACGAAGGCAGCCGTGTTGTTCAGGATCTTGCCGTCGGTGTCGGCGTTCAGCGTGACCGTCACGAAGAGCGAGGCGTATTCGCCGGCGAGCATGTCGCCGATCGTCCACGTGGTGCCGTCGAAGGTGCCGGCCTCGTCGGTGCCCTTGCATTCCTGCGGTAGGCCAGTCGTGTAGCCGGAAGCGCACTTGTGCATCTCGGCGGACACGAAGGTGGTGCCTGCGGGGAAGTCTTCCTTGACCTTGAGGTCGGGGGCCTTGCTCTGGCCGATGTTGCCGGCGTCGATGCGGTAGGTGACCTGGTCTCCGGGCTTCAGGTTGGAAGCGTCGGAGACGACGGTCTTGTTGAGGGCGACGTCGAGCCCGAGGGTCATGGCGACCTTGATCGGCTCGGCGGGCAGGATGGCGCGGTTGTTCGAGGCCTGGGTGGCCGCGATCGCGACGGACTCGTAGGCGATGCCGGTCGCGTTATCGGGGGCCTTGATGGGCGCGATGATCGGGATCGATGCGCCGGCCTTGATCGGGGTGGCCTTGCCGTTGATGTAGATGCGGTAGGACTTCACGTCGGCCCACGAGGCCGGGGTGGTGGTCCAGTTGTTGTCGCATCCTGCGGGGCCGGCTGCCATCGCGTCACCCTGCTTCATGACTTCGCCGCGGCAGGGGTTGTCGGAGGTGGAGTACTCGATGGTGACCTGCGAGGGGTCGATGCCCGATCCTGCGCCGACCTGAAGGGGGCCGGTGAGGATGGGTGCCCACTCGGAGCCACGAGGATCAGAACCCTGGATGGAGGTGTCACCAACGTGGGGTAGGATGCCGTAGACGGTCATGTCGGACAGGTCCGCGTTACCGGAGTTGGTGGGGGTGATGCGGTACTTGCCGTCTTCACCCTGGCGGATCATGGACACGCCGTCGACGTACTTCTTGTAGGTCGAGCCTTCCACGGAGCCAAGGCCCTCAAGGACGACGTCGGCACCGGCCTGCTCGGAGACCGTGAAGGTCGAGGAGACGGGGCAGACCTGGTCAGCGGTGGAGCCATCACTGTTGACATCGTAGGTGTCATCGGTAGAGCCGTAGAAGCAGATCGTGGTCGACTTGGAGGTCAGAGCGTACTCGGGCTCGGCCGCGGAGATGTAGGCCTCGTTCCTGTGCGTGCCGGCGATCATCGAGGCGCCGACCTTGCCCCGCAGCTGGATGGTGGTGCCACCCTTGGTCTGGTAGCCGGGCCAGGTGACCTGGACGAGCTGGCGGGTGCAGCCGGTGGCGTCGGTGACATCGCGGACCGTGACGGTCTTATCCTTACCTGCGGGACCACCGGTGACGGAGTCCTCGACGAAGGTCATGCCGCAGGGCAGCAGGTCGGAGATGACGGGCTGGGAGTCAACGACGGTCGAGGTGTTATTCGCGGTGACGCTAAAGGTGACCTCGGAGCCGGTGGACGCCAGGTTGCCCTTGATGGTGGACTTGACGTTGTAGTACTTGGGCAGCGCGGTGCCCAGGGTGAGGATGTCGCAGTAGTCGTCGGCGGGGATCTGGATGGATCGGGAGCCGTCAAGGGACTTCATGGACCAGTCGGTGACACAGTTCTGGACGCGCACATACTGGTCGGACTTGCCGGCCTTCCATGCGGCGGAGTTGGTGTCGGCCTCGACGTAGGTCGTGCCGTCCTCGGTCGTGGGGGTCCCTGCGCCGACGGGGCCGGCGACGTTGAGGATGGAGGACTCACCGGCGGGGATCGTCTGCTTGTAGTGGAAGACGGTCAGGTACTCGTCGGCCGCGAAGGAGGAGAAGTCAAATGCCTTGCCGTGGTAGACGGTCTGAGTGCCGGTGTTGCCCTTGTTGGTCCAGTAGGTGATTTCGATGGGCGTCGTGGTCTGGGTGTCGATCGTCTTGACGCTCATGAGGGGCTTGTCGCAGTCCTTGGAGCCGTCGGTCGGGGACACGAGGCCACAGGTCAGGTAGTCGGTGTACTCCATGACGACCGGGACGTTGGAGTTGTTGGAGTAGCTGTACAGCCAGTTGCCCTGCTTGCCGCGCTCGAACTGGCTCCAGGCGCGCTTGTTGAAGCCGCCGCCGTAGCGGATCTCGCTGTCGAAGCGGTGCGTGAAGGAAGCGTCGGCGGTGACAACGTTGGTCTCGTTGTTCATCTCCTTACCGGTGAGCTTCGCGGTGTTGGTGACGGTGTCGTCCGTGCAGGTGTCGTCGTAGTGGACGGTGACGGACAGGACGAGGTTCATGAACGCAGGGTTGACGTCGCCGACGTTCCAGGTGACGGTGTGGGTCGCGGCGTCGTAGGAGCTCTCGACGGTCGCGGCCGTGATCGTCGTGGTGTTACCCGAGGCCGAGGAGGACACGTACGTCGCGCACTTGGGCAGCGGGTCGGTGATGACGACATCGGTCATGTTGGACTTGCCGTTGAGGCCGTCCACGTTGGTGTCGTACTTCGGCGTGATCTGGTAGGTCACGTCGACGTTCTTGGGGCTTGCAACCGGGCCGGTCTTGCTCAGGAGGGGCGTCGGCTCGGACTTGATCGTGACGGTCGCCTGGGAGGTTTCCTTGCTCTCGCCCGAGGTGAAGGTCGCAACCGGGGTGACGGTGGAGCCGCCGGGGGTCACGCCGCGCAGGGCGGTGAAGGTCAGGACCGTCTGGAACGAGGAGCCGGCGGCGACTGTTCCGAGGTTGTAGGTGACGAGGCCGTCAGCGTTGGTGGTCGGAGCCTTGATCGTGGGGGTGACGACCTTCTTGCCGGCGGTGGCCGTGGCGTTGACGCCGTAGGGCGCCGAGTCGGGGTTCGGGTCACCCGCGGGGGTCACCGTGTGGGGCAGCGTGATGGTGACGACCGAGTCAACGCAGTCCTCCGTGGTGGAGGCACAGGCGAACTCGACGACGTAGCGCTGCTCAACACCGGACAGGTACGAGGTCTCGTCGGGTGTGATAACGAGTTTGAGCCTCGGAGCCGCCGCATATGTGGGCAGCGTCGTGACGCCGAGCATGACGAGGGCGGTTGTGACCAGCATGGCAAGCAGCTGGGCGGGCTTGGAAGCCTTCGACCACATGTGATTGGTGTGCACAGCCTACTCCTGAATGTGCGAAAAGCGTGCATTTCAAGCCGATTCTACGAGTTCCTCAACAAGTGTGAAGACGCTGATTTCCGAGATGAGAAGCCTTCCAACTTCACCTGTGCAGGTCAGTTTTCAAACAATGGTGATGCGCCAACAAACAACCATCCATACGGTTTATACACAACTGTGCATAGTACTGTGGACAAATACGGTGTTTCACTGCAGTTGACAGGCCACTTTGCACAATTTTTGTGACGGGGCACCCTGATTCGCCACCTATAACCAGGTGGTCGGACAAATTTTATCCAAGCGCACACTATGGCGTCAGCGGTGCCGCTGACCTGCTCAAGTTGTCGAAGCTCACAAACAGAAAACCCGCAACCACCAGGTTGCGGGTGACACGTGGACCTCCGTAGACAGGCGGAGATCTTTGGCTCAGCCACGCGCCGTCCACAGACCTCCGAGGTTTCTTGTGGAGCCAGTCGCCTATCAAGTACGATGACCAGCGACGATAACGTGCATGACCCCAGCACTCTACGCCTGGGTTTGGGTGGACCACTTCCTTGATCGGGAGCAGCAGCAGATGCCCCTCACAACCTTCGCCGACACGATCGCCGGCCAATTCCTGCACTGAACCCTCCCAAGGATCCTCCATGACAACACTGATCTGGCTTCGCGACGACCTCCGTCTAGCTGACCACCCGGCGCTGACAGCCGCCTGCTCAGCAGCAGATGGACCCGTGGTGGCACTGTGGATCCACGAAACCCGGAGGACCGAAGAAGACAACAATCGGCACGGCCCACGCCCGCTCGGTGCGGCCACCCGGTGGTGGTACCACCGCAGCCTGCAACAGCTGGCACCGCGGCTTGCAGACCTTGGCATTCCACTCGTCTTCGCCCGGGGTGATGCCGCGAACGTCATGCGCCAAGTCGTGGACGCCTTGCAACCTACCGTCGTTCACTGGACACGACGCTACGCCCCGGCAGCCTGCCGATTGGACGCCGCCATCAAGCAAGAGTTGAAATCCCGCACCGAGGTGCACAGCCACCCCGGCAGCCTTCTCGCCGAACCGTGGCTGATGCAGACGGTCAACGGCTCCCACTACCAAGTTTTCACACCGTTCAGCCACGCCGTAGCCGACCTGCCCCTCGGTCCCCTCCTGCCCGAGCCCTCACCAATCGGCGAGCGGGGCGGTGCAGACACAGCCTTTGCCACGTTGCGGGAGGACGGTGTCCTGCAGAACTTAGAGGACATTGGCTTGCTCGACGAGGGCTCCGCCTGGTGGGAAGAGACTCTCGCACAGCACTGGGAGCCCGGTGAACTGGCAGCCCGGCAGCAACTGGACGCCATCGACAGCTGGTTGCCCGGCTATGCCACACGCCGTGACCTGCCCGGGGAGGAAACATCCACCAGTAGAATCTCACCAAGGTTGCGGTGCGGGGAACTATCGCCGCGCCAAGCCGTGGCCGCAGCCCGTACCAGCACGGCCTCGGGCGAGGATATCGTCGCTTGGACCAGGCAACTCTACTGGCGCGAGTTCAGCTGGCACCTGCTCCACCACCGCGAACATCTAGAGGACACCCCCATGCGTCCAGCTTTCGCGGAATTCCCCTATCATCCCGACGACCACCTGGCGCGGGCCTGGCGACAGGGCCGCACCGGCATCGACCTCGTCGACGCTGGAATGCGGCAACTATGGCAGACAGGCTGGATGCACAACCGGGTGCGCATGGTCGCGGCATCGCTGTTCACCAAGAACATGCTCCAGCCCTGGCAAGACGGCGAGCAGTGGTTCTGGGAGACTCTCGTGGACGCAGACGAGGCCAACAATCCTATCTCGTGGCAGTGGGTGGCCGGCTGCGGCGCAGACGCTGCGCCCTACTTCCGCATCTTCAACCCTGACCTCCAGCGCACCCGCTTCGATCCGCGCAGCCGCTATGTCAGGCGCTGGATCCCGGAGGGACTCGCGCGGCCTGTCGTGCCCGTCGTCGACCTGGCCGAGTCGCGACGCGAGGCGCTCGCCGCTTACGAGCAAGTACGCGGGTTATCCGGCTCCCTTGTCAAGCCTCAACGTGGTTGAGGTGAGTGTCCTCGGGATGACGCCGACGCCAGAGCCACCTCACCAACGCCCTTGCCCGGGCCGGGCCTAAGACAGCAAAAAGGCCCGAACCGAAACCATCCAAGATGGCAAGGATTCGAGCCTTGTGCGTGGGGTGGAGCTAACGGGACTCGAACCCGTAACCCCCTGCTTGCAAAGCAGGTGCGCTACCAATTGCGCCATAGCCCCGTGAGTCAGTCGACCGGATCGGTGACCTCGGCCCATGCGGCCCGCTCCGCACGGGCCGCTTCGATCCTCAACCATGCCGCATAGGACACCGCTCCGAGGAACGAGAAAACCGCGGCTACGACGAACTTGTGGTTCCGCATGAACCCTCCTCACGTCCTACCGCGGGCGGTGGGCCTAGCTGGACTCGAACCAGCGACCTCATCCTTATCAGGGATGCGCTCTAACCGACTGAGCTATAGGCCCGATGACGCGGAAGAGGGTATCCCACCGCGTCGATCGCCTTCAAATCAGATCACTCGTCCGCCAGTGTGAGATGAACCCCACCGACGAGCGTCGCCGTCAAGTTGTAGAGGAACGCCATCACTGTGGACAGCGCCGTCGTCAACGCCACGTTCACAACACCGATGATGATGGCCATCGAGACCGCGCGCTTGAAGGCCAGGTACTCCACGAGTGCCGAATACGCATTGTTCTCGGACTCCATGATCGTGCTCGCCAGCTCCTTGATGGTGGAGAACACGTGCAGGGCGTCGAGCATGAGCCACACGAAGATCGCCGCGACGACGATCATGATGCCCACGGCCACGCTCAGCATGAAGGAGACCTTCATGATCGACCACGGGTCGACACGGGTCAGCGCCAGGCGCACGCGCCGTGGACCGGCGATCGTCTTGGCGGATTTCTTCCCGTTCCCGGACTTCCCGGCGGCGCTCGGGGACGCGCTGTCTCCCCCCACGGGCGGGAAGGACTCCGACTGACTCATGCCTGAACCTCACTCTCGTCGTCGCCCGAGCCTACCGCCTCAGCCTCCTCCGGCGCAGCGGTGATGGTGGCCGTCTTCGTAGGAACCGCCACGTCAGACTCGGCGAATCCGGCTTCGGACCCCGCAGCGTCGACTGCGAGCTGGTCATCGAACTCACGTTCGGTGCTGCGGGCCACAGCGATGATCCGGTCGCCATCATCAGGCTTGGCGAAAGTCACACCTTGCGTGGTCCGCCCGGTCCGGGAGACTTCGGACACAGCCGAGCGCACCACCTTGCCGGAGGCCATGATGCACATGATCTCGTCACCGGGAACAGTGACGAGCGCGCCCACGAGGTCACCGCGGGTTTCGACGAGATTGGCGACCTTCACCCCGAGACCACCGCGCCCCTTCACGGGGTAGTCAGTGACGAGCGTGCGCTTGGCATACCCCCCCTCGGTCACGACGAACAGATCGGCGTCGGTCCACCCGGAGTCGACGACGTCCATGGCCAGCAGCGAATCTCCCTGTCGGAAACGCATGCCGGTGACGCCGGAGGTCGCCCGGCCGGTGGGACGCAGAGTCGCGCTATCGGCGGTGAAACGCAGGGACTGCCCCCCACGGGAGACCAGCAGCAGATCCTGACCGGTCGACAGCAGGCCCGCGGAGACGAGTTCGTCGGCGCGTCCCTCCTCATCCTGGCGCAGATTGATGGCGATGACGCCGCCGGAACGGTTGGACTCGTACTCGCTCAGGCGGGTCTTCTTCACCAGACCACGGCGGGTGGCCAGGACGAGGTAGTCGGCCTGGTCGTAGGTCCCCAGCTCCATGACCTGAGCGATCTCCTCGCCCGGCTGGAAGGCCAGCAGGTTGGCCACGTGCTGCCCCTTGGCGTCGCGTCCTCCCTCGGGCAGCTCATAGGCCTTGGCGCGGTAGACCCGACCCAGATTGGTGAAGAAGAGCAGCCAGCGGTGCGTCGTCGTGATGAAGAAGTGGCTGACGACGTCGTCCTCCCGCAAGGCGGCACCCCTGACGCCCTTGCCCCCGCGATGCTGGGAGCGGTAGGCGTCCGTGCGCGTGCGCTTGGCGTAACCGGAACGGGTGATGGTGACGACGACGTCCTCCTCGGGGATGAGGTCCTCCATGCTCATCTCGCCGTCGAAGGGCACGATGCGGGTGCGCCGCTCGTCGCCGTACTTCCTCACGATCTCGGCCAGTTCGTCCGAGACAATGCTCCGCTGACGCTGCCGAGAGGCGATGATCTCCCGCAGGTCGGTAACCCTGGCCCGCAGATCCTCGCTCTCCTGCTGGATCTTGAGGCGCTCAAGAGCGGCCAGACGGCGCAGCTGGAGGGAGAGGATCGCCTCCGCCTGGGCCTCATCAACGCCCAGCAGACCCATGAGTCCGCTGCGCGCCTCATCGGTTGTGGGGGAGCGACGGATGAGGGCGATGACGGCGTCCAGCGCGTCAATGGCTTTGAGCAGGCCCTCGAGGATGTGCAAGCGCTCCTCGGCCTTGCGCAGACGATAACGGGAGCGGCGCACGATGACATCGATCTGGTGGGCCACCCAGTGACGCACGAAACCGTCCAAGCTGAGTGTGCGCGGCACACCGTCGACCAGGGCCAGCATGTTCGCCGGGAAGTTGTCCTGAAGCTGGGTGCGCTTGTACAGGTTGTTGAGGACGATCTTGGCGATGGCGTCGCGTTTGAGGACGATGACCAGGCGCTGACCGGTGCGCCCGGACGTCTCATCCCGGATATCGGCGATGCCGCCGATCTGACCGTCGCGCACGAGCTGGGCGATCTTGTCGGCAAGGTTGTCGGGGTTGACCTGGTAGGGCAACTCGGTGACCACCAGGCACTGCCGCCCTTGGATCTCCTCGACGTTGACCACCGCGCGCTGGGTGATCGAGCCGCGGCCGGTGCGGTAGGCGTCCTCGATGCCCCGACGCCCCAGAACAGTGGCGCCGGTGGGAAAATCGGGACCGGGAATGCGTTCGATGAGCGCTTCCAGGAGCTCCTCACGGGAGGCGTCCGGATGCTCGAGGAACCACTGGACTCCCGAGGCGACCTCACGCAGGTTGTGCGGGGGGATGCGCGTAGCCATGCCCACCGCAATGCCCTCCGAGCCGTTGACCAACAGATTCGGGAAGCGGGACGGCAGGATGATCGGTTCCTGGTTCTTCCCGTCGTAATTGTCCTGGAAATCGACGCTCTCCTCGTCGATGTCACGAACCATCTCCATGGCCAGGGGCGCCATCTTGCACTCCGTGTACCGCGGGGCGGCCGGCCCCAGGTTGCCGGGAGTGCCGAAATTGCCCTGCCCGGACACGAGCGGGTAGCGCAGGGACCACCACTGCACCAGACGAGCCAGAGCGTCGTAGATCGCGACGTCGCCGTGAGGATGGTAATTGCCCATGACCTCGCCGACCACGCGGGAGGACTTGGAGAACGAGGCGGCGGGACGATAACCGCCGTCGTACATGGCGTACAGGACGCGACGATGGACGGGCTTGAGGCCGTCGCGCACGTCAGGCAGAGCGCGTCCCACGATGACGCTCATGGCGTAGTCGAGGTAGGAGCGCTGCATCTCCATCTGGAGATCGACCGGCTGGATGCGGTTGCCGGTCGGTCCGAGCTCGGTAGTGATCTCGTCGCTCAACGTCGTTCCTTCTCGTTCCCTGGGTTGTCATGAAGCAGCGGGTGCGTCCATCCGGCGGCGGGTGGAAGCGGACCGGTGCGCTCATCCGGCGGTCCGACCCGCTCAGATATCGAGGAAGCGCACGTCCGCAGCATTGCGCTGAATGAAGGAGCGCCGCTGCTCGACGTCGTCTCCCATGAGAATGGAGAAGGTCTCGTCGGCGTCGGCCGCCTCATCAAGAGTGACCTGCTTGAGGATCCGATGGGTTGGATCCATGGTCGTCTCCCACAACTCGTGATCATTCATCTCCCCCAGACCCTTGTAGCGCTGGATGCCGCCGTCCTTGGGAAGTCGGTGGCCCGCCTCAGCCCCCGCCTTGAGCATCTGGTCGCGCTCGAGGTCGGAGTAGGCGAACTCGTGATCGGCATTGGTCCATTTAAGACGGTACAGCGGCGGCATGGCGATATAGGTGTGCCCTTGCTCGATCAGCGGCCGCATGTAGCGGAACAGCAGAGTCAGCAGGAGGGTGGCGATGTGCTGCCCATCGACGTCGGCGTCGGCCATGATGACGATCTTGCCATAGCGCAGCTTGGTCAGATCGAAGTCCTCGCCGATACCCGTGCCGAAGGCCGTGATGAGGCTGCGGATCGTATCGGAGGACAGGGCCCGATCCAGCCGCGCCTTCTCGACATTGAGGATCTTGCCGCGAATCGGCATGATCGCCTGGTGCTCCGGATCGCGTCCGCCGACGGCGCTCCCGCCGGCGGAGTCGCCCTCAACGATGAAGATCTCGCACCGGTCGGCATCGCGGGATGAGCAGTCGCGCAACTTGCCCGGCATGGAGGCCGACTCCAGGACTCCTTTGCGACGCGTCGCCTCGCGAGCCTTGCGCGCGGCCAGTCGCGCAGCAGCCGCCTGCGCGGCCTTGGTGACGACCGCTTTGGCATCAGCCGGGTGAGAGTCGAACCAGTCGCCGAGCTGGGCGTAAACGGTCTGCTGAACGAAGGTGCGCGCCTCAGTATTGCCGAGCTTGGTCTTGGTCTGACCCTCGAACTGCGGCTCGGAGAGCTTGACGGAGATGACAGCGGTCAGACCCTCGCGGATGTCATCACCAGTGAGATTGTCATCCCTGTCCTTGAGCAAACCCTTCTCACGAGCATACTTATTGACCAGAGTGGTCAACGCCGTGCGAAATCCCTCCTCATGGGTGCCGCCCTCGGTGGTGTTGATCGTATTGGCATAGGTGTGGACCGATTCTGAATAAGCGCTGGTCCACTGCATGGCGATCTCAAGGCTGATCCCGTGGGTGGGGTCAAGTTGCTGCTCGGCTTCGAAATCGATGATCTCGGGATGGACGAGCTCGACCTTCTTGGACTTGTTGAGGAAGGCAACGTAATCGCGCAGCCCGTGCTCGTAGTAATAACTGACGCTGCGGCCGGACGCGCCCTGCGCGATGTCCGTCGTCGGCTGATCGGAGCCGGCGATCTCATCGCCGGCCTCGGGAAGCTCGCGCTCATCAGTCAGCGTGATGCGCAGGCCCTTGTTGAGGAAGGCCATCTGCTGGAAGCGCCGACGCAGCGTCTCGTAGTCGAAGTCGACCGTTTCGAAGACTGCGGGATCGGGGTAGAAGACCTGGGTGGTGCCGGTCTCGGTAGTCTCCTCGCCCTTGATGAGCGACGTCGTGGGACGGCCGCCGTCCGCGAAGGACATGCGCCAGACGTGACCCTGCCGGCGGACCTCGGTATTCACACGGGTCGACAGGGCATTGACCACCGAGACGCCAACGCCGTGCAGACCGCCCGAGACCGCGTATCCACCGCCTCCGAATTTGCCACCGGCGTGCAAGATCGTCATGACGACCTCGACGGTGGGCTTGTGCTCGGTCGGGTGCTCGTCGACGGGGATGCCCCGGCCGTTGTCGACGACCCTCAGACCGCCGTCGGCCAGAACGGTGACTTCGATGTGGTCGCAGAAACCCGCAAGGGCCTCATCCACGGCGTTGTCGACAACCTCGTACACCAGGTGGTGGAGGCCCCGCTCACCGGTGGAGCCGATATACATTCCGGGCCGCTTACGGACGGCTTCGAGCCCTTTGAGGACGGTGATGTCGGAAGCGCCGTAGCCGGCGGTTCCCCGGCCGACCTCACGGGCGGCCTCACGACCGACGTCCTGACCGGCAACTCGACCGGCAACGGACGCGCTGGTAGTCACAGGCTGGTCCTGGTCAGACACGTGTCAGCTGCTCCTCGTTCTATGCGCCGAGCGGCACCGACCCTTCTGGACGCCGACTGGCGGGCTCGGTCCCGCGGCGTGTAGGTGGGTACCTGCAATCAGCCCAGGGCGCGCCATGGGCATTTCAATGATGATCCTACCGTGAATAACCGGAGAAGCCCTCGTCAGACATCGTTTGTCGGACGTGTGCAGCATCACTCGCTATGATCGTGCGTGCCCGTCCCGAGCCGGTCGAGAGTCGTCACCCATAGGTGTCCCGCGGACCACGCCCGCCCCGGGCCCCGCCGAAACGACCGTGTCGCCACAGCGGACCGGCCGGCCCCAGAACCCGGATCTCGACGGCGCCGCCGTTAGAACCCAGAGCCTCGACCACCCGCCGCTCGATCGTGGGCAGAAGCAGACGCAACTGCTGAGCCCAGGCGCTGGAGGAGGCTCGCAACGTCAACCGGCCCGGCTCGAAACTCTCAATGGCCGCATGCCCGGCGATCTGCGGTCCGACGATCCGCTCCCACCGCACCGACACCGAGGCGACGGCCAGGTGGCCCGCCCAGCCGTGCGTCTCGGCGTACCGGCGCAGGTCCCCCTTACCGGTACGCGGGTCGAACCGCGTCGGTCCGGGTCGGTCGCGTCCCGGCGGCAGCCCTGGTCCGCGATCGGTCGGATCCTTCTGCGTCCCCGGGCTCCTCCCCCCGTGCGGACGGCGGGCGTCCCAGACGGCCACGCCGTCCCGGTCGACAGCCTGCTGCGACAACTTCTTCCGCATCTCGCCCGCGTCCCACGCATGGCCCCGCTCGCGAGCCAGCACCCGCAGCGCCAGGGCGTCCCCGTCCTCAGCCACGGCTCACCCGGGAGCCGGAGACGCGCAAGCGCGCCCCGGCCAGTTCGTCCGGCACGTCCTCATCCACCGCCGCCGTGAGCAGCGTCTGCTGAGCCTCGGAGACGACGCCAACCAGTGCCGTCCGACGCCGGGCATCCAACGAGGCGAAAACGTCGTCGAGAATGAGCACCGGCTCTCCGTCGCCCCCGTAGGCGTCGACGTCATGCCGCAGCATCTCGTAGGAGGCCAATCGCAGTGCCAGCGCCAACGACCACTGCTCCCCGTGTGAGGCGAATCCCCGAGCAGGCAGGGCATCCAGGAAGAGCGCGAGATCGTCGCGGTGCGCTCCCACCAGGTTGGTTCCACGATCAATCTCGCGCTCGCGCAGCTGCGTCATAGCCGACTCCAGGCGCGCAGCCGTGGCGGCGGCATCGGCAAGACCGGCCTCGGCGGCATCCCGCGCCGCTTCGTCGGCGAGATCGGACTGCGACCCGCCCTCATGATCCAGCAGGCTCGACCGGTAGGCGAGGCGGGCCACCGACCGCCCCTCGCTGACCCTCTCATAAGAAGCCGCCACCCACGGACGCATCCGAATCACGACGTCGATACGTGCGGCGATGAGCCGGGCCGCCGCCGCCGCGAGCTGAGCGTCCCACACCTCCAGGGTGGAGATCATCGAGGCCGGCACGCCTCCCGAGCGGCGCGCGACACGAGCCGATTTCAGCAGACTGGAGCGCTGAGCGAGGATCTTGTCGTGCTCGGCGCGCACTCCAGCGAGCGACGGGCGTAGCGCCACGGCGAGGTCGTCGAGGAACCGACGCCGTATCCCCGGCTCCTCGCGAACCAGGGCCAGGTCCTCGGGCGCGAAGACGACGGTCCGCAGCATGCCCAGCAGCTCGCGCGGACGAACGCCCCCCCGATTGAGCCGGGCGCGATTGGCCTTGCCCGCGACGATTTCGATCTCCAGGACGCTGGGGCGCTCGCCGTGGAGGACCCTAGCCCTCACGACGGCGCCGGCGGGCTGGGGCTCACCCGGAGCACCGCGCCGCACCAGCGCCGTATCGGCGCCCGTCCGGTGGCTCGAAAGGGTCGACAGGTAGGCGACCGCTTCGATGAGATTGGTCTTCCCTTGCCCGTTGGGCCCGATGAGGGCGGTGGGCCCGGGGTCGAGGGCGAGAACGAGCTCGTCGTAGGAGCGGAAGTCGTCGAGTGCCAGGTCCGAAACGTACACGGACGCGCATCCGCCCCCTCAGGCGCCGAAGCGGATCGGCATGATGAGGTAGCGGAAGGAGGCGTCCTCCTCTCCGCCGATGGCACTCACGCCGGTCAGCACCGCGGGCTTGGACGGGTGAGTGAAATCGAACATGACGTAGGGCTGCGTAATCGCGCCGAGGCCGTCGAGCAGATAGCCGGGGTTGAAGGCGGTGGTGATGTCATCGCCCTCCACATAAGTCATGAGCTGCTCGGACGCCTGGGCGTCGTCCCCCTGCCCGGCGTTCAGGGCCAGGTTGCCGTCGGTGAATGCCATGTGGATCGGGGTGGAGCGGTCCGCCACGAGGCTGACGCGACGCACCGCATCCATGAGTTCCTCACGACTGACGGTGGCGTGGATCGTCGTCGTCTCGGGGAATAGACGCAGCACCGGCGGATAATCACCGTCCGTGAGCAGGCTCGTCGTGCGTCGTCCCCCGGCCTCGAAGCCGATGAGGCTGGAGGACGACGAACCGGGCTCGGTCAGGGCGAGCGTCACGTCTCCGGCCGAGGTCAGCGACTTGGCGACGTCGGACAGAGTGCGCGCTTTGAGCAGCGCATGGGTGGACAGGCCTGCATTCTGCGGCGTCCACGTCATCTTCCGCACCGCCAGGCGATACCGGTCGGTGGCCATGAGAGTCAGCGACTCGCCGTCAACCTCCATTTGCACGCTGGTGAGCAGCGGGAGAGTGTCATCGCGCGAGGCCGCGATCGAGACTTGACCGACGGCCTGGGCCAGATCGTGGGCGTCGACGGTACCGGCCGCCCCGGGCATCACCGGCAGCGCGGGGTAGTCGTCGGCCGCCATGGCTGCCAGGGAGAAGTGTGCCGCACCGCACGAGACGGCCACCTTCGTGCCCTCGACCTCCACGTCCACCGGTTTGGGGGGCAGAGCTTTGGCGATATCCGCCAGCAGACGGCCCGAGACGAGGACGACGCCCTCGTCCTCGACGTCTGCGGCGACTTCGCAGCGCGCCGAGACTTCGTAGTCGAAGGAGGCGAGGATGAGCGTGGCTGGGGAGGCCTCCAGGCGCACTCCTGCCAGGACGGGGACGGGGGGGCGCGCGGGCACCGATCGGGCGGTCCAGGTCACGGCCTCGGCCAGGACGTCGCGGTCGACCCGGAGCTTCATGTGGGTGCCTCCTTGATGTGAGTGCGTGGCTGTGGCCCCGGTCAGGGGCGGACCACCCGAGTGGAGTCTAGACGTATGAGTGTAGGACGCGTCCATGTCCGGCCGGATGGGATGCGCGGGGGGCGTCGGCGCCCTGCGCGGGCTGTGCGGGATGAGCGTGGAGAGATGAGGGTAGTAGGGGTGTTAGGAGGTGTGGGTTCTGGGGATAAGCCCGATGGGGCCCGGCATCGTGCGAGTCGGAGGTGTGGAACGACAGAAGAGTGGTTCGGTGGAGCCGGCCGGCCGGTGGTGGTTTCCTCCTGCGGGTCTCGGGCGGAGTCCACATGAGCGAGTCCTGCCGTCCACATGGCTGGACGAGTTGTCCACCACAGCTCGCAGGTCCCTCCCCAGGGCGACGCGTCGCGTCAGCGGGGGGCCTGGGAGGCTTGCTTGATACGGGCGGTGATCTCCTGGACCTGGTTGTAGGTGTCGCGCCGTTCGGCCATCTGCGTGCTGATCTTCCGGCTCGCGCTCATGACCGTCGTGTGGTCCTTGCCGCCGAACTCCTTGCCGATCTTGGTGGTCGACATCTCGATGAGCTCGCGACACAGGTACATGGCGATGTGACGGGCGTGCACCATCGTCTGAGCCCTGTCCTTGGAGCGCAGGTCCTCGATGGTCAGGCCGAAGAAGTCGGCGGTCTGCGTCATGACCATGGCGGCTGTGATCTCGCCGCCGCCGGAGTTGGAGATGATGTCCTTGAGCACCATCTCCGCCAAGGTCTGGTCGATGGGCTGGTCGGTCAGGGACGCGAAGGCCGTGACGCGGATGAGAGCTCCTTCCAGCTCGCGGATGTTGGTGGTGACCCGGCCGGCGATGTACTCCAGGACGGGCATGGGCAGGTCCACGCCTTCGGCGCGAGCCTTGTTGCGCAGGATCGCGGTGCGGGTCTCCAGGGTCGGGGGTTGGACGTCGACGGTCAGGCCGGACTCGAAGCGCGAGAGCAGGCGCTTCTCGAAGCCTCTGAGATCCTTGGGCGGCAGGTCGGAGGTCAGCACGACCTGCTTGTTGGCCATGTAGAGGGTGTTGAAGGTGTGGAAGAACTCTTCGAGGGTCTGCTCCTTGCCGCCGAGGAACTGGACGTCGTCGACCAGGAGAATGTCGACATCGCGGTAGCGGCGCTTGAAGTCGTTCATCTTGCCCTCGGCGACCGAGGCGATGAAGTCGGAGACGAACTCCTCGGAGGAGACGTACTTGATGATCATGTCCCGATACAAGGAGCGTGCGTGGTTGCCGATCGCGTGGAGCAGGTGGGTCTTGCCCAGTCCCGAGCCCCCGTAGATGAACAGCGGATTGTAGCCGCCGGTGCTGCGGTCGGGGTCGGCGTCCCCGGGCTGCTCGGCCACCTTGAGTGCAGCGGCGAAGGCGAATCGGTTGGAGTCGCCCATGACGTAGTTGTCGAAGGAGTAGCGGGGGTTCAGGCGTGAGCTCTTGTCGAAGGTCTGAGGGCTCTCCGGGCGCGCGAAGGCGGCGGCCGGGTTGGTCACGTAGGTCGGTGTGGTGGATTGCATGCTCGTGGAACCGTCGGCTGTCGTGCTCATCGATGCTTCGGCGATGTGCGGGCGTGCGCGTACGACAGGCTCGGCGGGCGTGACCGGTTCGGAGCGTGCAATGGGCCCGCTGGTGCTGGCGAAGGATGAGGACTGATCGGGAGCGGGCTGGGCCGGGGGGCGGCTGGAGGAGATCGTCGGTATGGGCGCTCCGGCCTCCAACGAGGTGTCGACGGTCACTTCGAAGGGGATCTCCCGGCCCCAGACCTGCGCCAGAGCCCGACTGATGGCGGTGCGCGCCTCCTCGACTTTGCTCTTGGTGAAGGGTGAGCCGGCGACGAGCACGAGGGTGCCGTCGACGTCGATCACGCGCGTCATTCGGATGATGGAGAGCTTGCCCGTGCTCAGTTCGGCGGACTCGGCGAGGACCTCGAGGACGGATTGCCACCTGGTCGTTGTGTCGTCTGGCACGGTGCGCTCCTGACGGATGGGGAATGCGAGAGGTTCACATCATGGGTTTTTTCCACAGGGTTGTCCACACCTGTGGCTCCCCACAGGTCTGTCCCCGGGCGAGGAGAGGGGCGCCTCGGCGTCGACGAGGAAGGTGGCGCGCGTCATGACGCGTTCCGACTCACGGATCGGGCGGCTCGGTCGAAGGACGTCCACATGTGGTCTCCCGGATGAGTCAACAGGGTGGGGAGCGGCCTCTGTGAGCGGGTGACGACGGCGTGTCAGGGCTCTCACCAAGGGTGGTGCAGGACCGTTTGACCGCGCCGAAAAGCGGGCCGTATGGTGGTGCGGACGTTCGTATGGAGTCACGTCCCGGTCCATGGGGCAGCCAGTGCGAGCGACCGTGCCGCGATCCCCGTGATGCATGGTTCCGATCATCCGACCAGGAGTACACACGTGACTAAGCGGACCTTCCAGCCGAACAACCGTCGTCGTGCCAAGGTGCACGGTTTCCGCAAGCGCATGTCCACCCGCGCCGGCCGTGCGGTTCTCGCCTCGCGCCGCCGCAAGGGCCGTGCGCGTCTTGCCGCCTGAGGTGCTTCCGAAGGCGCACCGGATGCTGCGGAGCGAAGATTTCTTCACCGCGGTTCGGTCCGGTGCGCGCAGCGGCAGTCGCAGGCTGGTCATCCACTACAGCGCTGGCGGGGCTGGAGAGACGGCTCCGGCCCTCGTCGGCGTTGTTGTGCCGAAGAAGCAGATTTCCCGTGCTGCTCATCGTAACCGGGTCAAGCGCCGTGTCCGCGCCCTCATGAGTGAGCGAGTAGCAGATGTCGAGCCCGGGGCGCGCATCGTCGTACGCGGTCTAGCCGCCTCCGACGGCGCTACCAGCGCCGAGCTTGGGGCTGATCTCGATCGTCTGCTCGCCCGCAGTCGGCGGGCGAGCCTTCAGAGCAGACAGCGCTGAGCATTCCGGAGGAAACCGTAGGTGAGTGGACAGCAGACGAATGAGCCGGTGAGTCGCGCTCGGACCGTGCGGGTGGTGCTCGCGCCCGTGCGCTTCTATCGGAGGAGGATCTCACCGATGCTGCCGCGCCGGTGCCGTTATTACCCGACCTGCTCCGCCTACACCGTCGAGGCCGTGCGCGTCCACGGACCGCTCAAGGGAGTTCTGCTGGCGTTCTGGCGGCTCGTGCGGTGCAATCCTCTGACCCTCGGCGGCGTCGACCACGTTCCCGATCCGGGCCGGTGGCGCTACCCCTACCGTCATGATGTTCCCCGTTTCGAGCTTGGTCGGGCCACCGATTGACCCGGACGAGACCGGGCCGGATGTACCGGCCAGCGTGACCCGCGGTGCGGGTGCTCACCACGCCTGAAAGCAAGGAGTGCAATGGACACGATTCTGTGGCCCCTCAAGGTTGCTGTCGCCTGGGTCATGGTCTACATTCACAAGTTCCTCGTGCTCGTTGGGATGCACGATGGCTCCGGGGCCGCGTGGGTTCTGTCGATCGTGGGTCTGACGATCTTCGTGCGCATTCTCATCATGCCGTTGTTCGTGCGTCAGATCCGGGCCAGCCGGGGAATGCAACTCATGCAGCCCGAGCTGCAGGCGCTCCAGGCCAAGTACAAGGGGAAGAAGGATCCGGCTTCCAAGCAGCGTCAGCAGGAGGAGATGATGGCGCTGTACCGCAAGCACGGAACGAATCCTTTCGCCTCGTGCTTCCCCATCCTCATTCAGATGCCAATCTTCTTCGCGCTCTTCCGAGTGCTGGCGAATCTGGAGAAGGTCGCCGAGGGTGTCTATCCCGGTCATACCTCGATCGGACCGTTGACGGCCGAACTGGCCGGGGATGTTCAGGCCTCCACGGTCTTCGGGGCGCATCTGTCCGATTCCTTCATGAACACCGATGACATGACGACCAAGGTCGTCACCGTCATCATGATCATCGCCATGAGCGCGACCCAGTGGTACACCATGGCGCAGCTGAGCATGAAGAACATGCCCGAGTCCTCCAAGAACTCGGATAATCCCATGATACGGTCTCAACGCGTCATGATGACGGTGATGCCGGTCTTCTTCGCCTTCACCGGTGTGCAATTCCAGATCGGTGTTCTGATCTACTGGGTGACGTCGAACCTGTGGACGATGGGCCAGCAGTTCTACACCATCAACCGCATGCCGGCTCCGGGCTCGGAGGCCGAGAAGAAGTTCCGGGCCCGGGAGAACGCCAAGCGGGCGCGCAAGGGCATGCCCTCACTCGAAGAGGAGGAGCGTGCTAAGGCGGAGGCCGAGGGAACCGCGCCGACCGGGGGGCAACGTGCGCAGCCAGTGCGCAAGAACCGTCAGAAGAAGGGTGCCGGACGGCCGTCCGGAGCGGAGGGACGGAGCGGCTCACGGCCCGACGACGGTGATGGCGCCAAGACGGGCGGAGCCGGTGATGCCAATGATTCCGACAATGCGACGACGGGCGGCGGAGGATCTTCCCGCAGACCCGGCGGCTTGACGGACGAGGAGATCGCACGGCGTCGCTATGAAAGACGCGCGCGAGAGCGCAAGCGCGCTGCCGCGCGCCGTAAAGCTCGGAACAAGAAGCGCCGGGGCTGACCCGCAGTCCCACAGGACCATTGAGGAGAATGGACTATCATGAGCGAGAACACCGCCTCGTCCAACTCGTCGAGTACCATCAGCCGTCTTGAGGAGGAGGGAGAGGTCGGAGCCGATTACCTCGAGGAGCTTCTCGATATTGTTGATCTCGGCGGAGACATCGATATTGACATCGACCATGGTCGTGCCTCCATCGCAATTGTCGCATCGGAGGAGGGCGACGCGCGAGAGCTCGCCGATCTTGTTGGACGCGACGGCGAGGTGCTTGAAGCCGTTCAGGAGCTGACCCGCCTGGCAGTGCAGGCCCGTACGGGCAGTCGCTCGCGTCTCATGCTCGATATCAACGGTTATCGCGCCGCACGGCGAGCCGAACTGAAGAAGGTTGCCGAGGAAGCTGTGAAGAGGGTGAAGGTTTCCGGTCGGACGGTGGCACTCGAACCCATGAATCCTTTCGAGCGCAAGGTCTGTCACGACGTCGTGGCTGCTGCGGGGCTGACCTCCGAGTCCGAAGGAGTCGAGCCGCTCCGCCACGTTGTCGTCCTGCCGGATCGTGAGTCCACTGAGGCGGACTCGCTGTCGATCGCAGAGACTGACGTGGAGGGTGCTCGTGAGGATGCGGGTGTCGGCGAGGTTCCGGAGAAGGATTGACATCTGGTGAGTGGTGACGATCTTTCCGTGCCAGTTGAAGTGGAGGAGCCTGCGGACGGGATCCGCGAGATCTTCGGACTCGCCTTCTCGGGCGCGGCGCGTTTCGCGGAGATGCTCACTGCCGAGGGCGAGATGCGTGGAGTGATCGGTCCGCGCGAACTGCCGCGACTGTGGAGCCGGCACATAGTCAACTCGGCTGCTCTTGCGCCTTTTCTGCCGGCGCGCGGTGCGGTGGCTGACGTCGGTTCAGGAGCGGGGTTCCCGGGAATCGTCATTGCGCTCTTGAGACCTGATTTAGAAGTAATGCTTATAGAATCTATGGAGCGTCGGATCGAATGGCTTGACGATGTCGTAGCCGAGCTCGACCTGGACAATGTCATCCTGCGGCATGCTCGCGCGGAAGAGGTCAAGGATCGGTTCGACGCCGTCGCCGCTCGCGCTGTCGCGAACCTGACGAAGCTCGTCCGTCTTACGGCGCCTTTGTTGCGTCCGGGAGGTAGTCTGCTGGCACTCAAGGGGGCTCGGGCCGAGGCTGAGGTTGAGGCGGCACAATATGTCGTGAAGAAGGCCCGACTCGAGCCGGCGGTCGTTCACGAGGTGATGACGCCGGGCGAGGAGCTGACTAGGGTTGTGCAGGTGCGTCGTCCTAAGCGGTGACGTGCGACCGGTGAAGAGCCGGCCTGGATTCGAATCGGGTACGTTGTGTGAGGTACACGACGTGAGTTGCATCGCCGATGCCGATTGGGTGCGGCGAGGTATACCGTCGGTGTCGCTGCGCTCACGTAGACTGAACGTCCCCGACCACCAGGCGCAGCCGGGGACGTCGTCCGAGGAGAACAATTTTGTCGGGATCGTCCATCTTCGAACAGTTGCAGGCCGATCACTCGGCGCTTGAAGAGTTCGCCGGGATGCGCTTTCCGCACCCCGACCAGACTCGTATCATTGCTGTTGCCAACCAAAAGGGCGGGGTCGGTAAGACGTCGACGACGGTGAATGTTGCAGCTGCACTGGCCGAGGCCGGACTTCACGTCCTCGTTATCGATGCCGATTCCCAGGGCAACGCATCGACGGCCCTCGGAGTGGCGCATGATGAGGAGCAGGCCTCCATCTACGACGTTCTGGTGGAGGAGACCAGGATCGATGACGTGGTGGTGACGACGAGTTTCGCCCCGACGCTGCTGTGCGTACCGGCCACGATCGACGTGGCCGCGGTTGAGATTGAACTCATCAACGCTGCCGAGCGTGAGTCGCGCTTGCATCATGCTCTTGATGAGTATCTCGAAAGCCGAGCTACTGAGGGCCTTCCGCGTCTGGACTACGTCTTCATCGATTGCCCACCGAGCTTGGGGCTGATGACGATCAACGCGTTCGTGGCGGCCAACGAGGTCCTCATCCCGATGCAGGCGGAGTACTACGCCCTGGAAGGACTTGCACTGCTCACTCGCTCGGTGGAGCGCGTTGCACAGACTCACAACTCCTCACTCACGGTGTCCATGATCGCTCTGACTATGTTCGATAAGCGCACGACGCTGGCGCGCGACGTCGAGGGTGAGGTGCGGAACTACTTCTCCTCGGCGGCACTCCATACGCGTATTCCACGCTCCGTACGCGTAGCCGAGGCACCTTCTTTCGGAGCGCCCGTAGTTTTCTGGGACCCTCGATGCTCGGGAGCAGTGGCCTATAAACAGCTCGCGCAAGAGATCGCACAACGTGGAGTGGCCGGTTGGGACAGCTCGATGGTCAACAATGACAACGTACAGGAGGCGTGACGATGGCGCAGAAGAAGCGTGGGCTTGGGCGAGGGCTCCAGGCGCTCATCCCGGAGACACAATCCGAAACGCCATCAACCCGTCCTACGGATGTGTTCTTCCCCGAGTCCGACTCCCCTGCGGAGGACAGGAAGAGCGCGGAGACGTCCGAGAACGGTGAGACCGGCGAAGACTCTGCCACGGAGGGCACACGGCGTAAGGCCGATGATATCGCCGCCACGCTTCTGGCTCCATCCAGGCGGACGAAGAAGTCTGCTGCGAGAAGCACGAGTCATCAGCGGCGCACAACAGCATCGACCAGCCGGACTGCAGCGCGCGACACTGCTGCGAAGAACAGCGATGCGAAGACGAAGTCGACTCGTGCCGGGGCTGGGAAGACTGGGGACGAAGCTGAGGTGCGGTCGGCGAAGACGGTGACCGGTTCTTCCAAGCAGGAGAAATCGAATGAGGACTCGTCACTCGTTCCGGTGCCGGGTGCGACCTTTGCAGATCTTCCGGTGGACATTATCTCCGCGAACCCTCATCAGCCACGTCAGGTTTTCGACGAGGATGACATCTCCGAGCTCGCGGCCTCAATCAAGGAGGTCGGTCTTCTTCAGCCCATCGTTGTACGGCGAATCGATGGCGAAGGAGATGAGGAGAACGCCCACTATGAATTGATCATGGGCGAACGGCGTCTGCGCGCGGCGAAGGAGGCCGGACTCAAGACGATTCCGGCGGTCGTTCGCTATGCCGCGGACGAGGAGTTGCTGCGGGATGCTCTCTTGGAGAACCTGCACCGTGTCCAGCTCAATCCTTTGGAGGAGGCTGCCGCTTATCAGCAGCTGTTGGAGGATTTCAATTGCACGCATGCTGAGCTTTCGAAACGTATCGCTCGGTCACGGTCGCAGATCTCGAACACGCTGCGTCTTATGAAGCTTCCGCCTCTTGTTCAGCGGCGAGTTGCAGCGGGAGTCCTGTCAGCGGGACATGCTCGGGCGCTCTTGGGACTTCCCGATGCGGCGGCCATGGAGCGACTTGCTCAGCGCATTGTGGCAGAGGGTCTGTCCGTTCGTGCGACGGAGGAGCTCGTGGCGGTGCATGATGAACCGGAACCAGCGCGTAAGTCCAAGCCGCTGCGCGCGCGTTCGGCACCGCTTCCCGCACTGTCGACGCGCTTGTCGGATGCTTTCGACACACGGGTCAAGGTCACTCGCGGAGCGAAGAAGGGGAGGATTACGATTGAGTTCGCCGGCGATGACGACCTCGCACGCATCGTCTCCGCACTGGCTCCCGGAACGTCACTAGATGAGGACTGAAGACTAAGCTCCTGAAGATCGGTCGGTCAGCAACAGTTCTTCCGATGCAGGGCCCGAAGCTGGCCCGATGTTTCACGTGAAACATGCGAGACGATTGGGCATGAACGCACTTCCGCTGCCGCGACGCGACTGATGTCAAGGAGTTCCCCGACCACGGTCGGGAAAAGCCATGGCCAGACCCGGATGCGCCTCGCATGGTCTCACACGTGCAGGGAGTGGCCACCGTATGCATGTGCGGCTCGCGATTCTGCCCTCAACTCCGCTTGACGTTCACGTTAGAACCACTTGCCACGATCCCGGCACACACAGCATGATGGTTACTGACCATCCTGCCAGTCGCCTACATCGAGTCGTCATGTTTCACGTGAAACGTGCGGACGATCGTGTTTACAACGTTCAGCGTCTTGGCACGCTTCTGCAGGGGATGGCGAGACTCGCGCGTTGGTTGCTGTTGAGCGAGTACGAGGAACGACTTCGGATTTCGACCCGGGACGGTCTACGAGGCCATCGTGCTGTCCGAGTGTCGTACACGGCAGGGATCCATTGAGACCTCGTCCTGAGGATGGCCGTGGAGACGGGGAAGTCCGAGCAACGATGTCGGAGGTCAGCCCCGACAGGAATCAGCGACGGATGTTTCACGTGAAACACCTGCTATTCTTGATCCCGAGCAGTGTTTCTCGGTCAATCGTCGCTTCAGGGGCGAACGAGGGGATGGTGGGCGAGAGCATTGTAGAGCTCGGGCAAACTACCATCCACGTTGGCGGCCAGAGGCAAAAGGGACGTTTCCGTCATCCCGGGGACCACGTTAACGTCGATGAACCAAGGTGTCCCCGCCTCGTCGAGGATGAGGTCTGTACGAGAAGTGTTGCCGAGCCCCAAGGTTCGGTGTACGACGACGGCAGTGTTCTGCACCCGTGTCAGGAGCTCTGAATCAAGACGCGCGGGGACGAAGTACTCTGAACGACCGGGGTTGTATCGAGCATCGAAGTCATACTGACCTTCCGAAACCACCTCGACGGGTGGAAGCGCCCGCGGACCGTTGCCGGTGTCCACCACCGATACGGCTACCTCGGTACCGGGTACGTACCGTTCAATGAGCGCGCGCTCGTCATAGGCGAAGCATGCCACCATGGCGTTACGTAGTTCGTCGACATTATGGGCCAGTGACACTCCGAGGCCGGAGCCTCCTTGATTCGGTTTGACGACGACGGGAAGCCCGAGATGCGATGCGACGACGCCTAGTGTCTCCTGTGCTCCCAGTTGGGAGAAATACGACTTGGGCAACGTGACAGAATCCGGTGTGACGACCCCGCCTGCCCGTACAGTTGCTTTCGCGGTCGACTTGAAAGAGGCACGTTGGCAACCGTCGGAATGGGTTCCGACGTAGGGCATGTCGAGCGCGATGAGAACGTTTTGAAGCCCTCCATCCTCACCGTGTCGCCCGTGAAGGAGCGGCCAGACGGCATCAGGAGCGAACGCTCTCAGTGATCCAATAGTCCGTGCATCGACGTCGAGGATGAGCACCGTGTGGCCAAGATGCTTAAGGACTGAGGCGACACGATGCCCTGAACGAAGTGAGACATCACGTTCATGGCTCAAGCCACCGGCCAGAATGGCGACGCGGAGTGGCTCGTCGTCGACAGGCACGAGCTTTGTGGATTCGGTGGTCTTTGTCATGATGTAACCTCAGATCTGATCTGGTGCGGGGGTGGAGACCCCCTCGGTAGGACGGCTGTATGACGGGCCGAAGAGATCGATGAGCTCAAGGTCATGCGTGATCACGTCAGACAGACGGCGTATCCCCTCGTGGATCTCGACTGGCTCGGGATAGCAGAAGGAAAGACGCATGTGATCATGCCCTGCTGATCCTCCAGGGTAGAAGGCGGTACCCGACACATAGGCGACGAGGTTGGTGACGGCACGAGGCAGCATGTCTTTTGCATCGAGGCCATCCGGCAGGCCGACCCACACGTAGAACCCGCCGGAGGGCACGTTCCACGTGCACATGGACATGTACTCGTTGAGCGCGGAGATCATGGCGTCGCAACGGTCGCGATACATGCCGCGGAACTCTTCGATCTGATGCTTCCAATCGAAGCCTTCAAGATACATGGAGATGGAGTATTGACCAACTGAGCTCGGACAGAGGATAGCGGCTTCAGAGGCGAGCTTCATCTTCTCCCTGACCGCGGGCGGAGCGACGGCCCAGCCGACGCGGTAACCTGGAGCGAAAATCTTGGAGAAGGATCCGAGATACACGACATCGTCGGGTGCGAGAGTCTTGAGGGCGGTGTAGGTCTGCCCATAGAAACCGAGGAGGCCATAGGGATTGTCTTCAACGATGAGGATGTGATGCCGGTGGCAGATGTCGACGACCGTCCGGCGTCGCTCCTCGGAGAGCGTGGCGCCAGCGGGATTGTGAAAATTTGGAAGGCAGTAGAAGAGCTTGATTCGTCGACCCTCCCGTTCCAGTCGAAGGATCGCCTCCTCAAGGGCATCCGGGATGACGCCGTCGGCATCCATCTCAATCTGTTGCACATCTGCTTGATAGGTGGCGAAGATCGATAGAGACCCGACGTAGGTCGGACCCTCAGCGAGAATGACGTCACCCGGGTCAATGAAAAGTTCGGCGACGATGTCGACGGCCTGCTGGGAACCTGTTGTGATGATGATGTCTTCAGGGTCCGCGTCGATGCCTTCAAGCGCCATGACATCGGGAATCTGCTCACGCAGTCGAGGAAGCCCCTGTCCGTTTCCGTACTGGAGAGCCCTTCCCCCGTCCTTACGGATCATCCGGGCTGTGGATTCGGCGAGCCGATCGAGCGGCAGGTCTTTGAGGTTGGGCATGCCGCCAGCCAAGGAGACGACCTCGGGTCGAGAGGCGACGGCGAAGAGGGAACGGGTTTCGGAGGCGCGCAAGCCGTGAGCTCGCGTAGCATAGTTGTCCAGCCATGGATCGAGCCGATTGCCTTTCACGGAGTGTTCATCAGTCACGTCGTCGTCCTTCCTGGGTCGGCACCCGCCGTTGGAGGTCAGTCTGCCACGGCAGCGCGGTAGCATGCCGGTCTGTTCCCACGACGGACCTGATCCATGTCGCTGGAGGCTAAGACGTGGTTTCACGTGAAACACTCATCGTAGGTGAGCAGAGTGTTTCACGTGAAACCACGTCTTCCTTCCGTCGCCACGTTTGATCAGCCCGGACCAGTCAGGTACGCAGTGCTGCTGCCTCGATGATCGCGCGAAGCGGTTCCTCGGCGTTGGCTATCGTGACGACGTGCTGTGCACGACCGAGAAGATCGGTGATCTCAGGAGTCTGCATCTGTTCGGCACCGAGCGCCTCCTTGACAGTCTCGCCGAACTTCGCGGCCTTCGCGGTCTCGAGAATCAGGGTCGGGAAGCCGACTTCCATTGTCCGGAGTGCCACGGTGACGCCGTCAGCCGTGTGCGGGTCGATGAAAGTACCCGTCGCCGTGTGCACGCGGCGGATAGCCTCGAGCCTGTCGCGATGGGATGACGATCCGGAGACGAACCCGAACTCGGCGCTGAGACGCGTCAGTTGGTCGGACAAATTGAGAACGCCTGTGGTCTCCAGGTCGAGCCACCGGTGCCTGAACTCCTTTGGACCGAGTAGTTGCCAGATGAATCGTTCAAGGTTCGATGCTTTGGAGATGTCCATGGACGGGCTGGAGGTTGCCAACGTCTCCGCGCTTCCCCTTGGACGATACACGCCAGTGGAGAAGAATTCGTCCAGGACATTGTTCTCATTGGTGGCCAGGACGAGACGTCGGATCGGCACGCCCATCGACCTGGCGAGGTGGCCGGCGTAGATGTTGCCGAAATTGCCCGATGGGACGACCACATCCATTGCATGGCCAGCACGGTCCGAACTGTCGAGTCCGTCCGAGATACGCAGCCAGGCCCAGACGTAGTAGACGATCTGTGCAGCGATGCGCCCGAAGTTAATAGAATTAACGGCGCCGATCGAGTAGGTCGATTTGAAGGCGGCGTCACTGTTGATGGCCTTGACGAGAGCCTGGCAGTCATCGAAGACGCCATTCACTGCGATGTTGTGAATATTGGTGTCATTGAGCGAGTACATCTGGGCGCGCTGCACATCGCTCATCCGATCCTTCGGTGAGAGCATGAAGATGGCGACGCCGTCCTGCCCCCGGAAGGCGTGCTCGGCAGCGGACCCGGTATCACCGCTGGTAGCACCCAGAACATTAAGCACCCTTCCCCCGTGCCGCAGGATGTACGGGATGACTTGTCCCAGGAACTGCATAGCGAGGTCTTTGAAGGCCATGGTCGGGCCCTCGGACAGCCCTACGAGTGCAAGCCCCTCAGCTACGTTGTTGAGCGTCCGAACAGGAACGACGGGCGGCGGAAAGTGATCGGGTCCGAATGCCGCACCAGTCAGCGCGGCGAGGTCGTGCGTGGGGATGTCGGTGGCGTACAGGCTGATAATCTTGGCGGCGAGCTCGGGGTAGCTCAAAGAACGAAGCCTCTCGAGCTGAGTACGGGTAACCTCGGGGATACTTTCCGGTACGATCAGGCCGCCGTCGGGCGCGAGACCGGACAGAAGCACGTCGGTGAAATTCGTGGGAACCATGCCGCCGCGCGTGGAGATGAAACGCATGGAGCTACACTTTCATCGTCGGGCTACGAACGACACAAGTCTATACTGATCAACATATGAACATATATGTTCATATGTTGAGACGACGCATAGCTCTCCATCTCGCGCTCATCGTCCTGCTCTATGGCGATTCTCGATGCCGCTCTTGAGAAATGATCGACGGCGCCGCCCCGGCAGTGGGCGGCGCCGTCGATCACGAGACGCACCGTCAGGCAGCCGTCAGACCCTCACCAGTGCTACGCGATCGGTCCGGGATGTCGGTGTTTCAGCCGAGGGCCTTTTCAATCTGCTTGGTGAAGGATCCCTTGGGGCGGGAGCCGGAGAACTGATGGACGACTTTCCCATCGCGTACGACGGCGAAGGTCGGGATCGAGCTGACACCGAAGGAACGAGCGGTGTCCGGGCTGGCATCGACATCGATCTTGATGAACTTCGCACGATCACCGAGCTCGGAGGCGACCTCATCGACGACCGGTGCCATCTGCCGGCACGGACCGCACCACTCGGCCCAGAAGTCGATGACGACGGGCAGTTCGGACTTCAGCACCTCCGACTCGAAAGTGTCGTCGGTGACAGCGAGAGTGTGGGACATGGAATTCTCCTTCAGAGAACCGGTGATGGTCAGGTGGTGAGGTTGGCGAGATAGTGCTCGGCATCCAGCGCCGCACGGCAGCCTGATCCGGCGGCAGTAATCGCCTGCTGGTAGTGAGGGTCAGCGACGTCACCGCAGGCGAAGACACCAGGAAGAGCAGTGCGTTGGGAAGGCGCCTGCACGGCGATGTAGCCGGCGTCGTCGAGCTCGAGGACATCGGCGACCAGCTCGGAACGCGGGATCTGTCCGATGGCTACGAACAAACCGGCGGCGGGGATGTCGCGTCGCTCCCCCGTGACGGTGTTCTCCAGAGTGACTGATTCGAGGGCTTCCTGCCCGTTGAGGGCAGCCACCGTCGAGTTCCAGGCGAAGTCGATCTTGGGATCGTCCTGGGCGCGCTTGGCCATGACGGCACTGGCACGCAGTTCGTCACGACGATGCACGACCGTTACGGATGAGCCGAAGCGGGACAGGAAGAGCGCCTCCTCCATGGCGGAATCCCCGCCGCCGACGACGACGATCGGCTTATCCTTGAAGAAGAATCCGTCGCAGGTCGCGCAGTAGGACACGCCGTGCCCTGAGAGCCGGGCCTCGTCCTCCAGACCCAGCTTGCGGTACTCCGAGCCGGTCGACATGATGACGGCGCGCGCCTCGTAGACGGCGTCATCGGTGGTGACACGCTTGATCTCACCGGTGAGCTCGAGGTCGATGACGTCCTCGTAGCGGATATCGGCGCCGAAGCGCTCGGCCTGCTCCTGCATCTGCGTCATGAGTTCGGGGCCCATGACGCCCTCGATGAAGCCCGGGTAATTCTCGACCTCGGTCGTGTTCATGAGCGCGCCTCCGGCGGTGACCGAGCCGGCGAGGACGACAGGGTTCAGTTGGGCACGCGCCGCATAGATCGCGGAGGTGTAACCGGCCGGGCCGGAGCCGACGATGACGACGTCGTGGACCATAGCTCTCCTGAGTGGAACTGTGCGAGTTGCGTCTGGGTGCACCGCGCACGGGCACGAGGACCGCCTCCGACGGTGAGCACCCATGGCGTGCAGGCAGTGCAACCGGTGATGGGACGGGATTGTTCCCGAGGCTCTCCTACTTGAGAGTGATCTCCGAGATGGTGACCTTCGGATCACCGTCGGACGCCGTGGGCTGATCGGTCACCCACACGACGATCGAGTCGGTGTCCGTCGGTGTGAATGAGAAGCTCGTCGTGCCCGAGGTGAAGGCGCCCTCGGTCAGCAGCGTGCCGCCGCTCGGATCGTCGGCGCTCGTGGCCCGGATCTGAACGTTGCCTCCCGACCCCGTCCCCTGGAGGTCGATAGCCGAGACCTTGGCGGACTGCTCCAGGCTCACAGCGATACCGAGTCCGCTCTTCAAGTTCCCGAAATTCTTCGAGAAGTACTGCCGCGACTTCCACGAGGTGCTCGGATCGCCGTCGACCGTCTGACCCGCCTGATCGGAGTAGTCCGCCTCCCCACCCGAAGAGGCGACGACCTGCGCCCCGGTGATCTTGATAGGAGCCGTCGTCGGTGAGGGCGTGCTGCTCGCCTGCGTCGGCTCGTTCTGCGCCGGCGCAGGCGCGATCGCCGAGGGCACGGTCTCCGCAGCCGGCACGTCGTCCTCGGTGAAACGCAGGTTGAACAGGCCGAGGATGCTGTGCACCGCGAAGAAGACCCCCACTAGCATGACGATGAGGATGCCGCCGAACAAGGTGACGGTGGTGTGAGACACCGACTGCGCGTCCTCGTCATTCTCAGCGTTGTCGGCATCGCTGGCGGCGGCATCACCGTCGCTGGCGGCGGTGGCCGACAGGATCGTCGACGAGGAGGTGGCGGAGGCTCCCGTGAGAGACGAGGCGTCGTTCTCGACGACCGGTGGTGCGCCGGTCCTCACCTCATTCGGGGTGATGGCGACCGGCGCAGCAGCGGTCTGGGGCGTACTGGCCGCCATCGACTCCGTGTCGGATCTGCCGGAGGGTGCGGGTTCGGCTACCGCGGCCGGAGACGTCGGGCGAGTCGCAGCCGCCCGACGCAGGCGCGAGAGGACTCCCCGCGGGGAGGACTCCCCGTCGACGGCGGCCGGGGCGTCATCCCTGGTGCTCTGCGGCAGGAGGGACACGTCCCACGGCGCCAGTGCGTCTGCCACCCCGGAAGCGGACACCGGCGCCGTACCCGACCATGTGCGCGCCACCAGCTCGTCGAGATCGGCGTCATCCCTGCCCATGGTCCTGGCCAGGGTGGAGGGCGGCACCGGTACCCCGTCGGCTGTCGTCGGAGCGGCCGGCAGCCCTGCACGTTTGCCGGGCCAACGTCCTGTCACACCGTAGTAGAGGAGCTCGACCAGGGCGCGGGCGTCGGTGCGATCCGCGGCGAGAGGATCGGAGTCGTTCTTGGAGTCCAGACCGAGGATCGCAGCCTCGATGCCGATACCGGTGACCTGGACATTGCCGTTGGGACGAAGCCGAACCGACTCGGGAGAGAGGTTCAGATGATGCAGACCACGGCGGGAGCACGCGTCCAGGGCCTGTGCGACCTCGCCGACGATGGCGCGCACCTGGGCGGCCTCCAGCCCCTGGCTGACCAGAGCCGATAGAGGACGGCCGTCGGCCGGCTCGGTGACGATGAACGCGGGATGGTCCGTCTCGACGTCGAAGACCCGCTGAATGCGTGAGTCCTCCACGAGGACGGCGCGGCTGGCCGCTTCCAGGACCTCGGCCCGGTGAGGGGTTGCGGCAGTGAGCATGAGGACCGTGACGGTGCGGTCCAGGATCGTGTCCCGGCCGACATGACGGACCACTCGGGGCAGTGTTGCGGGAAGGGTGGCGGCCAAGGCATAGCGCCCCGTGCCGATCGGCGTCGCATCCATGATGAAGTTCCCTCCTCCCGCGCCGAGCAGCCCCAGTGCCTGCGGCACGAGTGTACCGGGCATGAGTGCCCGTACGGAGGCGGCCTGGACGGCCAGATCCGCAGTCGTGGGGGGCGGGGCGGGAATCGCAGGCGGCGGAGCAGGTGCGGGACGCGGTGCGTTCACGGCCCGCAGCAGAGGTCGGTAGGACGGTGGGTAGGAAGGCGGAAGTTCGGTGCCCGCACGGTCGGCAGACGTCGGAGCCAGAACATGAGCCAGGTGCAGAACCACCCGGCCGGCACGGCCCGGTAGGAGTCGCCCGACCTTGGCCACCATACGTGACAGCGGTACGAAGAGCACGCCGAGCTCCTCGACGTGCAGCATACGTGCGGCGACGAGGTAAGTGACCGTCATGAGGAAGGCGGCCACCAGGACGATCAGTAGGGCATCCGTCGGGCGGGACCCGGTCGACGAGCCGTCGGCCGGGCCCAGAATCGCCCGTACTCCCAGACCCACGAGTATCGCGGGCAGCGCCGCGAGTACCAAACGGATGTAGGTCGCTATCACGCGATGCCCATCGAGACTGGGGAGATGGCGCCGGACGAGCGGGATCACGGCCAGGGAACCGCCCAGCTGGCTGAGCATGGAGCCCACCGCCGCCCAGGTCATCCAGTGGGGCGGGGGCGCCAGCAGATAGGCACCCGTGCACACGACGACGGGGACGATGCCCACGACGGCGTCGGCCATCAGCAACCGCTTCGTGTCGGCGTAGGCCAGCATGACGCGCTGGGTTGTGAACCAGATGCCTTGGAAGATGATGCCGATGGCCAGGAAGCCGAGGATAGGGCCTCCGGCGGTGGCCTCCCGCAGAGACAGAGAGGGGGTGAAGAGCTGGAGCGCGGGCGCAGCCAGGGTGCTGATACCCGCGGCGAACAGGACGGTGAACACCGCGACACTGCGCAGCCCCAGGGACAGATCGTCGCGCACGCCCATGCGGTCGCCGGCGGCCGCTTTCTCACTCATGCGTGTGAACAGGGCGGTGATGATCGAGGTCGTCACCAGCGACTGCGGCAGCATGTAGATCAGCTGGGTGTTGTCGTACAGCATCTTGGACGGGACGACCTGGTCCGCGTACTGCGCGGTCTGGGCCATCGTGACGGCCTGAGAGCCCAGGTTCGACGTCGCGATGTCGCCGAGGAAGACGACCCCCGTGCCCGCCAGGGCCCACAGGGCCACCTTCGACATGTGCCCCAGACCCATGCCCCGCACCCCCCATACGAGGCGCGGACGGAATCCCGAGCGCACCAGGGGGATATAGAGGATGAGGGCCTGGGCCGCGATGCCCGCCGTCGTCGTGCCCGCGATGAGGGTGATGCGACTCGCGTTCCAGACCGCCGGATCCTGACCGGTGGTGTAGCGGCCGTAGATGTGCAGGTAGGCGATGATCGAGGCGATCGAGATGATGTTGTTGAGCACCGGTGACCACATGTAGGGCCCGAAGCTCGAGCGAGCGTTGAGTACCTGCCCCCACAGGGCGCTCAAACCGTAGAAGAAGATCTGGGGCATGCACCAGTAGGCGAAGGCGAAGGCGAGTGGCTGCCATTTTCCCAAGCCCGAGGCGTACAAGGTGATGACCAGTGGCGCCGCCACCGTGACGACGGCCGTCACTGTCACCATGGCGGTGATGGCGGCCGTCAGCAGACGGTTGACGAGCTCCTCGCCGTTGCGCTGCCGCAGCGCCTGCACGATCTGCGGAACAAGGATGGCGTTGAGCACGCCGCCGATCATGAGGCCGTACAACTGGGTGGGCAGATTGTTGGCGTCGTTGAAGGCCTCGCCCGCGCCCGAGGCCGTCGCTCCCACGGCGGCGATGAGCAGGCTGTTGCGCACCAGGCCCAGAATGCGGCTGGCCAGTGTTCCGGCTGCCATGATGGCGCTCGAGCGGGCGATCGACGAACCCTTGTTCGCGGCGCTCATGTCTTCTCCTCGATGCTGGGGGTGGGCGTCGCGGTGCGTCGCCCGCGGCGCACGGTTCGCACGATGCCCCCGATGAGCAGGATGACGAGTCCGGCGCCCATGACTCGGGTGCCCCTGGTCTCCCAGTCGGCGTGCACGCGCATATGAACGTTCTGCGGTGCGCCGACGGCGGTGCCGTCGGCCGCCAGCAGCATGATGGTCAGGTCGACGTCTCCGCTGCCCACCGCTTTGACCGGTACGGTGGCGGTCGCCTGACCGTCCGCCGGAACGGTCAGTGTGACGTCTTCGACCGTCTGCAGTCGAGCGGAGCTCGACCGCAGACGGACCATGACGGTGGCGTCCTGGTCCAGGGACGAGGTGATGCGCACTGGCAGGTTGGCCTCGGCGGCGATCAGATTGATCGTCCGTGACGGCACCGCCGTGAGCCTCGTGGTCACGGCGGTGCCCCGCTCCCGGGCGGAGCCAGCCATAGTCGTGCGACCGGCCGGATCCGAGCGCCACACGGCCGAGGCGGTGCGCTCCACCACCTCGGAGGCGGAGCCGATCACCGTCTGAGGGTCGGTGAGGATCGAGGTCACCGAATCGAGGTACTCCTTGCTCGTGCGCGCGGCGGCGAGATCGGAGGCCGGCACCTCGTCGTCGCCGTCGATTTGATCGGGCACGTCCTCGCGCGACGCCCGCGTTCCGCCGTCCTGCTGGGCGCGGGCCTCGGCGGTCAGCGCCTTCAGACCCTGGGGCGAGGTCCAGGAGGAGTCCTGCAGCGCTTTCAGGCGCCTGGCGAGCCTATCGGCATCGATGCTTGCAGCCGCGGTGCGGTCCAGGGTCACCACGACGGAGCGACTTATCGCGGGGGCCTGACGCGTGAGGATCGCCGTCTCGCCGCGCAGCAGCTGGGTGGCGTCCAGGTCGGAAAGGGCGGTCGAGGATTCGCCGGTCCTCAGCGTGCCGCCGAGCGCGTCCGACAGGTCCTCATCGGGTGTCAAGACAGTACGCGAGCCGATACTCGTCACCTCCGAAGGCGTGTACGTCAGATCCGCCGTCACCGGCAGGTCGCCCGGGGAGGTGACGATGGTCGTCGTCGAGTCCGGCAGGGTGGACAGCGTCGTGGCGTCCAGGTCGCCGGCGAGCCAGGTCAGCGATGTCGGGGCGCCCGCCTCCACGACCTCCGAGGTTCCCGTGCGGGTCGCGGCATCGGAGAGCAGATCGGTTTCATCCAGGTGGGCTAGAGCGCTGACGTCGACATCCGCCCACGGCAGGGCGACGACGTCACCGGCCGCGAGGGCCCGCGTGAGAGCGTTGGCGATGGTCTGCCCGGGACTGCGCTGGGCGCTCGGAGCGGATCCTGAAGGGGAGGCAGCGGCCGTCGGATCCGCTGACGATGATGACGATGGCGAGGGTGGTGCCTGAGCCGATTGGGACGGCTGGGCCGATGGAGCTGAGGCGGAGCTTGTCCCTCCGTCCCCGGCACCGCCGGAGGCGGAGGGGCTGGCGCTCGCTGAGGATGTCGTAGCGGTCAGCGTTTCCTCGGTCACTCCGAGGGCGTGGAGCAGGGCCGGGTCCACGGCGAGAACGACGCCGTCGCCGGCGAGTGCGAGCAGAGAGGCGATTCGAGTGCGCAGGTCGGCCAGCGCGTCCCGGGAGGGCGGATCCGCACCGGTGGTCAGGAGGGACATATCCGCGGGGGAGGCGGTCACCGGAATGATGGTCGTCGTATGCGACCGGCTGGCCTGAGCGCCCGCGTCCCACACCAGGATCGTGCGGTCCTGGGCGATGACGTCCTCTCCTTGGGACAGCGTCAGCTGAAGGCCGCGAGGGCCCCACTGATCCGCTTCTCCGAAGGGCAGGTCGTTCGCGGCGAGGTCGATGGAGAAGGTCTGCACCTCGCCAGGGGCCACTCGGACGCCGAGGTCGCCGGTGTGGACCTTGCTCATGGCCGTATCGGTCTCATCGGCCAGCCATGATTTCAGGCCGGTCACGGTGATCTCGGTGCCGTTCTGCGCCTGTACGGTCGCGGACATGCGCTCCAGAGTCCGGTCGGTGCCGTTGGCGATGGTTCCCGAGACCGTCACGTCCTGCCCGGAACCGACGACCTCGGGGGACAGCGAGTCGATCGAGAGTGTCACCCGGCCGTCGATCATCTGGGCCGCGGCCGGCTCGGCCGAGTCCTGCGCGGTCGAAGGAGCGGGAACGGCCCATGCCGCGGTGGTGGTGCCGAGCCCGGTGATGCAGGCGAGCAGGGCGACCGCTGCGACCACGGTGGCCAGCAGGCGCACCGGGGAGCGACGAGGACGAGAGCGGAACCTGAGCGGGTTCACCCGTCCCCCACGAGAATCTCACGGGCGGCGGCCACGATGCGCCGCTCATTGGGGTAGGCCAGACGGCGGGAGACGTCGTCGAGGTCCACCCATTCGACCTCCTCGGCCTCATGGTCAGGGTCGTTGTCCGTGGTGAGCCAACCTCCGAGCGCTTCGAGCAGGAAGTGGTGGACGATCTTGTGAACGCGGTGGTCGTCCCCCGCGAACCAGTAGTCGATGGTGGCCAGGTGACGCAGAACCCGACCGGAGATGCCCGTCTCCTCGGCGATCTCGCGCACGGCCGCCTCCTCAGCGGTTTCCGATCCCTCGAGGTGGCCCTTGGGCAGGCACCACTCGAGACGGCCGCCGCGATTGCGGCGCGCGATGACCGCGGTGACCGCGCGGCCCCCCCGAACGGCGATCACCAGTCCGCCCGCACTAGTCTCGTCGATGACCGGTAGTGGACGCGCACTCGCGCGCCGCGCCGGCGCGCCGGCGCGGGGCTTGCGAGTGCGGTGAGACGGCATAGGGACACTCTAGGCGGTTCGGCTGAGTGGGTCGGCCGTCGAAGGTTCCGCGTGGCAGGCTTGGACCGATGACTGACCCCGCCGCCTCCTCCGCCCCTGCCTCCTCCTCCGGTTCGTCCGCCGCGCCGGACCGGGCTCCCGCCCCCGATGTCGTGGAGCGCGCGCTCCTCGACGATCCTCCCGACACCGGCGGTCTGACGCCGGCCGCCCGTCATGCGCTGCGTGAGCTGCCGCCGTCGCTAGCGACCCTGGGGAACCTGTTCATTCGCGCCGGGCACGAGCTCTCCCTCGTGGGCGGACCCGTACGTGACGCGTTCTTGGGTGTCATGCCCCACGATCTGGACTGCACGACCTCGGCCCGACCGGAGCAGACCGAGGAGATCCTGAGCGCGTGGGGCGACGCCTGCTGGGACGTCGGCAGGAACTTCGGCACGATCGGGGCACGCAGAGGCGGTGTCGTCGTCGAGGTCACGACTTACCGCACCGAGGAGTACGAGGTCGACTCGCGCAAGCCGGCTGTGGCCTACGGGGACACTCTGTCCGGTGATCTCACCCGCCGCGACTTCACCGTCAACGCGATGGCGCTGCGGCTGCCCGACCTCGTGCTCGTCGACCCCCACGGGGGCCTGGCCGATCTGCGCGCCGGGGTGCTGCGCACGCCCGTGAGCGCCGTGCAGTCCTTCGACGACGACCCGCTACGCATGATGCGGGCCGCGCGCTTCTCCGCTCAGCTGGGTTTCGACGTCGAGATGGACGTTATGAATGCCATGACTCGGATGGCTCCGCGCCTGGAGATCGTTTCGGTCGAGCGCGTGCGCGCCGAGCTGGAGCGCCTGCTGGTCTCGCCGTGGCCGCGGCGCGGGCTCGAGCTCCTGGTGCACACCGGGCTGGCCGACGTCGTTCTGCCCGAGCTGGCCGCCCTGCGGGAGACGGTCGATGAGCACCATCGCCATAAGGACGTCTATGAGCACACCCTGACCGTCCTCGACCAGGCCATGGGCCTGGAGACGGGGGCCGACGGCCCGGTGCCCGCCCCCGACCTCGTGCTGCGTCTGGCCGCGATCATGCACGACGTTGGCAAGCCGGTCACGCGGCGATTCCTGCCCAACGGCACCGTGACCTTCCACGGTCACGACCATGTGGGGGCGCGCATGACGAAGAAGCGGTTGCGCGCGCTGCGCTTCGACAAGCAGACCGTCAAAGACGTCTCTCGACTGGTCGAGCTGCATCTGCGCTTCCACGGGTACGCCGATGCGGGCTGGTCGGACTCAGCGGTACGGCGCTACGTGACCGACGCCGGAGAGCTGCTTGAGCGGCTCCATCGGCTCACCCGCGCGGATGTGACCACGCGCAACAAGCGCAAAGCCCGCATGCTCGACGCCGCCTACGACGATCTCGAAGCGCGGATCGCGGCGCTGCGTCAGGCCGAGGAACTGGCGGCCATCCGCCCGGATCTGGACGGCCGGCAAATCATGGATGAGCTCGGCATCGAGCCGGGGCCGGTGGTGGGCGAGGCCTACCGCTTCCTCATGGATCTGCGCATGGAGAAGGGGCCGATGGGCGAGGAGCTGGCGCGTCAGGCGCTGCGCTCGTGGTGGGCGGCGCGCGACGACGAGGGGTGAGGGTGCGAGCGGCCGTGCGCCCGGAAGGCCGAGACGCGAGCGGCTTGCAGTTGCGCTTTTCGACCTTGAGGTCAGTATCCTGCTTCTTTCGCGATGCAGGACGAGCCGAAGCGATCACGTGCGGACGAGGCGTTGACGCACGTCGGTTTTTCACATACACTTCACCCGTTGATCGCGTCGACGCTTCTTAGACCCTGACCCCTAGTGCGTAAGGAAGAACAATGGTCGATCATGAGTCCCAGGGCGATGTTCAGTTCGATGAGAAGGCCCTGGCTCGCGTCATGGGCCGGGCTTATGCGGACGATGCGTACCGCGAGGTTCTGACCTCCTCTCCCTCGGAGACACTCGAGCAGGCGGGTGCACTCGCGAGTGGCTCTATTGCGACGGCGGCCCTGGATGCCGAACTCGAGGATTGGGACTACGCCGTGCATCACGATGAGAACGGTGCGCATCTGCGCATCGGTCTGCCCGATCTGGAGGAGGAGCTCGACACCTCCGTTCCGGAGGATGGTTTGACCGTCGTCTGCTGTTGCTGCTGCCCCTGCTGACACGATTGTGCCGTTTCAGCCCGCAATTTCTCGATAGGACAGCCCTGTGACCGATCAGGAACTGGAAGAGGACCGGCGTTACGAACGTAAGCGACGACTGAAGCTGATCAGACGGATCGTCCTGATCGGAGGCGGAATCATCGTGTTCATCGCCTTCAACTGGACGTGGTTGGTGAGCCAATTTTGACGAACGCATCCGTGGTTGCACATAACTGGGATATTAAGAGTCCCGAATGGTACGCGGACGCACCGAGGATGTGGGACGATCTCGCAGGTGTCGGCAGTGCTGTCATCACTGTGGAGGGCACTCAATGGACGCTGGTGGGCGCTTATGAGCAAGCACGTTCCATACTTCAGGACGGCGTGAGTTTCACCTCCAGTGGTGAACGCATCCTTCTCGAAACTGTGCGCGGTCGGGGCGGCGCCAGCACCAAGGGAGGCGGCAGCGCCCTTCCGCCGTCCCTTCTCTCATTCCGAGAGGACAAGGAGTCCCGCGGCATCCGTAAGTCCCTTCGTCAGGGTCTGGACGAGCTCCCTGCGGCCTTCGAGGAGGACGCCTCCCTCTTCCAAGAGCTCGAGACCCGGCTCGCTGTGACGGAGTGCGTCGATCTGTCCGAGACGGCCCTGTCGTTGTCGACGACGTCGATGTCGTTGCTCCTCGGCGTTCCCGCGCGTGTGACCGCCGTGTACGAGGCGTGGATCCGCGACGGCGGTCGTCGTATCACCGACACCGTGCTCCATCAGCGTGTGACCGCCGCTCTGACCGATGCGCAGTCCGGATTGATGGCGGGTCTCCTCTCCCGCGGATGGTCGGCCCCCGACGCGGCGTGGGCTCTCGTGTGGCTCTCCCGCGCCTCCGTGCGAACATTGGCGCGAGCCCTGTGCAATACCTTCCAGACGTTCTCCTCCGAGCCCGGCCTGCCGCAGTTCCTGGATGCGGGCGGCGACGTGAACGCCGCTGTGAATGAGATTCTGCGCCTGAATCCGCCGACGTCGGCTCTCGGTCGTCTTGCCGTCGGTGAGCAGGAGGACGGCGGTCGCATCGTCCCCGACGGGAGTCTCGTCGTACCAGTCCTCGCGGCGGCTCAGCGAGATCGCTCGGTCTTCCCCGCGGGAGCCGTGTTCCGACCCGAGAACGACGGCCGGCCGCTGCTCGCCTTCGGCTGGGGTCGGCACAGCTGCCTTGGTGAGACCGTTGCGCGCAGTCTTCTGGCAGTCGTCGTGGCCTTCATACGCGATCGTCGTCTCGCATTCGAGTCAGCGGGTCCGGCGGTGCGCCACCCCTCGTTCTGCTTCTCGTCGTGGGATCGGCTTCCGACGAGAATCACCCGCCTTTCTCGGAGTGCAGGTTGACCACCACCGTTTATCCGCATCGGGAAACGCGTACGATCATTTTCTCGGACAACCTGCCGGCAGGGCGAACCGCGACCATTTTCGATGTCACCGGCCCCGTCACGACCAGCAGTATCAATCTGTCGGTGGCGCCGTACGGACCCGTATCGGTGCGCGCGCAAAGGCTCCTCGTGTACTCCGACGATCTTACTGAGCCGGCGATGGACGTACCCATTGCCGATCTCGCCGGTTTCACCCATGGCCGAGTGTCCCCGATGCGGTCCCGATATGCGGAGAGCTCGGGATCAACCGTGACGCTCATGTGGCCGATCTCCGCTCGGGAGCACCTGCGGATGAATGTCGTCAACGAGTTCTCGGCTCCCGTTCCCTTCGGAGCCTCCATCGACTACCGTCGCGTGTGCGAGACTCCCTATCTCGCAGCGGCGTTCACCGTCTCCAAGCCCCCCTTCGGCCAACCCGTTGAGATCTCCCTGCCCAAGGGGGCCCGAGAACTCGTGGGACTCGTCGTCGGCGTACAGCCCTCCGACAATACGAGCTGGTGCGGGGAGGGCCGCATTATGCTGGATGATCAGGTGCTCGCCGATGGCCTCGATATGCTGGCCGGAACGTCGTTGGACGTGACGCAGTGGTTCGGATCGGACAGGGGGGCGTCGGTCGCCGTCCGGATGGAGGGATCCGGGAGCGGGCACGACCTCCTCGGGATTTACCGCTGGTTCCCCCACGGTGTCGTGGTGGAGGAGCCGGGGCGACTGATGATCGAACAGCTCGGCCGCATCGTCCGGGTGCACGACGGGACCTATACGTCAGCGAGGGCTCCGCGCTCAGACCGTTGGGAGATCGTCACGATCACGACTCACGACGCCCCTGCGAACGTCGAACGCTTCGAATACTCCGCCGCCGAGGCCGAGAAACTGGTGGCGCGGAGGGACTACGAGGAGCTGACCGCCCGCGAGCACCTGTGGGGCCGTATGCAACAACACCGAGCTCAGGAGCCTCAATGAGTGAATTGGCACTGGACGTCCACGACCTGGCCGTGCATTACGGCAAGTTCGAGGCGCTTAAAAGCGTCGATCTCAGTGTCGCCTATGGACAGATCGTCGGTATTCTCGGGCCGAACGGTGCGGGTAAATCGACGCTGGTCGACGCGCTTGTGGGTGCGCACCGCAAGTCCGCGGGAACGATTCGGACGCTGGGCTGCGACCCCGTGAAGGAGGCGGCGGCGCTGCGCCCTCGTCTGGGCGTGGTGCTGCAGAGCGCGGGATTCCCGCCGGGCCTCAGGGTCAAGGACATCGTGCGTTCATGGAGGCGCTATACGCCGACCGTGACGGTCGACGAGGTGAATAACCTCGTGCGGGATGTGGAGATCACTCGGCTGATGAATCGACCGCTGTCCTCGCTGTCCGGCGGTGAGCTGCGCCGTGTGGACATCACCCTGGCGCTGGTCGGGAGTCCTGAGCTCTTGATCCTCGACGAGCCGACCACGGGATTGGACCCGACGTCACGTCAGCGCGTGTGGGACGTGATCGTGCGTCAGCGGGACCGCGGCGCGACTGTCCTCCTGACCAGTCACTATCTGGAAGAGATCGAGGCGCTGTGCGATCGGGTCTTCGTTCTTCGCGGAGGGGTGATCAGCACCTCGGGAACTCCCGGAGAGTTGGCTCGATCGATCCCGTCGCCTCGTCGCTGCTCCTTCCGGCCGGCTTCCGGACGGAATGTCTCGCAACTCGGACTTTCCTTCGGGGAGGGCCTCGAGTCGCAGAGCGACGGCTACTGGGCCTGGAGCACCCCGACGCCGGCGGCGGACGTGCGTGAGCTCATGGAGCGTGCGCAACGGACCGGATTCGAGATCGAGGACCTCACAGTGGCGCCGGCGACCCTCCAGGCCGTGTACAGCGCACTCGTGGGTACGGACGCGGATTCCCACCAGGCCGCCCCCGCGCGGCACCATGCGGAACACTCTCGGCAGACCGAGGAGAAGCTCTCATGACGACAACGACGCAGCATCGCCGTCCGGCTCCAGCGCATTCGTCGCCGCGATCATTCATGATCACCATATCAGCCCAATTCAGACTTCAATGCCTGGGATTCTTCAGGAACTCCCGTTCGCTGTTCTTCACAGTGGCTTTCCCCATCGCGCTGGCTCTACTCTTCGGTATTGCCAATGAGCACGAGTCCATGCCGTTCCAGGGGACGAGCACGACGGTCGAGTACGCCAGTTGGACCGCCCTGGGGCTCAGTGCCTACGTCCTGCTCATGGGCGGTTTCGTCAAGGTCGCCGGCGATATCGCCTCGCAGCGCGAGTCCGGACTGCTCAAGCGCATCCGTCTGCGCGGCTCCTCGGATGCTGCTGTGCTGGCGGGCTACGTACTCGCGGGTCTGCTGGTCTCGATCGTGTGTCTCGTCCTCCTCCTGGCGGCCTCGGTCCTCTTCCTGAAACTTCCCGCACCCGTGCATCCCGGCGGCGTGATCCTGGTCGGATTGGGAGGTGCGATCCTATGCACCACCATCGGGCTCGCCTACTCCGCGTTCATCCCTTCGGCAGAGGCGTCCCAGATGCTTCTCCTCGTACCCACGCTGATCCTCATGTTCCTATCCGGCGTCTTCGAGCCCGACTGGCTGGTACCCGATACGCTGCGGGACATCGGCAGCTTCTTCCCGGTGCAGTACCTGGCCGACGCCGCCCGTTCGCAGTGGCTGGGGGTCGATCTCATTCATTCCACCATCAATGGGGACTCGGTGACCGTCGGCAGCGCTCAGGGGCTATCGATCCTCGTCGGACACGGCTTGTGGGTCTGCCTCGCCTGGTTCGTCGTCTCGCTTGTTGCAGCGGCTCGTTTCTTCCGCTGGGACGCCCGTGTGAGCCGTTGATGCCATGACGAACGCCGTAGCGAGCACCGAGGCGTTCTCCGAGAGCGACGACTTCGCGGTGATGCCGAATCCGCGTTACAGATACGTCGAACGGAACTCGGAGCGCAGTATCGCCGTCCTGGCCGATCATGATCTTCGTGAGATCAAGGGAGACGCCGCCCGGATTCTGCGGGCCTGTCTCACCGGCGAAATGCACGACCTGATCAGTGGTGACACAATGCCCCTGGCCGCCGCCTACGGTGCGGTGGAACTCCTCAGGCGCCTCGGTATTCTCGTCGACGAATACCCGGTCGCCCGGTTGGGCGACCGCTTCCCGGACGCATCGTCGTTCCCCCGACGAACTCACGTCATCGACCTGCTCGGATCGCAGGACCTTGTCGCAGCGCTCTCCCGCGCGCTCGTCGGTCTCCAACCGGGAATCAATGTCGACATCGTCCTGGTCGACGACTACAAGGCACGGGCCTGCCGGCGCGCCCTCGATGAGGCGGGAGCACGCGGCGATGCCGTCGCATTCGGCGCACTCGTCGACAACCGACTCTTCGTCGGACCGTTCGCGCCCGCGGGGTCGGGCGTCCTCGACGACCTGATCTTCGCGTTGCGTTTCAACGACAGGGCGGCGCAGATCGGCGGAAGCGTCCTGCGCTCTCCCCTGCCGCTGGATCGCATCCGAAAGACCGCCACCCCCTTCGCTCTCACCATGCGCGAGCAGCTGGACGAGTGGTTCACGAGAGGACACTGCCGAGCCGAAGAAGCCATTATTGAGTTGGTCGAGATCGGATCGGGTCGCAGGGTCCACCCTATTCGTCGTCAGCCGCACTCCCAGGATGTCGCGCCCGCGACAGAGGCGATTCCACTCGACCTGCGCACGAGAGGAACCGATGCCATCGGACGCTCCGTGTCCACCGCGGACTTCCTCGAGCGCAATGCGCACCTCCTGTCCGACGTCACCGGTGTAGTCCGCGAACTGGAGCGCCTCGATGATCCGAACGATCCGGACAGTCCGGCTCACGTCTACGTAGCGGGGCATAACTGGGCACTGCGCACAGATGATCCGGCCGTCCTGCGAAGGAGCCTGCGAGGCCAGTCGGGGGGCAAGGGCAGAACTGATGCGCAGGCCCGGGCCGGTGGACTGGCGGAAGCCGTCGAGCGGCACAGCGCCATCGCAGTGGGCCGAGAGCGCCGAAGGCGCGCCCGCTTCACCGATCTGCCTTCCGCTGTGCACCCGAACGCCGTCCAGCTGTTCTCCGATCGACAGTTCGCGAGTCGGGAGGAGCGGAACAGGGCCAACGACCTCTACAACTACATCCCCGAGCCCTTCGAGGAGAATGCACTGGTCGACTTCACGCCCGTGTGGAACCCGGTGGACGGATCCACGGCCTGGATGCTGACCGCACTGTGCTATTTCATGTTCCCGAACGCCGCGGCCTCCCCGGGCTCCGTGGATGGCGTAGGCCGGCGATTCGCCAGGGCCGACTCGAACGGGTACGCGGCCGGGGCCACCAGGGCGGACGCCGCCTTCCAGGGCCTCGCCGAGCTGATCGAGCGGGACGCCGTCGCGCTGTGGTGGTACAACCGCGTTCGCAGGCCCGCCGTCGACCTCGAATCCCTGGACGACGACTACCTCCGTTCCACTAAGCGATGGCTCGATACTCTGGAGCGGGACCTGTGGCTTCTGGATCTGACGACGGATATCGGGGTCCCCGTGGTGGGAGCGGTCAGCCCCGCCCGGGACGGGGGAGCCTGCGACCAGATCCTCCTCGGATTCGGAGCGCATACCGACGTCCGCCAGGCCGCGGTCAGGGCCGTCGCCGAGGTGCTGCAGTTCCGCGCGTCAATACCGCCGGAGGTCTGGCATCGGCCCGACGCCGGCCGGCCGTCGGGAGGCGAGGCCATCGAGTGGCTCACCCGTGCGAGACTCGCGCAGAACCCGCACTTGGTGCCCGACTCCTCCGCTGCGCGCACCCCCGCGTGCAGTGGTTCATCGCCCACTGTCGAGTACCTGATAGAGCGGGTCACCAGCACCGGTACCCCCGTCTACCTCCTTGACGCGACGCGGGACGACGTCGGAGTACCCGTCGTCCGCGCGATCGCGCCAGGACTGCGTCCCTGGTGGTCCAGGCTCGCCGATGGCCGCCTCTACGAGGTGCCGGTCGCACTCGGCTGGCGGGAGACGAGGATGGAGGAGCAGGAGGCGAATCCGATTGCAATGTTCTTCTGACCCGGATGTCGTCCTTGAGGTGGAGAATCCCGATGGGGGAGAATGGCTAGACCTCAGAACTCTGGGTGAAGGCCTGACTCCCGCCGAGTACTCCATGCGCTACGGTCGGTTGACGCGCCTGGCCGGGACGGGGCGGGTCCGCTCCCGTATATCGGTTGGAGGCGATGTCATTGCCACGGTCACGGGTCCGCACGCCCTGCTCGACAGCGCGCCGGACATCGACGCCTCCGGACTGGAAGCCAGCCCGGACGTCTACATGCGCCCCCGCCATGGCGCGTTCATCGTGGCATGCCTGTCGACGCGCGCCGTCGTTCATATGAGTTCTCCCGGGGCGTCGTACCTCATGGCCCCGGACTCCGCTCCCGAGGGTGTGCTGTCCGCCTTCACAGCGCTGAGACTGCTGGCACATGCGGGCGCGTCCACCGCCCTCACCGACCCCGCGGACGACTGGTGGTCCTTCGACGAGGTCCTGCCGCTGATCCGTTCTCGGGCCGGCACCCACGTGGGCGCGTACGGAGGAACCTACCGCCGGTCTAAAACGCACGGGGGCATGCCGACCGTTCGCAGGCCCGTCGTGCGCGCGGGCACCCGGGAGGAGACGGTGAACGTCGAGTACCCCGACGACGGGTTGAGCCTGTCAGCGGCACTCGGCGAACGCCGGAGCAGACGGGAGCACGCGGGTGACCCCGCTGAACTGTCCGACGTCGTACAGGTTCTGGCCCGCTCGGCCATCGGAGCAAGAATCGGCACGGGGCCCCAGGGCGAACACCTGTTCCGCTTCCCGTACCCCTGCGGCGGGTCGCTCGGTGAGCTGGACTTCGTCATCATCGCCAATCGCGGCTCGCACCATGGCGAGCCCCTGTCCGGCCGCGCCTTCGAATACTCCCCGCTCCGCTCGACCCTCAGCGAGCTGACCACGGATCCGGTCGGCGTGCGGGAGACGGTGCGCACATACTCGCAAATCGCCGGAGTGGCGGCCGATGAGCTGCAGTACGTGGTCGTGGTCCTCGCCGACGCCGCCCGAGTGCTGGCGAAGTACGAGTCGGTCGGTCCAGCGCTGATCCTCAAGCACGTCGGTGCCTGGATGCAGACCATGTACTTGTGCGCGGAGGACTCCGATCTCGGCGTGTGCGCCTTGGGAGGAGGCCCCGGAGACGTTCTGCCGCGCCTGTGCGGTGCCGACATCGACGACCCGACGCGCGCGGTGGCGGTCGGCGAGATGATCGTGGCCGGCCGCGCGGAATGAGCGGAGCATGACCGCCGCGCGAGTGCATCGTGACATGAACAGGATCCGCTCCTTTCCGCTGCGCAGCGCGCAGCAGGGCGGTTGAGGACGGTGCCGCGGCCGTGAGAAGGGGTCGTGAGGGCGGGGCTGGCTCCAAAGAGCGGTCGTGGTGGAAGACGGCATCGACGCGGGCCTTCGGAACGAGGGGTTGTTAGGCACCATCCATCGTCCCCGCGGGGCTCGCGTTCCCGCCCTGACGACACACCGACCCCGCCGAACCGCCAGCCGACAGTACCCACCGACCTTGCCCCCTGCCTGAGGTTTGCCCCGCGCAGGTCGTTCTCGTGCTCGGCCTGGAAGCACAGGGTGATTACGCCTGCAGGCACAGCGTCAGACCGGAGACGGTGGTGGTGACGTGATCGAGGAGAGCCTGCGAGAAGCTCTCGCGATAACCTCGCTGCCGGGCCCCGGCCTGGGCTCGGATCAAGGTCCTGATGCTGACCGATTCCAGGCCCGCGTCGCCAAGAACGCGGGGATTTGACAGAGGGCCAGCTCGATCAGACGAGCCAGAACCATCTGCTCAAAAGCACGATCACTCCCAGTGGTCTCGTCCAGCCCGAGCGGGTGCAGGAGCCGTGCAGGGACTCCCGCACAGAGCCGGGCGCTTGGCCTCCACCACAACGTTGTTCAGGCCGGTGCGCCTCGGCGCCGGTTCCAGGCCCAGGAGTCTGGTCCTGCTCGACGACGATCTTCTGCCACCCGGCCTTCAACAGAGCGGCCAGCTCGGCGGTGTTGTGGGCCGACCCCAGGTGCTCCACGATTCGGCGCACACCGTGCTCCTTGACCGCGACCCGCGCCCCCGTAGCCCCCAAGGCCGCCTTGACCTTGCTCAGATACGGACTCACCCACTATTCAGCGGCTGTGCATGAGTCGGGTCCTGAGTTGCCGGCGCGCCCTGGTCAGGCGCACCTGGGTCGGAATTCCCACGATGAGGAGAACACCGACGATGACGATCAGGCACGTGCTGGCCACGAGCAGAATGTGAAAATTCCGCGATGCTGCGACGGCGATCACGATCAGGATCGCGGCAAAAAAAATCCGAGTCCCGTTCGCCCACTTTTGCAGACGACGGATCGTGTGCCGCAGGTTGTCGATGGACTGTGCAGGGGGCTGTGAATTCTCATCAGTGGTCATGATTTTGATCGTCCTGATTGGTTATCGATTGCCGTGGTTGGTGCTTGTCACCGAGCACGGCGGTGGAGCGGGCCTGTCAGATTGTGTGCCCTGTAGCACCCTGCAGTACGTGGAACGATAATGCGAGCGATGAGGACTGCCGTTGTGATGAGGAAGAAGAAGACACCCGCAGCGGACCCGACACCTTCCGCGATCGAGGATGACCCGGAGATGATCCGCCCGGACTCGACCATCGGAGCCGACAGCGGGAACCAGGCGGCGATTGTCGCCGTCATTGAACTCGGGTTGAGTACCGCAGTATAGGATAGGCTGAACACGAGGATGAGAACGAAAGAGACCGGGAATTGGGCGTATTGTAATTGCGCGGACTCGCGGACGAATAAACCAACCGCGGCGTAAAGCATCGAAAAAATGGCGACGCCACTGATGACGCAGAGTAGGACGAGGCACTGCTGTGGGCCCGACAGGCTCGTAAGTCCGAGAATCGAGAGCAAACCGGACAGAGGAACGATGTTCAGGATATTGATGACCGTCGTCTCGAGTGCGAGACCGGCGACGATACCGAGCATGGCGACTATGAGGGCTGCGAGCTTGGCGATTACCACGACAAGAGGACTAACGTGTCGGAAGACTAGAATGGATACTCTTGAAGTGCGTTCGAGAGCAACAGACGTCGTGATGAGCGAGCCGCAGGCCAATATGAAAATATATATCGTGAACAGCAAAAGCATGCTCACGATCATTCCTTTGCGGGGAGTGCTCTCGACTACGGTGATTTCTGCAGCACTCGCCCGAGATATGAGGTCTGCAGTGGAGTTGCTTGTACGCAACCACCAGGTGGCCGGTATTGGTGCGAAAAGAATGAAAGAAGAGACGACGCGCAGAGTGCGCGAGCGCCACATGTCACGCAGCGAGGCGAGCATGATGGCCCGGAATCTAGACATGATGAGGTCCCTTCTGGCCGATGATGGTGACGTATAAGTCCGACATGCTGGGCAGCGACCAGCAGAACTGCCCGGGATCAGTGCTAGCGCTTGCCAGAAAGTCAACAGCATCAGAGTGGTCGGTGAAGCCCGAAACGCGCAGCCACCCGTCCTTCGTTGTCGTTGCCGTTAGGCCAGCTCTATTAGCGATTGCGGTCTTGAGTGCCTCGGGCCGCTCCGCAAGGAGGGCATGTTTGCCATATGTCTCGTACAGTTCTTTGACAGAACCCGCCTGGACGATCTCACCATGGCGGATGAAGGCGATATCGGTGGCCATGTCGGCGATCGGTTCGACCTCATGCGCTGAGAGAATAATCCAGTGATTGCGGGCATAGGATCGCAGAACCGAGATGATAAGATGGCGGGCGATGGGATCGAGGCCCGAGAGAGGTTCATCGAGAATGATGCACTCCGGATCATCGATCAGCGCACATGCCAGCTGCACTCGTTGCTGGTTCCCTTTAGACAGTTCTTGGACCTGATAGGTCGCATACTGGTCCAGCTCGAAAGTTTTGAGCCAGTGGGGGACGGTGGAGTGCTTAAGGCCAGCGAGGTCCGCGAAGAATGTCAAGTGTTCGGTGACGGTCATGGTTGGATAGACTCCACGGTCCTCCGGAAGGTAGGAGACGCGAATGTTGTGCGGTATAGTGAGTTGTCCGCGGTGAGGGCGGAGCAGACCTGCCAAAGTGGACAGTAACGTGGTCTTTCCCGCACCGTTGCGTCCAAGGATGACGAGAGGAGCGCCACGTCGAATCGTGAGGGTGATTCCGTCGAGGGCGACTGCATCGCCGTAACGGACTTCAACGTTGGAGAGTTGGATTGTGTCGTTCATGCTTCCGCCTCCAGCGGAGTTGGATGTTGTCTCAGGAATCGATCCGCGAGTCCTGCAGTGGCTTGCACGAACGCAGCGAGGACAACCATTATCATGGCGGCGATGCAGACCTCCATGACGTATCCCACCACAGCGCGCGCTATGGCGAGAGGGATCGGGAGGCTGCCCAACTGGAGGATCTGAGCGTTGAATCGCAGGGTCATTGCGTAGTTCAGGGTGGCGTACACAATGGCTGTAAGAGCGATGATCGCACCGCGATGGGCCCGAGGAAGGCATAGTGTAAGGCCAGCGCACACAGCCCAGTAGGCAAGTGTGCGAGGCATCGACCATGAGGGCATAGTAACGAGGAAAGGTAGTGAGCAAAGTACAAGCCCCCAAATCAGAGCGGCAATGGATCGCCAAATGGAGCGAGACCGAACAGTATGAGTTGCGCCGCAGGTTGAGCAACGCTTGACGAACTCAAGCGGCCGGTGCTCGATAGATCCGTTTGCGCTATGACGCAGTGTCATGCGAGCCATCTCAACGGGCAGCCGACCGGTTACGATCCTGATGATCTCGTCGGTCATGAGGGAAGCGGCGAACTCAGTCATGGATGAGTTAGTTCCTCCTCTTCCGGAAAGGCGCTGTATTGATTCTTCGGGCTGAATGAAGCAGTCCAGGCACGGGGTTCGCTTGGGCAAATATGTGGGTCCGACAACTGCATCGAGCTGAACAAACCCGCCAGTCGTGTAAGGCACCTGTGCTTCCACGCAGGCCGTGTTGATCCACGTGCTGGCATCCTCGGGAGTATCGAGGGCTTTGACGACTGCCTGCGGATGGATATCGGCAATGAGTCCTCGAAGCTGTTCGACTGATACCAAACGCATATCCAACATCGTCACTTCGAGGTCGGGGCGTACCTGTGTCAGGTGGTCCGACAGGGCCTCGACCTTTCGTCGGCCGATATCGTCCATGGTATAGAGTAGTTGCCGATTGAGGTTCGAGGTCTCAACGTCATCGTCGTCAAGGATGACGAGGCGACCAATACCGTAGGCGGAGAGCATCCAAGCGACGTGGGACCCGATGGCACCAGCACCGAGGATGAGCACGGTGGCCCGGCCCAGGGTGACTAGATGCGACTCATCGCCAGACAGTGATAGCAGACCTCGAGTGCGCGAGAACATGTCCTCACCACGAGGGTCGTAGTCTAGAATTCCGTGGCCCTCGAGCAGGGTACGCGTCGTGTGGTTACCGAGCTCATTGACCAGATCAGGCATAGTGATCGGTGCACCTTCCATGATCGCCTTGCGACACAGAACCGCATCATCGGGGATCCGAAGTAGCGTGGATGCGTCGATTAAAATCCCGCGTATTCCATTTCTTTCGATGAACGGGTGAAAGGGATTGATATAGAATAATTCAGGCACGATGAATTCTCCAGTGGAAGTGCCGATACATGAACCGGATGAAGGTGGTGACAAGGCTGACGCACATGATGACGATAATAACGTGAGAAAACGTAGTCAAAGATACGCGCGTCCAAGCGGATATGCTGGATGATACTGCGGTTATTACAAGGCATGGAACAAAAATACCCGTGATAATGGTAAAAAAGGTCGCGAGTCCGAGCTCGATATGACCAGGTATTTCAGCGATCGGTCTTCCTGCGAGTGGAGAGGAGCCGAGTCGGAGAAGGTCGGTGACTCCGATGAGTTCACAAAACACTCGGTAACCGTCAAGTCGAACGATCGGAACCGCGTTTGCTAACATCATCGCAAGATTTATGCAACTTGTTAGAAGTAAGAATTGTTTGAACCACTGGGGTGCTCCTGGGTCATAGACGATGAAAAGTAAGGATGTTGCCAGCAAGATAGCCTGCGCACTCAGCCCGGCGCTCCATGCCTGAAGGCGTCCTGGGCGCGAACGGATCGTTGCAATACCCGACGCGTCGATGTAAAAAGAGGGAATAGCGAACATAAGGAGGAATCCAGCTTCGAAAACGTGCCCTCCACGAGCGTTGATCGCAATGGCATGGCTTGATTCGTGGAGAAATCCGACGAGTACCACCGAAAGGATGTATATGATCAGCGAGGACATCGATATATACCGCTGATTGATGAGGTCGTGTACGACCTGCGGAGCGTGACAGGTGATGAGCCACACTGAGACGATGACTGAGAGGGCTCCGCCCGCACTTATGGTGTCGGCAAGCACACGCAGAAGGCGGGGGTGCTGACATGTTCCTGACATACGAATAGTCAGGAGGCGGAATGACCATAGACGCTGGTGCGCGGACGGGGTGTCATTGCAGCGCAACACACCGAAGTCGCGGAATAGGACAATGAGTTTTTCTACATCGTGGCCAGTGAAGTCCGACCCGACTTCGATCTTGAGGTCTTCAACATGGCGCGGGCGTGAACATGCCGCGATGAACCGAGTCTCCCTGGGTCCCAGGACAAGGGTTCGACGGGTTCTACGGCACCGGACGATGCTGCCCTGCCCGTGAGCGACGACGGTGATGTCATCGGGTCGGACGACTGAGCTTGCGGAGGACAAGAATTATCACCTCCACGCCGATCAATGCGATGAAGATCCATCGTACATTGTTCCACACGTCGGGAGGAAGAAAAGAGATGGAGATCAGCATGGCGAGAACCCAAACGAGGAGCAATAAGCGGTGCTGGCGGGAGAAGGTCGATGTGGATCCGACTGCATTATTGCGGTGGAACAACATGAGGTATCCTTTTAGCCTTGATGACCCGAATTGGAGGATGGGTGCTGCGGGACGGTCCAACGCCGCCCCGCAGCACATGACGTCAGCAGACGAACATGGAACCGAGCGTCAGGCCAATTCCGAAGCCGACTAGGGCATCATCAACGCCATCACAGGCCTCGGCCTCCTCGAGAAGCTCGATGGAGTAGGTCATGGAAAGCACCTCCTTTCGTCAACGGCGAGATGGACGGCGAGTCGGACGGATGGGTATCTGAGAACGCGGTATCAATCGCAGGCAAGGGCGGCGACACCGACGCCCGCGGCCACGCCCGCGACGGTCCATCCGGAAGCGGTGGCTTCCTCGGTTTCAAGAACAGTCACGTCGAAGGCGTTCATGAGGTTCTCCTGTCTCTGGTTTTGTGTCTGTGAAGGGCTGTTACTCGGAAGGCTTCTTACCTTCCGACGGGTACAAGCATGCTCGTACCGATAGGTGTGGCGCACTCCGTTTGGTCACGACATGACCGTGACGGAAGTCATGGGTTTAGGGCTCGGATGGCGTTGTATGTTCGTCAGGTTTGACGACGGTTCAGATCCACCCGTTCTGCTGCGCCTTCTGGAATGCTTCCACGCGGTTGTGCACGCCGAGCTTCTGAATGACGTGCGACAGATGGTTCTTGACCGTACCCACCGTCAGGAGCAGTTCGGCGGCGATTGATTGCGTGTCAGTACCGCCCTGGGTGCAGCGCAGTACCCGTCGTTCAGTCTCCGTGAGGGGATTCGGACCGATGAGAGCGGCTGCTGCGGCCAGTTCGGGGTCGACGACGCGGCCGCCATCGGCCGCCGTCCTGATTGCCCGAAGGAGCTCACGGGTGTGCACATTCTTGCCGAGGAAACCGGCCACGCGAGCGTCGAGAGCGGCGCGTACGACTCCGGGTGAGGTGAACACCGTGAGCATGACGACCTGCACGGCGGCCGCTTGAGGGATGTCCGCGAGCGCCCGAACCGTCTCGAGCCCGGACATCCCCGGCATGTCGACGTCGATGAGGGCCACGTCGACCGCTGTGGAGGACACCGTCTTAAGGAATTCAGCTCCTGAGGACAGCACAGCCACTACGTCGACACCCGGGTCCGTGTTGAGCGCGGTTCGCAGTGTCTCGGCGAAAAGAGTCTGATCGTCGACCACCGCGACCCGTACCGTCATGATAGGTCTCCTTGCTCGTGCTGAGGAGAGGTTGCTGATTGTTGCGGCAGCGAAATTGTGATGGCCGTCCCCGAGGAGGAGGAGTTGATTTTCATAGTGCCGCCCTTGTGTTCAATGTCGCGCCGGAGCATGCCGAGTCCGTGGTTCGGCTGTCGCTGGGAAGGGGTGAACCCGATGCCGTCGTCGCTCACGGTCAGGACGGCACTGCTCGGTGAGCGTGCCACATTGATGCGCAGCAGCGTGGGGCGCGCGTGGCGGATGGCGTTCGTACCGAGTTCCCGCAGCGCCTCGGCCAAAGTGGACTCGGTGGCGTCGGGAAGAGCCCCGAGCTGTGGTGTGTGCGCCCGGACTTCGATGTCTGCGAGGGCCGCCGAGACGCGCAGGGCCTCCACTTCAGTGGCCAGGTTGAAGAAGGTGCTGGCGCTGATGACCGAGCGCAGGTCATCGTATGCCAACCCGGTGAGTTCGTGAGATCGAGTGAGCAGTCCTCGGGCAGTTTCGTCATCGACGAGGCCGGGACAGTCCTCGAGCATCTCGAGTGTGATGCGCAGGGCCGCTAGCTTCTGACCGATCGAGTCGTGCAGCGTTCGCACGATCTTGGCGCGTTCCTGGTTTCGCGCGATAACGGCGGCGCGAGCCGCCTGTTGCTCAGAGCGTTCGTCCGCATCCATGAGGACCCGGAGCCAGCCGGCGGCCAGGAATGCGGCTCCGAGAATGAGGATCCTGTCTGGGGGGACTCGTCCCTCGAACAGGAACATGATCACCACGAGTACTACGACTTCCGCTAGAGCCGAGCGCCACCGGTGTACGGCGAGGACGATGGCGATGATCGAGGTGGCGTAGGCGAAGACGATCTCGATGAGTCCGGCATAGGCGGCGACAGGATAACTCACGATGATGGTCTGGCTCATGACGAAGGCCTCGGTTGCCCGCCCGTGCGAGCCACGGCGACGCACGCCGACGGCGATCACGATGAGCGGGAGCAGGGAGGCGGCGTCAATGAGATCGGACAGCCATGGGGGCATGGATCCTCCTATCGTCGCCGGAATGCTCCGTCGGGGGATCACTCTAGATGAATGAAGTGAGCCCATGGGCGACGCGTGACCCAGGAGCCGTGAGGTGGTGAGGGCCTCGTGGGCCGGGATCGGTATGGGTCGGGCTTTTCGTGGTTCGGGGGTGTGTAGGGGCTGACCGAGTCGACGCTCGAGGAGGCGCCGGAGTCCACCGAGGATGAGGTGCGCATCGTGAGTGGGTTCGGATGAGGGACTCTTCCCGCCCAGGTGGTGCGAGCGAGCCGACGACGTCGGGATCTGCGGCTGCAGGGGCGGTCCGGAGCCGGGTAGCCGCATCCACACTCGCTTCATGCCTTCTTACCTCGTTCCCTGGAGGCGTCCAGCGGGAGGCGAAGGTGCGGAGCAGACGCGGGTGGCCCGTGGCACTCACCCGTGGATGAGATCCCGATCGTCCCGGTATCGTGTCGCCATGCGCGTGTACAACTTCTCCGCCGGACCCGCTCAGCTCCCCCTGCCCGTCCTGGAGCAGGCTGCCTCCGAGCTCACGGACTGGCGAGGATCCGGGATGAGTGTGCTCGAGGTCTCCCACCGCGGGAAGGACTTCGTCGAGTGCGCCGCCGACGCCGAGGCCGCCCTGCGCTCGGTTGCGAGCATTCCCGACAACTACAAGATCCTCTTCCTGGCCGGTGGCGCCACCGGCCAGTTCACCGCCGTCCCCGCCAACCTCGCCGCCCGCGGTGAGAGGGTCGCCTTCCTCAATACCGGCCAGTGGTCGGCCAAAGCCATCAAGGAGGCTCGGCGTCAGGGCGTCGCCGTCCACGTGATCGCCGACGAAGCGGCCTCCTCCTACACCACCACTCCCGGTCCGGGCTCCTTCGTCGTCCCCGCCGACGCCGTCTACCTCCACTACACCCCCAACGAGACCATCGGCGGCGTCGAGTACCCCGACATTCCCGACGCCGGCGACGTCCCGCTCGTCGCCGACATGTCCTCCGCCTACTTCTCGCGCCCCATCGACATCTCCAGGTTCGGCGTCGTCTACGGCGGCGCTCAGAAGAACCTGGGCCCGGCGGGGCTGGCCGTCGTCCTCGTCCGCGAGGACCTCCTCGACCGGGCCCGCCCGGACGTCCCCGCCATCTGGGACTGGAAGGTCATGGCGAACAAGGACTCCATGCTCAACACGCCCCCCACCTTCTCCGTCTACTTGCTCGACCTGATCGCCCACTGGATCGAGTCCACCGGCGGCCTGGCCGCCATGGGCGAGCGCAACCGGGCGAAGGCCGCGCGTCTGTATCGGGCCATCGATGCCTCGGACTTCTACACCAATCCGGTCGAGGAGCGCTCCCGTTCCCGGATGAACATTCCCTTCACCCTGGCCGACTCGTCCCTCGATGCCGACTTCCTCGCCGGCGCCGAGTCCGCGGGCCTGACCAACCTCCAGGGGCACCGCAGCGTCGGCGGCATGCGCGCCTCCATCTACAACGCCATGCCCATCGAGGGCGTCCAGGCCCTTATCGACTACATGGTCGAGTTCGAGCGCACCCGCGCTTGAGGATGCCCGACGTCCGGCGCCGGCCGGTGCGCGGCGGCCTCCGCTCGACCGCCGATGCCGTTACGCCGTCGCCCCGTCGACAGCCGCCGACCGATCCCATCGCCCCTACGAGCACGAGCCAACCACCGCGCACCTCAGCGAAGGACCCTCATGACGACCCGTAAGCAGTTCCGCGTCCAGACCTTCAACGCCATCTCAGGCGCCGGCCTGTCCCGCTTCCCCGACGACCTCTACGACGTCGGCGCTTCCTTGGCCGACCCCGACGCCCTCCTCGTGCGCTCGGCCAAGCTCCACGACACCCCGATCCCCGACTCCGTCCTGGCCGTCGCCCGCGCCGGCGCCGGCACCAACAACATCCCGGTGGCTGACATGACCGAGCGCGGCGTGCCCGTGTTCAACACGCCCGGCGCTAACGCCAACGCCGTCAAAGAGCTTGTGCTGGCGGGCCTGTTCATCGCCTCGCGCAACCTCATCCCCGCCGCGCGTTTCGCCCATACCCTCGAGGGCGACGACGCCGCCATCGCCAGGGCCGTCGAGGCCGGTAAGAAGCAGTTCATCGGTTTCGAGCTGCCCGGCCGCACCCTGGGCGTCATCGGCCTGGGGGCCATCGGCGTCCAGGTCGCCAACGCCGCCCTCGGCCTGGGGCTGAGCGTCGTCGGTTTCGACCCGGGCATCAGCGTCGAGCACGCCTGGCATCTGAGCGCCGAGGTCGAGCGCGCCGAGTCCATCGAGGATGTCTTCAGGCGGGCTGACATCCTCACCGTTCACGTCCCCCTCATCGAGGCGACTCGCGGCCTGGTATCCACCCAGCGCATCGCGCTCATGAAGGACTCAGCCGTCATCCTCAATTTCGCGCGCGCCGAGATCGTCGACGAGGGCGCCGTCATCTCCGCCCTCGACGCCGATGCCCTGCGCGGCTACGTCTGCGACTTCCCCTCCACGAACGTGCACAAGCACCCCAAGTGCATCTCCCTGCCGCACTTGGGCGCCTCCACCAGGGAGGCCGAGAGCAATTGCGCGATCATGGCCGTCGACGAGCTGCGCGGCTTCCTCGAGGACGGACAGGTCCACAACTCCGTCAACTTCCCCGAGGCTGTCATGCCCCGGGAGGAGGGCACGCACCGCGTGCTCATCGTCAACCGCAACGTGCCCAACATGGTCGGCCAGGTCTCCACGATCGTCGCCCAGCACGGTGAGAACATCGCCAACCTGCTCAACCGCTCTCGCGGCGAACTCGCCGTCACCCTGGTCGACGTCGAGGGTGAGGTCGAGCTCCCGACCCTGGAGGAGCTGCGCGGTATCGACGGCGTTCTGTCGGCGCGTCTCATATCCGCCGCCTGAGCCGGACTCGCCGGTCGAGGCCGGCCCGCCCGCTCCGAGTCCGGGCTGACACCGCATCGCCGGGCTGGAAGGATGCCGGTATGATTCATCACCTCGAGTTCGCAGGGTGGCGTCTGGCCATCGCCTGCGATGGTCCGGTCGTGAGCACGACCGGCGCGGAAGCGATCGTGTCCGCCGGCCGCCTGACCGTCCTGCACGACATGCCCGATGCGCTGGTCTACCGCACCGGCCAGAACTCCTGGTCCCCCGCGGGATGGCGCCGCCTCGGCGAGAGCCCCATGAGGATCTCCGATCCGGCGCGCCGGCGCACCGCCGACGACGATATCTGGGACGACCCTGTCCGCCATCACAGCGCCTGGCTGACCGTTCTCGCCGAGGACGACAGGAGCGGCGAGGAGGACGGACGGGCCCTTCTGGTCGGCTGCCTCGAGGGAGACACACCGCGCGTACGCGCCGACACCGCCGCCCTCGAGGCCCTGACCGAGACGGGAAGCCGGGCCGAGTGGATGATCCGGGTCGGGACCGTCACCGAGGTCCTGGTCGCCTACGCCCGCGCCGCGGGCCGGCACCTGGGACGCCGCCCGATCAGGCCGCGCAGCGTGTGGTGCTCCTGGTACTCCTACTACGAGGACGTCTCGCAGGCGGCCCTGGAGGACGAGCTGGACGCCATCGCCTCCCTGGGGGTCGACACCCTGCAGATCGACGACGGCTGGGAGGCCGCCGTCGGGGACTGGGCGCCCGGCGAGCGCTTCCCCGACGGCATGGCCCATATCGCCACCCGCATCCGCCGGGCGGGCATGGAGCCCGGGTTGTGGCTGGCGCCCTTCATCGCCCTGTCGGGTTCTCGCCTTGCGGCCACCCGGCCCGAGCTCTTCGTGACCGGTCCCGACGGCGCCCCGGCCGTGGCCGGCTCCAACTGGGGCACCACCTACCATGCCCTGGACCTGACCCGGCCCGAGGCGTGCGACGTCGTGCATGAGACGGTCGCGCGGGCCGTTCACGAGTGGGGCTTCGGCTACCTCAAGTTGGACTTCATCAACGCCGCGGCGATTCCCGGTCGCCGCCACGAGGAGATCGACCGGGAGCACGCCTACCGGCGCGGTATCGGGGTCGTCCGCCGAGCCGCGGGCGAGGAGGCCTTCCTCCTCGGTTCCGGCGCCCCTGTGATGCCCTCGATCGGGCTCCTCGACGCCGTCCGGATCGGCCCCGACGCCGCCCCCATGTGGGACAACTACGCCACCGACGACCCGTCCGATGCCATGGCCCTCAACGCCCTGCGCACCAGCGTCAACCGATTGTGGCTGGGCGAGGTCATCGGCATCGACCCCGACGTCGTCTTCTTCCGGCACCGGCGCAACCTGCTCAGCGACGAGCAGATGCGCTGGCTCCAGGAACTCGCCGCGGCATGCCGCTTCCGCTGCCTGTCCGACCGCCCCGCGTGGCTGGATGCGCGGGAGAAGGACGCTGTGCGCGCCTTCGTCGCCGGTCACGAGGACGTCGACCTGACCGGTCGCTACCGGTTCCGACTCGACGGGCGCAAGGTCGACCTGACCGACGCGGTGCTCGGCGGCGGCTCCCGCTACCCGCTGTGAGCGGGTCGGGGCGACCGGCCGAGCCGCCCCGTCATCGGGCCCGACCGGGGCGCGGTCGTGCTCGAGGGCGAGCGGGGCCGACCTCACGGCGGCGCACCGAGCGGCCGCGGACACCGCCGTCGCCCGATGTCACACGGCGCCGCTTAGGCCGCCTTCGAACAGGTGCGTCAGTCTTGCACCATGCGCCTGACCGCTGACCTCAAGGATCTCGCCACTGTCCCGGCCTTCCGCGCCCTGCTCGGCGTCCGCCTCGTCTCCCAGACCGGCGACGGCATGGTCCAGGCGGGGCTGGCGACGCTCTTCTTCTTCCGGCCGCAGAACATGACCGACGCGGCCGGGGTCGCTGCCGCGCTGGTCGTCATGCTGCTTCCCTTCTCCGTCGTCGGCCCCTTCACCGGCCCTTTCATCGACCGCTGGCGGCGGCGCCAGACCCTCCTGGTCGGCAACCTCGTACGGGCCGGCCTCATCGGAGCCACCGCGCTGTGCCTGAGTACCGTGGGAATCGGACCGCCCGTCTACGCCCTCGTTCTCATCGCCCTGGGCGTCAACCGTTTCCTGCTGTCCGTCCTGTCGGCCGGGCTGCCGCAGATCATCGACCACGAGCGCCTGCTGGTGGCCAATTCCATCGTGCCGACTCTGGGCGGCGCGGCCAGCGCAATGGGTGCCGTGCTCGGCATTCTCATGCGCCTGACACTGCCCGAGGGAGCCCAGGACACGGCGAGCCTCGTCGCCGCCGTCGCGCTGTACACGCTCGCGGCCGGGGTCGTCACGCGCCTGGGCCGGGACGAGCTGGGGCCCGAGCGGGTTGACCGCGGCACGGGCCTGGCCCCCGCGCTGGCCGCGACCGCCGACGACCTTGCCGCCGCCGTCCGCTATCTCATACGCCGCGGCACACCCGGCCTGGCCCTGATCACCATGGCCCTGCACCGCTTCGTCTACGGCATGGAGCTCATCACGCTCATTCTGGCGGCGAGGAATCTGCTCGCGGCACCCGAGAACGCCGACGTCGGTCTGGCCCTCTTCGGCACCCTCATGGGGGCGATGGTGGCCGGCCACGGGCTGGCGGTCGTGCTCACCCCGCTGGCTCATGAGCGGGTGACGCCCCCGACCTGGGTCGTCATGTGCCTGATCGGCGGAACCGTGGGTCAGATCGTCCTGGTGGTGACGCACTCGGTCACCGCGATGACGGCGGGACTCTTCGTGTTCGGCGTCGGTGTGCAGGGCGCCAAGATCGCCGTTGACACGATTGTGCAGGCCGACACCGCCGACGCCTTCCGCGGCCGCGCCTTCTCCATCTACGACGTCCTGTTCAACTCGGCCGAATGCCTGGCCGCGGGCGTATCCGTGCTCGTGCTCCCCGACGTCGGCTGGTCGCGGACGGTTCAGGCGGTGCTGGTGGTCGTCGTATGGATGGTGGCGGCCGGCTACCGGTGCGCCGTGCGCCGGCTCGGCGGGGGGCCGCGCGACGTTCCTGCGGTGTGACGATGGCCGAGACCGTGCAGCGAGGGCCCGGGCACGACTGCGGCCCGCGGCACCGGGTTGTCTCTCCCGGCCCGCGGGCCTTCGTCGTCGAGGGACTCGCCGCCGGGTTCCCAGTCCCGGGGGAGTGCTCCTCCTTCGCCGGAGCGACCGAACCGGGCTCCCTAAGACCCGGTCCGTCTCGGACACCAGCCGGTCGTCGGGTTCCCCAACCCTCGCGGCCGGCTCCGTCCGGCGGCAGGAATCATGTAACCCGGTTCGGCTGGGAGCTCGCCCCTGTACGACCTGGCAAGTTCCTGTGAACGTCGGACCGGTCGGTCGGGGCCGGGGCGCACCCGCGTGGAGCGGCGCGGGCTCGTGCGCGGCGGCGCCGCGATCGTTTGACCCTCACGCGGCGTGAGGGACAAATCTGATCGTCGTGAGCGATGCTGGGACGGTGAGGAGCACGACGACGCGGGGCGAGCCCGCGGACGATGCCGATGGGCTGACGGTCGGCCGGACCGCGAGACTGGTCGGCGTCAGCGTGCGCACCCTGCATCACTGGGACGAGATCGGCCTGGTGAGACCGTCGACCCGGTCCTGGGCCGGTTATCGGCTCTACGACACCGACGACGTCGCCCGGATCCATCAAGTGCTCGTCTACCGGGAGACCGGGATGAGCCTGGCCGAGATCGCCCGGGTCCTCGATAGCCCCGACGTCGACCCTCGTGCCCACCTGGCACGCCAGCGCGAGCTCCTGACGGATTGCATCGCCCACCTGACCCGGATGCTCCGGGCTGTGGACACGATGATGGAGGAAACCATGAATGAGACCGGCCTGACTGCCGCGCGGCGGGCGTCGATTTTCGGTACCGACTGGGGCGAGCAGTGGCGTGAGGAGGCGGAGGAGCGCTGGGGCGGCACCGATGAGTGGGCCCAGTCCGAGGCTCGCAAGGCGGCCATGACGCAGGAGGACTGGGCGCGCGTCGCACAGGAGAGCCTCCAGCTCATCACCGCTCTGGTCGATGCCAAGCGCGAGGGCGTGAAGCCCGGCTCAAGGCGCGCCAACGAGCTCGCCGAGCAGCACCGGGCCAGCATCGATCAGTGGTTCGACACGACCCACTCCAAGCAGGTGCTCATCGCCCGCGGCTACGTGGCGGACCCGCGCTTCACCGAGTTCTACGACGGTCACGAGGCAGGCCTGACCGCCTGGCTCAAGGAGGTCATCGACGCCAACGCCGCGGCTCATGGGGTGGACCCGGCGAATGCGTGCTGGGAGTGACCGGCGCGGAGCCTCGAATCGAAATCGACATTTCGGATCGAAGTCGGCTTTTCGGGCTGAGGGTGACGACGCCGTCGTCACCCTCAGCCCGAAAAGCCGATCTCGGCGGGGAGACCGGCCGGGCGGCGTCAGGCGACGTCGATCGGCGCGCCCTCGGCCAGGGCGGGCTGGAGGCCGAGCGTGCCGACCAGATGCGCGCGGTAGGCCGGTGAGGCGACCCTATCGAGCCAAGCGCGCGCCGCGCTCAGACGTCCCTCAATGTCCAGGCGGGTGGTGACCTCGTCATTGCCCTGGGTGGTGGTGAAGCGAGTGAGCGCCCGGATCGAGGCCTCGGCCTGCTTGCGGTCCCGCTCCACCTTGGCATCCACGCGCGCCGCGTACCAGTCGGAGGCCAGAATGTTCTCCCGTTCGAACAGGGCGCGGAACTCCGGACTCGCCAGCGTCCAGCCCTCCGCCGAGCGCCCCGAGTACATGATCTCCAGCAGCGCCCGCAGCGGCGGGACGGCCCACTGGATGGAACCGTCGTCGACGTAGTGCTTCGCCACGGTCTGGTGGGTGGCCACGATGACCTCCACGGAGTCGGCGAAGATCCCCGGATCCTGCAGCTCGGGCCTCAGCATCTCCTCGGTGAACACGACGTCGGGGTGCAGGAAGATGCGCCCGAAGTACGTCGCTGCGAAGGCCTCGTTCATGCGGTAGCCCAGCCGCGAGGCCTCGATGCGGCGGCCCTCGTAATCGAAGTCTTCCAGACGCTGGAGGAAACCGGCCTCGATAAGGGTGCGCGCGTCGCGCTCCCGAGGTGTCATACGCGAGAAGATCTCCGGCACGAGCAGCGAGATGTCATGGGCGACCTTGACCCTCGGGCCGATGTAACCGGCCGAGGACAGCCAGCCGTCGTAGCCTCCCAGCGCGTAGGACAGCAGCGAGGCGTTGAGATCGTAGACGGGCGGCAGCGCGTTGAACGGCGACTTGGTCAGCGCCCCCTCGCTGCCGGCGCCCGTCGTCGAGGGCGATTTGCCGGTCATGGAGGAGATGAACTCCATGAACAGCTCGGGCGGCTCCATGTAGTGCAGGGGGTTGTAGGCGCACAGTGCGGGCACGCCCGGTTCGGGCGGATTGTTGCGGCGCCCCGCGGCGACGACGTCGACGCTGTGGCGCGCCGGCTCGGTCAGCGGCGTGTTGCGGTACAGGTGGGAGGACAGGTCGGCCAGCGCGACGTCCCCGGGGTGAGCGATATCCGGACGGATCTGCAGGTAGCGCGGGTTCTTAGTCGGCGCGCCGCCGACCAGGCGCGGGTTGGCCGTCGAGGTCCAGTAGATCTCCTGGCGCGGGTCGTCGGCCTCGGGGAGGGCGGCCGCGCGGCGCACGAGGTTCTGCATGGGCTCGGTGAAGCGGGACAGACCGGGGGCGTCGGCGACCATGGCGCGGGCGTCGTCGGGAGTCAACGGCTGAAAGTTGGAGATGAACAGGTCCGTGTCCGACTCACCGGACATGTCCTTCTCGGTCTGCTTGTCGTAGCCGCGCACGATGGCGTCGTCGGGACGCTGGAAGAGCAGGGACTCGCAGTTGGTGACGAACTTGCGCGATGCACTCGCCCCGGCCGTCGCGGCCGAACCGCCGGGCGCCACGATCGAGGCGGTGATGTCGTCCTCGGTCTGGACCTTGGCGGCCGGTGAGAAATCCGGGCGCAGGGACAGCAGACGCCAGGCGCCGTCATCCTCGAATCCCACCCGCAGCATGTTGACCTTCACGGTCTCCCCGTCCAGCCGGAGCTGGTTGGACTTGCGGCCATTGACCACTCCCACCGAGAAATGGCTGCGCCAGTCGGAGCCCCAGCTCGGCTGGTAGTAGCGCTTGATAATGAAGATGAGCTCCTTGATATGGGCCGGGATGGAGGCGAGGAAGTCGTTGTACTCGGCCGTGTACATGCTCGAGGGCGTCAACAGCTTGATGACGCTCCCCAGTGAGCGCCGCTCGGAGAGGATGGAGCGGTGGTGCGCGCTCTCATTGGCCTTGTCGACGAAGCGGTGAGTGTAGTCGCCGTCGAGGATCTTCTGAACGGCGTCGAAATCGGCGTCCACGTCGCCGACGTAGGCCTCGCCGAAGACGAAGGCGTCCAGGAGCGACTTGGAGATCTCCGACTTGCCCCCGCCCGAGACGGTGGCCGGCTTGTGCGCCTGGGTGGCCCACGGAGCGGTGCCCACCAGATGCCACTGGGTGGCGTCGCCCTCACGGTGCTTGGCGTGGATCCGGTACCCGCTCGGGGTGACGTAGACCTCGCCGACCAGCAGCGGGATGGAGGCCTCGCCGCCGTCGGCGCGGGCCCAGGTGATCGTCTGGGTGCGCATCGAGAAATGGGCGCCGCCGGGCACCAGGACGATCGTGTCGTCGTCGGTCTTGACCGCCGAACCGTCCGCGCGCGCCTGGAAGCGTCCCTGGTTGCGCTCCAGCACCCGCTCGACCGTGGCGTTCGCGGGGGTGTGCGCGTCTGTGTACTCCTGGCCGAGGTTGTAGCGCGGGTAGGCCAGGGCGCCGCCGGAGTGCTCCTCCTCCACGCAGCCGAAGAGGTTGGCCGAGTAGCCGATCTGGGTCTTGACCTCCTTCTTGCAGTAGCCGTAGTAGTTGTCCGCGATGATGGTGACGATGACGCCCCGCTCGTCGCGAGCCACGAGTTTGAAGGCCTTGCCGTCGTTGTAGAGCTCGGCCTCATCCTTGAAGCACATGCCGTCGCGGCGCTGGCGCTCGGTGGCGTCCTCGAAGCGCGGCAGCCCCAGCTCCTTCTTGGTCAGGGTGGTCAGGTGCGGGGCGAGGATGACGCAGCCGGTGTGGCCGGTCCATGATTCCGGCGCCAGGGAGGCGTCGTTCTCCGGCAGGTAGGGGTCTCCGCCGTTGCCGAAGATGCCTTCGACGAAGTCGAGATTGGACACCAGGCCGCCGGGCGCGATGAATCGGATCTCCATGCGGCGCTCGGCGGAGAAGCCGGGCACCTCGGGGACGACGACGGGGCGCAGCAGCAGAGAGACGAAGCAGCGAGCCGGCTCGGGCTGGTTCGAGGCCCACGGCAGCGTCATGAGGTCGTCGGGGGCGTCAACGGCGGCCGCGAGCACGCGGGCGAAGACGTCTCGGGGCACGGCCTTCTTGTCGTCGGGGATGGGCAGTCCGCCCTCGGCGACGTGGAAGACGCCCGCCGTGGTGCGCCGATCGTTGCGCGGGTTGTGGAGCACGCCGGAGAGCACTTTGTAGCTCTCGACGTAATCGGAGGTGAAGCTCGTGGCATCCACCGGCAGGGACAGCGCGCGGGCCAGACCCGGCTGGTCCAGGACGAAGGTCGAGGCGGGCAGCCTGGGCTGGGCGGCGGCGCCGTCGAGGTAGGAGTCCAGGAAGGCCTGGATGCGGCGGTCCGCGGCGCACGGGCGGTTGGCCAGACGTCGGGTCAGCTCTCGCTGACGGGCCAGGATCGGTGCCACGAGGCGGTCGGTCTCCCGATCGAAGTCGGAGCGGGCGGCATGATCCGGGACGGGGGCGCCGAGCAGTTCGAGGCGCAGCGCGATGGCTGAATTGGCTGAGGTGGTCGTTGCGGGGGTGGTAGGGGATGAGTTCATGACCCGAGCCTATCGGCGAGATGTGTCACGCACGTGCTCCGCTCCACCGATCGGGTCCGTCTCCATCGGCTGAGCCCCGCCCTCCGGCCGACGTGCCGGACACCACGGCTGTGAGGTGAGTGGGCGTGTCCGGTCGCCGTCATTCGCGGGACGGGCCGGGGCCGTCGCTGCGCCCTCGTCGCCCCCGTCGGCCCGAGCCCGACCGGAATCACGCCATTCCAGAGCCTCGATCGCGGCCGGCGGGGTCCGGCTCGACGCCGAGTCCGGGTGCGTGTCCGAGCGCCGTCGAACCGGCGTCCGGGAGTGCCATGATCGGCGTTCGGACACCTCGCAGGCCCTTCTCGCTGTTCACGGCCTGCCGAAGCCGCCATACTTGACGACAGTCCGTGACGGCACCTCGCCGTCGTCCGCACAGAAATGAGGACCGCGTGGCAGACTCCGCTAACAAAGGTAAGCGCCCGAGTGGCAGGAAGCTGGCTCAGGCCGCTGGTCGCTACTCCGGGGGAAGGGCCGGCTCAGCGGGGGGCGACCCGTTGCCCGTCGCCGCCCGGCCCGCGGGCGGTTCGGGCTCCTCCGGCGGGCGGGGCGGGACGACGTCGAAGACTCCGAAGGCCCCGAAGAAGCGTTCGGGCGGTGGGAGGAATGCGACCGAGCGCCGTCGTCTGATCAACTACCCGCGCGCGGGCAAGGGGCCGATCATGCGCTGGATCCCCGGCTGGCGCTTCTACCTGGGGGCCTTCCTCCTCTTCATCATCGCCGTCGTGGGGACCTTCGTCGTCGCCTACGCGATGATCAAGGTCCCCGAGCCCAGCGAGTTCGCGCAGGCCCAGACGACCACCGTCTACTACGCCGACGGCACGACCAAGATGGGCGAGTTCTCGGAGGTCGACCGCACCATCGTCGACACGAGCACCCTGCCCGACTACGTCGGCAACGCCGTCGTCGCCAGCGAGGACCGGAGCTTCTACTCCAACAACGGCGTCGATCCCAGGGGCATCGCTCGCGCCTTCGTCAACAATATGCGCGGCGGCGGGCTCCAGGGGGCCTCGACTCTCACGCAGCAGTACGTCAAGAACTACTACGTGGATACGACTTCCTCCTACGGCGGCAAGTTCAAGCAGGCCATCATGGCCATCAAGATCGATCGGGAGATGAGCAAGAAGGAGATCCTCGGCTCCTACCTCAACACCGTTTACTACGGGCGCGGCGCCTACGGGGTCGAGGCGGCCTCCCAGGCGTTCTTCGGCCACTCGGCCTCCGATATGACTGTCTCCGAGGCCGCGCTGGTGGCGGGCATCCTGCCCGCTCCCAGCTCCTGGGACCCCGCCATCAACCCGGACCAGGCGAAGGAGCGGTGGCAGCGCGTGCTCGACTACATGCTCGAGGACGGCTACATCACTCAGGACCAGTACGACTCCGCGTCCTACCCGGAGACCGTCTCCTCGCAGAACACCGAGACCTACTCGGGTCCCACCGGCTACCTCCTCCAGATCGTGCGCTCCGAGCTCCAGGACGACGCCGGTCTGACCGACGAGCAGATCGACACCGGTGGTCTGAACATCGTCACCACCGTCAGCAAGGACGACCAGGACGCCGCCGTCACCGCCGTCGACAACCTCCCCGAGGGGCATTCCGACAACCTGCGCACGGGACTGGTATCCATCGATGCGAAGACCGGCGGCATCGTCGCCCTGTACGGAGGGCCGGATTATCTGACCAACCAGATCAACTCCTCCACCGAGGCGGTCGCTCAGGCGGGATCGACCTATAAACCCTTCGCGCTCATCGCCGGTCTGGAGGGCGGGTTGACTCTGGCGAACGGGTATCAGGGAGTTTCGCCGATGGACGTGGAAGGGACCACTTTCCGCAACTTCCAGAACGCCCAGTTCTCCTGGGCCGATCTGATCACGGCGACGACGTACTCGGTTAACACGCCCTACGTCCAGCTCAACCGCGACGTGGGACCGGATACGACTAACGAGGTGGCGCAGCGGGCCGGCTACCCCGAGGACACGATCGGCATGGAGTCCAACATCCAGAACGTGCTCGGATCCGCCTCACCGCACACCCTCGACATCGCCACGGCCTACGCGACCTTCGCCTCCCAGGGGACGCGGCGCGACACCCACATCGTCTCCTCGGTGGCCAACAATTCGGGGTCGGTGTCCTACACGCCCTCCACCGACGGCGATAAGGTCTTCGATGACGGCGTCATGGCGGACTCCACCTACGCCATGCAGCAGGTCGTCAATTCCGGCTCGGGGGACACCGCCAGGTCGCTGGGGCGGCCGATCGCCGCCAAGACGGGATCCTCCAGCGATAACAAGTCCGCCCAGTTCGTCGGCTACACCCCGCAGATCGCCACCGCCGTCACCCTCTACCAGACCGGTGAGGACGGTTCGGAGGAATCGATTACGCCCTGGGGCGAGTACGACGAGATCACGGGCTCGACCTATCCGGCCGACATTTTCACCGAGTACATGCAGACGGCGCTCAAGGACCTGCCGGTGGAGGACTTCCCCGATCGCACCGCCGAGTCCTACCAGCGGGGCTCCCTCAACGGCACGTCGATGCCGGTGGAGGACGACTACGCTCCCGCTCCGCAGCCGCAGCCGACTCAACGGCAGGCTCCGGTGCCGACGACCGCTCCGCAGCCGAGGACGGAGGAGCCCGACGACGAGCAGCCGCCCGTGGACAACGAGCCGACCGCGGAGCCGACACCGGACCGGGGCGACGGCAACGAGCCGCCGGGGCAGACGGCGCAGCCTCCCCAGAACGGCGGAGGACAGGATTCCCCGACCAAACCCAGCGACGGGAACGGCGGCAGAGGAAACGGAAAAGGGAATGACAATGGGGACGGGAAGGGTGATATGCATAATGGGAATGGAGGCCAGAATGGCATGGGGGAACCCCTGCAACAAGGAGGGAATCGGTAGAGGTTTTCTCTTCGGCGCGTGTCGGCTCCACGCCGGGGGGCGCGTGCAGGACAGCAGTGCACGGGCACTGCACGTGGCGCACCGCACGTCGCCCGGTCAGGGGTCCGGCTTCCGGGCGAAGCGGCGTCTACGGTAATGTGCTCAGTCAGTCGGCCGCCGGGCCGCGAACCCGTCGGCTCGACGCGCATCACCCTCCTGTCACGGACGGACCGTGACCGCTTGAGACCAGAGGAGGTGGGTACCCAAGCATGCGTCACTACGAGATCATGATCATTCTCAACCCCGAGACGGACGAGCGCACCATCGCTCCCACGCTCGAGAAGCTGCTGCAGATCGTCCCCAGCAGCGGAGGCACGGTCGACAAGATCGACACCTGGGGCAAGCGCCGTCTCGCGTACGACATCAAGAAGAAGTCCGAGGGCTTCTACATCGTCGTCGACATGACCACCACGCCGGAGATCGCCCAGGAGCTCGACCGCCAGCTCGGCCTCAACGAGTCGGTCCTGCGCACCAAGCTCCTGCGCCCCGAGGCCTGATCAGGCCGGGAACGGAGAGGAAGTATGGCTGGCGAGACCACCGTCACCGTCATTGGAAATCTCACTGCGGACCCGGAGCTGCGGTACACCAGCAGCGGCATTCCCGTCTGCTCGTTCAGGGTGGCCTCGACCCCGCGCATCCGCAACCGTCAGACGGGCGAGTGGGAGGACGGTAACCCGCTCTTCCTGGGTTGCGAGGTGTGGCGCGAGGCCGCCGAGAATGCGGGCGAGTCCCTCAAGAAGGGCATGCGCGTCATCGTTCAGGGCAATTTGAACCAGCGCTCGTACCAGACGCAGTCCGGCGAGCAGCGCACCGTCTTCGAGCTCAAGAACTGCGAGGTCGGCCCCTCCCTGTTCCGTGCCCGGGCTCAGGTCACGCGTAACGAGCGCGGCGGCTCGAGCTACGCCGGGGGGTACTCTGGCGGCGGCAACCAGCAGCAGGGCGGGTACCAGAGCGGTGGCGGCTACTCCGGCGGCGGCAACCAGCCCAGTTACAACGCCCCCGCCGGTGGGGCCCCGGACGACCCGTGGGCCACCGGCGGGACGACCAGCTTCGGCGACGAGCCCCCGTTCTGACGCCGCCAGCCCCCGGCTCCCGCTCGATGGTCCGGGGCCGGAATCGACGAGACTTGTTCCCGTGTCTCGCACGCGCAGCGCGCCGGTGCCCGGCGCCGCGCACCAACAATCTCGTATGAGCGCCACGAGCGCTCGAAGCAAGGAGTACCACTATGGCGAAGCCTCAGCTTCGTAAGCCGAAGAAGAAGGTCGGCCCGGTCAAGACCGTCAAAGTCGGCGTCATCGACTACAAGGACACGGCCACGCTGCGGAAGTTCATCTCGGACCGCGGCAAGATCCGTGCCCGTCGCGTCACCGGCGTTTCCGTTCAGGAGCAGCGCAAGATCGCCAAGGCCGTGAAGAACGCGCGCGAGATGGCCCTGCTCCCCTACTCGAGCTCCGCTCGCTGACGGGGGAGGAGGACGCCATGACCACCAAGCTCATTCTCACGCACGACGTGACGCACCTCGGCACCGCTGGTGAGGTCGTCACGGTCAAGGACGGTTACGCCCGCAACTACCTTCTCCCCCGCAGGCTCGCGACCCCGTGGACGAAGGGCGCCCAGCGTCAGATCGATCAGATGACCGAGGCCCGTCGCAGGCGCGCCATCGTTTCTCTCGAGCAGGCCCAGGAGGCTCGTGACTGGCTGAACGAGAACGTCGTCACGGTCATCGCCTCGGCCGGCGCCAATGGTCGTCTCTTCGGCGGCGTCACCACTGCCGATCTCGCTGCGGCCGTTAAGGAAGCCGGCGGCCCGGCTCTGGACCGCCGCAAGATCGAGGTCGTTCCCCCGATCAAGTCGACCGGCCGTCACAGCGCCTCGGTTCGGCTTCACCCCGACGTCGTCGCCCCTCTTGAGGTCGACGTCGTCGCCGCCGCTCGCTGAGTCCTTCTTCTCGGTCCGCGTGGTCGGGGCGATCCTTCGACCGCGCGGGCGGCGGTGCGTCACCGCGCACCAGCCGCATCAGCTCCGCCACGCCCCGCCGCGGGTTCGCAGGCCGGTCGTCAGCGCCCGTGCCCCCATGAACACCCATGCGAAGGCGGCCCACAGGTACACGAGCCCGGCCGTACCATCGGCGAGCCGCCCCTCGGCTACGATCACCACCAGGGGCAGGTACGGCACGAGAGTGAGGAGCCCGGCGCGCGCCAGATAGCCGCCATCGCCCGCACCCATGAGAACGCCGTCGAACAGGTAGACGGCACCGGCCAACGGCATCGCCGATGCGGCCACAACCAGGGCCGGTGTCGCGGCGGAGACCACCGCCGCATCCGAGCTGAAGATACGAGGCAGCCACAGGCTCACCGCCGCCAGAACGACGCCGATGACCGCGCCGACCGCCACCCCCCATGCCAGGCACCGGCGCAGCACCGCGTCCAGGGCGCGCCGCGGATCACCCTCGGCAGCAACCGGGCCGCCCCCGGCGGCCCCCGGCGGCCCCGCGTCTCTCGTGGTCTCCTCCGCGCCCGCCTCGCGTCCGGCGTCCGCCCGGCCGAGCGCATTACCGACTAGTGCCTGCGCGGCGATCGCCAGAGCGTCCAGCGCGAAAGACGCGAAGTTCCACACCGAGTTCACCACCTGGTGCGCGGCCAAGGGCACGTCGCCGAGCGCCGTTGCCGACCACACGGTCGCCAGGATCGCGATTCGCAGCGACAGCGTGCGCACGAGCAGCGGAGTCCCCGCACCCAAGGATGTTCGCAACCCGCGCCGCCGGGGGAGCAGGCCGATCTCGGCGACGCGGGCGGCCCGGATCACCGGAATCATGAGTGTCGCGGCCATGATGCTCTGAGCGATCGCAGTCCCGAGCCCCGACCCGGCGACTCCCATCCGCGCGCCGTACAGAAGCACTGCGTTCAAGCCCGCGTTGAGCACGGCGCCGCTCGTGGCGACAACGAAGGGAGTCCGGGTGTCTAGCAGTCCCCGCAGCGTTCCCGTGGCTGCATAGACCACGAGCATCCCGGGGATTCCAGGAGCTGAGGCCTGCAGGTAGGCGGTCGCGGCCCGGGCGACGTCACCCTCCGCCCCCATCGCGGAGGCCACTCGCGGCGCGGTTGCCGCCAGCACCACCGCGGCCCCGAGTCCGAGGAACCCCGCCAGCCAGGCGCCGTCGACGCCGGCGCGCAGGCCCCCGGCGCGGTCGCCCGCGCCGAAGAGCCGAGCGGTGGTCGCCGTTGTGGCGTAGGCCAAGAAAACGAACAGACCCACGACGGTGGTCAGCACTGACGAGGCCAGGGACAGGCCCGCCAGACTCGTGGCGCCCAGGTGACCCACCATCGCCGAATCGATGAGCACGAACAACGGCTCAGCGACCAGGGCGCCGAGGGCGGGTACGGCCAGGGACAGGATCCGGCGGTCCAGGCCCGAGGGCGGGGACGGGGGGCGATGCGACGAAGCGGGTGAAGCGGCGGAGTGGGACACGGTTTCCTGGAATCCGGGGCGGTGCCCGGGGGTCGAGAAGGTGGACGGCACGCGCAGTCTCCCATGCGGGCGGTCCCGCGAACCCCCGACCTCAGGGTGAGGTCGAGGTTCTTCCACAGGTTTACCCACGTGTCCACAGATTCTTCCGGGACGTCCAGTCTTTGTGCTGTGAATCGTGATCGTGCATGAAGGTCCCCGCTATTGCAACGATTCATGCGCGCTGCTCACGTTGATCCACCTGACGGCGGGTCCGGAGGCCCACAGGGTCGGCGGCGCGTCGTCCACAAGGACGCCCCCTTCTTCCACAGGGACACGCGACTTGTCCACATGATGCGAGTGGAAAGCCGTTTGCGGGTGAGGCGCGGGCCCGGCTAGGGTCACGCGCGCACCCGGCCGCGGGTGCGCGGCTAGGGAGGCGCTCATGACGGATATCGAACTCGGTTCGGGCTTCGGGGCCGGGCGGAGCGAGCGTTCCGACGACGCCGTCAGCGCCGGTCCGGTGCGCTACGACGGCGCTTTCGACCGCGTCCCGCCCCAGGATCTCGACGCTGAGATGGCCACGCTCGGCGGCATGCTGCTGAGCAAGGAGGCGATCACCGACGTCATCGAGGTGCTGCGCGGATCCGAGTTCTACAAGCCGGCCCACGAATCGATCTTCGACGCCCTCGTCGAGGTCTACAACCGCTCCGAACCGGCCGACCCGCTCATTGTCGCCGACGAACTGGCCAAGCGGGGCGAGCTCGAGCGCGTGGGCGGCGCCCCCTACCTCGCCTCGCTCATGGCCACCGTGCCGACGGCCGCCAACGCCGCCTACTACGCCCGCATCGTGCGGGAGAAGGCCCTGATGCGCGGGCTCGTCCAGGCGGGCACGCGCATCACCCAGCTCGGCTACTCCGCGGACGCCGGCGACATCGCCGAGCTCGTCACGCTCGCCGAGGCCGAGGTCTACTCCGTGGTCCACTCGGAGGGGGAGAAGGAGGACTACGCCCCGGTCGGTGAGCTGCTCAACGAGGCGAATCTGGAGATCGAGGCCGGACAGGCCCGGGAGAACGGCCAGATGACGGGCGTGCCCACGGGCTTCGTCGAGCTCGACGAATTGACCGGCGGGCTGCACCCCGGGCAGATGATCATCGTCGCGGCCCGCCCCGCCATGGGCAAGTCGACTCTTGCCGTCGACTTCTGCCGCTCGGCCTCCCTGCACTCCCGGCGTGCGGACGGCGGATTCATTCCCAGTTGCTACTTCTCCTTGGAGATGGGGCGCATGGAGCTCATGATGCGCATTCTGGCCGCGGAGTCCGGGGTGGACATGAACAAGCTGCGCGGCGGGCGGCAGATGAGCGAACGCGACTGGGAGAACGTGGCGCGCGCCTACAACCCCGTCAGCGAGGCGCCGCTGTTCATCGACGACTCCCCGAACCTGACCATGCCGGAAATCCGTTCCAAGGCCCTGCGACTCAGGCAGCACAACGATCTGGGTCTCATGGTCGTCGATTACCTGCAGTTGATGACCTCGGGCAGACGGGTCGAGTCGCGTCAGCAGGAGGTATCCGAGTTCTCCCGCTCACTCAAGCTGCTGGCCAAGGAGCTCGAAGTTCCGGTGGTCGCCGTCGCCCAGCTCAATCGCGGCCCCGAGCAGCGCACCGGCAACAGGCCGCAGATGTCCGACCTGCGCGAATCCGGATCCCTCGAACAGGACGCCGATATCATTATGCTGCTGCACCGGCCCGAGTACTACCAGCCGGAGGAGCGCGCGGGCGAGGCGGATATCATCGTGGCCAAGCATCGCAACGGGCAGACCCGCACCATCCCGGTGGCTTTCCAGGGACACCTGTCGCGCTTCGCCAATATGGCGCGCGACGTCAGCGGTGATCCCGCCTACGAGTAACGGTAAGCCGCCGGGCGGCCGTCGGGCCGTTCTCATCGTCGGCCCGACGGCCCCGGTCAGCGCGGTTCGGGCAGGTGGATCACCCGCAGTCGTCGAGCGCCCAGCAGCCAGGTCAGCGCCGTCAGTCCGACGGCGAAGCCGGCTCCGTGAGCCAGCCCGCGCCACAGGTAGCCGTCCGCTTGCGTCCCCAGCTCCTCGACGACGTAGCTGGACAGCTCGCGTGTCGACCACAGCGGCAGCACCCGCGTCCAGTCGGCGGCCGGGTCCACGAGGAGCTGGAGGGCCATGGCCGCCAGGAGCAGGAGCGCCCCCTCCAGGTCCCTGGGGACGAGGACGGCGGCCAGCGACCCGAAAGGCGCCGACACGGTCACAGTCAGCAGCAGCATGACCGGGACGGCACCCGGGTGAACCAGGTCGTCCCCGATCGTGAGCTCGACGAGCACGGTGTAGAGCGCGCCGATGGCCCAGCCGAGAACCAGGACCGCAGTGTGCCTGCCCAGAACCAGTGCCGTCGGACTGGCCCCGCTCGCGGCGAGCCGCCGGTCCACCGAGCGCGAGGAGACCGTCGTGAACAGGGCGAGAGTCGCGGTCGCCCAGCCCAGGCCGATCGACAGCAGGCGCAGCGCCGTCCAGTGCGCATCGATCCGTGCCAGGTAGAAGGTGAGTGGCAGCAGGAGGGCGAGAGCGATCGCTCCGCGCCGTCGGAAGAGTTCTCGCGCGGTGATGAGGGCAACCAATCCCGCGGTGCGCACGAGACGCGGGCGGTGCTCGGCACCCGGAGTCGGACCGGTGGGGCGTGTGATGGTTGTCGCGGTCATGCGGCATGCTCCGTCGCGATGCAGTCCTCGGTCGAGGACTCGGGGGCGGGCAGTTCGACAACACGGTCGACGAAGTCGATGTCCCGCAGTAAGTGAGTGACGAGGAGCACCCCCGCCCCGGAGCTCCGCCAGGCCTCGATGAGCATCCACAGATCCTCATAGGCAAGAGCGTCCAAACCCTGATAGGGCTCATCGAGGAGAAGCAGTTCGGGGGAGGCGAGCTGGGCCAGGGCGAGGTTGAGCTTCTGCTGAGTTCCTCCCGACAGGGTGCCCACGGCCTGTCCGCCGTCGGGTCTCCAGCCCAGACGCTGCAGGATCCGGTGGCCGGTGGAGATCGAATGGGCCCGACCCGCGCCGTCGGCCGCCCCGAACAGGCGCAGGTGTTCGTCGACGGTGAGCAGCGGAGCCAGAGCGTCGAGCTGGGGTGCGTAACCGAATCGGTCGGTGCGCTCGACGCTGCCGGAAGCCGCATGCAGCAGTCCGGCGCAGACCTGGAGGAGAGTGGACTTTCCCGCCCCGTTGGCCCCGACCACGGCGACGACCTCACCGCGTCGGACCGTCAGGTCGAGATCCGATAGGACGGTGCGGCGACCGCGACGGGCGGTCACGCCGCGCACCCGCAGGATAACCGGGCCGAGCATCGGCTCCGGGGCCCGTCGGTGAGGATCGGCGCCGTCCTCCTTCAGAGCGGAGGCGAGCTCGCGGGCGTACAGGACGGCGGGGCCGAGGAGGGCCGCTGGGGTGGTGCCGGCGGCGGTCGTCTCCGCGCGGGCGTCGGTAACGGCGCGCTCGACCTCCTGAGGGTGCAGGCCGCGAGCGCGCAGCTCGCAGGTGAGGCTGCGGTACCAGGCGGCATCGGTCAGGCCGGCTTCGGGGCGGCGCGGGGACTGCCCCCTGAGGGCGGCGCTCATGCGTGTGCCCCGTCTGCCACCCGGGTCTGGTCCCCGGTGTGCGTTCGGGGCGGGGCGCCTTCGAGGACGGCTGAGAAGGCGGTGCGGAGGGCGCGCCACTCCTCGCGACGTGCCGCGAGCTCGGCGCGGCCGGCGTCGGTGAGCTCGTAGTACTTGCGGGCCGGGCCGGAGACGGAGGGGCGGGTGGAGGTGGCCACCAGGCCACGGCGTTCCAGGCGGGTGAGTGCCGGGTAGAGGCTGCCGCCGGGAACCTTCTCCAGGCCGGCGTCGGTCAGACGCCGGGTGAGAGACAGACCGTAGTCGGCACCGTTTTCGAGGAGAGCGAGCAGGCAGGGTTCGAGGAGACCGCGCAGAAGGCGGGAAGTCGAAGAGTCCATGTAGGTAGATTACCTAGATAGTAGATAATCTGTCTACTGGATGCGGGGCTCGCGCCGCCTGGATCGTGCATCCGGGTGGCCGGGTCGCAGACGCAGCCCCGGTCGTGCACGACCTGTGGCCCGGAACCATGCGGAATGTTGATTTAGAGGAGTGTTAATCCAACACGGTTGTGGCATTCGGGCGGAACCATGATGAGAACGGCCCGGCGGAAGCGGGGGCGGTGCGCTGTGCCCGCCCCGAGGCTCCGCTCGCGCTCCGCCTCACGCCTGTGGTGTGCGCCGTGCCCGCCCCGAGGCTCCGCTCGCGCTCCGCCTCACGCCTGATACCAGCCCTGGTAGACGTAGGGGAAAGGAATGTTGCCACGCATGCCGATGGAAGCCGACACGACGTCCTTCGCAGTGACGGCCGCCTGGAGCGGCGTCGCGCCCTTGGCGAGTTCGGCGGTGACCGCCGCCGCCAACGTGCAGCCGGCGCCGTGCACGCGCTCGGCCCCGACCGCCGGAACCTCCAGGACCTCGAGGTTCTCGCCGTCGTAGAAGACGTCCAGGGCCGTGCCGGTGCCCAGAGAGGGGCCGGCCTTGGCCAGCACGTTGGGCACGCCCCGTTCGTGGATGCGCCTGGCGGCGTCCTTGAGCCGGGCCACGCTCGTGATCTCCTCCATGCCGGCCAGCGTCGCCGACTCGAAGAGATTGGGAGTCACCATGGTGGCGCGCGGCAGGATCCTCTCCCGCAGAGCGTCGTCGACCGCGCGGGCGGAGGCGAACTCCTGACCCTTGCAGATGAGCACCGGGTCGAGGACGACGTCAGGGAAGGCGTATTCCTCCAACGCGGCGTCGACGACGTCGATCGCCGCCGCGGTGCCGAGCATGCCGATCTTGACGGCGTCGATCGCCGCGTGGACGCTCGCGCAGGCCTCGATCTGGTCGTGGATGACCTCGGGGTCGACCGGCACGAAACGGTGATCCCACCCGGCCCTTGGATCCATGGACACGATGCAGGTCAGGGCCGTGCAGCCGAAGACGCCGAGCTGGTGGAAGGTCTTGAGATCGGTCTGAGCACCCGCGCCGCCCGAGGCCTCCGAGCCGGCGATGGCGAGGACGATGGGGGGAGCGATCCGCTTGGGGAAGGTTGTCATAGTCACTAGCGTGCCTCCGGTGAGGGGCGGCGGCCAAGCGGTGTCCGCATAGCCGCTATCCGAGGCGGGCTGCACAGGTGCTTTTCAGGCGGGGGTGGACGATCGTTCAGGTCGGGACGAGACCGTGGAGACACTGTGGAGACACCGTCGGGAGTGGGAGAATCCGCTCCGGACGGCGCCCGCATCGATGACCCGCCGACCAAGAGGATGACCAATGAGCGATGACATCGCCGTCATCACCTTCCCCGAGCGCAGCACGACCTACGAGGCCTTCAGCAAGATCAGCGCCGACTCCGACAGGCTCGGGCTGGTCAGCGCCGCCCTGATCGAAGTCGACGAGCACGGCCGATTCACGATCCCCGAGGGCGAGGACAATCGCTTCGGATTCGGGGTGGGCACCGGTTCCCTCATCGGGGTTCTCGTCGGCGCCCTGGGCGGGCCCATCGGAATGCTCCTGGGTCTGGGGGTCGGTGCCCTCGCCGGTGCCGCCGTCGACACCGACCGGGCCGAGAGCGATGAGCTCGCCGTGACGGCCTTCGTCGGGAAGCTGGCTCCGGGGACCAACGGGATCCTCGCCCAGACCTCGGAGCCCGGCAGCACGGCGCCGCTGGACGCGGTCGTCGCCGAGCAGGGCGGCACGATCGTGCGGCGTCCCCTCAATGAAGTCCTGGCCGAGCTCGAGGCCGGCCAGATCGCCGAGGAGGAGGCCGCCAAGGCCGCTCGCGAGACGCTCCGCAAGCAGAAGCGTCAGGAGCGCAGGGACACCCGCGAGCACCGCATCAAAGTCCTGCGGGAGAAGTTCAGCCGCGCCTGATCTCTGACCGGGCGGGAGGAATCGCCGGGCCCGCCCGGCCTCCGGCGGGGCCGTACGGGCAGGGGGATCCGCCGACGAGGGCGGGCCGCAGGCGGATCCCCCCGGGGCGCTCGCGGCCGCGGGGCGCCGCACCGGCCGCTGCGCACCGGACCGGCCGAGCCTCCTCAGGCGCTCGCGACGGTGAAGCGAGTCCCGCGGTGGGCGTCCCTCTCTGCTTCGTCGACCAGGGCCAGAGCCATATCGGCAGCGGACAGGGCCGGGCCGGCCGGCGAGTCGGTACCGCTGACGTAGGCGCCGCTGGACTCCTCCGTCGGATAGTTCGGTGCGGGGGAGACGAGCGTCCATGCCACGGCATCGCCGGCGGAGCGGAAGAGCTCGAGGACGTCGGCGAAGGCCAGCGCTTCGTTCCGGTAGTCCTCGGGGAAGGCCGGGTCGTCGACGATCCGGCGGCCCTCGGCGTCGAGCAGCGACCCGGCCCCGCCGACGACGACGAGGCGGCCCGCGGGGCGCGCGGCGACGAGCGCGGCGAAGGCGTCGACCACGGGCTGGACGGGGCCTCCGGTGCGGTCGGGCGAGACCGCGATGATGGTGGCGTCGGCGGCGTCGACGAGGTCGACGACGGCGGGGGTATCGGCGAGGTCGGCGACGACATCGGCCGTGGCGCCCTCGGCGTGCATGCCCGATCGGGTGACCGAGGTGACGGTGTGGCCGCGGCGGGCGGCCTCGGCGACGACGGCCGATCCGGTGGCGCCGCTTCCTCCGATGACGGTGATTCTCATGGGTCCTCCTGAGTCGTGACGTGCGGGGAGCCGACCGGAATCCCGGCGGCACCTTCATGGTATGGTTCGCATATCAAGTACCTCAAGGTAACTAAGGAGAGCCGCATGTCGCGAAGGACGCTGGGATCAGCGCGTTCGGGAGCCGGAGGCGGCGCGAGTCCGGTCGGTTACGGCGGCCGGCCCCGCAGTCGTGGTCCGAGCGTCCCCGGATCTGCGGCGCACCCCTCCGGACCCGCCGCCAACGACTACGACGTTCTGTCTCCCGCGTGCCCCTCACGCACGGTACTGCGCCACGTCGTCGACCGGTGGACGCCGCTCATCGTCGCCGTGCTGATCGAGGGGTCGCACCGGTTCGGCGAGCTGCGCTCCGCCATCGGCGGCATCACCCCCAAAGTTCTGACCGAAACGCTGCGCTCCATGGAGCGCGACGGCCTCGTCACCCGCGATCAGGTTCCCGGCGTCCCGCCCCGTGTGGATTACGCGCTCACGCCCCTGGGCGCCACCCTGGCCGTGCCCATGGCGGCCCTGCGGAACTGGGCCCAGGACCACTGCGCGGAGGTCCTGGCCAACCGGGTCCGCTACGACGGCGCGACTCCCGGGCCCGTCGTCCCCCACCGCTGAGCGGCCGAGCGCCGCCCGCCGGTGCGGGCGGCTCGCCCACAGGTTGAGAATCAGTCATGGGTGGTGACACCATCCTCACCGATGAGGACGGCTCGGCAGCGGGACCGCCGATGGCCGGTACGAGCCGGCGACCGGCGTGCGAGAACTCCTCCCCCCGTGTTGGAGGTACTCGCTACGCTCGTACCGGTTCGTCACGGGTGACCGTTCCCGGACCGATCGCAATCCAGGACGAGGGGTGAGCAATGGGAACCAACGGCGTTGTCGCGGACGCGCTCAGACTCGCGCGTCGGGTGCGTGAGGACGCCGGTCTGGCTCTGCTGCGCGCCGACCTGGGCCCGATGGCGGCGGCCGTCCTCAACGAGCATCTAGGTGGTGAGGTGCGCCGCCGGCCCGTGGCCGAGCTCCATGAGCTCGTCGATGAGGACCTCGCCGCGCTGCGTGCGGCAGGGGTGGATGCTTCGCGCACCGCCCGGGCCTACTGCGACCAGTGGCGCAGGGACGGCGTGCTCGTGCGCGCTCCGGCGCCCGGCGCTAGGGCGGAGACTTACGAGCTGTCCGCCTCGGCGGAGGCCGCCATCCGCTTCCTGATGCATGGCGATCACCCCCGCGCCACCGTTACCCGGCCGCGCCTGGACACCGTCTCCACCCAGATCAGCCGCCTCGCTCGGGACTGCGACCCGACCGCTGCGGGACGCCTGCACGCCCTGCGCGCCGAGCGCGCCGCCCTTGACGAGGAGATCGCTCGTGCCGAGGCCGGGGACTTCGTCCCGGTCGACGGGCCCGAGGCCGCCGAGCGCCTGACCGAGATCGTCTCCCTGGCCGAGGAGGTTCCCGGGGACTTCGCCCGCGTCCGCGCCGAGATCCTCGCGCTCAGCCGCTCCCTGCGCGAACGCGTCGTCACCCTGGACTCCTCCCGCGGCGAGGTGCTCGACGACATCTTCCGCGGCGTCGACCGCATTGAGAGTTCCGAGGCTGGCCGTTCCTTCCTCAGCTTCCATCAGCTGCTCACGGACCCGGACTCCTGCGCCCGTCTCGACGAGGATCTGGAGTCGATCCTCGACCGCGACTTCGCCACCCGGCTGGAGGACGCCGACCTGCGTTTCCTGCGCTGCTGGCGTCCCGCCCTCACCCGGGAATCGACCGCGGTGCGCCGTACCATGACGGGCCTGTCCCGCTCCCTGGACCGCTTCGTGAGGTCGCGCGCCTTCGAGGCGCACCGCCGGCTGGGCGCCGAGCTCGCCGAGGCTCAGGGCCTCGCCGCCCGTCTCGCCGCCCAGGCCGCGCCGCAGGCGCGACTCGACCTCGACCTGGAGCTCACCAGCGTCCCGCTGACCTCCATCGGCGCCTGGCGCCTGCGCAACCCCGCCGACACCGCCGTCGTCGAGGAGATCACCGTCCACGAGCCCACCGCCCTCGACTTGGAGGAGGTGCGTCGGATCGTACGAGCCAGTGAGATCGACCTGGTCGAGCTCACGGACGCCGTCGGCGCGGTCCTCGCCGAGCGGGGGGCCGCCACCGTGGGGGAGATCCTCGGCGAGCACCCCGCCACCCAGGGGCTGGCCAGCGTCGTGGGACTGCTGCTCCTGGCCCGGCGTCAGGGTCAGGAGGTGGCCGGGAACGAAACCGTCGCCTGGACGACCTCCGGCGGAGCCGAGCGCTCCGCCCGTATCCCCCGATTCCTGTTCACCGACCGCACCACGAAGTCAGGAGATGCATGAGCGCCGAGGCCGCACCAGTTCAGGCACCGGCTCAGGACGGAGCCGCCAATCCGGGCGCGCTGTGGGACGGGGATCCCGGCACCCTTCCCAGGGACACCCGACGCGCCCTCGTGCGCCTCCTCCAGGGCCCCTACCTCACCCTTGAGCTCCACCCCGACCTGTGGAACGCGCTACTGACCGACGAGGTCGCCATTCGTCGCCACCTGGGGGATCTCTTCCTCGAGCTCGTTGTGGACCGCGAGGCCGGTCTCGCCTTCACCCGCAACGCCCCGGACCCCACCGGGGCCGCGCCCTCCGTCATGCGCACTATGCCGCTGACCCTGGTCGACTCCGTCCTCCTGCTCCACCTGCGCACCCTCCTGCTGCGCACGACGACGCCGGGTGAGCGCGTCTTCGTCGACCGCGACGAGATCGACGAGCAGCTCGACGTCTACCGCCCGCACGCCTCTACCGACCATGCCGGTTTCCTGCGCCGCGTGAGCTCCTCGGTCGACAAGCTCAAACGGGCCTCCCTCCTGCGCGAGACCGATGTGCCCGAGCGCTACGAGATCTCTCCGGTCCTCGCCCTGGTCTTCACCGCTGACGAAGTCGCCGCCGTCGCCGCCGAGTACCGCCGCCTGCTGGGGGAGGGCGATGAGGATGACCAGGCCGCCCCGAGGGCCGATGATCCGAACACCGATCAGGTGGACGGCGCCGACGGCGCGAGCGGTGCCAGCAGCGTCGACGGCGCAGCGGATGATGAGACATCGGAGCGGGAGAACGAATCATGAGCAGCTCGGCAACAGCATCGCAGACCGACTCCCAGCATCGTCTGGCCCGCATCCAGGTCTACAACTGGGGAACTTTCTCCGGATACCACGATCTCCCCGTCCCCCGGGACGGCCTTCTGCTCACCGGGCCGTCGGGCTCGGGGAAGTCCTCGCTCCTGGACGCCCTGTCCGCCGTCCTCGTGCCGCCGAGGAATCTGCGTTTCAACGCCGCCGCTCAGGACTCCACCACGGGCGACCACTCCCGCTCCGTGCTGAGCTATGTGCGCGGCGCATACCGGCGCAGCGCCGATGAGATCACCGGCGAGGTCGTCACCGACTACCTTCGCTCGGGCGCCACCCGCAGCGGCGTCGCCCTGACCTTCACGCGATTGGATCCCGGCGAGACGATCACCCTCGTCAAACTCTTCCACGCCAGGCAGGGCTCGACTTCCGCCAACTCGGTCTCCCAGACGCAGCTGCTCGTCGAGGGGGACATCGCCCTGACCGGGCTCATGGAGTACCTGACCAACGGCATCGACAGGCAGGCCCTGAGCCGCGACCTCGAGGGGCGCGCCGCCCGCTTCGAGCGCTACGAGGCCTTCGCCGCCCGCTTCCGCCGCCGGCTGGGCCTGTCCGGCGAGGTCGCCCAGCGCCTGCTCCACCGGACCCAGTCGGCCAAGAACCTCACCAGCCTCGACGCCCTCCTACGCGACTTCATGCTCGATGAGCCGGACACCTTCGCGATGGCGGACGCCGCCGTCGAGCAGTTCGCCGAACTGCGCGAGGCCCACGCCGCCGTCGTCGAGGCCCGCAACCAGGAGGCTCTGCTCTCCCCGCTGCGTCAGCTCGATGAGCGCATCACCGAGGCGCGTCAGGCCCAGGAGCGAGCCGAGGGGCTGCGTGCCGCCATCGACCCCTACCTCGACCGGCTCAAGACGTCGCTCCACGAGCAGACCGTGGATACGGCGCGCCGCGCGCTGGACCGTCTCGCCGATGAACTCACCGCCGCCCGCAGGGCCGAGCAGGACGCCCGCCGGGAGCGGGAGGCCGCGCACCTGGCCCTGGCCGGGGGGCTCGGTCAGGACCTGCCGGCCCTCGACGCTCGTCTGGAGGCCGCCCATCAGGTCACCGAGCGTGCCGCCGGGGCGCGTCGATTCCTCGACGCCCAGCTGGACATCCTGGGAGCCACCGCCCCGAGCGAGGGCGCGGCCTTCGCCGAACTTCAGCGCACCGCGGCGCAGGAGATCAGGCGCGCCGAGAGCGTCGAGAGCGAGCAGGACGGCGCCCGCAACGCCCTGCGCGCCGAACAGGTCGCCCTGGCCGAGCAGCAGCGCGAGCTTCGTCAGCGGGCCGATCAGATCACCCGCTCGCACTCGGCCATGAGCGCCGAACTGCTGCGCGCCCGGGATGTCGTCGCCCGCGCCGTCGGGCAGGCGCCCGCCGCCCTGCCCTTCGCCGGGGAGGTTCTCGAGGTCGTCCCCGGCCAGGAGGAGTGGCGCGTCGCCATCGAGACCGTCGTCGGCCCCTTCGCCCGCACCATGCTCGTCCCCGAGCACCTCTATCGCAAGGTCGCCGAGGCCGTCGACGCCGAGCACCTGGGCGCTCGCCTGGGGTACGAGCGCATGTCCCCCGGTCGCCGCTCTACTCGCGCCCTGCCCGCCGACGCGTTGGCCCGTCGGGTCCGGTCCCGGGCCGGCTCCGAATACGGCGGGTGGCTCGACGTCGAGATCATGCGCCGCTTCGATCACGCCTGCGTCGAAAGCGCCCGCGACCTGGTCGCCGTGGATCGCGGGGTCACCCGCGCCGGGCAGGTGAAGTCCTCGCGCACCAGCCACCTCAAGGACGACCGTCAGGACCTGACCGACCCCGGTAGCTGGACCGTCGGCGTCGACCCCGCCGAGCGTCTGGAGCAGGTCGTCGCTGAAAGTCGGCGGGTCGCCGCCCGGCTGGAGGCCGTCGACGGCGAGATCACCACGCTGGATCGTGTGCGCGCCGTCGGCCGGGAACGTCGCGACGCCTGCCGGCGCATCCTGGAGACTACGTGGGAGGAGGTCGACGTCGACGGTGCCAGGTCCCGCGAGGCCGATCTGACCGCGCAGCGCGCTCGCGCCGCCACGGCCCTCCCGGGCCTGGGCGAGCTCGAATCGCGCGCCGCGGCTGCGGGTCTGGCTGAGGACAAGGCGCGGAGCACGGTCCTGCGCCTCGCGGGCGAGGAGCAGGTCCAGCGCGCACGACTCGAGGACGCCCGGGCCGCCCTGGCCGAGCTCGCGCAACGACGTCGGGAGCGGGAGGAGGACCGCGCGCACCCCGATGCGGGCGGTTCCGACGGCGCCGGCCGGGGCGACACGAACGATCGGACCGGGGGCACCGACACCGACAGGACGGACAAGGGGGCCGGCTCCGGCGCGTCCGGCTCCCGCCGACCCGCCTTCACCCGGACGGAGCGGGAGGCCCTCTTCGGCGAGCTCGAGCAGCGATTCCGGTCCCGGCGTCGCCACGCCGGACTGGCGGAGGCCGACGCCACCGCTCGCGAGGTCGAGCAGGAGATCGCCCGGGACCACCAGCGCGCCGCGCAGGCCGAGAGTCGCGGGGTGGGGGAAGCCCGCGCCATCATGGTGCGCTTCTCCGAGCGCTGGCCCGTGCACGGCCGCGAAGTGCGTCCGGAGGCGGCCTTCCTCGGCGACTACCTCGAGCTGCTGGACCATCTTCAGGCCGACGGTCTGCCCCGATTCGAGCGTCGTTTCGCCGAACTCCTGCACAGCCAGACCGAGCAGAACATCGGGCAGCTCGCCAGCGAGGTGCGCCGCGCCGTCAGCCAGGTGCGAGGTCGCATCGGCCCCGTTAACGACGCTCTGCGCGCCACCGAGTACTCGCCCGGCCACCACCTGCACATCGAGGTGGCCGAGCGGCGCCTGCCCATCGTCCACGACTTCCTGGTGGATCTGGCCACCATCGCTGCGAGTAACCTCGACCTCGCCGAGGAGACCGCCGAGGAGGCCGAGGCGCGCTTCGCCGTCCTCGATTCCGTCATGACGCGTTTGGGCTCCTCCGATCCTCGTGACGAGACGTGGAGGCGCCAGTGCCTGGACACCCGCCTGCACGTCTCCTTCACCGCCGTCGAGCGCGACGAATCGGGCACGGCCGTCGACTACTACGAGGGGGCCGCGGGCCTGTCGGGGGGGCAGCGTCAGAAGCTCGTCGTCTTCTGCCTGGCGGCCGCTCTGCGCTACCAGCTCACCGAGCCCGGACGGGCGGTTCCCGGATACGCGCTGGTGGTTCTCGATGAGGCCTTCGACAAGACCGATGCGGAGTTCACCCGGGCCGGTCTGGACGTCTTCCGCGGGTTCGGTTTCCAGCTGCTGCTGGCCACGCCCATGAAGATGCTTCAGACTCTGGAGGATCACGTCGGCGGCGCCGCCATGGTCACTAACACCCCGGAGGGAGACGACTCGCGTCTGGCCGTCGTCATCTTCGAAGAACGCGACGGGAGTGCGGCGCCGCCCCGAGCGCACGAGGCCGCTGACGCCTCCGGGTCCAGGGCTCGCGGGGGCGCTGAAGCCGTCGATGCTCCCAGGACGGTCAGGGCGTCCGGGAGGAGAGCGGCCGCGGCGGCTGCCAGACCCCGCGCCGCCGACGTCGCGCCGCCCGCCCCCTCGGATGCCGCCTCGCCCGCCGATGCTGACGAGCCCGCCGGTACCACCGGGATCGTCAGCACCGCCACCGGAGTCGCGGGGGCTGCCGGAGCCCGGCACGCGGCCGGGGCGACCGCTCCCGACGGCGCCCCGGACGGGAGCGAAACCGTCGACGCGCCGAATGACGCCGAAGCGGGCGACGCCCCGGCATCTGCCGGAACGCCCTGAGCGCTCCGGCGGGGCCCGGTCCGAGCGAGCGCGGAGACTCGGGGCCGTGCGTCCGCATATGAGCGCGGGTGCACGGCCCCGCCGGCGACGGGCCGCATGAGAATCAGGAGGGACGTGGCGGCGGTCGCGCGCGACCGACCGGCCCGGTGAAGTGCCTCCTCGAAAACCTGTCAATCGATAGTCTTATCAGTCACTATAGGGCCATGAGCGCCTCCGAATCCGTCCTTCCTGAACCTGAGTGCACCTGGTCCACCGGCCCCGACGACGCGGCCGCCGTCCCCGCTGAAGTCCGCGACGCCGTCGACACCGTCCTGAACACCTCGGGGCTCCCCCGCTCCGAGCGCGAGATTCTCACCACCCGCGTCGAGCGCTGGTACCCCGACATCAGCGACGGGCTCGTCACCCTCTACGGCGAACCCATCGCCACGCGCACCGCCGCAACCCTGCTTGCCGACGCGGCTCGCGCCTACATCGACCGCGACCCGCAGCTGCGGCACCTCGACCTGGCCCGCACCCTCGAGCCCGCATGGGTCCAGAACCCCTCGCGCATCGGTTACGCCGGCTACACCGAGCGCTTCGCCGGCGATCTGCGCGGCGTGATGAAGCGCATTCCCTACCTGCGCGAGCTGGGCGTCTCCTACCTCCACCTCATGCCGTTGCTCACCCCCCGCCCCGGGGATTCCGACGGCGGTTACGCCGTGGCCGACTACCGCTCGGTGCGTCCTGACCTAGGGGATATGGACGACCTGGCCGCCCTGACCGCCGAACTGCGCAGGGACGGCATCAGTCTAGTGGTCGACCTCGTCCTCAACCACGTGGCCGCCGAGCACGAATGGGCCGAGCGCGCCCGGACGGGCGAGCAGCGATATCGCGACTACTTCTTCATCTACCCCGACCGCACCGAGCCGGACGAGTACGAGAAGACCCTTCCCGAGATCTTCCCCGACTTCGCTCCCGGCAACTTCACCTGGAATGACGAGATCAACGGCTGGGTCTGGACGACCTTCAACTCCTTCCAATGGGACCTCAACTGGCGCAACCCCCGCATCATGGAGGAGTTCGTCTCCATCATCTTCAACCTGGCGAACAAGGGCGTCGAGGTTCTGCGGCTGGACGCCATCGCCTTCACCATCAAGCGCAAAGGCACCGACTGCCAGGGCCAGCCCGAGGTCCACGCCATCACCGAGGTGCTGCGCGCCATCACCCGCATCGCGACCCCGGCCGTCGACCTCAAGGCCGAGGCGATCGTCGCCCCCACCGAGCTCCTCCAGTACCTGGGCCAGGGCCGTTACACCGGCAAGGTCTCCGACCTCGCCTACCATAACTCCCTCATGGTCCAGGTCTGGTCCATGCTCGCCACCCGCAATGTCGCACTCGCCGCTCATGCCCTGGACGCGCTGCCCGTCGAGCCGTCCACGGCCACCTGGATCACATATATCCGCTGCCACGACGACATCGGCTGGGCCATCGGAGACGACGATGCGGCCGCAGTGGGTCTCAACGGCTACTGGCACCGCGTCTTCCTCGCCGACTGGTATCGCGGGGCCTACCCCATGAGCGACGCCCGCGGCCTGGTCTTCCAGTACAATCCCGTCACGAACGACCGCCGTATTGCGGGCACCGCCGCCTCTCTCATCGGCATCGAAGCCGCCGCCGAGGCCGTCGAGGGCATCGACGAGTCCACGCCCGCTTGGCGCGAGGAGGAGCTGCGCACCTGGCTGGAAGAGCGTTTCAACGCCCTGCGTTTGGCCAACGCCGTCATCTACGGGTGGGGCGGTGTGCCGGTCATCTGGTCCGGGGACGAGCTCGGTCAGTTCAACGACCCAAACTGGGATACCGAGCCCGGACACGAGACCGATTCGCGATGGGCCGGTCGCCCCGCCCTGGACGAGTCCCGCGTGGAGAACAGGCACGATCGCTCCACCGTCGAGGGGCGCATCTTCTCCGATCTGGCCCACCTGGGGCGGGTGCGGGCGAGTCTGCCGCAGCTGAGCGCCGACGTGCGCACGGTGGTGGCCCCGGTCGATGACGAGGGCGTGCTGGTCACCTACCGCGACCACCCCCGCGGCAGTTTCGTCGGCGTGTACAACGTGACTCCCGACTGGAGGAGCGTCCCCGCCCGGAGGCTCGCCGAGTACGGGGTGCTGGGAGCCGTCGACGCGCTCACCGGCACGGTTCCGTCCGACTCGACGACTCTCGAGGGCGCCGGCGACGGGCAGGTGCCCGTGCCGCCCTACGCTGCCTGGTGGCTCGTGCGCCCGACCGACTGACAGCGGCCCGCGCCGGAATCGGTTGGCTTCTGCGCCGGATCGGCCGCGATGGCGAGGGGGCGCAGCGCGGGCCTCCGCAGGGGCGCACAGGCCCCGCCGCCCTCCCGGGTGGGGACGATCCCGGTCCGGGTGTCCAAATCTGTTACAAAGGCCCGGATCACGTCGGAATGAGCGAGGAGAATCGTTGATATTCCGGGGTTTCATCCGCCGCCGATACGGGCTTGCGGCTTCTTTGCAGCAGATTTGGACACGCTCCTGCTCGGATGAGTCCCAGGAGCCCCGCACGCCGGGTCGACTGCGCGATGGTGGCGGGGCGGCGGGGCGAAGACGTAGGACTTGGGGCCCGGGCGTTGGGTGTGCATCGTTGAGGACGTGATCAGCCGCGGCTCCTCTGCCTCGATGAACGCCTCCTCAAACGCCTCCGCAGCCGCGGCGGGCTCCATCCTGGCCGAGGATACCGCCGGCCCCGCTGCGCTCGGACTGTCCGCCGTCGCCCCGGACGCTGCCTCATCTCCACGACCCTGGACTCGGCCACGCCGTCAGCCTCGACACGGTCATCGAGACCATGCGTCAGACCGGCGAGGACGTGCTCGCCAAGTACAAGGAGACGTCCTGCGGCGGGCTGGCCGTCAACGGTGTCGAGTGCTGAGAGAAGTGGGACCTATGTCCTAGTTTCCAGGTCATATCGATGATGCCAGTGGTGTTCGGCATAATTGATGTATGAGCGAACCGCAGGCCCTCTCCAGCAGCCAGAGCTACAGCATTGCGCAGCTGCGATCCCTGGTGAAAGCCGGGCGTCTGCGCGTGCCTCAGTTTCAACGCTCTTTCCGCTGGGAGAAGCAGGATGTCCTCAATCTCATCGACTCCGTGCTTCGCGGGTATCCGATCGGCAGTCTTCTGCTCTGGAAAAGGGAGGCGGGGGCGGAGCATTTGAGGATCGGCGCTCTTGACGTTGACGCGGGTAGTCTGCCGGAGGCCTTGTGGGTGGTGGATGGTCAGCAGCGCATCACCAGCCTCGTGAATGTCGTCGACCCGGAAGGAGCGCGTGATTCAAGGTTCTCCTTGGGGTACTCGTTGGGGGAACAGAGGGTCACCTCTTTGCGTGATTCGGGGTCCTCACTCATCGTTCCTTTGCCCGATCTGTTCGATTTGGGGCGTGCACTGGCGTGGTTGAGAGACAATCCTGACGGCGCAGATTTTGTCGTTCACATTCAGGATATCGCTGGTAGGCTCGCTGACGTATCGGTTCCCGCAACGATCATGGAGGATGCAGATGAGATGGTTCTCCGGGAGGTCTTCGACCGAATCAATAACCGGGGGAAGAAGCTTAATGCCGCGGAGATCTTTGATGCGATTCACGGCGGGCCGAGCAAGGGGCTGACGACGGCGGGTATCGCAGCACACGTTGACGAGCAGACGCATTTCGGGGCTCTGCCGGACAAGGTTGTGGTTCAGGCGCTCCTGGTGCGACGCCACACGGATATCACTCGTGATGTTCATGGAGAATTCTCTCCCAGACGTCGTGCTGTGAGCGACTTTTCCAATGAAAATCAGGAAGAGGCCTATGCGGCAACGGAACGAGCCCTCGCCGCAGCCGTAGTCTTTCTACAGCAGCAGTGCGGTGTTCCTCATATGACGTTCCTTCCGTTTCGTTTCCAGCTGCTTGTCCTGACAAGGTTCTTCGCCTTCTTTCCCCACGCTCAGGACCGTAATCTTGAGCTACTTCGACGCTGGTTCTGGCGCACGAGCGTCGGTGCCGATGAACTCGGTATCAATGGTTCTCAGACGGATCTGCGAGATATGGCGGCCTGCCTTGTTCCCCGTCAGGAATCGGCGTCGGTCCAAAGACTTCTCGGCGCAGCAACGCTCGTGAGCGCCCCGAAAATCCCTGATCTCGGTGTGTTTCGAGCTACTCGCTCCGACAGCAAGGTGATTCTCACCGCGATGTGGAACCTGGAGCCGATCGATCCGGACTCAGGCGCCCCGATAACGACGGAGACACTGGATGCGCAGCTCGAGAGTGAGACGACACCGCGGGGCGTGGTCTCCGACCTGGTTCCGGCCTCCCTTCTCCCCGACGGAGCTCCTGTCGCCGCGAACAAGGTGATCTCGACAAAAGATCGTCGCGATCTGCTTTCACTCCTGGACTCTGAGTTCGAGCTCGCCTCGCTGCTTCTGGACGAGCAGATCCTGCATGACCTTCAGGAGAACCGGTACGAGGACGTCATTGAAGCGAGAACTGAGCTGCTGCGCAGCTACCTCGGTGACTTCATTAGGGCGCGCACCGCCTATGGGCATGAGGACACCCCACCGCTCGGTGACTACTTCACCGATGAGGACTGGCAGAAAAGTGAAGCGTCATGATCGAAGCGGTCTATGCCGTTCTCCTTCACGGGGAGTATGTCGGAGCGATTCATCGAAGAGACGCCTTTACGAAGTTCGTCTTCGATCGGGACTACTGGGATCGACCCGACCGTGCGGTGCTGGGGCGCTGGTTCGAAGAGCATCCACGTAAGCAGCCTCGAGCGACCAACAGGGTGCCCGCGTGGTTCTCCAATCTTCTGCCCGAGGGGCGCCTCAGGGAGCTGATCGCTCGCGAGCAGGGAGTCAGCACTCAGCGTGAGATCGACCTGCTCGTGAGGATCGGAGGTGATCTTCCGGGAGCGGTTGAGGTCATCCCGGATTCCGGAGCGTGTGTCATCGAGGGATTCGAGAGGGCGAGTGATGTTCCTGTGAACATCCCTGAGCCTTCCGGACGCCTGCGCTTCTCCTTGGCGGGGGTGGGACTGAAGTTCTCCATGCGTCAGGAGGGGACCGGCTGGTGCTCCCCGCCCATGGTGAGAGCGGCGACTGGATCGTGAAAACTCCCGATGGTCGTTATCCGGGGCTCGTGGCGAACGAGGCTGCCATGATGCGGTTGGCGAGCGAGGTCGGTATTGAGGTTCCTGAGGTTCATGTGAGGCATCATGATCAGGTGGATGGGCTTGGAGAGGGAGTATGGCCATCCAATGAGGACGAGGCCTATGTTGTGCGCCGCTTCGACCGCTCGCCCGGCGGACGCATCCATATCGAGGACTTCGCCCAGGTGCTCGGATGCTTCGGGGCTGGCGAGGAGAAGTACCGATCCACGGTCGAGTCCCTCGCTGCTATCGCTTATCGCGGGCGGGATCATCCCTCATTGCGGGAGATGGTGCGTCGAACGGTTTTCAACCTGCTCATCGGCAATGGGGATGCCCACCTGAAGAACTGGTCACTCATCTATCCGGATCGGAAGATAGCGAGACTCTCACCCGCCTACGACCTCGTGTGCACGGCCGCCTACCCCGACCATGCCGATCTGGGGCTGCCCTTCTTCGGTACGGCGCGGCTGTCGGAGATCTCCCGTGACCACTTCGTGCGGCTCCAGGCGGGTTTGAATGTCGACGACGATGATGTCCTTAACGTCGTTGATGAGATGATCGACCGGTTCTCCAGCGCCTGGGCGGCTGGTGCAGCCGAACGAGTACCGTCACGGGTGGCCGCTTGGATCGAGGAGCACCTTGAGCGGATTCGTCAGCAGCTTGCGCAGGAGTGATGAGTGCGCGATCAGTTCAACCATCCGTCTGCCGGTCTGATTGGACATCGTGCGCGCGGTGGAGGATTGCGCTGCCGGCCGCCCGGCCCGCCGGGGCCTCCGGGCCCCGCTCGCGGGGCCGCCCGTCCCGGCTGACAGCGCCGAGTCGTCCCTCCGGCCGATCCGCCCGATGACATCGCCGCCGTCATGCTCGCCGGCCTCACCGGTCCTCGTAGTGCTGTCGGCACGAGGCGATGAGAATATTGCCGTGTTCGTCGATGCGGTAGACGAGACGGTGCTCCTCGGTGATGCGGCGGGACCAGTATCCGGCGAGGTTGTAGCGCAGAGGTTCCGGCCTGCCGATGCCGGTGTTCCCATTGCGCTGGATATTGCGGAGGAGCCGGTTGATGCGCTTGAGAATCCTGCGATCCCGGGTTTGCCACCGCAGGTATTCCTCCCAGGCGCCGTCATCCCAGACGAGTCCCATATCAGTCGTTCTCGTTCTCAATGAGATCGTGAGCGGTCCCACCACCGGCCTCGAGCCGCCTGGTGGCGCCGAGCAGGCGCCGGGCGTTGACCGGGTTGCGCAGGAGATGGTCCGTCTCCTTGAGCGACTGGTACTCGGCGAGGGAGACGATGACGGCGGGCTCGTGACCGGCGCGGACGATGACGACCTCCTCGCAGTCGTCGACGACGGAATCGAGGACCTCGGCGTAGTGGGCGCGCGACTCGGTGTAGGTCATGGTCTTCATGGCCCCGGCCTCCTGCTAGGACGTTCTACTACTGAACATGTTGTACAGGTAATTGTACGTCATAAGGCGGGCTTGCGCGGCGATGGGGAAGCCCGTCATAGATACTGGCGCTCCCGCCGGGCCCGGTGCCCCTGGCGACCGCGGACGACGTCGGGCTTCGGGGCCGCTGGCTCCCTTGGGGGCCTCGGCTCGTGCCCGGCGCTTCGGCGGGCCCGGCGGGATCGGCGCCCGCACGACCGTCTCCTCGGCGTCCTGGTGCTCTCGATACCCGGCATGCGAGCGTCGCCTCCGTCTCCCGCGCGTTCTGCGTTCCACCCGATTCCTGGCAGGATGCGCCCGTGACCGCGAACTCGCAGCCCGCCCCGCCTCCGACCGGAACTCCGACTCCCCTCTCCCGCGAGTGGTGGAAGGACGCCGTCGTCTACCAGATCTACCCGCGGTCCTTCGCCGACGCCGACTCCAACGGCGTCGGCGACCTGGACGGGATCACCAGTCGCGTGCCGTACCTGGCGGCTCTCGGCGTCGACGCCGTCTGGCTCTCGCCCTTCTACCCCTCGGCCCTGGCCGACGGCGGCTACGACGTCGACGACCACCGCGACGTGGACCCGCGCATCGGCACCCTGGCCGATTTCGACCGTTTGGTCGCCGCCCTTCATGCCGCCGGCATCCGCATCATGGTCGACATCGTCCCCAACCACTCCTCCAACCGGCACGCCTGGTTCCGCGCCGCGCTGGCCGGCGGCCCCGACGCGCCCGAACGCGCCCTCTACCATGTGCGCCCCGGCACCGGCCCCGGCGGCACCGAGCCGCCGGGCGATTGGCGCTCCATGTTCGGCGGCTCCGCCTGGGAGCGCATCGACGACCGCACCCCCGATGGCGCGCCCCTGACCGGCCCGGGCACGCCCCGCCCCTGCCAGTGGTACCTCCACGTCTTCGCCCCCGAGCAGCCCGACCTCAACTGGGACCACCCGGCCGTGCGCGAGGACCTTCTGACCACCCTGCGCTTCTGGTGCGACCGCGGTGTGGACGGCTTCCGCGTCGACTTCGCCCCCGGCATGGCCAAGGACATGTCCGAACCCTACCGGCCGATGGCGGAGATTCCCTGGTGGCCGCTGCCCGAGGACGGCTCCCACCCTCTGCTCGACCGCGACGAGGTCCACGACATCTACGCCGCCTGGCGCGCCCTGCTGGAGTCCTACGATCCGCCGCGCTTCGCCGTCGCCGAGGCCGGAGTCGCCGCCTCCCGCCGCCCCGCCTACGCCGCGAGCCTCGGACAGGCCTTCAACTTCCAGATGCAGGACGCCGACTGGAGCGCGCGCTCGATCGGCTGGGCCATCGACGGCGGTCTCGCCGACGAGGCGGTCTGCGGCTCAACCACCTGGGTCCTCGGCTGCCACGACACCCCGCGCGTGACCACCCGCTTGGGCTTCGACCCGGCCGACGACGCCGAGGGCGGTGAGCCCGATCCCTCCTACCCGGCGGGCATCGCCCAGCGCATGGCCCGGGCGTGGATCGGCGCCGATGGCGTCGCTCCGCCTCAGAACGCCGTGCAGGGCGAGCGTCGGGCCCGGGCCGCCGCCATGATCGTCATGGCTCTGCCCGGGGCCATGTACCTCTACCAGGGCGACGAGCTGGGTCTGCCCGAGGTGCCCGACATCCCCGAGGGGCGCCTTCAGGATCCGATCGCCTTCCGCATGCGGGGCAAGGAGAAGGGCCGCGACGGCTGCCGCGTCCCGCTGCCGTGGACGGCGACCGGCGACTCCTTCGGATTCGGCCCCGACGGCGGAGCCGAACCCCATCTGCCCCAGCCGGTCGGCTGGGGCGCACACGCCGTCGCGGTCCAGGAGGCGGACCCCGACTCGACTTTGAGCCTGTATCGCGATGGCCTGCGGTTGCGCCGTCGGGTGTGGGGCGCGGCGAACGGCGAGCCGCTGGAGTGGGTGCGTCGCGACGAGCGCGTGCTCGCCTTCGCCCGCGGCGGCGTGCAGTGCTGGACGAGCTTCGACGCCGACGTCCCGCTCCCCGACGGCGACGTGCTGCTCGCCTCCGTCCCGCTCGGGTGCGTCGAATCCGACGGCGACGGCGGGAACCTCGAGCGGGCCGTCAATGTCCTGCCCGCCGACGCCACCGCCTGGATCCGCCCCGCCGCTCCGCGCTCCCTCCCGCGCCCGGACCGGTCCTAGCCCGGGCGGCTGAGGCTGACTGTTATCCGGCGGCCCGGTCGCCCGCACTGCCCGCGCCGACCCGGCCGTCGGGCGCCCCGCCGGGTCCTGCGATCGAGTCGCCGTCGCCGGGTCCTGCGCCCGTGCCCGCGCTCAGGGAGGACGCCGTCGCAGTCGCCGACCCGCCCGACGTCGTCGTCACGGTGTACTCGACGCCCTTGGTCAGGCCCAGCACCGTCACCGCATCGGCCGACACCGTGCTGGTCAGCTCCCAGTTCGTGCCGTCCGTGCCCGTGACGGAGATCGTGTCGCCCTCGGCCACAGCCGTCGAGCTGGAGACCCCCACCAGCGCCGTCTCCCCGTTGGCGTCCACCGAGCCGTCCATCGCCCCGGCCGCGCCGCCCACCACGACCTCGCCGCCGGTGACGCGGGCCGAGCCGTTCGAGTCGATGCCGTCCGAGCTGGCGTAGTCGACCTGGACCTGTCCGCCCGAGATCGTGAGCACCGACCCGTCGTCCGACTCGGAGTCGGCGTTCTCATAGCCCTCGATCGTGCTGTCGCCGCTCGAGGCGTTCAAGCCATCCTCGCCCGAGGCGATGGACATGCTCCCGCCGCTCACGGTGATGAAGGCGCCCTGCAGGCCCTCATCGGCGGCGTCGATGGTCACGTCTCCCGAGTCCTGGGCGTAGGCCACCCCGGCGTTGATGCCCTTGGGGGACGGGGTCGTCTCGTCCTGGGACTGCTCCTGGGCCCCCTGGCCCGGATCGCCCTGCGCGGGCGCCGGGCCCTGGCTCGGCGTCCGGCCGGGGTCGGCGCCCTGATCCGGTTCGCCCCCGTTCGGCATCGCCCCCTGGCCCGGCCCCTGCTCGGCGGAGACGTCGGCGCTGGACTGCCCGCCGCCGGCCGTGATGGACAGCGTCGTGCCGTCCACCGTCATATCAGTGGCCGCGGACACGCCGTCGTCGCCGGAGACGACGCTCACCGTGGCGGCGCCGAGTGCGACGAATCCCTTGGTCTCGTCGTTGTCCTCGTCGGACTTCAGCCCGTCTCCCCCGGCCGTGATCGTGAGCGTGCCGCCGGAGACGAGCAGGTAGTCCTTACCGCGCAGCCCGTCGTCGACGGCGTCGACCGTGATCGTCGTGCCGCCGGTGATGACGAGCCCGTTCTTGGACGAGATGCCGTCGTTGTACGAGCCGGTCACGTTCAGCGAGCCGGTGCCGGTGATGGTGAGGGTGTCGGAGGAGGACAGGGCGGCGGTGGCGGCATCCTCGCCGGCGGCGTAGGTCGAGCCGTCGGCCAGCGTGTTCGTCGTGCCCTCCGCCAGGACGAGCACGGCGCTCCCGGCGTCCTGAATGTCGATCGCGGGGCCGTCGGCGCTGGTGATCGAGGCGCCCGCCAGGATGAGGTGGACGTCGGCGTCGTCGGCGGCCACGATCACTCGCCCGTTGTCGAGGCCGCCGGTCACGACGTAGGTGCCGGAGGCGGTGATGGTGATGGTCGTCCCGTCCGCGCTGTCGACGGCGACGTCGTCGGCTGCGCCGCCCGCGACATCCACCGAGTCGCCGGAGGCGGTGATGGTCGCGGTGGACTGCGCGGACGCGTCGTAGACGCCGGCGTTGTCGGAGTCGTCGGCGGCCTGCGCTGCTTGGGAGGTATCGGCGTTCGCGGCCAGGATGTCAGCCGGGCTCGCCCCGGTCGAGCTCTGTCTGACACGCGTGCTGATACTCGTGCGGTCATCGGAGGATCCGGACTCCTGCGCGGCGCTCGCCGTGCTCGTCGTCGGCGAATCCGCCGAGTTCGTCGCCGTGCTCGTCGAGCCGCCGGCGCTCGTCGACGATGTTCCGCAGGCGGCGACGAGCGCGACTGACGCCAGGGCGGCGATGGCGCCGCCGGAACGGCGCCCCCGGCGGGCCCGCGGACCGGTGTCCGTACGACGGCGCCCGGCATGAGGGGCGATGAGGTGCGTGAGCGGGTTCAACATGCGTTTCTCCTAGTGCCGGTGGCCCGGCGGGTCGTGTCCGGCCGCCGCCCGGAGGGGGCCGAGTTCGGTGCGGTGGTGGTCGTTGGGAGGGCGCCTGCGCCGCGGGTGATGCGGGTGGTGCCGGCCAGCTCGTGCGTGAGGAGCCGATGCCACTTGTTGGCCGGCAGCTCCGGGTGGAGGGCCGCCATGCCCGTGGCGTATTTCGAGATCTGCGACGGCCGGTGACCGTTGGACCACAGGTGGCGGTCGGTCGGCGAGGGCGTGGCCGGGTTCTTCGTCTCGATGACGGCCAGTGGCCCGGCGGATTGCGACAGGCCGTACCGGATGGCTCCCGGGCGGGCTCTGCGCCCGGCGGAGCCGGCGTCGCCCGGCGCGCCCGGACCCGGGGCGAGAGCGGTCCATGTCAGGTCGGTGTCGATCGTGGCGCGGGCCTCGTCGGTGGGCAGATGCAGTGTCGTGCGGCGATAGGTTGTGGACATCGTCGGCATGAGGGCCCGAGCAATGCGGTGCGCTTCCTCGGCGGATCCGCTCGATGACGCGAGGCACTCGACGATGAATTCGAGCCCGCTGGCGGTCAGACGGCCGGCGTCGACGGCGCGGTAGGGCAGGCGCTGCTTGACTGTTGCTCCTCGCGCACCTCGAGTCTTGACTTCCAGGAAGGTCAGCTCCGAGTCGAGATAGGAGCGCGTGCGGATCTTGAAGCGGCGACGACGCTTGCGGGCAGCCCGGTGGTAGGAGTCGAGGGCGGGGGTGTCGAAATAGGTCGAAGCATAGGAGAAGGATCGGCGGCCATCGATGTCGAGGACGCGGGCCCGCTCGGCCAGGACGTCGATGACGTCCTGCGCGGTGGTTGCGCCCACGAGGTACTTGCGATCGACGCGGGTGAGCAGGCCGGCGGCGGTGTTGAGCTCCTCCAGGGTCGTGGGGGCCAGATGCTCAGTGGCGAGCGGACCGGTCGGTACGGTGACGGGCATGGTGGGCTCCTGTTGTGTCGATAGCGGATCTGGTTGTTCATCCGGCCCCCGACGGCGGGGCCGCGCCCGGGTGGTCGGGGCGGGACGCCCGGCCGAGTGTGCGGCGGGCCGGTAGCGATCGGGGCGGGTCGGCGTCCGCCATCAGCGGCTCGCCATGGCCCGCTGCTGGGGGAGGTAGGACGGCGGCTCCTCCGAGACCGGGGCCCAGGTGTCCGTGGGGGAGGGCACCGTCGGCAGTGCGGCGGCGCTCCCCAGGCCTGCGGGGGCGGGCGCTCCTGTCGGCGGCTGGGTGTCGTCGACTTGGTAGCGGACGTCGACGAGTGTGGTGTCGTTGACGAGGTCGAGGCGCTGGGTGTCGATGGAGCGGATTCGGGCGCCGAGGAGGTTGGTGAGGTGGGCGGTCAGGGCGGTCTCGTCGGTGATGGCGTGGTCGATCATGATGACCTGGTGGCGGTTGCGGCGCAGGAGGGCCGGGTGGTCGCTGATCCACAGGGAGGCGACGACGAGGGCCATGAGTGCGGCTGTTGTCGTCAGGGGTGCTCCGATGCCGCCGAGCAGGCCGAGGGCGAGTGCGGCGAAGAAGTAGGCGACTTCGTGCTGGGTCAGTTGGGTTGAGCGCAGGCGGATGATGGACAGGACGCCGAACAGGCCCAGGCCCAGGCCGGCTCCGACGCTGGCGGTGGCCAGGAGGAGGGTGACGGCCAGGACGCCGACGTTGACGCCGACGTAGGCGGACATGAGGTCTTTGCGGCTGTGGCGTCGGATGTAGAGCGCGCCGACGAGGACGGCGAGGGCAACCAGGTCGGCACCGATGGAGGCGAGCGCGGCAAGGGTCATCGCGGGACTCCTTTCTCGGAGACAGGGGTGGTTGTTGGTGAGTGCTGCTCGGATCGGACGCATGCAAGTCCAACGCGTGATCCTGTGAACACTCTGGAAGCGAGCACCGGACAATGACGCTCCGCCCGCGGGGAAGCCCGCTCCCCCCGGAGCGGACGGGGCCGGGAAACGCCGTCATCGCGCGGCGAATGCGGGAGGCACGAGGGCCGGCGGCGCTCGATGGCGTGCATGCGAGCGGGCGCGACACGCCCAGTGCGACGAGTGGTGCGCTCCTCGCACCCGCGGCTGCGAGAACGACGAGCTCCGCCGACCGGCCCTCTCCGCGCCGTCGGCGGTCGTCAGCCCTGCGTGCGCAGGAGTCCCAGGCGGTCGAGTCGTCGGGCGATCTCGTCGAGATCCTCCTCGGATTCGGCCTCGATCGTATGGGTGTGCCACCCGTTGGTCAGTTCGGCCAGGGAGGAGGAGTCGCTCAGACGGGCGAGGAAGGCCTGAAGGTCGTTGCGGTCCCGGATGATCAGGTCCGCGGTGATCTGGCCGTAGAGACGGTGCTCGACGGAGACGTCGATGACGGCGCCCCCGGCGTCGAGGACCGTGGAGAGCTCGAGGGGGATCTGCTCGCGCGTGTGCTGGACGAGGAGCGGGCGTCGCGGCCGCGTCGCGGGGCGCGCCAGGAGGTAACCCCGATTGGTGGCGTGGATCGAGTGGCCCGAGGCACGCAGCAGGGCGACGTCGCCCACGATGATTTGACGGGATACGCCCAGCGCCTCGCCCAGCCCGGCGGCGGGCAGGGGCGCGGTGGTGTTGTTCAGCCTGTCGAGGATCGCGATGCGGCGGTCGGCGGCGTCCACGGTCGGCCCTCCTGGTCCCGAAGCGTTCGTGTGCGACGTGCCCCACCGTAACGCGTTCCCCGGGTGGGGAGCCGGGGGGCGCCTCCGGCGGGTGCCGACACGCCGGTGCTATCCGGGTCGCCGGCGTGTCCTGCGGACCTTGTCCCCAGGGTGGGGATGCGCGGAGCGAGCCGCTCGGGGAGTCCTGCGGGCCAGGGGCGCGGGTTCGTGTCACACCCCTGTAAGACCATGGTTGCGCAGATCGTGAGGCGGTCGCCGCCCTGTCGCGCGGGTGCCGGGCGACGACGTCATTGGCCCGCGTCCACAGGCCGGGCGCGGCTGTCCACAGGAAGAAGGCCTGCTGCGCACAGCGCCACGTAAGGCACATCATCTTGGGGTGCTGGCACGTCACCACCACTAGGGGTAGTGTCGTACCTCGCGAGACGGGCGCGCCCGTCCGAGAATGACACGAGCGTTGTCGCACCGGGGAAGACCCTCCTCCCGAGGGGCCGGTGCCGGCGGCTCGGGTATGCGATCCATCGACCCTTCACGAGAGCCAGGAGACCGACATGGCGATCACCGTCTACTCCAAGCCCAACTGCGTGCAGTGCAGCGCCACCCGCCGTGCCCTGGACAAGGCGGGCCTGGTCTACGAGACGGTGGACATCTCGCTGGATGCCGAGGCCCTCGAGCAGGTCACGTCCCTCGGCTACGCCCAGGCCCCGGTCGTCGTGGCGGGGGAGGAGCACTGGTCCGGCTTCCGCCCGGACAAGATCAAGGCTCTTGCGCTCGCCGCTCCGAGCCTCGCAGTTCGAGGGGCGTGACCGTCTCGGAGCACCGGGACGGCCCGCTCCTGGTGTACTTCTCCTCCGCTTCGGAGAACACGCACCGTTTCGTGGGTAAGCTCGGCTACCGGTGCGCGCGCATTCCACTGCGTCGGGCGGATGGACCGCTCACCGTTGATGAGGACTACGTCCTGGTCGTGCCGACGTACGGCGGTGGCAGCGTCAAAGGGGCTGTTCCCAAGCAGGTCATTGCATTTCTCAATGATCCGCATCATCGGTCTCTGTGCCGGGGGGTAATCTCCTCGGGCAACACCAACTTCGGCGAGGCATACTGTCTGGCCGGTGATATTATCGCCAGTAAACTCGATGTACCGCTGCTGTACCGTTACGAGCTCCTGGGGACCCCCACCGACGTGGAACGCGTGAGAGAAGGATTGGATACGTTTTGGCAGAAACGATGACGGGCGCCGGGCCGGAAGCCGCCCCCTCCCCTGAGTGTGATTATCACTCCCTGAATGCCGCGCTGAACCTGTATGACGAGAACGGCAGGATCCAATTCGATGCGGATCGCGAGGCGGCGCGTCAGTACTTCCTTCAGCACGTCGATCGGAATATGGTTCACTTCCGGAGCATTGAGGAGAAGCTCTCCTATCTGATTGAGGAGGGCTATTATGAAAAGTCCGTTCTCGACCGCTACTCGCCGGAGTTCGTTACGTCGGCCTTTGAGGCCGCCTACGCGCACGAATTCCGCTTCGATACCTTCCTGGGGGCTTTCAAGTACTACACGTCGTACACGCTCAAGACTTTCGACGGCGAACGCTACTTGGAGCGGTTCGAGGATCGCGTCACTATGGTGGCACTGGCCCTGGCCGACGGCGACGAGCGGCTTGCACTGGGGCTCATCGATGAGATGATGTCGGGTCGCTTCCAGCCGGCCACCCCTACTTTCCTCAACGAGGGCAAGGCGCAGCGCGGCGAGCCGGTCTCCTGCTTCCTCGTGCGCATCGAGGACAACATGGAGTCGATCGCCCGCGGTATCAACTCGGCCCTCCAGCTGTCCAAGCGCGGTGGCGGGGTGGCCCTGCTGCTGACCAACCTGCGTGAGATGGGCGCGCCTATCAAGCGCATCGAGAACCAGTCCAGTGGCGTCATCCCGGTTATGAAGCTTCTCGAGGACTCCTTCTCCTACGCCAATCAACTGGGGGCTCGTCAGGGCGCTGGTGCTGTTTATCTCCATGCACATCACCCCGATATCATGCGGTTTCTCGATACCAAACGCGAGAATGCGGATGAGAAAATTCGCATTAAGACCCTCTCACTGGGCGTCGTCATTCCTGACGTCACCTTCGAGCTGGCCCGGAACAATGAAGACATGTGTCTGTTCAGCCCGTATGACGTTGAACGCGTCTACGGGATGGCGTTCTCGGAGGTCGACGTTACTGAGAAGTATCGTGAGATGGTTGCTGACGACCGTATCAAGAAGACTCGGATCAACGCGCGCAAATTCTTCCAGACGCTCGCCGAGATCCAGTTCGAGTCCGGCTACCCGTACGTCATGTTCGAGGACACGGTCAACCGGGCCAACCCGATCGAGGGCAAGGTGGTCATGTCCAACCTCTGCTCGGAGATTCTGCAGGTCTCCGAGCCGAGCACGCTGAACGAGGACCTGTCCTTCGCTCACGTCGGCAAGGATATCTCCTGCAACCTGGGAAGCCTCAATATCGCCAAGACGATGGACTCCCCGGATTTCGCTCGGACGGTCGCGACGGCGGTGCGGGGACTGACGGCGGTCTCGGACCAGACGCATCTGCCGTCCGTGCCCTCCATCGACCGCGGCAACCGCGAGTCCCACGCGATCGGATTGGGGCAGATGAACCTTCACGGTTTCCTGGCCCGCGAGGGGATCCACTACGGGAGCGAAGAGGGCCTGGACTTCACCAACGTCTACTTCGCCTGCGTGCTGTTCGCGGCCCTGAGTGCCTCGCACGAGCTGGCTGTCGAGCGGGGGAGGTCCTTCGTCGGCTTCGAGGATTCCACGTACGCGAGCGGTGAATTCTTCGAGAAGTACACGACTCAGGACTTCGTGCCCGTCACGGACCGCGTTCGTACGATCTTCGAGACCTCCAGTGCGCACGTGCCCACGCGGGCCGACTGGTCGGAGCTGGCCGAGAAAATCGCGAGGGACGGCATCTACAATCGCAACCTTCAGGCGGTGCCTCCGACCGGCTCGATCTCCTACATCAACCATTCGACCTCCTCGATCCATCCGATCGTCGCCAAGATCGAGATCCGCAAGGAGGGGAAGATTGGACGCGTCTACTATCCGGCGCCCTACATGACGAATGACAATCTCGAGTACTACGAGGACGCCTACGAGATCGGCCCCGAGAAGATCATCGACACTTACGCGGCGGCCACCCAGCACGTGGACCAGGGGCTGAGCCTGACCCTGTTCTTCCCGGACACCGCCACCACCCGGGACGTCAACCGTGCCCAGATTCACGCCTGGCGCAAGGGCATTAAGACGCTCTACTACATCCGCTTGCGTCAGGCCGCCCTGGAGGGCACCGAGGTGGCCGGCTGCGTGTCCTGCATGCTGTGAGCGGCGAGGGTCGGCGAGGCCCGGCGGAATCGAGGCCCGTCCCCTCGGCTACTATCCGCCGTCCTCGTTCCTCTCAGTGGTGCTCGACCTGCCTGATCTCCTCGCTCATGTCCTCGCTGAGATCGACCGCCCCGAACTCCTCGGTCAGCGGCAGCCGCAGCCGGAAGTCGGTGCCCGGGCACAGCTCGACCACGCCCCGGGTCAGTTCGAAGTCCACCAGGTGCCCGCCCCAGGTGCGGTCGTCGTCGATGATATGGGCGTGGCAGCCCGCCACTGAGATCCCCTGCTCGTACAGGGGCGTGCGGAAACCGGCCACGGTCCCCTCGAAGTCCTCATGGACCACGACCTCCTCGCCGTCGGTGGCTTCGGCCATCGGCCGGTACGGCCGGTCCTGTTTGACCACCGTGCGTGCGCTCGCCCACGCGAAGTGCCCGGTCGCCCGCAGCGCGTACATGTAGTTCGAGCTCGACACGAGGCTGTCGACGATCGCGGAGAACTCCGACCGGCTGAACGGTCCGGCTCTCCCGCCGGAGACATCGCCGACCCTGCTTCCGTCCGCCCCGCCCACCTCGTGGTGGATGGTCGGTACGAAGTTCGTCACGACGGCGTACGGCGTGCGCTCGCTCAGGTCAGGCATGCTCACCGACCCGTCGCCGCGCAGCCGGTAGCAGGCGCCGCCCAGGATCACCATCTCGCCGTCGAGCCCGTTGAAGGTGCCGATGCCGAAGGAGCCGTGGCCCAACAGCTCGGCCAGCGTCATCTCATCGTCGTAGACGCCCTGGGCCAGGGCCGTGATGAGGCTGGACTGGAAGATCTCGTGGCGGGTGACGGTGTGCGGCTGCGGAGACGTCATGGTGTCAGGGTAGGGGCCGCGGGTTAGCCGAGGAACTGCCGTGCCGGGCATGGGATCACATGGGCGAGATCATCATTCCCGGGCGGAGTGCCCTGGCGCCTCCGACCCTGAGAACCTTTTATTGTTATGTGCGCCTACGTGACGTCAACCATCGCATGAGGTGTGTTCACGGTGGTGAACACCACGGTCGGGGGCTGGTGCGAC